>Ga0209530_1001121_pt1 | contig 13421 bp, 14 predicted proteins | sample BlaSpr_A8_Ref_O1_FD_187987 | JGI IMG/M metagenome (GOLD analysis project Ga0209530, IMG submission 187987) | Forest soil microbial communities from Thunder Bay, Ontario, Canada - Black Spruce, Ontario site 2_A8_Ref_O1 (SPAdes) (version 2) | ecosystem: Environmental > Terrestrial > Soil > Boreal...
GACGCTAAGCTGGACGGGTAGAGAATTTCGGGCTGCAGGCCTCGGGCTTCGGGTACCCGCATCCTAGCTCAAGTATTTGAAGCCGAAAGCCTGGTGCCTGCAGCTCCAACGTTTGACAGCGAAGGATGCCCCTGTAGAATATTAACTGTGGTTCTCTCCTAAAGGCGGACCGAATGGCCGCCCCGTAACGAATCACTTTTTGCCATCGTGGCGGAATTGGCAGACGCGCATGGTTCAGGTCCATGTACCCGCAAGGGTGTGGGGGTTCGAGTCCCTTCGATGGCACCAAGGTTTTTCTCATCCGGCGTTTTCATTACGCTGACGAGATTTGTTCCCCACCTTTGACAAGGTCTTGACAAAGGTTTCGATATCCCTCCCGTATAATTGTTGCGACTTGCCATGTCTGTCAGCCTGGATCAAATCGTTGCCGCAACCCGGCGAAGAGTTGCCGAGGCCAAGCTTGTATCGGATCTGCGCCAACTTGATCGGCAAGCTGTAAGCCACGTTCCGCGCGGCTTTCGACACGCCTTGGAATCAGCCAGCCAAAACGGCATAGCAGTCATCGCAGAGCTGAAGCGAGCGTCGCCTTCGCGCGGGCTCATTCGTTCTGATTTCGATTCTGCAAGTCTCGCCAAGGAGCTCGAGGATGGGGGCGCAGCCGCATTGTCGGTTTTAACCGATGCTGAATTTTTTCAAGGTTCTTTGGAAAATCTAAGACGCGCATCGAGCAGCGCAAAGTTACCCTGCCTGCGCAAAGATTTCATCATCGACGAATTTCAGTTGCTGGAAGCCCGAGCCAACAACGCCGACGCAATCTTGCTGATCGTGGCCGCGTTGTCGCCGGAGGAATTGAAGCTACTGGCCGCCCGAGCCGGTGAATTCTGCCTCGACGTTTTGTGCGAAGTGCACGATGAAGACGAATTGCATCGAGCGCAGGATGCAGGGTGTTCGCTGATCGGCGTAAACAGCCGCGACTTGCGCACATTCAAGGTTGATCTTGAAACCGCGCTTCGATTAGCCGATTTGATTCCAAATAACGCGCTGCGTGTAGCCGAGAGTGGAATCAATAGCGGTACGGATATCGCGCGTCTGCGTGCTGCTGGCTATCATGCGTTTTTGATTGGCGAGTCATTGATGAAAGCGAAATCCACCGGAGAAGCATTAAAAACGCTTCTGCTGGAAGCGCAGCGCGACTCTTTAGTCAGAAGATGAGTTGCGACTGCGAACTGGCAACTGAGAACCGGACTTCATGACCTGGGTAAAAATTTGTGGAATCACGAATCTCGAAGACGCGCTGATTGCGGTTGAAGCTGGCGCGGATGCGTTAGGTTTTGTGTTTTATGAGAAGAGTCCGCGAAACATTACACCGGAAACCGCGGGAACAATTCTCAAACAATTGCCGTCGAATGTCGAAAAGATAGGACTATTCGTGAATCGGTTTGAAGATGCGATCTGCGCTGTAGCGGATGAAGCAGGCCTTAGCGCGATTCAGATGCACGGCCACAACGAGAATCCTCACGTGGCAGATCTGATTGCAACACGGCGGCCCCATCTGAAAATCGTGGCCGCTATTTCTATGCGTCAACCCAGGCCGGAGAGTTGGGCGATGATGTGGAGCCCCGATATCGTCCACGCTTTCCTCCTGGATTCTGGTGACTCGTCAAAACTCGGCGGCACGGGGGAAAGGTTCGACTGGCAAATGACGCGGCCAAGCGTTGGCGTCATCGCGAGTCTTGGACGAGTTATTGTTGCCGGGGGTCTCACTTCTCTCAATGTCGCCGAAGCGATCCATATCCTAAAGCCTTGGGGGGTCGATGTTTCCTCGGGTGTCGAATCGAAACCGGGCAAGAAAGATCCAGAAAAAGTCCGAGCGTTTGTCGCGGCTGTTCGCCAGGCGGAGAGGCTGGTATAGCGAAGATGGCGACTGCGACTGTTACGAAAGCGGACAAATCGACAAAACGCCCCGTAAAAGGCCGCTTCGGCGTCTATGGAGGTCGCTATGTCCCCGAGACGCTGATGGCCGCGCTTGAAGAACTAGAGCGCGAATACGAGAACGCGAAACGCGATCGAGGGTTCCGGCATCGTCTGGATGAACTCCTGCACACCTACGCTGGTCGGCCAACGCCGTTGTTTTTCGCGAGTCGTCTTACCGAAAAGCTTCGCGGCGCGAAGATCTATCTCAAGCGCGAAGACCTTCTGCACACCGGCGCGCACAAAATCAACAACTGTCTCGGGCAGGGACTGCTGGCCGAACGCATGGGCAAGCGCCGCGTTATTGCAGAAACGGGCGCAGGGCAGCATGGAGTGGCCACCGCTACCGTCTGCGCTCTGCTCGGTTTTGAATGCGTTGTTTACATGGGCACTGAGGACATGCGGCGTCAGGAACTCAACGTCTTCCGCATGCGGCTGCTCGGAGCAGACGTGCGCGGCGTGGACTCGGGATCGCGAACTTTAAAAGATGCCATCAACGAGGCCATGCGCGATTGGGTAACCAACGTTCGCACCACGCATTATCTTCTTGGCAGTGTACTTGGGGCACATCCGTATCCGACGATGGTGCGCGATTTCCACAAAGTTATCGGCCGCGAAACGCGCGCGCAAATTACAAAGGCCGAAGGCAAACTGCCTACAGTAATCATCGCCTGCGTAGGAGGCGGCTCGAATTCCATTGGTATTTTTCATGAGTTCATCAAAGACAAACGGGTGAAGCTCATCGGCGTCGAGGCCGGCGGACGTGGCGACAAGCTCGGCGACCACGCCGCGCGCTTTCACGGCGGTTCGCCGGGCGTGTTGCAAGGAACCTATTCCTACCTGCTGCAAGATGCGGCGGGGCAGGTGTCCAATACACATTCGGTGTCGGCTGGATTGGATTATCCATCGATCGGTCCGGAGCATGCGGCGCTTTATGATTCTGGGCGTGCGGAGTACGCTTCGGCATCCGACGCGGAGGCCCTCGACGCTTGCACTCTGCTCGCTCGGACGGAAGGCATTATTCCCGCGCTCGAGTCAGCGCACGCCGTCGCGGAAGTGATCAAGCGCGCGCCCAAGATGAAAAAGTCAGACATCGCGATCGTCAACATCTCCGGGCGCGGAGATAAAGATCTTGGGATCTTGCGGGAGAACCTGAGGCTGGACACTTAGTCTTATTCAAGATTTCGCGTCGCCAGTTTCGAACTCAAAGCATGCCTCTTGCCTTTCAAACTCGTCCCTCCCTCGTCGCATACGTCACCTGTGGCGATCCGAATCTGACAACCACGCGGGACGTCGTTCTGGCGGCGATTGAGGCTGGCGCCGACGTAATTGAACTCGGTGTGCCCTTCAGCGATCCCGTGGCCGACGGTCCCGTAATCCAGCGCGCCAGCGAACGAGCACTCCAGCAAGGCGTAACCTTGGCGGATGTTTTGAAACTCGCGGCGGAAATGCGCCAGCATGCACAGTCGACCGGGCTCATCATCTTCTCGTATTTGAATCCGATCCTGCGCATGGGATTGGAAAAGTTTTGTAAGGTCGCGCGCCATGCCGGAGTGGACGGAGCGCTGCTAACAGATTTGCCGGTAGAAGAAGCGGACGATTATTTGCGCGAGATGCGCCGAAACGACTTGGCAACTATCTTTCTCGCGGCACCCACCAGCACCGACGAGCGTCTGAAACGCATAGCGGAAACTTCGAGCGGATTTGTCTACGCCGTTTCGCGAACCGGAGTCACTGGGGCCCGTGAACAGCTGACTGATGACGCGCGAAAACTGGTTCGTCGCCTGCGCAAATTCACCAAACTGCCGATTGCCGTTGGCTTCGGCATTTCCACGGCGCAGCAATTCGCGGCCGTAGGAGAATTCGCGGACGCAGCGGTGGTTGGCAGTGCCATCGTCGAAACCATCGAACGTAATCCCGGCAAAGAAGCCGAGTCTGTGGCAAAATTCATACAACAGCTCTCAGCCGTCAGCTTTCAGCTCAACAACCATGAGTCTTGTGTTTGAGTTTGCTTGCGAATTGACGTCTCAAATTTGAGTTTGCGGTTGACCTGAGAGCTGGCGGCTGAGAGCTGACGGCCGAGAGCTAGTAGCTTCTATGGATATTTCCGACTGGCGCAAGAAAATCGACGAACTTGATCGCAGACTAGTGGAGTTGCTAAGCGAGCGAGCGCAGGCCGCCCACGAGATCGGCAAATTGAAACGTAGCGTTGGCATGCCCATCTACGAGCCGGATCGTGAGCGGGCCGTGTTCAACAACGTGCGGGGAATGAATCCGGGGCCGTTGCCGGATCGCGATCTGCTGCGCATCTACGAGCGCATTATGGATATCATGCGCCAGATTCAGCAGGAAGAGATCGCGCCAAAAGCGCGAGGTACCGAGGGTTCCGGCGATACAGAATTGGATGCAGAGGTGAATGACTGAAGGGCACTTCGTCGTCAGTCGTTGGTCGTTGGAAAACCAAGACTGACGACCAACGACCGATGGCCAACGCTTTCCTATGATCGTGGCAATGCAAGAATCGGCAACTGAGGAGCAAATCCAGGGGGTAGTGGAACACCTCATTGAGATGGGCTTCTCTGTCCATCTTTCTACCGGCGCAAGGCAGACCGTAGTAGCTGCGGTCGGAGCACGAGTCGATTTTGATATTCGCAATCTCGAGGTCTTATCGGGAGTCGAGCATGTTCACCGCATCAGTGCGCCTTACAAGTTGGCGGGACGAAGTTTTCGCCCGGCCGGCACCATAGTCGAATTTGCCAACGGATTGAAAATCGGCGGCGAGCAAGTGGTGGTGATCGCGGGCCCATGTTCCGTGGAATCTCGCGAACAGCTTTTCACCACGGCCGACCGCGTGGCGAAGGCAGGCGCACGGGCGCTTCGTGGTGGCGCTTTCAAGCCGCGCAGCTCTCCTTATTCATTTCAGGGACTCGGACTGGAAGCTTTGAAACTTCTGCGCGAGGCCGGCGATCGCTTTGGCTTGGTGGTTATCAGCGAGGTCATGGAGATCTCCCAAATCGCCATCATGCTGCCTTTTGTCGATATCTTCCAGGTCGGTGCGCGGAACATGCAGAATTTCAATTTGCTGCGTGAGTTGGGAAAAATCAAAAAGCCGGTTCTGCTTAAGCGCGGTATTGCCGCGACTTTCGAGGAATTGCTGCTCTCCGCCGAGTACATCATGGCCGGCGGCAACTACGATGTCATTCTGTGCGAGCGCGGCATTCGCACTTTCGAAACTTACACTCGCAATACACTGGACATTTCGGCTATTCCGATCATTCACAAACTCTCGCACCTGCCCATGGCTTCCGATCCCTCGCACGGAACCGGAATTCGCGATAAAGTCGCGCCTATGGCGCGCGCGTCCGTGGCCGCTGGCGCCGACGTGCTTTTGATCGAGGTGCATCACGATCCTGACAAAGCGTTATCGGATGGCGCGCAATCGCTTTATCCCGATCAGTTCGCCGAGTTGATGGATCAGCTGAGAATAATTGCACCCGCGGTCGGCCGCAAGATTGCGTAAGAAGGACGCTCACCACAGAGGCACAGAGACACAGAGGAGAAAAACGAATGCCAGAACCTGCTGTTCTAATGATTTTTCGTAAATCCTTCTGTTTCCTCTGTGACTTTGTGTCTCTGTGGTGAAAATATCGGATGCCGATTCGTCAAATCACGATCATCGGTACGGGCCTGATCGGCGGGTCGCTCGCTCTGGCTCTGAAGAAGCGTGGATTTGGCGGGCGAATCATCGGCTGCGATCGCGCCCCCGTGCTCGAACGTGCACGAACCAAAGCCGCGATTGATGCGGGCCACACCAATCCTGCCGACGCAGTTCGTGGCAGCCAAATTATCGTACTCGCGACCCCCGTGAGCGGGATCATCGATTTGATCGAACGGCTCGGTCCCGCGCTGCCTCCAAAAACTTTGCTCACGGACGTCGGTAGCACCAAGACGCTGGTCCTTGAGAAAGCTAAAATAATCTTTCGCAAGAACACCGGCGTTCGCTTTCTCGCCGGTCATCCTATGGCGGGCAAGGAACAATCGGGCGTGGAATATGCCGACCCCGATCTTTTTCAGAGTGCAGCTTGGTTCGTAACGCCCGTTGCCGGACAAAAGGTTTATGACGATTTGAGTGGAGAGTATTTGGAATGGGTAGAGAAGATTGGTGCGCGAATCGCCAGCATGGATGCCGACGCTCACGATCAGCTGTGTGCTTGGATCAGTCATCTGCCTCAAATGATTTCAACCGCGCTCGCCGCCTCGCTGGTAGATGAATATGGCGCGGATGCGCCGCTGCTCGAAGCCGGTGGCCGCGCGTTGCGCGAGATGACGCGTATTTCGGGCAGTCCTTATTCGATGTGGCGCGATATCGCTCTTACCAACAAAACCAATATTCGAAATGCGCTGTCGAGACTGGAGCAACATCTAGCCCACATTCGCGAAAATCTCGATACGAGAGAATTGGCAATGGAGTTTGAGCGGGCCCATCAGCTGAAGAAAATCGGGCCAGCCAAACGGAAGCAAATGAATTGAGTTATCGATTCATTGGCTCATCGTCGTAATTGTCATTTAGAATTCTTTTTCTCATGAACAAAGTCGTCGCCAACGCCGACGAGGCCGTGCGCGATATCTCCGACGGCGCCATCATTATGGTTGGCGGCTTTGGGCTTTGTGGCATTCCTGAAAACTTGATTCGCGCTCTCGTCCGCAAGGGCGTGAAGAACCTAACCACAATTAGCAATAACGTTGGTGTAGACGGCTTGGGTATGGGCCTTCTGCTCTCGGCGGGGCAGATTCGCAAGCACATCGGAACCTACGTCGGCGAAAATAAGCTGCTGGAACGGATGGTTCTCGAAGGCAAAGTTGAGTTGGACCTGGTTCCGCAGGGAACATTTTCCGAGCGCATGCGCGCGGGCGGCGCAGGGATTCCCGCTTTTTTCACTCCCACCGGGGTGGGCACGATCGTCGCTGAAAATAAAGAGACGCGCGAATTCGACGGGCGTATGTACGTCATGGAACACGCTCTGAAGGCCGATTTTGCCTTGGTGAAAGCCTGGAAGGGCGACAAGTGGGGCAATCTCGTTTATCGAAAGACGGCCCGCAACTTCAATCCCATGATGGCCACCGCGGCAAAAGTGACAATCGCAGAAGTTGAGCACTTGGTCGAGGTCGGCGAGTTGGAACCCGATTTGATCCACACGCCGAGTGTCTACGTGAACCGCATTTTTCAGGGCGAATTGTACGAGAAGCGAATCGAGAAAAGAACAACGAGAAAGGCGCTCTAGGTCGTTGGTTGTTGGTCGTTCGTCGTCGGGCATTAGCGTTAGATCGCCTAGCTGCAAATTGCGACCGCCGAACGACCAATGACCGACGACCCACGACCAGTGGCAAACGACCAACGACCAGCAACCATGAGCAAGGACGTTGAAAAACGCGAACGCATCGTCAAGCGCATCGCTCAAGAACTGCGCGACGGCTTCTACGTTAACCTTGGGATCGGCATGCCTACGCTGGTCGCCAACTACGTTCCTCCCGGCATCGACGTAATTCTACAAAGCGAAAACGGCATGCTGGGCATCGGCCCGTATCCGATCGAAGGTCAGGAGGATTGCGACCTCATCAATGCCGGCAAAGAAACCGTCAGCGAAATGGCGGGCACAGCGTATTTTTCAAGTGCCGACTCATTCGCAATGATCCGCGGAGGTCACGTCGACCTCAGCGTTCTCGGCGCCATGGAAGTCGATGAAGAAGGAAATCTGGCGAACTGGATGATCCCAGGAAAAATGGTGAAGGGCATGGGCGGCGCGATGGACCTTGTGGCAGGCGCTCGCCGCGTGATTATCGCCATGGAGCACACCACCAAAGATCTTCAGCCAAAAATCCTGAAGAAGTGCACGCTGCCGCTAACCGGCGTGAGAGTAGTGAATACGATCGTCACAGAAATGGCAGTCATTCACGTTACGCCTGCAGGCTTGTTGTTGGAAGAAGTCGCGCCCGGGCTTAGCGCGGATGATGTACAGCGCGTCACCGAAGCCCCGTTGATCGTGAGCGCGAGTCTCAAGACGATGGCAAGCTGAACCGGTCTCGCGGACTATTGCGTCCCAGCGAAACTCTGGATACGGGCGGCCTCAAACTCATCGCCCTTTTGCCAGCCAATCAATTTAGTCTGAGACGCGGCTTCCCATCCCAGCACAAATCCAAATCGCGCCATCACCGCATCTCCAGTGAAATCCATGCTGGGATGATATTCGTCACTCGGCTGATGATAATGCTTGGAGGTGTACTCTTCGGCTTGCTGCACACCCCAGGCGGCATCGTGTCCTTTATATTTTGTGCCTTCATTGATCGAGAACGACGGAATGCCGACACGCGCCAAACTGAAATGATCGGAGCGATAGTAATGTCCGGCTTCGGGGCGGGAGTCAGGACGAATCGTCAACCGAAATGTTTTCGCCATCGCCTCGACCTCAGGATAGAACGTAGTTCGCTCCGCTCCCGAAACTTCTACTTCTTCAGGTGAACCAAGAGGCGGTATGTCGTCGTAGTTCAGATCGAGGCTGATCTTGCCTGCAGGAATCGGCGGATGCTTGCCCAGATATTCTGAGCCCAGCAAGCCCTGCTCCTCTGCGGTTACGGAGGCAAACAGGATAGACCGTCGAGGCCTCTGCACGGCTTCCGAATATGCCCGCGCCAGCTCCAGCAAAATGCCGCAACCCGTGGCGTTATCGTTAGCTCCGTTGTAAATGTTGTCGCCAGGCATGTCCGGGCGAATTCCGAGGTGATCGTAATGAGCCGTATACATCACAGCTTCGCTCTTGAGTTTGGAGTCTGATCCCGGGAGGATCGCCAAAACATTGTTCGATTCGAACGGGCGAATCTTGCTGACCATGTGCGCTTTCAATTTCACCGGCAAAGTCACCGGATGGAAATCGCGCGAGCGGGCGTCCCTCAACATCTTGTCCAGGTCCACGCCCGCACCGGCGGTCAGTTGTTTTGCGACCTCGAACTGAACCCACGCTGCAACTTTCAGCTTGGGTGAGCCGTCCAGCTTGAGGTACGCCTTCTCTCCCGAGTTCGAGTTGCGAACGACTTCCCATGGATAGCTCGCCATCTCGGTTTGATGAATGAGAATCGCGCCTATCGCCCCCTTCCGCGCAGCCTCTTCATATTTATAGGTCCAGCGCCCATAGTAGGTGAGCGCTTTTCCTTTGAAGAAATTTACATCGTCGGAGGGCGGCTCGTTTACCAGCATGAGCAGAACCTTGCCGCGCACGTCGATGCCCTTGTAATCATCCCATTGATATTCGGGAGCTTCGATTCCGTAGCCCACGTAAACAATTTCCGCATTCACGTCGGATTGCTGCTGTTGGGTTTGATCGTAGGCCACGTATTGTTCAAGCGGCTTCAGATCCGTAGTCGCGCCTGTCGATGAGACCATCGAAAAAGTGGTTTCCGGCGCCGGCGTAATGCCTACCATCGGAACCCTCTGTAAGTAAGACCCGTTGTCTCCGGCCGGTTTCAGACCATAGAGCGCAAATTCGGTGGCGATGTATTCCGCTGCTACGTCACCGCCCCGCTGTCCCGTACCGCGGCCTTCGAGCAGATCGTGAGACAGGAAGCGCACATGCGCCCGGATGCGCTCCGGATCGATCTTCTGCATCGCCGCGTAAGCGGCGCCCGGCAGTCGCACGGAATCAGTTGCCGTTCGCTTCTGCTTGTGCGAGGACTGGGTCACGGAAAAAGTTGAGAACGCAAAAGCTACGAAAAGCACGATGATACCAGCTCGCATCCTCAGAGGCTCCCCAGAAAACGAAGATATCGGATAAGGATTTCATTGTACGAGAAAGCAACAAGAACGCGTCGTTACCAGGGGACTAACCCTTTGAGTTCGCTGACTCGATTTTTACGCCCGTGCCCGCGACCGCGGGCTAGTTCTTCGAGCCTCAACCAGCGCGGAATTCGGGAATCTGCTCACCGCTACGAAACACCGGTTTGTGTCCATCGCCATTGAGTTCTGCGGCCTTGCGGTTGATTTCTTCGATCTCTTTCCGCTCCCATCCCACGCTGGAGATTTCAATCTCTCCATCCTGTGCAATCCAGAAAATAGTCGGCACATTTGTTAAGCCGTAAGCATTCGAGACTGGATAGGTATTCGTGTCATCCAGCAACACCGGGAAGGTGAGGCCGTATTCTTTGATAAACGCCGCAGTATCTTTGCTTTGGTTCTGGGAGACGCCGACAATGGTCACATTCTTCCCGCCATGGGCTTTGTAAATCCGATCGAGAAACGGGAACGTGTATTGGCACACCGGGCATGACACTTTAAAGAAAGCTGCGACGACGGGGCCGTGCGTAAGCGCCTCGCGCAGAGAAAACTGCTTTCCATCCATTGTTTGGAGCTTGAAATCCGGCGCGGATGTTCCCGCGGGCAGAGCAGCCATACTTTTTCCTCCGAAAATGTTTCGAAGCCACTTCACACCTGCCTATTTTAGGGCAAATCGTGATTAGGTGGTTAGTGCTTATTATTAGTTTGATAACCGATTATTTCAGTTGATTTCTGCGTCGGAAGAGCGATATTCCGATCACAAAATTCTGAGCGTCTGCAAGCGTGGCGTGCGAGAGAATCATTCCTTCTCCGGCACCAATCAGCGCTTGGGCTTCGAAATGGACGCCTCAACTGGGCACTTCGAGGTCGTGCCTTTGGAGACCGGCGATGAAAGGAAATCCAGGGCAATCGCGAGACTTTCTTTCTCAGCTTGTTCCCCCTCGCTCTTTTTCAAATCCGCATTCAGAATAGGGAGCACGATTCTGGAATAGGCATCGCGAAACTCGTTTTCGACGTGGACGATCTTTCCATCCTGGAATCCGAGGATGTGATAGACGACAGAATGTGCACATGCCGTGCATGGCCCCCAGATCATGCAGCCTTCGACAATCTCATGCCTCCCGTCGTGATTGAAATCGTCTATGACATCCTCAGAAGACTTTGCCGAGCAGTCCTCATATTCATTCATTTTGATCGAGCCACCTTCTTTATAAATCGTCAGAATTAGGCTCTCAGCGCCGAGCATTCCGTCATACCGAGGGTTTGACGACTGGAAATGAGTGAATACCAGGACCTGAATCTTTCCGTCTCCGGTCAAGGACAAGATCTCGTAACTATCAATGACCTCTTTACGGTCGCCGTCAGCATCGTCTTCCGCCGGAACCGACTGTGGCGGCCTCAGCTCTTTGACGAGTTCCTGAACGACCTCTTTACTCTTCAATATCGCCTCAAGTGGTTCAACTGACTTAACCGAGAAATCCACGGTCGAAACCTGGTCAAGGACTTTTGGCTCTGTTGCCCCAGTGATGTTGATTCGATCAAACGCCCAGGATTTCTGAAAATCCAGTAGCGCCAAGAATAAAATCAGTGATGTGGATCCAAGCCGAAGTTTCATAACTTTATTTGAGTTTAAATGATCCCGGCTGCGCGCAAGATCTTCCGCGTCAGCCCCGTCAAGGGCAGAGTCATTAGTAGAGAATTCTTGATCCAGCGTCCTTCTACGCCATTGGGAGGCAGCCTTCGCGTCACGCGGACCAGATAGTCGGTCACCGTGATGGAATGCCGCAGAGTGAGCCAGGTTCCGGTTGCGCCTTTGGTGCTGGTTTCCGGCAATTCCCACATGCCGGGCATCAGCGTCTCGGCCTTCGAGCGCTGGGCCATGAAGATCGATCCGTTCCGGCAAGCGAGCGTGTAATGAATGTCTCGCTTGGTCTGGCGAGTTGCCTTCGTTGGAGCGTGCAGTTCGCCGCGCGTCGCGCACAGATCGGAGACCGGGCACAACAGACACGCGGGCTTTCGCGGCGAGCATACGGTCGCGCCCAATTCCATCATGGCCTGATTGAAATCGCCCGGACGTTTTCGATTGAGCAGTTCTCCCGCCGAGCACCACAACTCTTTGCCTGCAAGATTTTTCCCGCGCACGCGTTGCAAAACGCGTTCCACATTTCCGTCGACCACAGCGATGGGTTGTTCGAAGGCAATGCTGGCAATTGCAGCCGCAGTGTAACGGCCGATCCCCGGCAGAGCGCGCAAATCTTCTGCGTTGCCGGGAAACCTTCCTCCGCGCTCCTGCACAATCGTCTTCGCTGCTGCGTGCAACATGCGGGCGCGACGATAATAGCCAAGCCCGCTCCAGGCCGCCAACACCGACGCTTCTCGAGCAGAGGCCAGTTTTTCGACGGTCGGAAAGCGCTGCAAGAATCTTTCATAGTGATTCATGACGGCAGCTACGCGCGTCTGTTGCAGCATGATTTCCGAAAGCCATACTCGATACGGATCGCGATCCCGGCGCCAGGGCAAATCGCGCTTGTGCCGGTCAAACCATCCCAGCAGGCGCTGCTGAAAGCGCGTAGCGCTAGTCGAGTCTTCTGTTTTGCAGACTTGTTCTGAGGTCATTTATGCAGATCCCGTACAACCTCTACGCCCGATAATCCTACAAACCTTAAGAGGATTTCCCGGAGAACGCTTTCGCATGGCGCGATTCTACTGCAAATCGCTTGAACCACCGGAAATGCGTTGCCATCTTCTGCGCTCCCGCGGGAGTACGACTCAGGATGCCTCCCGGTTGACCTGCGCCGCCGGGCAGGAAATAATGGCTGAGCCTGGTGTCCGCAATCTACGAGTGCCTGTTTACGCGCTCACGAAATCGAAGGATCTCCATGAACGACTTCAACCGCAAGGTAGAAGAAGCATCCGCGCGCATCAACAAATCCGTGGCCGAGGCAGCCGCCACGGTGGAGAAAGAAACGGCGGAGTTAATTGCTCATCTGAACAACGAGGTAGTGCCGGTTGTCCGTCAGCATTCCACGAAAGCGTTGCGGATTGCAGCGGAGAAGTTAGCCAATCTCGCCGACTATATGGAGAATCACCCGCCCCGCAAGTAACCGCTTGTTTGTGCAGCGATCGCGTGCGCCGCTGCAGTCCCTTTGCAGTCGCTATGCTGGTTTCTATTCTTTCTTTCCTGCTGACTGGCTGCGGCGAGCACAAACAGACTCAGGTCAATGTTCCACCGCCGCCGCCCATCAGCACGCCCGAATCGCAAAACACTTCCACGAATGCGGGAACCGCAGATAAAACGGCTCCGCCCGTAATACCACCATCGGAGGAAAACGCGTTCCGGATTCCCGCCAATGCGAAACCAATCCTGGTGGAAACTGGCCTCGCCAGTTGGTACGGAGGCCCATATAACAAGCGCCGAAGTTCTAACGGCGAAGTCTACAACATGCACGCCATGACCGCTGCCCATCGCACTCTTCCCTTAGGATCGATTGTGCGCGTAACCAATCTGAAGACCGGGCACTCGGCGCTGGTGCGGATCACCGACCGTGGACCGTTTGTAGAGGGCCGCATTCTGGATCTCTCGCTGACCGCAGCCAAGAAAATCGACGTCTGGCAGGCAGGCGTTGCC
>Ga0209530_1001124_pt1 | contig 13381 bp, 7 predicted proteins | sample BlaSpr_A8_Ref_O1_FD_187987 | JGI IMG/M metagenome (GOLD analysis project Ga0209530, IMG submission 187987) | Forest soil microbial communities from Thunder Bay, Ontario, Canada - Black Spruce, Ontario site 2_A8_Ref_O1 (SPAdes) (version 2) | ecosystem: Environmental > Terrestrial > Soil > Boreal...
CTGCAGCGACCGAAATTATGGCGCGCGGCCGCTTCGTCGCGCGTTACAGAAGTACGTCGAAGACCCATTGTCGGAAGCTTTGATTCAGGGCGGATTGCAGAGACCAGCGACTCTCGAAATTTATCTCGGGACCGATGGTCTGGCGTTCCGGCCTGTCGTTGAAGCAACCCCAGTGGCCCACTAGGAATCCTACGCGCAAGCCGGACGGGAGCAGTCCGGCGGGGGAGCACACAATTTTGGGCGGGATACTGCGGCCTTGACCAAGGCTGCCAGCGGGAAAACTTTTCTGCGTCCATTGCGACTTTTGATGGTGGTGTATTTGTGTGCGCTGGCGTCGGGGCAATCCCTTTCGGCTCAACAGCCTCAGGGTGGGCAAGAGGCGAACGGACCGCAGTACATTATCGAAAAAATTGAATTTATCGGCAACCGCCGCATTCAGCGCGATACGTTGCTAGCGCGAATTTTTTCGCGTGCCGGCGACCCGTACAGCCCCGAAGCGGTGCGCCGCGATTTTCAGGCGCTGTGGAACACGCAGTTCTTCGAAGACATCCGGCTGGAAGTGGAAGACAGCCCCAACGCGCCCAACGCAAAACTCCTAGTTTTCTACGTAACGGAGCGCCCCATTATTCGCCGCATCGAGTACAAGGGGAACAAGTCCATCACCGAATCGGACATTCTGGATGCGTTCAAAGACAAGAAAGTGGGGCTTTCGGTGGAAAGCCAGTTCGATCCCACGAAAATCAAGCGCGCCGAAGTGGTGATCAAGGGATTGCTGGCCGAGCACGGGCGGCAATTCGCCACGGTGAAGCCTACCTACGAACGCATCGCGGCCACCAATGCCGTGAAATTGGTCTTCAATATAGATGAAGGGCCAAAAGTGAAAGTAGGTCAGATCAAATTCGTGGGCGCCAAGGCATTTTCCGACCGGAAATTGATCCGTTCGATGCACAACGACCGGCCGTACGCGATTCCGCTGTACATCACGGAGATTCCGGTTCTGAGCAAGACCTATGACAAGGGCAAGCTGGACGAAGACTTGGGAGTGGGCATCCACGGGATCTACCAGGACCACGGATATTTCAAAGTTTCGGTGAGCGATCCGGTGGTGAAAATATCCGATGATGTGCACGGCGGAATCCCGGGGCCCTGGCCGCTGCTGGGCTCGAAGAACAGCAAGCGCGCGGACATTACCATCACCATTGAAGAAGGCACGCAGTATCACATGGGCAGTCTGCGGTTTCGCAGTTCCGATCCGGAGCAGGGATTGGTGTTCAAGCCCGAAGTTCTGGCGCGCGCCTTTCCGCTGAAGGAAGGCGATATTCTGGCGGCGGACAAGCTCCGCAAAGCCCTGGACAACTACAAAAAACTATATGGGGAGTACGGGTACATTGACTTCGTGGCGACGCCGATCACCGACATTGATGACACGAAGAAGCTCGTGAATCTGACCATAGAGTTCGACCAGCAAAAGCAATTCTTCGTGCGGCGCATCGAGTTTTCCGGAAACACCACCACGCGCGACAAGGTCATCCGCCGCGAATTGCTGCTGGACGAAGGCCAGGTATTCAACAACCGTTTGTGGGAAGTCAGCCTGTTGCGGCTGAACCAGCTGAATTATTTCGATACCATCAAGCCAGAAAACGCGGAGCTGAAACGCAACGTGAAGGCTGGAACGGTGGACATCAAGCTCAAGCTGAAGGAAAAAGGCAAACAGTCCATCAGCTTCAACGGCGGCGTCAGCGGCATCGCCGGCACTTTCATCGGTGGTTCTTACACCACGAACAATTTCCTGGGCCTGGGAGAGACGCTTTCTCTTTCCGCGCAGGTGGGCAGTTTCCAGCGCGACGTGCGTTTCGGATTCACGGAGCCGTACCTGTTTGATCGCCCGATTTCCACCGGCTTCACGATCTTTTCGACGAAGTTTGACTACAACCAGGCCAGGCAGCTGGGCATTGCCGAGAACACCGAGATCGCGATTAATCCCGCCTTGCAAGAGAACTACACGACCAACTCGAAAGGCCTGACGGTGTTCGCCAGCTACCCGCTGCGGAAATTTTCCTTCACGCGCGTCGGCCTCACCTACGGGTATTCGACGACGAATATTCAGACGTTCAGCACGTCGGCGCAATTGTTGTTTGACAGCGTTAAGTTCACCGGTTTGGCGGGACCTTCCGCGCTGAACGGAATCGAATCGAGCAAGATCACAGGGACGATCTCGTACAGCACGGTGAACAATCCACAAAACCCGACCAACGGAAAAAGCTTCTACTACGGGATCAGCTTTGAGGGCGGGCCGTTGCAAGGCAACGTCAACACCATCACCAATTCGTTCGTGGCCACCTATTTCCATCCGGTGAACAAGCGCCGCAACGTGATCGGCTTGAAGTTCCAGACGGGCATGATCACCGGATACAACGGGACGAATGTGCCACCTTATAGCCGCTTCTTTCTGGGCGGCGAGAACGATGTGCGCGGCTTCGATTTCTACACGATCTCGCCCTTCGTGGAAATTCCCGAAGCCACAACGCAGCCGGTGACTTTCTTAAATCCCACAGTGCTGAACGCGCAGGGAAAACCGACGCTGCAATCCATCGGCGTGCCGATGATCCAGTTCCTGCCGACGCGGCCGGGCGGCGATTTTCAGAACATTGGCAACCTGGAATACCGCATTCCGATTGCGGGGCCAGTGACGCTGACCTTGTTCAACGACATCGGCGTGAACGGCATCCTGCGGAAATCGCAGCTGGCGCTGGATCCTTCGGCGGTCACCGTGTACCAGCAGCAATACCCGAATCCCGATTTCCCGAACCTGAAGATTGCGAGCAATCTGCCAATCTATCCCGGCACCAATTTCAAGGTACACACTTCGGCGGGCGTGGAGCTGGACGTGATCCTGCCGATCGTGAATGCGCCCTTCCGCATTTATTATGCGTACAACTATTTGCGGCTGAATGACACGATCAACGGCTTGAGCGGCGGTTACGATCTGAGTGAAGCGGTGAAGAACGCGCTGCCACCTGGAGTGCTGCAGACGCAGATCGCGCCGCAGTTGCAGGCGATCATCGTCACCAATACGCAGCATATCCCGGCGAACCTGATCGAGCCGCAACATACCTTCCGCTTTACGGTGGGTAAGACATTCTAGGAATTTGCATCAGGGAACTGCACGCGCGATCGGACAAGCGGTGCTGAAGGTGTCTGGAGCGCGCAGCGAATTCAGATAAGAGGGTGAAAGAAATGGGCAACAAGATATTGAGGTTGAGCGCGGCGATGCTGTTCGTTGCGGCATGCGCGTTCCTGTCTGCTTGCGGAGGGAACTCCACGCCGGTGGGCGTCACGGTAAGCCCTATCAACCCAGACGTACCCTTGAGTGGCACGCTACAGTTTCAAGCGACGGTTACGGGAACGCCCACAACCTCAGTGACATGGCAACTGTGCTTGGTGCCATCTCCAACCAGTATCCAGCCGACGGTTTGCAGCCCGGCGACCACCGGGCAGACGCAAATGCCGAGCGGTTTCGGTGTCATCACGACCGGACAGACCAACACTCCGCAGGGAGGGTTTTACACCGCACCCGCGACTCTGCCGCCGACGAACGACTTTTTGGTGGTGGCTACCAGTACGGTGAACACAAAGATCTTCGGCGAGACCGTGGTGCACCTCGACTCCACAATTCGCGTGTCCATCACGCCCAGCACGGCGACCATCGCGCCGGGTGAATCCTTCACATTTTCGGCAAACGTGACGAGCACGACGAACACGGCTGTGACTTGGGAAGTAAACGGAAATGCAGGCGGCGATGTAACGGACGGATTTATTGTTCCGGGCGGCGGCAACGGCAACACGGCGGTTTACACGGCGCCGACCCAAAACCCACCGGCCACTGTGACGATCACCGCGGTTTCGGCGTCCGATCCGCTGGAGTCCGGCACCGCGGCGGTTACGATCATCAGTTCCGCTGCTCCAACGCTCACTTCCTCGCAGCCGAACCTGGTGGGAGAAGGCTCGGCGCAACAAGAGGTGTACCTCACGGGAGCGAATTTCACTTCGAGCAGCGTGGTGCTGGCTGGAACTCCGCCCGCGCCGGTGCCGACGATTTTTCTTAGCACTACGTTGCTGCACGCGACCATTCCCGCAGCCCCACTTTCGATTGCGGGACCTGTGGCCCTGGTGGTCCAGGCGCAGAACGGAGATCTATCGAATGTTCTTACCGGTCCAACCACCGGACTGACGGTGGTGCCGTCGCGTCCCGCGGTGGTGGCGTTAACGCCGGATACGATCGTGCCAAATGGCGGGACGGCTGGCGTGAATCTGATCGGTGGATTTTTCTCGCCGAGCACCGTTGTTAACTGCAACGGAACGACTCAGAGCACGCGGGTCACGGCGATTGCTACCGGCAGCCAGCAATTGGGAGTGGTAATACCGAGTACTTGCGCGCCGGCACCGGGGCAGTATCCGCTGATCGTGCAGAACACCGACGTAGCGGCGCCGAATCCGGCGATGTCCGCGGTGAACCTGACGGTAGAGCCGCTACAGAGCGACATTTCAACCGGAGTAAGCTCGACGTTTCCCGTGGGCGCGTCGCCGCAAGCAATCGCCATTGATCCGGCGTTGAACCTGGCGGTGATCGCTAATACGGCGGGGAACTCGGTCAGCGTGGTGAACCTTACGACGCTGGCAACGACGAATGTTCCGGTAGGAGTTGCTCCGACTTCGGTGGCGATTGACGACCAAATCACCACTGCGGGAGGCGTTCTGGGAGATCACATCGCGGTTGTGACCAATAGCGCCGACAACTCCCTTTCGGTAATTGATTTGGTGACGCAAGCAGTAACATCAACGCTCGCGCTTTCGAATACGAGCACTCCGCCGAACGGGCCGCCGGTCCCTTACGGGATCGGGATTAATCCTTTGACGCATCGCGGGCTGGTGGCTTTCCAATCTACCAACTCCGCAGCCATTATCGATTTTTCCGCCGGTGTTCCCACGTTCGTACAAACGGTGAGCGGCGCGTTGGCGCCGATCGGCACCGGCTTGAAACCTGCCGTGGCCGTGGATCCGATATTGAATTGGGCGGTGATTACTCCCGGAGGCGTGGGCACGATTACGATTGTGGATCTGGGACGCAATCCCGGGGCCGGCGTAAACCCCGCGGACTTCGGGCGCACTCCGGTGGTGGTCGCGAGCCTTTCGATTTCCACCACGGTGCAGGGCGTGGGCATTAACGCGGCGACGCACCAGGCGGTGTTTGCCGATCCACAAGGTCCGAACGATGTGCCGGTGGCGCCTTCGGTTTCCTCGTTCAGCATGCTGGATGAATCGGTCGGCTCGGTTCCGTTTACGCAAGGGGGAATTCCGTTCAGCAATTTGGGGCTGGTGGCGGCAGCGGTAAACCCGCTGGCCAATATCGGAATCGTGGTGAATGCCACCGCGAACAACGGCTTCGTGCTGGACCTGAAAAACAACCAAGTGCTGCAAACAGTGGCGGGCTTCAATTCTCCGCAAGCGGTGGCGGTGAACCCGCTCACGAATACGGCCTACATCGTTAACCAGGGGAACAACACCGTTTCCGTTTTTCCCTTGGCCACCATTGCGCCCAATCCGCTGCAGATTCTGGAAAGCAGCCCGTCGACGATATTTGCGCAGAGTCCGGCGACGAGCGCGACTCTTTCCATCATCGGCAACGGATTTACTGCCAGTTCGCAGGTGCTGCTCGACGGCACCGCGGTGCCTGCCACTTTTGTGAGCAGCCGTCAGCTGACCGCGGCGATTCCGGCGGCGGATCTGGCGCTGGCGCGGCGTTTCGCGGTGTACGTGCAAAACGGCACGGCTATTTCGAACGTCAGCGGTCTTACGGTGATTCAACCCGTCTCAGTGGGCAACTCGCCGGTGGGTGTGGCTGTGGATCCCTACCTCGATCAGGCGGTGGTGACGAATTCTGGCAGCAACAGCATCTCCGTGGTGAACCTGCTGGACGGCACGCAAATCCCGCCGCAAGCGCCGAGCTTTTTTACGACTGGTGCGACGCCCTACGGTGTGGCCATTCTGCCGCGAAGCGGCCTGGCTGTGGCCGTGAATAACGGAAGCAACGACGCGACGGTGCTGGATGAAAAGGGCGTGGACGGCGTGTTCAACAGCCCCCAGACGGTGAGCCTGGGCTCGGCGTCGCTGCCCTTCGGGGTGGCTATTGATCCGTTCACGGGGCTGGCAGCCATCACGGACCAAACCATTACGGGCGGCAACAGTCAGGGGGGGCTTTCTACCTTTATTGTCTCGAACGCGAGCACCGGGACCGCGGCTCTGGGCGCGCCAATTGATTTTCAGCCTTTGGGCGTGGCGATCGATCCGTCCATCAACAATGACATAACGCAGTCAGTCGCCGCCGTCGCCACTGCTTCACAAACGAACGATCTGGATCTGATCCCTCTGCCTAGCGGCGTGGCGACGAAAGTCAACATGTCGCTTCCTACTGGCGTCGTATTCGACGCGTTGAACCAGGTTTTCCTGGTGGCGGATAGCGGAGGCAACGTTGTGGATATCGTCGATCCCTTGACGTCGAAGCAGACGTCCTCGATCAGTACGGGAATCAACCCGACGTCCGTGGACTACAATTTCAATGCCAGTACGCTGGTCACGTCGAATGCGGCGAGCAACACGCTTTCGATTCTCGATTACGTTTGTCCGCCGAATCCCAACGCAGTATCGAGCTGCCCGGCGCCGCAAGTGCGAGAAGTGCTCGACGTGGGCGCTGTGTCACCCGTGGTGTTGGGCCCGAATTCGATTGCCATTGATCCGCGACTGAATCTGGCGGTGGCAATCGATGCGGCGAACAATCGCATCCTGCTGGTGCCGCTGCCGCACTAGCAGCGCGCAGATCTCGGCGCGTAGTCCGCTGCGCCGCGGCGGGCCGCGATGTTTGCTCGCGCGGGCAAGACCAACCATGCGTTGCGCGCGCGCATCTCACCAGAGAATGGTGAAATCAGGCTCAACTGGCAGGCGAAACGAAAGCGATTGACCAGCTTCTCGGGCGACAGCTATAATCTCCGATTTGTGTCCGCCATGATATGCGGCGACATGCGGCACAGTTCCTGGCACCGGTATCCGAAAGACTATCTACTTTAAGGAGTGAGAATGAAGATGCGATTTGCAGTTCCGGCCCTGGCGGCGTTCCTGATGGTTCCCGCTACGTGGGCGCAGACGGGCGGTGCTTCGGCCGCAGCGGCAGCAGGTAAGGTAGGCGTCATTGACGTACAGGTAGCGATCACCAGCACCGCGGAAGGGAAGCAGGCCGCAGCGGAATTGCAGTCACAATTTGCGCCCCGGCAGACCGAGCTTTCCAACATGCAGAAGCAGATGGAAGATATTCAGACGCGTCTGCGCACGGGCCAGACCACGCTGAGCGACGACGAAAAGGCGCGGTTACAGCGCGAAGGGGAACAGCTCCAGCGGACGTTCCAACGGAGATCGCAGGACGCGCAGGATGATTTCAACGAAGCGCAGCGCGAGATCGTGGACCGCATCGGCCGCCGCATGATTGACGTGCTGAGCAAGTACGCCCGCGACAACGCGTTCACCGTGGTTCTGGATCGTTCCGGGCAGACTTCGCCGGTGATCTTTGCGGCCAATTCGGTGGACGTAACTCAGGACATCATTCGCTTGTTCGACCAGGCCTACCCGGCCAAGGCCGCAGGTACCACGCCGAAGGCCCCGGCACAGCAGCGTGCGCCGGCAGCGAAGCCAGCCACACCGCCTCAGCAGTAATCTCACACCGCAGCGGCTGTTGTGGTTGCGCTGCGCGATCGGCAAACGACAAAAGGCCTCCCGGAATTTCAGCCGGGAGGCCTTTTTTTCGTGAAGCTTCCTAACGGTTAATTCGGCAGCCATTCAAACGGGAACATTTTTCCGGCGGCGACGGGATCAACCTTGTGCCCGGCCAGTTCCAGAGCGCGCGCCAGAACAGGATCGCTGCCGCTGGCCAAATCCTTGGCCGTCGGAAGTATGATCTCATCCGGCGTGACGCCTGTATGTTCCAAGCTCTTGCCGTCTTTCATCATCAAATCCGCTTCGGTGATTGAAAAGCCGTAGAAAATTTTTGTGTCCGTGCCCTGAGAGCCGTAATAAGGCAGAGCTTCCATCACCGCACCGGCCGTTTGGTCCCCGAGCACGGTCCCGCGATGCTCCAGTTGGATGACTCGCGGAAAAAGCTCGGCCGCAGAGTCCGAGGCGCTGTCCACCAGGACGATCAGTTGCCCGGTGAATATTTCGCTGCCGCGGGTCTTGGCGATTTGCGGTTTCAATTCCTTGCGGCCCACGCGATCCGCGACTTTCAGATCGTGGTCGAAGAGGTTGCCGAGCATGCGTTCGAGGGTCACGATATAGCCTCCGGGATTGCCGCGCAGATCGATGATGAGAGTCTTGTGCTTGCGGGCGTCATTAAAAATGCGGTCGACCTCGCGCTCCTCGATGAGAAATTCCGGCATCTTCCATATCATCACGTCGCCCGCGTCCACCCAGCGCTGGCGAACCACGTGATCGGAATGCTCTTCATCGCGGATCATGTCCCAGATGTCCGCTCCACCGTTTTGTCCGGTGAGGTCGAGCACTTTTTTCAGCTCGTGCACTTTGGCGTCGATGGATAGCTGCCGTGCCTGGCCGCTCGGGTCGCGAATTTCGAGGGTGGATGCCTTCCGTGGCGCCAGGCTGTTGAAGTAGTAGCTCAGTTTCCAGAAGTCAGCCCGAGTAACGTCGAATTTGTTGTAGCCCAGGACCTGATCGCCGGCATGGACTTTTGTTTCCGCGTCAGTGCCCGGCCGCACCCTGGTGACGAAGCAATCATTGCCGTACATCTGAATGCGATAACCGTAGTCCACGCGATAAGCCCGGGAAGGTGGATTGAAGAAAGTATGCGAATCGTTCAAGCCGTCGAGGAATCCGGCGATCATGCCGAAGGATTCGCTCACGGATCCGGCGGCGCTGATCTTTTCATCGTACTGGCGGAAGCGAACGTCCAGATCCAGGCCGTGAAATTTCGGATCGTAGTAGTGTTTTTTTAAATTGTCGTAGGCATCGCGCAAAATGGAGCGCGAGCGATCGCGGTTGATGCTGTCCATCTTCTGCTGCGAGAGCAGAGTGGCACTGGGGATTGCTGCAATCAACAGCGCAGCGGCGCACGCCATTTTTAAAACGTGATTCCGGGCCATGGACAACTCCTCGGTAACAATCTAGGGACGTGCTGTGCGACTATAGACACGACCAGGAACTCTCGCCAAGCGCCTTTGTGGTAGCGCGTGTCCTCAGCGAAATCAGCTCAGTAAAAGCGGGCCGGTGGCGTGAGACGCTGCGGATGGTTTGCGATCCGGAGGCGGGGGCGAAGGGGCCGGACGGCTCTTCTTGCGTTTTTAGCCGCGAGAAATTATACTGGGTTGCTTCCAGACAGGTCGCACGAGCCAGTGGGCGCAAGCCCACTTTTTTGTTGGACGCGACGGATGGCGGGATGCCGGTGCGTCAATGCCCGTGGTGCCTGCGGTCGAAAGTCGAGTTGGCGGTAGCGTAAGAGGTCGCTCGCAGGGCAGTACTGGGACTGGCTGGCGCGCTGTGGTTCGGGGTTGTTGCCGTCGCCGGAATTTTTCAGGCTGGCCGTCGGAGCGAAGCTAAATATCGCTGTTGGAATAGAATGCAACTGGAAAAGGTTCGAGAGGCGGCTGAGCGGGTGGCAGGCTCGCTGGGCCTCGAGATCTTCGACATCGAATGGAAGGTTGGAAAGCAGCGCATGCTGCGTGTGTACATTGACCGGCTGCCAGGCCCGCAGAATCCGGAAGGTTTGGGTGTCACTCACAAGGATTGCGAGCGGGTGAGCGAGCAGCTGAGCGTGATCCTGGATATGGAAGATTTGGTTCCGGGGCCAGCTTACGTTTTGGAAGTGAGTTCGCCGGGGCTGGACCGGAAGTTGATCAAGCCTGCGGACTACGAGCGTTTCGTGGGACGGCTGGCGAAGATTTGGTTGAACGAGCCGCTGGAGAAGCAGGCGTATTTCGAAGGGCGGCTCGGGGGAATCACGGACGGCGTGGTGAAGTTCACGGTGCGCGATCGCGAGATCGCCGTGCCGTACGCCGGCATCAAGAAAGCGAATTTGGTTGTGGAGCTTTAGTAACGGCGGCACCTGGTATTTGGCACTGGCAATTTTTTCTTGGGATGTACGGGAGAGAGCGAATGGCGAGTCAGCTGTACCAACAGATCGAGCTGATCAGCCGGGAAAAGCATATTGAACCGGAAATCATCATCGCGGCGATTGAAGACGCGATGGTGGTTGCGGCGCGGAAGTATTACCGCACCGAAGAAGAACTGCGCTCGAAATTCAATCCGACCACGGGCCAGGTGGACGTGTTTTCAGTGCACACGGTTGTGGACGAAGTAGCCGACCCGGTGCGCGAAATTTCGCTGAACGACGCGCGCAAACGCCAGCCGGATGTGGAAGTGGGCGGCGAGGTCACCGAATCGAAGCCGACTGATGTGTTGGGCCGCATCGCCGCACAGACTGCGAAGCAAGTAATTTTGCAGAAAGTGCGCGAGGCCGAGCGCGACACGATTTACAACGAGTTCCACACGCGCGTGGGCGAGCTGATCAATAGCGTCGTCAAGCGCATGGAAGGCCCGGACATCATCGTGGACATGGGCCGCACCGAAGCGCGGCTGCCCAAGCGCGAACAATCGCGCCTGGAAGCCTACAACGTGGGCGACCGCCTGCGCGTGACGATTCGCGCGGTGGAGCGAGCGGCAAAAGGGCCGCAGGTGGTGGTTTCGCGCGCCGATCCCGCCCTGGTGCAGCGCTTGTTTGAAATGGAAGTGCCCGAAATTTACGACGGTACGGTGCAGATCCGCGCCGTGGCTCGCGAAGCAGGGGAGCGCACGAAGATCGCCGTGGAAAGCCGCGACAAGGACGTGGACCCGGTAGGCGCGTGCGTCGGCATGAAGGGCATGCGCGTCCAGTCCATCATTCGTGAGTTGCGCGGTGAGAAGATTGACATTATTCCGTTCAACGATGAGACGGTGGCGTTCGCGCAGAAGGCGCTGAGCCCGGCGAAGGTAACACGCGTGCAGATTATTGACCCGGAAGAAAAGCGCCTGGAAGTGATTGTGGAAGATACGCAGCTATCGCTGGCGATCGGCAAGAAGGGGCAGAACGTCCGGCTAGCCAGCAAGTTGATTGGCTGGAACATTGACATCAAGAGCGAAGAAGAAAAGCGCCGCGAGATCGAAGCGCAGATGGCCGCGCTCACCGCTCCCGGAACCGCGCTGACGCAGCTGGCAGGCGTCGGCCCGAAGACGATCGAGAAGCTGGAAGCCGCGGGCGTCACTTCAATCGAAAAGCTGGCGGACATGACGCCGGAACAGTTGGTGGAAATTCCCGGCATCGGCGAGAAAATGGTGGAGAAGATTCACCAGTCGGTCGCCGCGTATTTCGAAGCGCTGGAAACGGCGGCTACTGCCGCACCAGATGCAGCAGACGCTGCAGTCGCGGCGGATGGCGAAGCCTTAGCGACGGAAGAAACTGCGGCCGCGGGCGAAGAAGCGGCGCTGGTGGACGAAGCCACCGAGGAAGCTACCGAAGAAGTTGCGGCGGGCGAAGGCGAAGCTGTGCCGGATGCGGCGGCTGTTCCCGCGGACGTGACAGCCGAAGCGGAAGCGCTCGACGAAGCGACGGAAGAGGCTACCGAAGAAGTGCGCGAAGACGAGATCGGCACACCGGAAAAAGGCGCCGAGCAGTAACGTCACGGAATTTGTACGAGCAGTTTGTTGTTTGCGGGATTTTGTAAATGCGGGAAAGTGCGGGCACGAGTGCCTGCGCTGTTGAAAAGAGGCGAATGGCAGATTCCAATCAAGTCCGGATTAACGAGCTGGCGCGGGAACTGGAGATCAAGGCGAAAGTCCTGATTGACTACCTCCCGGAAGCCGGTGTCACGGAAAAAAAGACGCACTCGAGCTCGATTGACCTGAAGCACGCGGAACTGGTGCGCAAGCATTTCCGCGGCCTGGCGGCTGCCGAAGAAGCTGAGGAAGCGGCAAAGGCGGCGAAAGCCACGGCCGCGAAGAAGCCAGCGGCGAAGCCTGCCGCGGCGGCACCTGCTGCGCCTGCAGCTGTGGGCGCGAAGCCTGCTGTTGGTGGTGTGGCGCCTGCTGCTCCGGCGACGGCTGCCGCGAGGCCGGGTGTTGCGACGCACGCTCCCGCAACTGGCCCTGCCGCGGCTCCGGGCGCTGCACGTCCCGCCGCGCCTGCTGGAACGACAGCAACTCATCCGACGACTCCGACTCATCCGACTGGCGCGGTGCCCGCGGCTGCGAGGCCTGCTGCAGCTGCACCAGCGGCTCCAGCTTCGACTACCGCTGCACGTCCCGGAGCTGCTCCTGCTACTTCTGCGCCGCGTCCTGGCGTGCCGCTGCGGCCTGCGGCAGCACCGGGAAGCGCGCCTGCGGGAGCACGTCCTGCGACGGCAGCGCCTGGGGCTCCGCGTCCTGCTGGCGCACCTTCAACAATGCAACGCTATCCAGTACGGCCGGGAGGGCCTGGTTCTGCGCCGGGACAATCTCGTCCTGGTGCGCCGCAAGGCATGCGCCCGGCCGGTGGAGCGCCGCAACAATATCGTCCGAGCAGCGCGCCGCAGGGCCGTCCTGGTGGTGCGCCAGGGCAGCGTCCGGGTGGACCGCCTTCGCGTTTCCCGCAACGTCCTGGTAGCGGCGGTGGACCAGGCGGCCGCGACAATAAAGGACCGGTAGGCACACAGCGCCCCGGCGCTGGAGTTCCCAAGGCTGAACCGGGCAAGCCGCTTTATGCGCGCAAGCCGGCCGCACGCGGACGGCCGCTGATCGAGAAGCGCTACGCGGAAGGCGAACGCAAGCTGCATCCAGTTCGTCCACGCGCGGGAGCTGGCCCGGGCGGACGTGCGACAGCTGTGGAACCCGTGGCACCGGTAAAGCGTGAACCGCGCGCGCTGACCGTGACGGAAGGAATCACGGTGCGCGAGCTGGCTGAGAAGCTCGACATCCGTGCCAAAGACCTGCTGAAGACTTTGCTGGACCGCGGCGTATTTGCCAGCATCAATCAGGCGCTGGATGTGCCGACGGCGACGAACCTGGCCGAAGCGTTCAACGGCGTGGTGCAGGTGGTCACGTTCGAAGAACAATTGGTGCAGGAAGAAAAAGTAAAGGAAGAGCGCACCGGCAACGAAGTGCCGCGCGCTCCAGTCGTCACCGTGATGGGTCACGTGGATCACGGCAAAACCAGTTTGCTCGACGCAATTCGCGAAGCAGACGTGGCGGGCGGCGAAGCTGGCGGAATCACGCAGCACATCGGGGCGTATGAAGCGCACGTGCAGGGCAAGCGCAT
>Ga0209530_1001127_pt1 | contig 13372 bp, 12 predicted proteins | sample BlaSpr_A8_Ref_O1_FD_187987 | JGI IMG/M metagenome (GOLD analysis project Ga0209530, IMG submission 187987) | Forest soil microbial communities from Thunder Bay, Ontario, Canada - Black Spruce, Ontario site 2_A8_Ref_O1 (SPAdes) (version 2) | ecosystem: Environmental > Terrestrial > Soil > Boreal...
TTGCGCGGCATTGATTGTGGTCGAGCCAATCGTAATGGCGCCACCGTCGGGGCGCTCAAGATAATTGATGCATCGCAGGAGCGTGCTCTTTCCTGAGCCGCTCGGTCCGATGATGGCAAGAACTTCCCCCGACCGGACTTCCAGGTCAATCTGGTCCAATACAGTGATAGCTCCGTAGTGCTTGCTTAGCGCGTGCAGACCGATGAGGGTCTGGCCAGGAAAACTCTTCATAAGCGAGCGGACCTCACTCTACGGTTGGACTATAGTTCTTACCTTCGGGGTCGATGAATAATGGCGTCGATGGAACTCGCTGCCCCAGTATCGTCCGCTTTCGGCAGGTGTTGGGATCAGCTATTCGTCGCTATCAATGACGAGGCCAAGATTTGTCTTTTCCGCTTCTCTTAATGCGAGTCCGGCAATGGCAAGATCCGCGAGCCCGTAGCCGCGAAAGATAAAAGCGGTTCGTTCGCTGTCTTGATTGCGTCCGGTCTCGCGCCGCAGCGCAAGGTCCGAGAGATCGCCACGGATGAGATCTGGGGCGGCCAATTTCACGCTTGCAGCTCTTTCCTGCTCTGAATCGTCGACAAAAATTCGATCGAACGCAGCGAGACCGTCCTGCTGCCACGGTTCGGCCAAATCGGTAATTGTCGCAAAGGCGCCCGGCCTGATCAAACGTGCATCCAGGAAAGGCGCCCGGCTTGGATCGCGCGTCAAAGAACTCACGATCAAGTCGGCCTCGCTTAAGGCTTCGTTCGCATCGCGCGCGTAGCGGACCGCCAGCCCAAAAGATTGGGCCAGCGCCGCAAGCCGATCTATGTTGTCCTGACCTCGACCGAATAGCAGCGCGGTCTTCAATGGATAGGTGTTCGCGAATACAGAAAGATGCGCGCGCGCTTGAACACCGCAGCCGAGGAACACGATGTTGGTAGCGTCGCGACGCGCCAAGTACTTGCCTGCAAGCAGGCTCAGTCCGGCAGTACGAACCGCGGTCACCCACTTACCGTCAATCAGTGCAAGCGGTTTTCCGGAATGGCTATCCAGCAGCGTGACCACACCATTGATAGACGGCAGGCCCCTTGCAGCATTGTGCGGGTTCAAGATGACTGCCTTTACCGCCATATAGGGAGGATCGTCCGAGGCGGCCAAGGTGGTCATCACATACCGGCCGTCCTCAGGCAGGACGACGGACTTTGGCGCTGTCCATGCTCTCCGATCAGCCATGTCCAGAATGGCCTTTTCAATCGAAACGACCATGCTCGCAGTCGAAATATCCAACCGCTCTAGGGCTTTTTCCGACAAATAGCGGATCGGCATGTTGTTACCCTCCCCTCAGGATCCAAGGCCCCCTGAGTTGCCCGTCGCCAGATCGGCCGCGACTGGCGCTTCTTGATGCGCAACATGAAATGAGACAGGCGCTTGGGTGCACTTTTGACACGGCGCCTTCGTGCTGACCAAACAGAAATGTGCTTTTGAGACTGTAGGAAGAGTATTGGATAGCTCTTGCTCAACGCTGCCGGAATTGGTGAATCGGTGGAACGAGCGCCTCGTTCAGCGTGAAGTTTCACAACGATTGGTCCAGGGCAAACCAGCGTGCTTGGTTCCAGACCGTCACCGGCTGGAAGAAATGCCGCCGAGGATGATGTCGGCGATTTCGCGCTTACAGTTGACAACATCTAGCGGCGTGCACGCACCTTGCGCGTGTGCATTCTTGTCCTTTGATTTGATGGATACGCGGGTGGAACGAGCCGACGGTGAAACTTCATGTCGTTGGCAAGATTTGCTGGAAACAGTTGTCCGCTTTGCCGAACTGTTCGACCGCATGCGCCGGCTACGCGTGACTCTGGTCCACTGGAGGAAAATCGGCAGAACGCCTCAAATCCGCTGCGTCGCATTTTCAACCTCCGCCATCTTGCATTGGAGATCGCATGATCCTTCGTCGGCTGAGAGATTGGCGTGTGCAGCGGTGCAGATGACGAGAACGGCCGGTCTCTCGAGCGGCGGTTCCACGATCCTCACCCCAGCAGGCCGACCTGCGGGCCCCATGTGTCGGAAAGGGCGAACCCTCTGGGGAAGGGCTCGTCGTCCGCGATCCAGAGCTCTTCGCGGCCGTAGACGTAGCTGCGACCGGTAATGCGCGGGATGACGGCCTTGCGTCCGCCAATTTCCGCCTCGCCGATCGCCTCGGCGCGGAACTCGCCGCCGATGATCGAGCGTGAGATGCGGGCGTCGCCGATCGCAACGAGGCCGCGGGCAAACAGCGTCGCAAGGTTGGCGGAACTGCCGGTGCCGCAGGGGGAACGGTCGACCCGTCCCGGCGGGAGTATCGTGCAGGTGCGCACGGTACCGTCCGGCTCGCGATCGCGGAACATGACGTAGGCGATGTTGTCGATACCGGGCAGGGTCGGGTGCCTGACCTTCACCTGTGCGACCAGAAGCTGTTTGAGCTCGATCCCCGCCTCGGCGAGTCTACGCGCATTGGCCGGCTCGATGGCGAGGCCGATCTGCCCGACGTCGACCAGCGCATAATACACGCCGCCAAAAGCGACATCGACCCTGATTCGGCCCCAGCCGGGCGTCTCGATTTCATGATCCAGGAGTTCGGCGAAGCTCGGCACGTTGTCGAGGCTGACCGACAAGCAACGTCCGTCGCGACAAGCCGCGCGCGCGGTGACGAGGCCGGCTGGCGTGTCGAGCCGGACGACCGTCTCGGGCTCGCGCATTGCCAGCCGGCCGCTTTCGAGAAGAGCGGTGACGACGCAGATGCAATTCGACCCCGACATAGGATGCGCCTGGTCGGCCTGCAGCACGATGAAGCCGGCGTCCGCGTCCGACCGCGTTGGCGGCACCAGCAGATTCACCGACATGGCGACATTGGCGCGCGGCTCGAAGGTGACGAAGCGGCGCAGGCTGTCGTCCACCGTGTTGATGTGATTCATCTTCTCGAGCATGGTCGCGCCGGGGATTTCCGGTGCGCCGCCGACAAGCACGTGCCCGAGCTCGCCCTGGCAATGAACGAGAAGAAGATCGAGGCTGCGCGCAGGCCGCATCATGCCCTCACCGCCTTGATGTACCAACCCCACGGATCGTCGCTCACGAACCGCGTGATCTGCTTGGTCTCCAGATAATTGTCGAGACCCCAGCGGCCGAGCTCGCGACCGATGCCGGACTCCTTGTAGCCGCCCCAGGGCGCCTCGGTGAAAGTCGGCTGCGAGCAGTTGATCCAGACGATACCTGCGCGGAAAGCCTTCGCAACGCGTTCGGCGCGGACGTCGTCCACCGACATGACGGCGGCAGCAAGACCGAAGCGAGAATCGTTGGCAAGCCCGATCGCTTCCTCTTCCGTCTTGAAGGGACGCACGCAGACAACCGGACCGAAGATTTCCTCGGTCCAGGCGGCACTATCGAGCGGCACGTCGGTAAGCACCGTCGGCCGTAGGTAATAGCCCTTGTCGAAACCTTCTGGTCGCGTGCCGCCGCAGGCGATCGTCGCGCCGGCCGCTTTCGCTGCCTCAATGGCGGCGACCACCTGATTGTACTGTCTTTTCGAGACGAGCGGGCCGAGCAGCACGCCCTCGTCGAGGCCATTGCCGATACGGATACGGTTCGCTTCCTCGATCAAGCGCTTAAGCAACGGTTCGTAGATGGTCGCCTGCACCAGCACGCGCGAGGTGGCTGAGCAGACCTGGCCCTGGTTCCAGAAGATGCCGAACAAGATCCACTCGACGGCCTTTTCGATGTCACTGTCGTCGAAGACCACGAAGGGCGATTTGCCGCCGAGTTCGAGGCTCACGCGCTTGATGTCGCGGGCGGCAGCCGCCATGACCTTCGAGCCGACCGGGCCAGAGCCGGTGAAGGCGAGCTTGTCGACCTGTTTGTGATCGATGATTGCCTGTCCGGCGACGGAGCCCGCGCCGGTGACGATGTTCAGTACCCCCGGCGGGAGGCCGGCCTCGTCGGCGATGGCCGCCAATTCCAACGCGGTCAGGGAGGTGACCTCAGCGGGTTTCAGCACCACGGTGCATCCGGCGGCAAGCGCCGGAGCAACCTTCCACGAGGCCATCAGCAGCGGGTAGTTCCATGGAATGATGGCACCGGCGACCCCGATCGGCTCGCGAACGGCCTTGGAAGTGAAGCGCGCGTCGGCAAGCGCGATCGGCTCTTCCGGATCGTTGTCGAGCTGCTCGGCAAGGCCGGCATAAAAATCGAAGCAGCCGGCCGCGTCTGCAATATCCCACACCGCCTCGGGGAAAGGCTTGCCATTGTCAATCACTTCGAGACGGGCGATCTCGGCCTGGCTGGCACGGATGCCGTTGGCGATAGCGCGTAGATACCACGCACGCTGCGCGCCCTTGAGCTTTGGCCAACCGTCATTGTCGAAGGCGCGGCGCGCTGCCTTGACCGCGGCATCGACATCCGCGGCCGTTCCGCTGGCGACCTTATGGATTATTTCCTCCGTCGCCGGATTGATGACGTCGAACGTGCCGCCGTCGGCTGCCGGGCGCCAGTGTCCGTCGATATAGAGCTCGCTTCGCATGGTCTTCTCCGTGTTACCGTTGCGCCCGCCTTGGTCAGAAACGATCGACGCGATAGGGTTCGAGATCGATGGGCGGGGGGGCGCCCATAACGAGGTCGGCGATCAGCCGTCCGGTCGTGGCGGCATAGGTCAGGCCCAGATGACCGTGGGCGGTGGCGTAGAAGACATTCCGTCGTCTCGCCGAGGCGCCGATGATCGGCACCGTGTCGGGCAGCGCCGGGCGATGGCCCATCCATTCGCTCGTTTCCTCGGCCTTGAGATCGGGCAAGGCTTCCTTTGCGCGCTTCACCAGCACCTTTGCGCGGCGGTAGTCCGGCGGTGCGTCGAGGCCTGCCATTTCCACCGTGCCGCCGACGCGGATGCCGCCCGCCGTCGGCGTCACCATGAAGGCGCGCGCCGGCCAGATGAGTGAATGACGCAGGGCAATGCCGGGCGCCATGATCTGCGTGTGATAGCCACGCTCGGTCTCCAGCGGGATCGGCTCGCCCAGCAGCCGTGAAAGGCGCCCTGTGAAAGCGCCCGCAGCAAGGACAACGCGATCCACTTCCAGTTTGCGGCCGTCCGAAAGACAAAGATGAGAGACACTCCCCCCGGTTTCGTCGAAGCCGACCACCTCGCCGGTCTCCAGCCTGCCCCCGAGCGCCTGGAACTTTCCGGCGAGCGCCGTCACCAAACGGTACGGATCGCTGACCGAGCGGTTGTCGGGGAATAGGACGGCCTTGGCGATCTTCGTCGTCAGCGCCGGCTCGAGGTCGCGGATGGCGTTGCCGCCCATGACCTCGTGGCGAAAGCCGAATCGCTGCAGGGTTTCGATGTGATCGCGATCGGCGCGGAATTCGGCCTCGTCGGCATAGAGGCTAAGGCAGCCTTCGGCGCCCAGCATATGAGTGAGTTCCGTTTCCTTCAGCAGGGCATTGAGGTCTTCGTAGACTCGGCCGCAGAGGGCGGCGCCTGCCGCCTCCAATTCGCGCAGCTTTGTCGGTCGGCTCGCGGCGAGAAAGCGCAGGAACCACGGCACCAGCTTCGGCATATAGGTGGGCCGGATGCGCACCGGCCCTTCTGAGTCGAGCAGCCATTTCGGCATCTGTGCCCATACGCCGGGGCGCGAAGCCGGCATGAATTCCGTCACCGCGATGCTCGCCATGTTTCCATAGGACGCGCCCATGCCAGGTGCGCCCCGATCGACCAGCGTCACGTTCACGCCGCGACGCTGGAGGTTGTAGGCAATGGTGGTGCCGATGATGCCGGCGCCGACGACGGCGGTCGATGACACAGTATGCTCCTCGAGATCGCAGAGGCAGAGGAATGAATGCCCCTGGCCATCGGTTACCAGTTCAGGATCGGGTGAATCGCTGCCTCGAATTCGGTTTTTTCCTCGGCGGTCAGTTCGCCGAGCGGCGCACGACAAAGGCCGACCGGCGTTCCTTGAAGTTCGCAGCCATATTTGATCTTCTGCACGAACTTGCCGCTCTCGAGGATGTTCATCGCGCGGTAGAGAACTGTCATTTTCTCGCGCGCCTTGGCCAGATCGCCGGAGCGGAAGGTGCGATCGAGGTCGACGCAGGCCTTTGCCATGCAGTTGGCCGGACCGCAGATCCAGCAATTGGCTCCCCAGAACATGAAATCGAGAGCGATGTCGTCGGAACCCGAGATCAGGTCAATGCGGCCCTCGTAGCGGGCGTGAATGTCGATGGCGCGCTGCAGCGCGCCGGAGCTCTCTTTGATGCCGACGACGCGTGGATCGTCGGCGAGCGCATCCATCAGCTCAAAGGAAATCTCGACGCCGTCCTTCGGTGGGTAGTTGTAGAGTATGAGGTTGATATCGGTGGCGTCGAGCACGGCTCGGTAATGGGCGAGCAGTTCAGCCTGAGTTGGACGCGTATAAAAGGGCGTAGCGAGAAGAACTGTACCGTAACCCATCTCTTTTGCGCGAAGGGTGTTCTCAATCACCTCACGGGTGGCCGGCGCATTGGTGCCGGCAACCAGGGCTTCATCCGCGTTGGCGAAATCCTTGACGAACCTCAGCACCTCCTCGCGCTCCTGGTTCGACATCGAAAAGTATTCGCCAGTCGAACCCATTGGAACCCAGCCTCTGACACCAGCCGCGCGCAGCGCCGTCATGTGCTTCTCAAGCGCGTTGAAGTCGACTTTGTTGTTCGCGTTAAACGGCGTGACCAGTGCGGGCATGACGCCTGAGAGTTTCATGATTACCTCCTGTACTATGATGGACGATAAGGTGGCAGGCTTCTTCAGAGCCCGGCCAGCGATGAGCGTGACGGATTGCGAGAGTACGAAGGCGAAGGCGAAATAAATGAGGGCAACGACCGACGGGGTCTAGAACGGCTTGGCAGTGTTGTCGGAACGACGAAACATCCTTCGGACTCCGATCCCCTTGCCTCAACGCAACCAATGACGCAGCAAAACTAGGGGGGGATCCATTCGCCCCGCCATTCCTCGTCTTCGAGCACGAAATGACACCGTCGATGCGGCTCAGAGGAAATATCCAGCCAGTCCAGATGCTTCAGAGTGACCCGCACCAGGGCGAATTGTTCAAAAGGATCCAGGATTTGGGAGTTCTCCCCTCCAAAGAGTGTCTGCCCATCGCGGATTGATGATAGGGGCGTGCCGGGGGCCGAGGAGCGGAAAAGCAGATGGGTGTGGGGGCGTAACGCGTCCCAGGCTTGTTTGCGTTCCGCAGGGTCGGCAACGATCTCTGCGCAACCTTCGATCCGCAATTGCACGCCAGCATCGCCGTCAAACGCGACCAAGGCAACGAGCCGATTGGTACTGACTTCAGCAACCTTCCTGCTTCCGACGTTGGTAGAGAACGCAATTCTACCGGTGCGCTCATCGAAGCCGCGTACGACAATAGTCCGAAGCTTCGGAGCGTTGTTTTCGTCCACAGTCGCGAACTGCATCAGCGTAAACGGCGACCGGCGGCTCGCCGCGGCCGCAAGCGAGCACCATATTCGCTGCAGTATCTCTACCTCCAAGGCGTCCTCCGCAGGGTTGGCGGCCGCTGATGCCAATACCCCCCGGCGGTCGCCGCATGCTTTCGGCGGGTGGGCGGCTTGGGTGCTACGCGGCGATCGATCAGATAACCGCGCGCTCGACCAGCGGCTCATTACTCTCGATACGGCCATAGGAGAACGGCGACAGATCGAGCGTGCGATACTCGCCATAGGTAACCAGCTCGCTGACGCCCCTGCCCATAGCCGGCGCCTGCTGGCTGCCGTGTCCGGAGAATCCGTTCACGAAGATGAAATTGGAAATCGTGGTATGGCGGCCGATAATTGCATTCTGATCAAAGGTATTGAATTCGTAATGGCCAACCCAGGAGTCTACGATGCGGAGATCCTTGAACTGGGGAATGCGATTTACGACGATGGGGTAAAGCTTCTTTTCCCAGACTCCGACTTCAAATGCGAAATCGTCGTATCCAACCGCCGGATCTCCGTGAAGGGGATGGCATCCGATCAGATAGTTGCGGCCTTCCGTTCGGAAATGGACGCCGGTCGGATCGATGGTCAACGGCAGATCGCGCTCAAGCGGTCTGTCGGCGGAGAAGATGTACGTATAGCGGCGGCGCGGCTCCACTGGCACGTCGAGACCGGCCATCTTGGCGACGAGGCTCGCGCGCGGACCGGCGGCATTGATGACCGTACCGGCCCCGACAAGCTCTCCGGAGCGCAGCCGTATAGTCTCCACTGCCGAAGCGGACCTGTTGATGGAGGTCACTTCGTTGGTGATGTACTCGACCCTGTTGTCGCGAGCCTTGTTCCGCCACCAGTTGATCATCGAAGGCGCATCGAAATAGCCTTCATCGACAAGGTTGAGACTGCCGCCGATGATATCGTCGAGCTTGTAGAACGGATACTCTGCGCGTATCTCGGCGGTGGTGACGATCCTGGTTGCGGCCCCAGCGTCGGCCTGCGTCTTTTGATCCCGGCGCAGGACGTTCAGAAAGTCCTCGTTGTCGGCGAGATAGAGATAGCCGAAATTCTGGATACCGAGTTCGGGAACGCGCTCGTCGCCGCCGAGGTTGGCGCGAAAATCCTTGACGAATTCCGCCGCATATTGCGCGATACGTACGTTGATGGCGCTGGCGAACTGCTGCCGCATGCAGTTGTTGCTCGCGGCGGTCGACGTCCATTGGTATGTCGGGTCCCTCTCGACAACGAGAATTCTGCCCTGGAAGTCCTTGTTGCTGGACAGATACCAAGCTGCGGCCGAACCCATGCTAGCCCCGCCGACGATGACTACATCGTAGTGTTTTCGTAGGGGCTTGGTATCGATTGACGGCAGAGTCATAGTCATTCTTCCTCGGAATTGTACCGTCTTGGTGGCCGTATTCGAACGACCCGCGAGACCCATCGCCATACTGTCCAAAAAGCCGAATGACTATTTTAGGACTGGCAAGCCGTCATGCCCTTTATTGACATTTCGCGTTAGCTTGACATGGATGGGTTCGTCGGAACCAATCAGAAATTCGCTGACGCGCCTGTAGGAATGCTACAGCATGGGAACCCGCAGATTTGCCTTTCCTCCGCGCACTTCGAAGCCCACATCAAAGCGAAAACGCTTCGGTTTCTTCGATCGCCAGAGATGCCATTCATTATTGGCCTCGGCCAGGCGATGTTCTATTGGTCTTGGGATGCGCTCGCCCAAGCCACCACCATCATTTGTCCGGTCAAATGAAGGGCTCGCAAAAGGGCTGGATCAGGGTAGGATCTGTCAATGGGATGTAGTCTCGGGGTCCGGTACCGGGACGTCAGATCAGGCGGCCTTTGGTATAGCCCCGAGAGGTTCTGTGGTCTCCGCACTAGCTAGGCCGCTTCTCGTGAGAAATCGAAGACGTCGCGCATATGGCGCGCGCTCCCTGGTCCGGCTTCCATGAGGACCAAAGTTAGTGGCCCGCGCTCGGACGGCTGCTCGGCGTTGGCGAGTTCCGCTTCTGAACCCGCGCGTTTGCTGAGCAATAGCGCTCCGGGATGACGACCAACTTTTCCGCGATGTGGCGAAGATTGAGATGCTGCATCACACGTCGAATGCGTTCGGTCCCTATGCGGCGGAAGTTGTCCCTCACGATTCTCATCCAGTAGATTCCCTACTGGAAGATCGGACAAGAACTGCTTCCTCATCAGATTCCTCGACTGCTACAGTTGCAAAAAGCCAGAGGTGAAGAGGGAGCTGGTTCCTTCTCAGACTTTCAGGAGACTAATATGGCTATACAAAAAGTGGCTGTCATCATAGCGGGCGGCAGCGGCATGGGAGCTGCGGCAGCGAAGCGGTTGGCCCAGGACGGCTTCAAAGTGGCGATCCTGTCCTCATCGGGCAAGGGCGAAGCGCTGGCCAAGGACCTCGGCGGGTTCGGCGTGACCGGCTCCAACCAGTCGAACGACGATCTCAAGCACCTCGTGGAAGGGGCGGTGGAGCGCTGGGGCCGCATCGATGCGCTCGTCAATAGTGCTGGCCATGGGCCGCGCGCGCCGATTCTCGAGATTAGCGACGAGGACTGGCACAAGGGCTTCGACACCTATTTCCTGAGCGCCGTCCGCCCAACGCGGTTGGTCACGCCGGTGATGCAAAAACAGAAGTCCGGAGCAATCATCAATATCTCGACGGCTTGGGCATTTGAGCCCAGTTCACTGTTTCCGACGTCCGCCACCGCGCGCGCCGGGCTTGCGTGCTTCACCAAGATCTTCGCCGAGACTTATGCCGCCGACAACATCAGGATAAACAATGTGCTTCCCGGCTGGATCGATAGCCTGCCCGGAACTGAAGAACGCCGCGCAAGCGTGCCGTTGGGGCGCTACGGCAAGGCCGAAGAAATCGCCGCGACCATCGCCTTCCTGGCGTCGGAGGGTGCCGCCTACATTACAGGCCAGAACATCCGAGTCGACGGCGGCGTGACGCGCTCGGTCTGAAGACTCGAGAATCATGAAAACAGATCATTGAACGAACCTCATTTGCATTCTCACTGGTCTTTGTGCCTTCGCAGCGTTCGGTCTGAACGAGGAGGAAGCGGTCTTGAGCGATAAGGTTGCCATTATCACAGCGGGCGGAAGCGGCATTGGAGCAGCGGCCGCGCGTCGCCTTGCGTCGGACGGCTTCCGCGTTGCGATCTTCGACACTTCAGAGAAGGCCGAGGCCCTTGCAACCCACTGTCAGACCTTCTCATCTCAAAGCGCTACATCCTCTCAAACACATAAACGAAATGGAATGTGACATCGGTAATCTTGGTTGGATACGTAGAAATCTGTCATTCATCCTGTAGGGAAAGTGTTGGATAAGTCGTGGCACGCGCTCCTTATACGCTCCCTCCACTCAACGCGCTGAGAATGTTCGAAAGCTCGGCACGCCATCTGAATTTTCGTCTGGCGGCCGAGGAGTTGGGGGTGACGCAAGGCGCGGTCGCCCAACAGGTCCGCGCACTCGAAGAGCACCTGCAAACGAAGTTGTTCGCCCGCCTCCCGCGAGGGCTTGAGCTAACCGATGCCGGCCGACGCTACGCAAAGTCAGTTCAGCGGGCGTTAACGTTGGTGTCCAATGCAACAGAAGAGCTTGTTCCGTCTAAGACGACACTCACGATTAGCGTGACACCGTCTTTCGCAACCAAATGGTTGATTCCGCGTCTTAACAAGATTTCTGAGAGTAATACGTCTCTAGAAGTTCAAGTATTAGCGACGAATGCGCTTGCCAATTTTCAGAGCGATGGCGTTGATATCGCCGTACGCCATACCAAGCCGCCTATAGGGCCTGGCCTACACGCAGAATTGCTTTTCGCGACCACAATATTCGCTGTGTGTAGTCCTGAATTTATGAAGGACAATCCCATCAAGACACAGAATGATCTGAGCTGTCATGTGCTGTTGCACGACGCTCATGGTATGTGGCCGGTTTATCTTGAACTCGCTGGAGCCGATGCGGACCTTAGTAACCTTAGATCTCGAAAATTTTCCCATACGTCTTTGGCGGTCGATGCTGCCATTGGAGGCCAAGGGGTCGCGCTGGCCAGTAACGCGCTTGTCGCTGACGATCTTGCCTCCGGCCGACTTATAAGCCCGCTTGCCTTCAAACTGCAGGGGGAACTTGGCTTCTATATTGTACACCCGCGCACCCCCAGAAACCCAGAGTGCGTAAAATGGATGAGGGCTTGGCTTCTCTCTCAGAGATCCAGTAGTTTATGAATATAAGCGCAATTTGTCGCGCACGCCCAACCGCATCAGTCGAGGAGGCGCGCCATCGCGCTCGCCGAGTTTACCTCCGGTTGTCGTACTGCTCATTCCGCCGTTGTGGCCGACTCAGTGACCCTTTCCTCGCTGGTCCAGCAGCTCACCGGCCGGCGTGGTCCAGGCATCGCTTGAACGTCAAGGACCACGAGTCGGCAGACTCTCAATCCTTCGGTCCGGGCACTGTGTCTCCCTTCGATTTCCTGGCCTTAGCGAAGCCTCGACCCGTCGCGATGAAGCGCGCGATCATCGGCCCGACTAGCCGTGCGGGTTCCACTGGTGGTTGGCCGGATTGGCGGCCCAGGGCCTCGCCGTAGGCGACGAGGTCACGGTGGGGCGCTGGCGTCAGCTCGATTGTCAGCTTGACGGGCTTGACAGAAGCAGCCTCCAAGACCACGGCGTCGCTCCAATGCCGGAACCGCCGGTAGATCGAGTTCCGTTTGCCGTAACTCCCTGGCACATCCCGCCACGGCGCCGGTATGCAGCCGACCAGTGAATGCCATTGACGATGGGATCGGCTCCCTTCCAGGCGCCGGCCATGCCCTCGGTTCGTCGGCTCGATTTGGCAACAAGCCACATCAACTTCGCGCCGGCCTCGCGCGCGTCGCGCTTGGCGCCGCCCCGAACAGTCGCCGATAGCCGCGGGCGAAATGACCAGAACTCGAATAGCCCGTGGCGAACGCGATTTCGGAGATCGACAGCGCGCTCTGCCGCAGCAAGCGATCCGCGTGTTCGAGCCGCAAGCGGTGATAGTCGTCGAGGAAGCTTCCGCCGCGATGTTCGGCGAACAACCGGTCGAGATGGCGCGCCGAGACGCCGGCGAAACGCGCCATAGCGTCGCGCGACAGCGGGGCCTCGAGCGTCGCTGTCATTTTCTCCAGAACATTAAGCAGAACGGGATGGTGGACGCCGAAACGCTCCGCCAGCGAGGCGCGCTGCGGTCCCGCCCCCGGCTCGACCTGGGTATGCAGGAACCAGTCCGACACGCGCAGCGCAAATTCGGCCCCCATGCGCTCGGCGATAAGGGCATGCATGAGGTCGAGCGGCGCCACGCCGCCGCCGCAGGTCACGCGCGGTCCATCGATGACGAAACGGGCCGGCTCCGGCCGCAGATGCGGAAAGGTCTCGACGAGCGCGGGCGCGTGCTCCCAGTGGATCGCGAAGCGGCGCCCTTTCAGCAGCCCCGCTTCGGCGAGCACATAAGGCCCGCCGGAAATGCCGCCGATGCGGACGCCCTCGCCCGCCAGCCGACGTAGCGCCTCATGCACCGCGGGCCGGCGCCAGTCGGCAGGAGAACCGCCCGCGCAGACAAAGACGGCCGTCAGGCCGTCAGCGCTGGTCGGCAGCGGGCGCGTCGGCGCCGGGATGCCCGAGGACGATGGCGTTGCATCAGCTTCGCCATAAAGGACGACATCGTAAAGACGACGGCGCGCTATCACGTTGGCGGCGCGAAGCGGTTCCGTCGCCGCGGCGAAAGACATCAGCGCAAAGCCCGGCACCAGGATGAAGCCGAAGGTCTGAACTTGCCGATCTGGGCGAAGAGTTGATGCGGGCACGTCCCAAATTTGGCATAAAACGTCCCAATGTGGCAAGCTTTGAGCTGGAT
>Ga0209530_1001128_pt1 | contig 13346 bp, 11 predicted proteins | sample BlaSpr_A8_Ref_O1_FD_187987 | JGI IMG/M metagenome (GOLD analysis project Ga0209530, IMG submission 187987) | Forest soil microbial communities from Thunder Bay, Ontario, Canada - Black Spruce, Ontario site 2_A8_Ref_O1 (SPAdes) (version 2) | ecosystem: Environmental > Terrestrial > Soil > Boreal...
AAAAAATTTTTTTTTTTTTTTTTTTTTTTTTATTAAGAGTTCGAAATTCCTTTTAAAAAATGATTTAGATGCTTTAGGTAATTCCAGCATATAACATAATTGACTACTATTATTTTTAATAGTGGGACTCTTAGCTTATTTAGAATCCAATAGTAAATATTAATGGGGTAGTAAATCTTAAGCTACCTCCGTATAATGTTGCAATTCAAGAGAATATTTTTATTCCTGTGGGAACTGCAATTATCATAGTTCAATAATTCCCAATTTAGTAAAAAAAAAAACTATTTAATATCTTAATCTATAAATAGGATTAATAAATTAATATTAAACTTTTAAACTAAATAATGAAATTAGGACTTTGTCTTTTTCAAAAAAAAGTTAGGTAATTATTTCCATTTTTTTTTTTGACCACCACGTGAAGTCTCTGAAAAGCGTAAATAGCTTTGCAAATTTATTGTTAACAATAAATATAAAATTGTTAATATTATTTTTCCTTAATTGAAATCCACAGATTAAAAAACTCTTTTAATTAAGGGGTTCTTAGTTCTAAAAAAAAAAAAAATAACAAATTATTTTATTTATAATAAACTATTTTTGCATAAAGTGGTGTTTTAATTTAATTATTACTAATTAATTAGGTAACTTTGTAAATGTTGTTTTTATAATTATAAAAAAATAACTATTATTAAATTTAGAAATCAATAATTATTTTTTTAAACCTTTAAGCTTATATTGCATAGAAGGTATGATATAAGTATTAACTAAATTAATTAATGTGTTAAGAGAACTTTTCTCCCTCTAAATCTGCGAAATTCTTGCGCAGCGCTCGCTTGCGCAGCGCAAGAATTTCGCAAGAGAAATATATATTCTAGCCTTACCATTATCATAATGAAGTGTACAATTAAGTCGAAACTTGTATATTAAAATATTCATTAGTTGAACTACTTCGTAAATAGTAAAATTATCTGTACAAATTATAACCGATTCATTCCTTCTAGCCCATCACACATTATCATATGAGCTAAGATATAGGTGTTATTAATTGAAATAAAATTTATGTATCAGGTAATGTCTTTATCTTATTCTTATAAAATAAAGAATGTAAAATTGTAAAGAATGGATAAGTTCTAGTTTTTAATTCAATAGAATAATGAATTTTACCTCTCATAAAATTTTTATTTTTAGTAGGATGAGGAACAGAGGGACAAAAATGAGATAAAATTTGATAAATATGTCACTGCTACGCAGTATTAATTAATCCTTGTTTAAATCAAAATCTTGCATTCCAATTGGATTTCCCTAACTGTAGTCAACCATCTGTGATGATAATACCAACTAAAACTGATAAATGATAATGATAAATAGGAGTAATATTTCGAATATAATTGGTTATTTTACCAGATCCTAGTGTAGAAGCTGTTTAAACTATAAGGTAAATTAATTGTAATTAATGAAGTACATTCAAATAACTAAAAGGATAATGTTTTCACCCCTCACCCTCCTCACCCCTCACCCCTCCCTTACCCCAAAGGGGAGGGTTGGGGAAAGTTGCTCCCCTCCCTCACCCCTCCTCCAAGTTGCCTCCCCTGCCCTCCCCTTCGGGGTAAGCAACTTGGAGGGGTAAGGGGGTGTTGCCTCATATTTTGGGGTAAGGGGAAAGTTGCCTACCCCAAAATATGAGGCAACACCCCCTTGGGGAGGAGGGGGTAAAGGGGTAGGGGTGTTGCCGCATATTTGGGTTGGGGAAAGTTGCCTGCAAGAATCCAAAGCAACTTTCCCCTTCCAAGTTGCCAAGAATCCGAAGGCAACTTGGAGGGTGAGGGGTAGGGGAGAGTATTTCTTTAGTTTTATTAGTTAATCTTTTTACATCAAAATTAGAAACAAAGATACAAAATGATTCTGCCGCAGTAAAGTAAGCTCTAGTATCTACCAAAAATTAAAATATTTAATATATATATGTAGTTTTTTTTTTCATATAATTTATTTTAACTTTGGACTTTGTCTTGTTCTAAAAACATTAGATTTTTTTTTATTAAGTCTCTGAAGAAAATAAATCATTTATATTTATTTTTTATTCTTGCAAATTAATATAAATAACAATGTTTTTACATTATATATAGATTATAAAAATTATATAAATTACTGTTTCATCTCTATATTAAAATAACATGTTATTTTATAAAGTTGTTTAAAATTATTCAGATGTAATTGTTATTATTAATTTTTCTTGCAAATAAATAAATAATTTTAAACTTTATTAATAAAGTTTACGACACAGAAAAATAATCAAAGTTAAAGCCCTAATTTATAAAACATAGTTGGATGCATATGATCTAATACTAATGATTTAAGTTTAATCATACTAGAAACTGGAACATAAATTCTTAAATGACCTTTTTTTCCTGGAGACTTCGGTGTTGTTAATTTAAGGTTAAATTTATCCATCATATATTGAGCTATTCTAATAGTATCCTCTGAACTAAAACAATCTGTACATAAATATAATCCACCAGATGAACCTTTACCACCATCTTGCATAATTCAATGAGCTAAAGCCAATGGGGATTTGATTTGTAAGTAATGATATATCATTAGGTACAATTTTTACTTTATCAATATAAAATTGTTGATAAAATATAGTAAAAATAGGTAAAGCCTTAGTTCAAAAATTAAGTGAATGATAAATTTTACCAGTCCGTTTATCAAAATAAGAATAAGTTCGAAAATGAGAAGAACAAAAATTATGTTAAATAGAAAATAAATATGAAAAATAATCTTTAAATTTGCTAGATTGAATAAAACCAAATCTAGCATTTAAACTTTTTTTACCCAATTCTAATTTTCCATCTCCTAATAAAGATCCAAATATAATTTGTTTAATTTCTAAAACTCATCCTTAAAATTAGTATAATTTCCTGGTTTTTAAAGGATAAATATTTAAATAATGAATACTTGTTAAACCAAAAATAGCAACATCATCCATGATATGATTTAAAAAAGAAGAAGCAAAAACATTAATTAATCAAGCATCAAGACCGACACTGCAGTCTATAAAAAAGTAAAATTTAATTACAATCTTTTTATAGAATAGACTATATCTTTACTTTATTAATATAACAATATTTATTTTAATTAAAATAAGCTTGAATGTATAGTCGTTGAGGAAAAAAAATTTTTTTTTTATCCTGCTGATTTAACCTTTAAATTTAAATAATTTTATTTGAAAAAAAACGAATTCTAATAGTTTATCTTTATTTAATCTAACATAGCATAATAAACTACCTATTAGTAGAAATATCTAATTATTATGACAATAAGGTTATTTTAGCATATAACTCAATTTTAAGTAAATTAATAACTTAGTCCAAATCTTTATTGATATTTAAACATATGGTGCAAAAATACACTAAAAGTGTAAATTGGACTTTATCTTTATCTTATATTTTATATGCTTTTTTTATAATAAAAAATCTTTATATATATTACTGTTCCTAAACCTAAATAATGAATTTATTATTAAAAATTTAAATTACTTACATGAATAATAGATTAAAAAGTAAAAAAAAAAAAGTTATGGATTGATATCTGATTTATCATTTACCAATTTAGCCAATAATTTTATTTTAGCTAAACCTTCTTCATCTAAATGTTGTTTAGCTAGTATTAAAGAATTAATTTAAGATCATTTAATAAATGCTTGATATTTAATAGTCTTAAGAGGAAATAATTTAAAGTAATATAAAATTTGACCTAATTTAGAAAACTGTAACCTCCCGCTTCATTAAGTATAACGGAAAGTGGTTAGATTTTCACTTCTTTTGGAAACATAACCAGTATTAAATAAATCCCTAATAATAGACAGAGCTAATTTATCATTCTGATCCAGTAAAAATCTTACTTTAGGTTTAAATCCTAATTTATATCTTGGTTCTAAATAAATACTAACATTAAAACAACCTTCAGCATCAGTAAAACCTGATAATCAAGCATCACTTACCCCTCACCCCTCCCTTACCCTCCTCCCCTCCCCTCCCCAAAGGGGTAGGGGTAGGGGTGTTGCCTACCCCTCCTCCCCTCCCTCCCCTTACCCCTCCCCTTCGGGGTAGGGGACGGGGGTAAAGGGGTAGGGGTGTTGCCGCATATTTGGGCAGGCAACTTGGAGGGGACGGGGGTAAGGGGTGTTGCCTTCGGGGGAAAAGGCAACTTTCCCCTTACCCCAAAATATGAGGCAACTTGGAGGGGTGAGGGGTAGGGGAGGGAAATAGAAATATTAATATTATTAAATGCTATAGAATAAGATTTAGAATTTAATATTCTAATTCATTCACCTAATTGATTTATTCTATGGGACAAAAAAAGATTACCATTAAAAAGAAGAGCTAATTTAAATAATGATGATATATCTAATACTTTATATCTATAAGTATTAGCTTTTAAATCAAAAGTAACTTTACCAAAACCTAAAATATCTTTAATGTGATATAGTACTTTAGATTCATTTTTAATAAGTGTAATAACAAAACTTATATTATCATGTTTATCTTTTAAAAAAGCACCATCACCTTCTGCAAATCCTATAAACCGAAGGATTGTAACCAATTAGGATCAATATAATGATGTTGTTTATAAAAAGCATTAAAATTAAAAGATTCTCCACGTAAAGTCTCTGAAGCTGTTGATTCTGAAAAATTTTTAAAGTTTAATATTAAAAATTTAAGGTTATAATAAAAATCATAATAGAGCTTGTTTGTTTTAATTATAAATTTAAATCTGGATACCCATACTTTATAGTCAAAGTATTCTACATATAATGTAGAGCTGAATATGATAAAAATATATAGGTTATTATAAATAATTTTACACAATAAATATTTTATTAAAACATATAGTGGAGTTTAATTACCTTTTTATCACTAAAAAGGAGAGCCACCTTTTTTTTTGATGCTCCATACTAAGAATCCAAGGATTCCAATTGAGAACATGGCATATCAATCAAATAAAAATAAAAAGTGTATAATTTAGTAATACAATACAATGTATGAAAATAACAAACAATAATAGTAATATCTACTGTTTGTTATTCATTTTTAAAGCAAAATAGAATTACTGATTAAATTAAAGTATAGTAATATAGATTTAATTCTTCCTTTATACACTTATTAAAAATAAGTTAATTGGACTTTATATTTAACATCATTTTTTTTATTCGTAAAGTCTCTAAGGTTTATAAAAACCTACTGGTTATAATAATAATTTTATTACCTTTTTATGTTTAAAATTTTCCAGTATATAGAAAAATGTATGGAAAGCTATTGCTTATTTAATAAGCATTTGACCATCCCTAAATACTATGACACATCATTCTAAAAAAAAAAGCGTCATATAGACCATCTTTTTATCTATTTATTAAATTTTGTTTGTTTAAATAGCAATTATGGACTAAAAAATTTTTTCAAGTATTATCTAAAATAGAATTATCTAAAGCTAAATGAGCTTTTAATTCTCTAAGTTCATAATAATATTTAATTGCTTCTATTCGATTATGTTTTTCTGATCTAGAAGGACACAACTTAAAATAATTTAATAACTTTATTTTGAGATTGAGAAAGTATGTCTTAAATTAAATTAAATTTTTTTTAAAAGAATTTGGAGAACAGTTCATTTAAAACTATTTTTTTTTTGAGTATAAACAGTACCACCGTATAATTCTGATAATAAATCTAATAGATACTTATTTTTTTAAATAAGTGAAGCAATAATCGTAATAAACATTTGAGATGATTTTAAATTAAAATATACACTACCAAGGAGAAGCCGTACGGATTATTACACTCAATCTCACAAAAACTATCAAAAAAAAAAAGAGCATTATTACCAGAAAATCAACCATTAAAATAAGTTAACTTATAAGGATTAATTAATGTAATATTATATGTTAAGACTATGTTCACAAATATTTTTTAATTGAAGTAATCTTACTGGATTTCTTATTTCACCATTTACTGCATTAATTAAAGATAATAGACCTACTTTATTATGTAGTCTGTATCTAACTCAATTTTTTCCTGATCGAAAATGCAGTGAACCACCGAATTTCTCTTTAATTAAAGTTAAACTATTTTTGTCTCTTATTAAATCTCTTTTAAATTCTCTCAAATGAAACTAGCATCAAATAACCCTTTTTACTTAATAGAAAACAACCATCACCGTCTATTAATCCCGCTAATCACTGATTAAAAATAATATCGTTTTTATTATGATTAGTAGAATAATATTTTTTTAAACTTGATTTAGTGTTATTGCTTAAAATTTTTATATTTACTCCACAATATGAAATATCAATAAATGAAATATAAAGAGTAAATAATCTATTTCATAATAGACAATTATTTAAATTAACAAATAACAAACATATGGTCTTTGAAAGTTTTACTGACACAATAAATTCCTTATACAATGAAGTATAATATCTCCCCTCACCAATAATTAGAATCCAAAGATTTGGGTCCCTTTCCCCCCCTCACTCACCCCTCCCTTACCCCTCCCCTTTGGGGTAAGGGGAGGGTTGGGGAAAGTTGCCTCCCTTACCCCTCACCCCTCCTCCTCCCTCACCCCTCCCCTTTGGGGTAAGGGGAAAGTTGCCTTACCCTCCCCTTACCCCAAAGGGGACGGGGGGAAAGGCAACTTGGACGGGGGTAAAGGGGAAAGAATCCCATTATAAAGGGGTAGGGGAGGGCAGGCAACACCCCTGCCCAAAGGGATGGGGAGGAGGGGTGGCAACACCCCTTTGGGGAGGAGGAGGGGTGAGGGGTAGGGAGGGGTAGGGGGAGTAATTTTTATTTACTATTTTAAATTTATATGCTTTCTTTATTTGCAGATTATAAGTATTAACAAAAATTTTGACCAATATATTATTTAAAAATAGCAATATGCAATTCATATAGCTTACTATATTAAAGTTATACATCACTCAACATAATACTTTTCTATTTTCGAATGAAATTTTAGTTTGGTATTTTGAATGTAAAATTTGACTTAATTCTCTGCATATAGTTTGTTTCAATTTATCTAATCATTGAGATAAAAAGGGCCATTTAGACCGAATATTGATTTTCCTGAGAATGTTGCCACGATGTGACTAACGATTCCGAATCCAGGTATAATTAAAATATAACAATTTTTTTTGGATAATTAAATAATCTAATATAAAATAAGATTTATTTGACATTATCACTCAAGAACTCACGCTCTTGTTAGGACTTGATCTTAATCTATTGTATCTGAATTATTTCTATTCATTGTTTTTTTAAGTTTAATTATTTTATTTAATCCTAAATCCGTTAAATGATCTTTATTTTGAATAATTATATAAGCTTTTCTCCATTTTAAATAATTAACGTGTTTAGAAGAAAGTAGATGAAAACGATCAAAATAATTAATGACTTTTTTAGCTGAACCAAAACTAGTAGATCCATAATAATAATTATCTTGACTTTTTCTATATCCAATATTGCCACCTAAAAAGTTTTTAATTAAAATTAATAAATAATCTTTTTTTTGATCTATTTGAAAATTTAATCTTACTTCGGTTCCCCTTTTATTATTTCTATTTATTAATTTAATTTGGAAACTCGCATCTGCATCCGAAAATCCAGATAATCAATAATTATTTAAATTAATATCATAGTTAATACTAAAATCTGTAAAAGATTTAAAATAATCATTTACTAATATATTATTATTAATTTGATTTAATTTGTTTTTAGATCTTATTTTTCCATTTATTAAATTTAATATTTTTAATAAACCACTACGATTAGAAACAACTAAAATTATAGCTTTTTTATTTTTAACTTTATAAATATTTCCGTAACCTAGTTTACTTTTTATAAAATAAGCTAAAGAAGCATCCAATTCATTAAATACAAGGACTAATTGTAATGCTTTTGAAAAATGACCATCACCATCAATTAATCCAGCTAAATAATGGCCAAAATCAATATCATGTCTAGGTTTTAAATGTTTAGGAACATGAATAGAAATTTTATGTATATGTTCAGATTCGGTAGATTTGTAGCGTAAAGTCTCTGAGGTTATTTTATTATAAAGTGTTTCGGATAGGAAGAAAAGACTATTGTTAATAAAATTACCTGCAGATTGACTTCTTTGTTTTAACTTTATTACTATGACTTTAAAACAGTGGGAGTATTTAAAACTTAATGAAGTTATTCCTGCACATAGCCACATTAAGAAGCTTATATTTTTAATATAGTTTACTTCTGGATGCTTTAAGTAAATATATTTACTTAAGGACTATATCATCAACACTACAGGATAAAATGTTTTAAGAAGTTTATTTAAAAACCTCATTTTTGATTAAAATTCATTCAAGCTTTATGCAGTTTAGTACCTTTCGGTGCTTTATAAGCTTTTAGACCCTCGATAATAATCTTTAACTAAGAATAAACGATTTATCTTTATAGATTGAGGAGGACATATTTTAACATAATCTAAAAATGATTGTAAATTAGTCTCTGATTGAACTTGTCATTTATAGTATCCATTGTGAGACACATTTTTATCAAAGTAAATAGATACACCAAAAATATTCAAAAAATGAACTATATCTACATACAATTTATTAGTTACGCTCAGAGTTAATTGAGGAATACCATAAATACTTTTTAAATAATAACCAATAGTACCATCAGCATCAAAAAATCCTGAAAATCAACCATGTCTATTATGCAAAATATCAGGTGTTAAAATGTGCAATTCTAAAACAGCACAAACTTGATTAAGTTGAACTAATCGTTTACTATGTCGAATATACCCGTTAACTCGGTTTACTAAATTTTTCATACCTTCTCGATTGTGTCATCTAAGGGCTTTAACACCTGAACGAAGTTTAATAGATCCACCTAGTTTATTCTGAATAATACGTAATAAACGTTCATCAGCACAGTTATTTCACAGCTAGAATAACCAGCTTTGCTAACTAAAAAACAACCATCCCCATCAATTAATCCTGCTAACCATTGATTAAATCGAGTTTCTTTTTTTAATAATCATAATCCATAGGTTGTTACGCGTGTAGTCTCTTAAGTTCCTACTAAGTATAATTTATATCTTATACCTTTGGTTACCTGCTGATTCCCTCTACAGATCAGAGTGACTTTAACTAATACGGCTGATTCAGACTTACACTATTAGTGCACATATGTCCTAAAAAGTCCCAGCATATAGCGCAATTCAGATTTAAAATTTATCATAAATAGGGCCATCATTGACCAAAAAATCCATTTTCCAAACCTAATAAAAACTTTCATCTCTTTCGCTACACATAAATTGTAGAACTAATAGGTCCATGTACTATTTCAATTATAACTATCCCATAAAGAGGTCAATTTTAATTTCAGTTTAATATCTTCAATAGCCTTGTGATTAGAAAAATCTAATGGAAAAACCGACTGTACATTAAGCATCATTTCAGACACCCACCAGTGACCCAGTCTGTAGCGATCGCTTAGACGACCGACGGTCTTTAGCTGAGAAAACTATTAACCGTAAATTACACTAGCATAGCCTAACAAAATATTTTGTTATTTCACCCTGTCAGGCAAAACTTATCATCCCACTTCCCTAATAAATAAAAGATCCCCTCCAATAATCCAAGCCCCACCAATAATTAGAATCCAAGCCCCTTTACCTCCCTATCGGTGAGGCAACTTTCCCCTTACCCCTCCAAGTTGCCTTCGGGGTAGGGGAGGCAACTTGGTGAGGGGAGGCAACTTTCCCCTTTACCAATAATCCAAGCCCCTACCAAGAATCCTCCCCTTCCCAAAAATGCGGCAACACCCCTACCCCTTTGGATTATTGGAGGCAACTTGGAGGAGGGGTAAGGCAACTTTCCCCTTACCCCTCCAAGTTGCTGCATATTTGGGCAGGCAACTTGGAGGGGTGAGGCAACACCCCTTACCCTCCTCCAAGTTGCCTCCCCTTTATAATGGGATTCTTGGTAAGGGGTGTTGCCTTCGGGGGAAAAGGGGAGGCAACTTGGAGGAGGGGTGAGGAGGAGGGGAGTGGGGTGGAATTTGGGGGGGATGGATTCTTATCTTTTATTTTTATTTTTATTTTTATTTTTATTTTTTTTTTTCGATCCAAATTTCGGGAGATCATTCAAAATTAGAGAACCTTACTATTCATTTTTAATTCATTGAATTGATAAAGAGTAATAAGGTTATTTTTTTCTAAGAATTACATAGTGGTTTAAAGATAAGGACTAGAAAAATGGTATGATGAAATAATATATAGAATTTCGTTTTCATTTGCCCAAATAAAAAAAGAGGTCTTATTAACCAACTATTTTTAACATCTGCCTCTTAGGCTTCATAGCTTAAGCTAAACCATTTCCTGTTTTCCAAAGTTTTAGAGCATTGATTAAATATTATTTACTCGTTTAGCTAATTTTATCATTTCCTTTCTACTTTCCAAATTTAAATGATCTTTGTTGATTAATTGCAGACGTAATTCTTTCCATAATAAATAACTATCTTTTTTGTTAGTTTTTAAAGCATGCTGGTCAAAGTAAGGCAAAATAAATACAGTATTTTTTACTCCGTTTACTGTGTATTGTCAGTTATTGGGTGCAGAATGGGGACTAACAAATCCTACATTAAAAAGAGAAGCAATATGTAAAAATATACTCTTATTAATATTTCATTTCTGACTTAAGATAAATCTCAAACGATAAGCTAAACTATTTGAGAGTAATGATAAACTAAAACACCCTTCCGCATCTGTAAACCCTGATAATCAAGAATCATTTAAAGTAGGTAAAATTGTATCCATAATTGGTGCTATAATATCTAAATTTCTTCTTAATGCTATAAGGTTATAGGCAGCTAAAAAAATTAAAAACTTGGCATTCCGTGTGAAAAAAACCATATTTCCGTTAAATAAAAGACAAATCATCATAAGATGTTTCATATCTTGAATAATAAACCGATGAGTTTTATTTATTTTAGATTGTTGAATAACTTTACCAAAACCTAAATTTTTAAGAATATAGAGTAAAACTTGTAAATCTGAAGTACTTGCCCCTTTGTGGGAATTTGGAGAGATAACAAATTGTAGTCCTCCTCTGGCTTTCGTTACTACTATAAAGGAACCATCACCTTCCGTAAAACCAATTAGCCAAACTAAAAAAGATTGACTAGGTTTAGGATGATTAGGATACAAAATTTCAAACATGTTATAAAAAGCAGAAAAATCAAATGAACGTGAACAACTCTTAGGTGTTATTAAGGCTAAAGAGGATAAAGATAACGAATATATATAATCAATGTTTCCTAAGAAAAGATGTTGATAACTAATCCATTATTTAAATATACAAAAAATTATAGGTTACTATTTTTTAACATAATTAGATTTATTATTAAGGGATTCACAACGTTGGACTAAAAAGAATTTGGTAATTTATTAATATCTAAGTGTTCTTTATTTAATAAAGAATTATGAACAGATCTTCATTCATTATAAATATATAATTTAGTGGCAAAATAAGAGGATAGGAATCAAAATAGGAAAAAAGCAATGTAACAGGATTAGAACCTAATTTAGATCCTTTAAATATTATTCTATTATGTTGATCTGGATTTTTATCTAATTTAGGGAATAAACTACCCCCTTTAAATAAGTCTTTTAAATATGAAAATAATCATCTATTTCCATTTTGACCTATTTCAAAGGTAATGGAAATATAATGTGAAATAAATACCCTACCTAATTCTATAGGTAATCCAAAATGTCCTTCAGCATCTGTAAAACCTGCACATCAACGATCATTCAAATCAGGTAAAGCAGCATGAAATACAATATTTATTTGCTTATAAAATATCTTACCCTTAAAAAATCTTTGATTAAATTCTTGAGCAATATTTATAAAATTAAAATATCGATGTGTTAAAACTAAATTACCATTTAACATAAGTAAAATTAAATACACTTCATATCGACGGTTATTTCAACACTATATCTTCATTTTATATTTAACGCATCATAATAAATGTTTCCAAATCCTAAAACACGTTTTATTTCTAATAATGTTTTTTTATCTATTGAATATATTGCAAATGAAAACCCTTTATTACTAAAATTCATATAACCATCACCTTCGTATAAACCAATAAATCAAGCTAATCAATCATTAGTGATATTTTTACCTGATTCTTGTTTAAAATCATCAAATCTAAAACCTTTTTTTCGATTTCAATTTAGACCCCCAATAAATAAAACATTTAAATTAAAATATGTTAAACCTTCCTACTTTTTTTTTTTTTTTTTTTTTTTTTTTTTTATACATTTATATAATAGAAAAAAGACTATATTTTTATTAAAATAATTATAAAATAGTGAATGTATAGTCGTTGAAGAAAAATAATATTTTCTTGCTGATTAAACTGGATTAATATTTAAAATAATACTTTAATTTTTATCTTACCACACCTCTACCTACATAAACTTAATAACGGGAGGTAAGATTAATTTATTCATTTTTAGTTTTTTTCAGCATATAAATCTCTTCGAATTCATAATAAAAATCCGCCCTATTTAAATTTGAGCACAGGGTCACCCTTATTGTAAAAGTTGTTTAAATTTATAATCCTAATTTATAATGTGTTGAAGGTTCCATATAACTTAATACTATTAATTTAAGTTTATCTATTGCAGGGATATAAATAATAGGTTGATTACGTTCAAATCTAATATGGCTGAATTAAATAATATCATAATTAGATTTTAATACCGAAATAAGTAACTCTACATCTGAAACGCTAAATGCATTCGTTTGTAAAGTTAATCCATATTTAAAAGAACCGTCATCCATAATTCATTGACCTAAGGCAATAGGACTTAATAAAATACCTATATTTGAAGGGACAACTTTTACTTTATTATCATAAAACAATTCATAATACAAATTAAAAAATGGTAAAGATCTAGTACTAAAATTAAGAGTATTATATACTTTTCCTGTTCTTTTGTCTTCCCAATAAAAAAAAAAGTACATTACTAGCACACATTAATGCAAAATAGTTTTTTAAAAAGTGTATCAAAAAATTATAAAATCTTTGCGAATGTTTTAATGATTGTTCGTATCTAAAACGAGTATTTGAATTAGGACTCTTACTTTTTTTTCTAACCAACAAGTTGCATCTCCTAATAATAATAATGCTCTTAATTCGCAATTTGCAGCTGCAAATTTAATTTAATTTAATTTAATTTAATTTAATTTAATTTAATTTAATTTAATTTAATTTAATTTAATTTAATTTAATTTGCAG
>Ga0209530_1001129_pt1 | contig 13341 bp, 21 predicted proteins | sample BlaSpr_A8_Ref_O1_FD_187987 | JGI IMG/M metagenome (GOLD analysis project Ga0209530, IMG submission 187987) | Forest soil microbial communities from Thunder Bay, Ontario, Canada - Black Spruce, Ontario site 2_A8_Ref_O1 (SPAdes) (version 2) | ecosystem: Environmental > Terrestrial > Soil > Boreal...
CCGGCCGGTCCACGGCCGGAGCGCGGCGGGCGGCTGGTCCCAGCACCGCTTCGCCCGGCGCCGGGAGAACCAGGCCGCGACCGCGCTGCGAGCCGCCGCCGACGCCGCGGCCGGGATCTTCGGGCCGTACCACCTGGACCAGCTGGTCCTGGGCGGGGACAAGAGGTCCATCGCGGGAATCCGCGGCGATCCCCGGCTGGCACCGTACCTGGGCCGGGCGAACCTGGACACGAAACGTGGGAGGGCGATTCGTGGAAAGTCGGCGGCGCTCCGGCGTGGAATACAGGAACTTACGACGCGGTGACGAACCAGATTTTCTGGCCGACGGGAAATCCAGCGCCCTCCAATCGTGGCGAGGGGCGGGCCGGAGACAATCTCTACAGTAATACGCTGCTGGCACTGAATGCGCAGACGGGCAAGATGAACTGGTATTTCCAGTTCACCAAGCACGACGAGCACGACTGGGATGCGACGGAAATTCCGGTCATGATTGACGTAGAAAAGCCCGACTCCGGCGGCAAGCAACTGATTGCGCAGGCCAACCGTAACGGATTTTTCTACGTGATCGATCGCGCGAACGGCAAACTGATTTCCGCGAACCCTTATGGAAAGACTACATGGAGCGACACGAAAGATGCGTATGGACGTCCGGTAGCAAATAAAGCGGCTTCGCCGACTCTCGAAGGCCACACCGTCTGCCCGGGCGCACTGGGCACGACGAACTTCATGGCCCCGGCGTTCGATCAGCAGACTGCTTTGTTCTACGTCACTGCGCGCGATCAGTGCGATATCTTCAGCACCGCGCCGCAGCCTTACGAAGCCGGCCACGCTTACTACGGCAGCGCGTATTTTCCTTCGGAAGAGGCGGAGCCGTTCCGCGGATTTCTGAAGGCGATTGATCCGCAGACGGGAGAGATAAAGTGGAAGTTTGAGCACACCTCACCGACGTGGTCGGGGGTGTTGGCAACTGCCGGAGGCCTGGTGTTTACCGGAGATGCGGAAGGCAACTTCATCGCGTTGGATGCCGCGGCGGGCAAGCCCCTGTGGCACTTCCAGATGGGCGGCGCGGTTTACGCCGCACCCATCGCCTTCGCGGTGGATGGAAAAGAATACGTGGCCATTGCCGCGGGCAGCGCAGTCTATGCCTTTGGCCTGCCCTAGAAATGCGGGGTCAGAAACTTACTACGACTCCGGTGGAGAATCGAAGGTTGTTCTGGTGAGTTTCGAGGCCGGTGAATACGCCGGTAGGGAAAGCGTTTCCGTAGAAGTTATTCAAATCGTGAGTGGTATGAAAGTCATCCACCTGCGCCAGCCGAAGAGAAAAATTCTTGAAAACTTTGTAGTCGAATCCGCCGCCGAACAGCACCGCGGCATCTGTGAAAGTGTCTCCCAGGGAGGATAGCGGTGTGTTCACGCCGGAGATCGTGCCCGCGCTCAGGCTGATCCGGTCATAGCCGAAGAGAGCATGGATGAACGGGGTCAGCTTCGATTTGTTGTGGTAGGAAAACACCGGCCCAAACAGGAATGAATAACCGGTCAGGGTGGGAAGTCCGGAGAGCGTACTGAATCTCGCTTCTGTGATTGGCTTTCCGTAGCGGCCTCCAAAATCCGCGACCACTCCGAGCCAGCGGAGGGGGTTGTACTGCACTTCCGCATTCCAGCCCGAGAAGTTGGATGCCGCTGAGAACGGGCTATTGCGCTCGCGCAGATCCTCGTCGAAGACGATGCTCGACAGTCCGCCGTTATCAATGTGCACCAGGGAATACCCGCCAAACACCTGCACCTTTGGCGTGGAATTTTGCGCCAGTGCGCACGAGGAACCAAGGACGATCAGAGCAATCGTTGCCATAGCCAGCCGAGTCATTTCGATGTTTTTCCCTTTCAACAACCGCGCATCCCCAAAGGTCACATTACAAAGTTGATCAGATTTCCACAGATGGGTTCACACGAGTGCCGTTCACAAACCTGATAAGAACGCGGACGCACGCCAACGGGTTGCAAGTGGACACGAAAATGTAGATAAAAGGTCCTAAGCCCTTAATTATAGCGTGGGAATCCGGGCGAGGCCGCGGCTCAGTGTGGATGATCTGCCCAACAGCGATTGGAGCCTGCGAACAAACGGTGGGTGATGTACAACGACTCCGCCAGATTTTTCCGGACACAACCTGGCAAAAAAGATACAAATCTTTGACCATCTGTTGACATGGGCTCTCGGGGCCGCACGTACTCTCCGTCTACACCGTGATCGCACATAAGTCGTGTGTGCGGTGAAAAGAGAGGAAATTATGAAGCAACTCGCGGAAGTTTCGGAACGCGCCTCCAACCGGCGGTCGTTCCTCAAAAACAGCATGGTCGCTGGGGCGGTGGCGACCGTAGGTGCCGGCATCCTGGGCAATGGGTTACCCGCATTTGCTGCGGAAACTGGCAGTTCAAAACTTAACAAGGGAGACATTGCGATTCTTCGATTTCTCGCGGCCGCCGAACTGATCGAGGCCGATCTCTGGACCCAATATTCAGAACTCGGCGGTCTGACCCCGGGCCAACTGCCCGTGGAAACGGCTCCGTTCAAACCCATGAACACCTTTCAGGCGGCCCTCATGAAGCTCGATTCCGATGGCCCGCAATACATCACCAGCAACACCAATGACGAGCAGAGCCATGCTGATTTCCTCAATGCCTATCTGATCTCGATGGGCGCTGAGCCGGTGGACTTCGACGCCTTCCGGACTTTGCCAAGCAGCCAGGCCGCCGGCGCCGATCAAATTGGCCGGCTCACCAATCTGATGAACCTCAAGGTAGACACGAGCTGGTACACACGCTATCGAAGTACGAAGAATCCGGACCTTGGCGCCACTTTTCCCCAAGCCATCGACCTGGTGAATGTAACCGGCATTCCCCGAACCGATGCCGATTTCGAACCCAAGAACCACGTTCAAGCGATCGCCAATACGGCGGCTTTCCACTTCGGAACGATTGAGCAGGGAGGCAGCACGCTCTACGCAGCCATGGCCCAGAAGGCCAGCAATGTGCAAGTTTTGCAAATTGCGGTGAGCATCGGCGGCGACGAAGTAGCGCACTTCCTGGAGTGGGTGGACTTCGCAGGCAATGGCGTGCAACCGCCGCTCGCCCCGTTCACCGATCCTGTCACCGGTCTCACCTTCCCGAACTTCGATGTCACGTTTAACCCGGCGATCCAAACCAACCTGATCTTTCCCGTTCCCTGCGAATTCATCAGCGCAAGCCTGCCTCGTTGCGCTGTGATTCGTCCGACGAACCCGAAAGGAATTGCCGCGACAGTGGTCACATTCCTCACCGAGATGGGGCTTTTTATCGGCCAGTCTCCAACGTTCCTTAAACAGTTGGCCACGCTGGCCAGTCAAGCCGACGCAGCGGAGCGCACGCTTTAAAGTCGCCGCAATCGCGCCGGGGCTCTCGGGGGACGGCCTCTGCGCGTGATTCGCGGCAGTGGGCGCGCCGTGTCTAAAGCATTCCGGACACGGCGCCTGCTCACCCATTCGTTGGTAGTGTGCAGTTTGGTTTTCTGCACCAAGGCTTCATCCTGAGCGTAGCCGTTTTTCAGGCGTAGGGAGGAGCCTGCCCCTGATGAGCGAAGTCGAAGGGATCTCCCGCTTAACTGGCCTGACGCATAAGTCGAACTGCACCACTACACATACATTTCATTTCTTTACCGTGCTTATTCTCGATGGGGAGGAACACCGATGTTGGAAGGCATATTTCAACCGATGCACCTGATTGTGATCGCCGGAATTGCATTGCTGATCTTTGGCCCCAAGAAACTGCCCGAACTTGGAAAAGGGCTGGGCGATGGCATTCGCGGTTTCAAATCCGCAATGCAGGGCAAGGAGGATTCGGCGGCGTCAGCGCCTACGCCGAAAACGCCGGGCGAAGGAATATGAGCCTGTCGGAGATGCTGTTCCTTGGCTTACTGGGCCTGGTTATTTTTGGTCCGAAGAGGCTTGCTGAGTTGGGCCAACAGGCTGGAAAGACGCTGGCTAGATGGAAGAAAATCAGCAGCGAGTTCCAAAACCAATTAACGACGGAGATCTCCGGAACTACAAGTAATCGGCCGATCCCGTCCGCTACCGCTGAGACCGGCACCGGCAGATCGGGTGCAATAGTTTCATCTTGAATACCTACCTCCGTGCCCGTTGACTTGCCCGCGGATTTCGTACTAATCTGCAATTACACCGGGAAGGAGGTGGTCGAATGACAAGTTCTGATTGTAGTGGCACGTGTGGGAGTCTAAGACCAGGTGAGGTGGCTGAGACTTAGAGCTGGTTGCTCTAAGCGGGGCTCCAGGGCGCCGATTTGCGACGCGCCAGGAGCTACAGCCCGCACACTAGCCGGTGAGTACGGATTGAGGCATCGCGTTGGTCGCGCGAAGGCCTTGAATCCCTGGGATTTGAGCTTTGGCTCGTGTCCCCGACCCGGGAGTTGCCGTGAGAGGCCACGTAGAGTGACCACCTCTTGGTCAATCCCAAACAGTCCACCGGACGGGGCTTGAGTCTTCAATGACTTAAGCCCCGTTTGTTGTTTGTTATCACTAACTTCCCGAGATTCGACTTTTCACCGCCATCGAATTTTATCAACAATGATGGAAGAACGGATACCTCACAATCATGCCATTTTTGTGACCAGATTGTGACCAAACTTGGTTTGCTGCCACCTTCGTCGGATTAGATCGCACTCGGTGGTCGTTTAAACTTCTACTCCCGTACTCTTCGGCCTTCCAGACCGAAGAGTCAGACCTGAGGCGCATCTCCGGGGTCGTGATTCCTTCATGGGGATCATCATCCAGTATTTCCCTTTTTGAACGGTCAGGGCACAATTCACCGCGTCTCCCGACTAAGCCATTTCTCAATATGTACCGGACGCCATTCCTCCAGTGCTTCCAGCAATTCCACTACGGAATCGCGCGCCAGAACCAGCGCCCGGTTCTCCGGCTTCAGGAACAACTGCTCCACCGCATGGTCGAGCATTGCAAGCAGCGGTGAGTAAAACCCCAGCACATTCAGGATTCCGCAGGGCTTCTCATGGAGGCCAAGCTGCGTCCACGTCACGACCTCGCAAAACTCTTCCAGCGTCCCGACTCCGCCCGGCGATGCGACGAACGCATCCGACAGGTCGGCCATCAGGGCTTTGCGCTCATGCATGGAGTGGACGACATGAAGTTTCGTAAGTCCCTTGTGCCCGACCTCCCGCGCCATCAGGTGTTCCGGGATGACTCCCTGCACCGCGCCGCCCGCCCTCAGCACGGCGTCCGCTATCACGCCCATCAGACCTACGTTGCCGCCGCCGTACACCAAGCCGATGTTCCGTCTTACCAATTCCGCAGCCATTTCCTCAGCGGCAGCGCCATATTCCGGACGGCTATCCTGACTGGAGCCGCAGAAAACGCAGATTCGTTTCATGCTGTGATTCTAAAATCTCGGTTTCGCAGAGTTGATGGTTTTCTACTGCGAGCGTTCCGCTGGGTTTTCCAGCGAGATTGCCAGTGACGATGAGGGATACTTCAATGCGCTCGTGCGGATGTTCGAGCAGGCGCTCAAAAATCGTAAACACACTATCGGTCGAGCGCCGCGACGACCTTCTAACCCGGTTGGATCGTGTGCGAGTGACCAGCGATAAACTTGGCTATGGAGTCGGAGCCGATTTGCAAGGGATTTGGCTGCTCCCCTCATCATTAGTAGTTATTAGTAGCAGCAGCAGTCGGGGCTGTGGGAAAAGTGGAATCCCGCGAGTTGTGCGGGACGCCCGCGTTCTTGTTTTTTCCGGATCGAACCTGGGGTTGGGCGATTCTTATATACCGTGTCTGCCGTCATCGGAACAGCCCCTTGCCATCGCTTCAAGTCGAGGGTAGCCAACTTTCTACCCACCGTAGTTCGCCACAACTCGTATCACTTTGCCATACGCTGACAACTCCATAAACTCTGCCGTGTGCGTCCGCTTTTGATTTGTACCGTAGAGCACGACGCTGTTCATACCCCAAAGCACATCCTCAAGATGGTGGAGTTCAGAGTAAGCTTCCAGTCCTCGCTGGAAATAAGCTCTCAAGTTTGGCTTTCCGACCACTTTGCCGTCAGATGATCCCCATCTGGGCAGCAACGGGCGAAGTCAACTCGACTGCATCGTCATAGTGCATCATGATCAAGTCCAAATCATGAGCGTTCCACGCCGCGACCCAAAGCTTGGCTAGATTCAAAGCCTTGTCTCTCGTCACCGTCAGTTCTCCAGTTGAAAATTCACTATTTGGACAGATTTTACTATCCTGTTGCAGTAAGGAATTGAGCGCCAGCAGGGACAGGTACAGAATCACAACGATTTCGCCAGCGACCTCAATTTGGCGACAGTGCCTTGTTCATAGTTTTTTCCAGTCTGTGAGCGCCACCAACTCGTCTAAGATTTCCTGTAACCGCTGAAGCCGCCGTGCGTTATCCCCCGCTGCGCCGAGTTTGTTCTTACCGCTCTGCAAGTAAAGTCGGTTCGCCTCACTGATTTGCGCTATTTCTTCTCGCAACTTTGCAATGCGGTCTTTGACCGGATTCTGCATGACAGTAGGCTAGCACCGCAAACCCGGTGGATCGCAGTCGCAAGGCTAAGTTTTCAATCACTGCCCGGGGTCGCAAGTGCAAGCGTCCGGTTGCGACATCTAGGAGTTCCGGACGCAAATGATGCCCAAGGAGTTCCGCATGATCACCCGAATCTGGCATGGCGCGAGGCCCGCAGCAAAAAGCGATGAGTACCTGAACCTGATGCGAACCGTCGCCATACCCGATTACCGCTCGACTCCCGGCAACAAAGGCGCTTACGCGCTGCGTCGCATGGAGGGCGAGACCGCACATTTCCTGATGATCACGTTCTGGGAGTCCGAGGAGGCGATCCGTGCCTTTGCTGGAGACGACATCAGCGTGGGGAAGTATTACGACTTCGACAAGGATTTCCTGCTCGAACTGGAGCCGTGCTCCACGCATTACGAGATGTACGACAATTGAATCCGCAAAATTCCGGTTTCTGACGTGGAGTGGTGGATGGCGCGACGGTCTGGGGGCTATGCAGCCGACTGGCTGGTCTCCAACAATTATTGTGGGTTGTACTCTATGTGATCCAGACTCTTCTCAGGATCGCGCGGGTGTTCCCGCGTCCATTTTAGAGCAAGGGCTTGGGCCGCAGATATTTGGCGTCTATTCATGTTGTCGGTCAGGGTCTCAAGAGCGGCCTGCGCATCCGGGTGCTTGCCGGAGCCCGCCACGGCTACCCACATGTACGCCTTAACGAGATCGCGTCGAACGCCTTTGCCATCCGAGTACATGGTTCCCAAACTAAGCTGTGCAGCGGGGTTTCCCTGTTCGGCGGACTTCCAGTACCACTCGGCCGCCTTTGCAAGATCGGGCGGCACGCCTGTGCCATCCTCATTGGACACCTGCACGCTGTTCGTGGCCGTGGGAACGTCAGGCGTCGTGGAGCCCGCCGCCAGCTTCGTCGCTCAAGTCAACGGTCGGGCACGGACGATCTACGTGGGACCCGGAGGAGCCTGCGAACGTCTCCTCGTTCACGGTATGCTATTTGGGAGGAGCGGGGGAGATATTGCCTGATCTGCTTGCCGCGTCCTGTGCATGACCGTCATTGCAGTTTCGCGTACTCGGCTTTGGCTTGCTCCAGATGCAGGCTGAAAACCCTTCGATTCAATCATCTTCGGCTCCAGCAACAATCCGCAATGCACTGCCCTTCACGCAAACAGTTTTCCAATTGTCTAGGAACGTAGCATCCATCTTCTTGTAAAACTGGATTGCCATTTCGTTCCAGTCGAGGACGTACAGCATAATTCCGAAGCAGTTTTCCTGAATCGCGATGGCCGCAATACGAGAAAACAAAGCTCGACCGATTTTGTTCTTGCGGAATTCAGGGCGAACGAACAGGTCTTCCAGGAACAAACCACGACCCTGAAATGTCGAATACGAATCGAAGAAGAAGGCGTACCCAGCAGGGTTGCCACCGAACTCTGCGATTAGCACGCGGAATTTCGCTTGAACTCCAAAACCATCGTTCGTCAGGATTTGCTCGGTTATCAAAAGGGGCAAGTGCTCATACTCAGCCATCTCTCGGATCAGGGAATGGAGCGTAGGGACATCCTTCGCAGTGGCCTGACGAATGTTTAGCATGAGGAGAGTTTAGTTGAATCTGGAGCCCACAGCGTTGAAGACTCATTGCAACTTCGCGTGCTCGGCTTTGGCTTGCTTCAGGATGGGAATGTGGGGGTCGGCATCTTTCGACAGCCTGCGAATCTGCTAAGCTCTCGATTGTGCATCAGACGAGTCTCGACCGTGACTGATTCTGTTCCGATTGCGAGCGAGCTACTGCGGGGAAGAAAGCTCGCTCTGGCGTCCTACCTCGCGTTATCGCTTTTCATCTGCACATGGGCGCAAACTCAGAACAATCAAGTCTCGCTTCCACAACACCTTGAATCACTGGTCAATGATCGTCTTGAGGCGACAAGATGCCCCGGTCTGTCGGTTGCGGTGGCTTCCCACAACCAGATTGTCTTCTCCAAGGCTCTAGGAAAGTCTGACATCGAACAAGGGGTTCCGCTGACCACCGCCAGCGTGCAGCGACTCGCCTCATTGTCGAAACCTATAACAGGCACGATCATCATGGATTTGGTGGAGCAAGGCAAGCTTGCTCTGGACGTTTCCGTTAGGCAATATCTGCCTGAACTCCCGGCTTTCTATCAAAGCGTGACCTTGCGGGAGTTGCTTTCTCATCAGTCCGGCGTCAGAGGCTATGCGGATGAAGAAAGCGTTCTGTTCAGTACCATCCACTACCTCACTTCCCGAGATGCCCTGAAAGTGATGATGACGTACCTTCTGGCGTTCAGACCCGGCACAAAGGTCGAATACTCGTCGCTGGCGTTTACGGTTCTGGGCGCAGCCGCAGAAGCGGTCACCGGACGTTCATTTCAGCAACTTTCCATGGACTTCTTTTCCAACCATGGTATTCGTGGATTCGCTCTCGATGATCTCTACGCTATTGTGCCTCGTCGTGTGCATGGATATCTGGTTGACCGGAACCCGAACCTGCAATTTAACGATGGCCGAGTGGTTGAGCGTGACTATTTGAAGGGCACAAATGGTGAAATCACCAACGCTCACTACTACGACATCAGCAATCGCTATCCAGCCGGAGGCTTCGATGCTTCGGCGGAAGACCTTCTGCGCTTCGTGATTGCAGTCGGTTCCGGCAAAGTGCTGAAGCCTGACACGGTCAACCAGATGTGGAGTGCACAACTCACATCAGACGGGGCGAATACAGTGTTTGGGCTTGGTTGGGGTGTTTCGAAATGGAAGGAGAAAACGAAGATGGTGGGCATGAATGGGCTGGAACTCTCAACCGCCGCATTCCTTCGCTACTTGCCAGATTCGGGAGTTGGGGTGGTCCTGCTCTGCAATGCCGAGGGAGCGAAGGAGCTTCCTGAGTTACTGAACGACGTTCTCAGTGCCACGGCTGCGCCATAGGAATCGCTAGCTTTCGACTATTCGGACCGACTGCTACTGAGTTTTCGTCTCCTCAAACGTCTTTGCCAAGCGGCCGCAAGTAACGAATGCAGCCATTGCAAATTCGCGTACTCCGCTTTGGCTTGCTTCAGGATGGAGATTTCAGGATCGGCGTGCGAGCCTACGCACCGGGTGCGAGTGTCCGCTCTCCTGACTGCTTTGCCGGAGCCAGTGCGATCAGGGCTACACCGACGATAGCAAGCGGAAGTACCGCGTGCAGCAGATCGGCGCGTGGGATCACATTATGGAATGCCTGCACCGTCATAATGGCGGCGTGAACAAGGCTCGACCATGCCGTGAAAGCGATTAGGCTGCGATTCGCTGACAGGTTCCGTAATGCAAGCAGCAGGAAAACTCCCAGTGCTGCATAGATGCCACCGAGCATCTGCTCGGATGGATCGAGTTGCAATCTCCACAACGGGTAAACGCCAGCTAGAAAGAGCAACCCGACCAATACCAGCACGATTTTCAGTGCCCGTTCTCGCCACATGGTGCCCTCCTGCTAAATGATGCAACGTTGAAAGGCATGTGCGCCCTTTAAACAACCACCCATACCGCCGGCGCCCAGTTTCTCGATGATGCGGTAGCGCGAGATGGTTTGGCCGATCACTGGAGCAGAATCTTACGTGGGAAAAATGGGCGAGTCAATGAAAACGGTGGGGTTGCCAGTGTGTCTGCTAAAGTTCTGTCATGGAGGTTGTCATGGACAACCAAGAGCTGCAAAACTCGGTAGCCAAAATTGCCGAGACCCTGATTACCACCCAACGAAACCTCGTCACGGTTTCCCGGTCACTGTGGGCCGTAAGGATTTCGATACGGGAGCTGCACCCAGACTTTGAAGAGATGTACTTAAATCACTTTGCAGAACCGGAGCATGCATTCGATATAATGCGCGACAACCTTCTCGATTACGGTCGGGAACTAGCTGATATAGCTCGACGCCTTCGAGCGGAATCGTCCCAATGAAGCTTTTGCATGCATCACAAGGCATCTTTCTCCCTCTGGGTTGCGTGGTATAACTTCGTGAGTGTGAACACCGCGTTCACCCACCCCGCAATTTGCTGTGGGAATTCAAGCAGAAATCGGCTCGTAGCCCCAGTGGTCAGCAAGGGGTCGTTCTTAGTCACTATTTTTGGCGACCTTTCGCCCCCCTGTTTGGCTCGACCTTGCTAGTCCGCCCGGTATACCTTCTGGAACTACCCCTCTCTCCCAAGGGCAGCCATGTTTTACACTGTTGATTGATGCGACCCGCTCTTTATTACGCCGTTTCGATTTGGTTGGCATTATGGTGGGCGACCTCTTCGGACACAGTGCAGGGCATTCAAAAAGTCCGGATTTCCTTCTCTAATCCTTCACACGTGGGATGCCGATATGGCTCATTGTGGAGAGTGACAAGTCGAACAAAATCCACTATCCGGCCAGCACATTACCTACCGATTTCGGATGCAATCAAGTCGAGGTTCAACACAACGGAACTAAACTGATTCGAGTGCAGCTTTCCCCGTCAGGAGGCGTGTACACTGGGCCAGCGAACCACATCGAATCGGATGCGCTAGCCAAACTGGAGAGGAACAAACAGGCCAACGATAACATCATGAAATAGAAGATGCGGGTACGTTCTAAACACGACCTGTGCTGTGACGATTGCACGTTCAACATTTGAAATCACCTTGGTCTTGGCGTGCAAGTGACTTCTGGGGAGAGAATCCTTTGACTGTTGTTATCAGTCGATTTCATGTTTTGCCTGCCGCTGAAGTCCAGCGCCTTTCGAGGCACACTGTTAGGCCAACTACCGTTTTTCCGATGAGGTCGTCCGATTTGGAGGGCGCTGTCCCGTCAAGTAGTTTTGGCCAGTATCCCGCGTTCTTATGGGCATAGTCTTCATCAATACGGCTCAAGCCAAAATGACAAATCAGCAGGACGGCAATTGAAGAGACAAACACGAGCTCCTGCCTTTCAGTTACGCAAGGGGCACAGCCAAAAGGCCACTGCGGAGTCGGAACTTGCAAGCTGTGCGAGAAGAGGCTCGTGCAGAATTTACATGTGCCAACCGCCAGTGAAGGATCGCACGACCTTAACCCACCAGTTGTTCGATTGCCACTGACAGGCTGCGATTGTCGATAGGTTTTTGAAAGAATAGCTTGGCGCCAGCTTCGCGGCAGCGCCATTCGTGAGTAAATCGGTCGCTAGCGGTTACGACGATCACGGGCACGCCAGCAAGCCCGGGAATCTCACGAAGACTTTGCAGGAAAAAATAGCCGTCGTAGTCGGGTAACCCGATGTCAAGGATAACGACATCCGGCATTTGGGTAAACGCCATGCTGAGCCCGGCCCCCGCATCATTCGCAAAGTAGGTATCGTAGTAGGCCTGAAGCCGGATTCGGAGACCAAGACACAAATCCAGATCGTCGTCGATGATGAGCACCTTGGAGCCGCGTGTGCTTTTCGGCTTGTGGTTCAATACCTTTAATTTGTGCTCGGCATTGGGAGACAAGGAATAAGGCTCATATTTTAGGGATACGGTAGTTCCCCGGCCCGGCTCGCTCGTTGCGTCAGGCTCAATGTCATGTTTCATGGGTTCGACAGTACAACAGACCGGCCGTCTCGACTTTGAACGAAAGGACAATATGTCGCGTCGTAACCGCCGATTGTCCCTTGGTGTTGCTTATTGCATAATTATTTCGTATGGTCACTTGGGTGTGCGCGGGGGTCCGTTAACGGGACATCTTTGACATGCTCGGCTCACAGGGAGGATTCTGCGACTGCCAAATCCTCTAAAATGTGGCCGACTCCAGCAGACTTAAAGTCGACTATTGGCGCAATTGGGGGGAAAGTGCTCTGAATCCCTCCGGATACCCTGAAGCCGTCGCGGCACGGAGACATTCATTGGCTGTTCCAGCTACCCCAAAGTCATACGGGAGAGGTCAACTGTCGATAATAGGCGTCAATTACGCTCAAAACCCCCCGGCAACGGAACGGGCGCTGCCCTGACCACTGCCACAGTCTTCAGTTTGCGCGGGAACTCGTCGGATCAGTTCACCTTTTCCGTTGCCGCCTGCGCTCCGGGGTGCGTGTAACCTTCGGGAACCTCAAAGAATGCCGGATCGGGCTCTGTTCGCGTAACTTGAGCGACCGTCATCGTGGACATTCCCCTGCGTGGATCGCTATGTTTAATCATCAAGTTGATGCGGAGGTCCTGCGAGTACCAGTATTCGTCGGTAATAACGACCTCTTTGCCATCGTTCTCGTCCGTGACGGTTTGGATCTGTCGAATCCCGTGCGCAGGCACGCCCTCGATCTCGCGAATTCCAAGGTCTTCTTGTTTTGTGAATTCGTTGGGAGGAGCATTGCCATCGGGAGCGGCAAAGCGGATCGAAGGTGGCTCGGTTGAAGGCGGATGATTCATAGTTATTGTCCAGAAGGTTCGTTTCCGGACATCGATCTCGGTAGAGATGCGAGTCTGCGGATCGTATAAATGGATGTTCAGAAGTTCAGGCGTCTCGGTGCTGGAGACAGGGATGAGCGCCCTCAACTCGTTGTGAATGCGGCCTCGTGTATCGCGGGCAACCTCCCGAGTGGACTTGAACTGCATGATGGAACCATCCTTGCGAACCATGGTTCGCTCAATATTGACGACGCCGCTGAACGGCACGTTCGGAATGGGCGTCATAAAAAAGCTTTGGGCGGAAGCGCGTGTGGAGGGGATCGCGACGGCTAATAGAACGGTGCAGGAAACAGAGGTTAGAGATAACCGCGTGGGCATAAGGAACCA
>Ga0209530_1001131_pt1 | contig 13338 bp, 25 predicted proteins | sample BlaSpr_A8_Ref_O1_FD_187987 | JGI IMG/M metagenome (GOLD analysis project Ga0209530, IMG submission 187987) | Forest soil microbial communities from Thunder Bay, Ontario, Canada - Black Spruce, Ontario site 2_A8_Ref_O1 (SPAdes) (version 2) | ecosystem: Environmental > Terrestrial > Soil > Boreal...
CCAAGCGTTGCCGGACACCCGAGCGTTGCCGGACACCCAAGCGTTGCCGGACAACCAAGCGTTGCCGGACACCCGAGCGTTGCCGGACACCCGAGCGTTGCCGGACACCCAAGCGTTGCCGGACACCCGAGCGTTGCCGGACACCCAAGCGTCAGGTCCGATGTAAGCAGAATCTCCTACGGTAGCAGTATTGGCAACCCAACCTCCGCCGTTTGTGTGTTTATGTTGCTCTGATTTTTTTAAACCTTTAATCATAAAACCTCCTAGTGTCACCATATTATCGGGGGAGGGAGGGGAAGGGCAAGAGCACTAAGGTGCTATGTACCTTAGTTCACTTTAGTAACATCATCCGAGTCGAGAGGTTTTTCAGGAGCAAGAGCCTCTCCGAATTGTTGAATGCAGAACTCCTCAGCGCGGTCAAACGCATCAGAGAACTCCCGGCGACTGACTAGAGGGATGAGAGCACCTATCAGGTAAGCTCGAAGCGCATCTGTGTGCTCTGCTTTGTGCGTCATCATCCATTCCGAGAGCCGGTCCATCGCGTTTTTGTTGTCGTGGATTTTCATTTTATTCCTCTGGAAAACTTCTCCGGGAGGGGGAGAGGCACCCCGTACTTACACCCCTCCCGGTTTGTTTACCGGCTACTTCCCGGCAAAGTCTTTCGCCAATCGCCATTGAGTGCAAGGTGATCCTCGTACTTAGCGCAAATTTCACAGCAAGCTATGTCGCCATGACGGTATTGAGTCGCTTGAATGTTTTTCATTCCGACTGAGTAACAAGGCTGGCACTTCTCTCCCGGCTCTGGTACTCGCTCAGCGGTGACGGCGAGATGCCAAACTCGGAGCGTTCCGAGTGAGATGAGTGCAAAGATAAGAATTGAGACTCCTCCGCCGATATGGGCTGCAATGAACGATAGTTCCATGTTAAAAACCTCTGGTAAGTATTTGCTCTTTCGAGCGCACGTTTGAGGCGTGCAACCTTTTTTTCTTGTTCTACTATGCGAGATTCGCGAGTAGGGTCCGAGAAAGTTATGGGGAGGTTTTGGAGGAGGGAAGAATTTGAGCGCACGTAGGACTCCTTGAAGATTCCACGGCGACGATTGCATTGCGCCTCTCGGCACTTTTTACAGCGTTTATAAGCGGATAATTCAAGCTCCGCTCCGCAGTTGTAGCATTGTCGGTTTTTCCTTCGCTGAGAGCGCTTATCGGTATTGCGGTTCACTTTAACCTCCATGCGCTCTCCCTAGCAGAAATAGCCCACTCTACCATGCGCTGCTGATCTGGAGTGAGCCGGTCAGGATCGTAGCCAAGCTCTCTTGCGATTGACCGTTTTTGATGTTCGTGATCCATATACCTATAATACACCTGATCCAAGGAAATGCAATAGCACAAAGGTAACAGTTACGTCAATTTAGTTCTATAGAGTATGTTCCACCTACGCTTCTGAAAATCCGAAAGGCCGCTAATTCTCGTTCGCATAATTCGCATGAGATTAAGGCCCTCCCTACGTCTGTCTGACCCAAGGCACGACTGAATAGCAATTTGTTCGAGGGGTTTGAGCGACTCCTTGATAGTAATGATACGATGCCACCCCTTCCGAGTCTTATCGTCACGTATTGATAGCACATGCAAACCGGACAAGCGCATGACAACGAACATTTCTCGGAGCCGGGGAGTGCGTCTGCGGTCAAAGTCAAGATAAATTTTGTGCGGATCACTGTATTCCTCCATTTCACCTATCGAGCCGAACTCCCAATGGTGCTGTTTGAATAATGCGCCGAAGTGTCCCCCATGCGTCATCCTGTGCGGACACCGAATCAGGATCAGCATAGCGCCATCCGGCATCCTCCACAGCAAGGCGGTCAGGATTTTTCCAACGAATAATTTTAAGCTCAATCCCGGTCGGGTTGTCTCCCTGTTTGCAACCTTCACAATGGTCCGCGCTCCATACGCCGGTAGATGTTTCGGCCTTTTGGCGAATCATAGATTCCACAAGTGCGCGAGTGAATCCTCCGTTTTTCTTCATCAAATCCTTGGCGAATTTTGAGACGCGAATCGAAATCTGAATTGCAACCAGATCGCCGGAGGAAGTGCGAATCTTGTAATCGTTCTTTCCCTTCGTAAGCTTCCTTCTTTCCCGGTCGCGTGCATTCTTGTGAGCTTTGCTTTTTGGCATCAGTAATCGACTCCAGTTTCATACTCGACTCCATCGTCGAAGTTTTCTAAATTTTCGCGTTGCCGTTTTGCCAGCTTGCTTGCCAGTTTCTTTTCTGCGATCTTCTCGAAGTCGCGATAGGAAAGTATCTGCGAAGGAGTTTCACTTGTGGATTCGGGATTTTCATTTGTACGTGTCGCGCTACGCTGCGATTTGCCCTGTGATCCTAGAGAACTCCTTCGTACATACTTCCCTCGCTGACCTACCTCCAGATGAGCGCGGCTACGTGTCCATGTTGACTTACTAACACGCTGCCCGGTTTTGCGATTAAAATAAAATATCATCGGTTTCGCTTACCTGTTCTTCTTGTCGCGATCTTTAACCGCGTGTGCGGCCTTGTGGCATATCCGGCATAATGGGATGACTCGGAGGGCATGACGATATCCAGAAAAATGATGATACTCGCAAGGGCCACTACCGCAGGCAGAGCAAGGAAGATAAAAAGGATGGTCAAGAATTCCCTTTCGTATCGCTCGGTAAACTCGCATGTGGCAGCGGTGGTGCAAGAGGTTTTTTGTTGCCATGTCGCCTATTACCGGAATCGTCGTAAAGCTTAATCGGTTTCATGTATATACAACCCTCCACCGGGCAGCGGAGAAACTTGAATGTTACCAAGCCTCCCCGCGTACCTCGCATGGAAAAGGGCACTAGCTCCACGCCGTGAGTAGAGCATAGGCGCATTGCTTAGCTTTTGGCCGGACCGAAAGCCAACCGCTCCGCGCCTTCATCATCGGTAACCCGGAAAATCTTGATGGACTTTTTCGCCCACTTCGATTCATCGTTTCCGAGCGCATCCACATGAGAGGCGAGGTTATCCGAAGTGAGCTTGTATCCCTTCGAATACTTCTGACCGTTCATGGAGTAGGAAACTACAACCGGGTTGCCAAAGTTATCCGGCTTGCCGTTCGTGACTTTCGTGATGGTCGCGACAGTTCCCTCTTTGGTTGCATGTTGAGGCTTGAGAAACGTCACTCCTCGCGGTGTCTGTTCGTTTCCGGTTGGTACTTGTCTACGCTGTAATTCGATCATGTTTTTTCCTTTACTTGAATTATCCCATTCGGTGTCACTAGCGTCATCCGGGATTAGTCTACGACGCCAATCTTGGTTCATCCACTCATCAAATGTCGGTTCGTTCGATGGAAGGTTGTGAGGATTCGCGTATTCCTCCAGCTTCCCCTCCCTCAGATTCCCTATCGTTCTCACCGCTACCGGCTTCGCTCCCAGCTTCGCTTTCATCTGGAGTATCATCGGTTCTTCTCTCCACGTCATTAACATAACCTCCGGTCGCGAAATCGTAAACTTGCGGTTTGGAACCTTTCGAGATTACTAGGCATTGCGGAACCTGCCGGGTTGTCTTGCTCAAATCATCATACAGCAAGGGGCGAAGATTTTCCACCATCTCCGCAGCATCGGAACCCCACCGATTCCTGACCGCTAAAATATCGCGCTCCTCTTGCGAGAAAAAGATAATCACCTTGCGAGAGCCGGAGGTAAAAAGCTTGTGTACATCGGCGATTCGCTGACTCGCGCCAATCACGGCTAATTTGTCGTGCCGAGCGTAGCGCATCATGGTTTGTACGAATCGCGGAGTTTCATTTACGTTGCATACTTCATGGAACTCATCGCAGACAAGAACCTTATCAACCTGTAATCTCCAGAGGCATTTCACTACCCATTGGAAATCTTCGGTCAGATCATTTCCGGGATGGTAGGCAATGCGAAAGTAGTGCTCGTAGTTTGGCTTGGTCAACCGCTCGTAGAGAGCCTTGGGAGATTTCCAAATGTGTTCAACGGTTGGATCGTCCATCGTTTCGCCGGTCGCATCAAAGCGCACGTAACGATTGACGTTTTTCAGCCATTGACCGATAAGAAAAGTCTTTCCCGAAGCCATCGGCCCAAACACTGAAACTATTTCGCATTGCCCTAGCTCAATCACGATTGCGGTTGCGCTCCTTCCTGTTTTTCTTCCTTCGGCTCAAACATCTTCTTGATCCACTCACCAACCTCCTCGCCAAGTTGCGTGCGAATCATAATCAACTTAGCGATCAGGCAGACAGTGTAGATCACGATAAAGAGCCATGAGTCAGCGGAAGCTCCGGTTTTTTGAGCGATCAGATAAAACTGATCGCCAACATCTTCCGACTCCTTTTCGTTCAATCCTTTACCAGCCATCGAGAATCCGGCCTCTACCATACCAGCCGCTCCCAACCCGGCACATTTTGTCTTGGCGCGTTCGAGTCGTTTGTCAACCTCTACGCCGGACGATCCGCCTTTCTCGCGTGCGATTTCTTCCTTGGTTCGGCGCTTACGTCGTACCCTGACTTCTCCTTCCGGGTTGCTCTCATCGTTAGAGGTTTGCTCTGGGAGGGAATCTTTGAAATCCTCCTCCTGACCGGGCGCTAACATCTCCCGAATCTGAGCGCGAACGGCGGTAGACTCGCCTCCACCAATCGCTCCTCCTTCTGCGGGTTGCTTGTTTTTCGGATAGCCTTTAGGCATTTTAGCTCGACTTTCTCAAGATAGAACCGAGGCTACGAAGCTTCGATGTTTTCTTGGTTTCAGTTTTTGGTTCTTCCTTCGGAGGCGCGGCCTTTGCGCGGCGCTTCTCTAGGATGGCGCTAGCCTTTTCTACGGTTGCAATCGTGTCGGCAAGCTCCTCGAAATCTACTCCGCACTTCGGGCATTTCGTTTCCGAGGTTCCGATTACCGCGTCACACGATTCACATTGTTTCGTGGTTGCGGGTTGGCTTTCTGGCTCTGGCATTGCTTTTCTCCTTCCTTGATTACCATCTGATAGACGATCATAACATGAATTGATTGTCCGAAGGCCGCTAATGCTTTCCCGATTAAGGGAACCTTTTGCAGTTTCGGCAACCAAGAATTGATCTTGTATTGCAAAACGTAATTCACTTTTTCTTTTTCCTTTCTCGCGGGTCTAAGTCGAGGATCACCTTGGCTGGTTTTTCGCCAAGACATTCCGAGAAATCCTCCAAAATTCCCATCGCCTTGCGTGCGCTCTTGTGCCTCCACTTGAGGACACATGCAATTTTCTTCATCAACACATAGGTGGTTTCCATTGCAGGTTGATAGTTAATCAGGGAGCGCACCAACGTGGATTCGGCGGGAGTGACCGTGTAGGGTATCAGCCCATTGTTCGGAGTCTCTTTGACACTCTTGCCGAAGTAAAGTGACTTCCAGTTATGAATCGCCTCAACAATCGCGGTTGGATCATCCAACACATAGAAGCACCATAGAAACCTTCGTGCGAAGCCATCGGAAATCCATCGTGTCATCATGCGTTGATGGCAACCCGGAGTGATACCGCCGATCAGGAGCACTCGCGATTCAAAGGTAGTTGAGCGCTGATCCTCGAAGGAAGCTTTGGAAAATCCTTCCTCTACCATCGCTTTTAATTGCCCTTCAAGATTGGAAGCGGTCGCCGGGTTGCGCTGATAGATTTTTTCGAACTCTCCGAAGGCGAGAGTCGAATACTTTCCATCAATGAAAGATGACTTGATGTAGTTGAGCGATTGCACGTTCAAATCCGCCAATCGTAGCGCATCGGGATAGCAGATCAGAGAATTTTTGATGAACGTGGATTTTAGCATTCCGGGAGGAGCGACCAAAAATAACCCCCCCCTTTGTTGAAATACATTCGACTCGACGTATCGAGTCAGGTGCGCGGCAGATAGAACCTCAATAAGACTACTAGCTCTCACTCACTGCTCTCTCTCTCCACATACAAGGGGGTTTCAGAAAGTGTGTCGGAATTGTATTACAATCATGCGGCAAGTTTGTAACGAGTTCCATTGTACATGACGCCAAGGTAATTGCAAGAGGAAATCTACAGTAATCCAGAAAATATATTTTCAACGAAATCGACGTTACCTATTGCGGTTACTACATTACTTATGTATAGTTACTTTCGTGGGAGGAAGCACATGGAACTGATTCTACTTTTCGCGTTCGCCGCCGTTTTCGCCCTAGGGCTGAATTACGTTGGTCCACGCGCTACAACCTACTTCCCGACTCTTGCCGGTAGCTTCTGGGGTAGCACTCTACTGACTACCATTGCGGTCATGGTTTTGTTGGTAGCCGTGTCTTTCGCCTTTGCTGCGGCAGGGCTGGAGAAAGCGAAGAACGCATGAAAACTTCGACGGTAGTCATCGGACTTCTCTTAGTAGGAGTTCTGTATTGGGTCTACGAATACAATCCGGGAAACATCTTCGGACGTTCCTAGGTTTGCCGTACTTGACTCACAACCGCAACCGAACGACTTCTCGCATAGGAGATTAAAAACATGATTAAAGCACTTTGGGCAGGGAATAAGTTTTACACCGGCGCGTATCCGGTTGTCGGTCCACAAACCGCAGCGCAAGGAAACTTCGTAGTTGATCTTGTCAAGCAAGGCCTCAAGGATACAATCGACACTCTGTCGGTTCACCTAGTCGGCAACATCGTGCAAGCCGGTTCGACGGCTGGAACCTTTACTTTAGGCGCGGAAAATCCACAAGGCCTCTTGGTGCAAGCCTCTCTCGCCTCCGCTCCTCAGGCTGCGGGGTTGATTCCGATTAACGCTATCTCCAGCCGAGCAGCCGTGGTGGATTACGCTTTGCATCAGGGATACTTTCAATCGAATACCGCTTACGATGGAACAGGCGGTCCGATCACCGAAATCAACGGCGGTCAAACCTTTCCACTTGATGCTTGGTTTCATTTCAAATTCAAGCGCGATGGCGCAAAGAAAGGAATCGACTACGCCCATCCGATGTATCCTTGGAACTCTGATCTTTTGACGTTGGTTCTCGGAACTCGGAATCAGCTTGTGACTGGTGGCAATGAAACTTGGGATATGACCGGCGTGACCGTTGAATTGTATGCAGACCTTGATGTTGACGCGAACCCCGACCAGATTCATGCGTTCGAGATTTTCGAGCAGCAATTCAACATCACTGCTTCTAACCCGGCGTACATCATCAACACCTTGCCACAGGGTTGCTATTACGATTCTCTCTGTCTTTGCTCTGAGGATAACGGCGTGCTCTCTGATGCCATTATCACCAACATTGATGTGGAAGGCGGAGGCCGGTACTGGCTGATGCAAGGGCAATCCAACGCGGAGTTTGTTCGTGAGCGCTACACAAAGGAGCAATTTTACGATCCTACAGCAGCGACTCACAGCACCGGCACTGGTTTAACCGGAATCTATGCGATTCCCTTGCGTGATGGCTTGTGGTCGCGTGCCCTCGACGCAACCTCTCAGCCGGTGGTGTTGAAATTGGCCGTGAATGGTCCCGGAGGTGGTCATACCTTCAACATTCGCCTCATCGGACGCAAACTCGTACCGGGCGGAGTCAAGAAAACCGTAAAGGGTCCGAACGGAACCAAGACGGTAACCGGGCTGGCTGCGGCCTAGTCAGGGGAGCTAGTTCGTGGTCACGGGGAGGGGATAAAACCCCTCCCCGACTCTAAGGTTAAAATCACATGTCAGCATCAACAATCTTCGGAGGTTCTTCAACCGCAATTTCAGAAGGCGGTTCGGAGCTATATACAGGAGGCAGCGTGTCAGCAAGCAATATCGGTTCTTCGAGTGGCAGCGTTTCAGGCGCTTCTTCCTCCGGCGTATCGGGCGGATCAAGCGCTTTGACTTCACAGATTCTTAGCAGCGTGGGGCAGGTAGGATCAGCCATTCAGCTTGCGGCCTCCGGCTCTAACGTTTCGGTTCCGAGTGGATCGCTTCCAAAAACTAATTCGGCTGCGGTAAGCAACGTAGGTGCTACCTCCTCCGAGTTTTGGATTGTCGCGGTGATCGTGGTCATCCTTGCGATCGTCGCATTTCGAGAACTGTAATCTAAACGGTCACGGGAGGAGTCGTGTCGTATGAGCTTATTCACCTTCTTGCCGATATTACTGGTATCCTCTCTCTCGTTGGTGGCGCTATCTTTTCTGTTTACCACCATCTGTCTGAAAGGATTCGAACGTGCGAGGAAGGCTTGGCAGAGCATCGCGGAGCGCTCCAAGCTTCGGGAATCCTTGAAAGGTGAGTGCTCCTTTCAGGAATTCATGGAGCAATGGGCTATCCAGCAAGGCGTAAAGGAGAAAACATTATGAAGGGAAAGACAATCGCAATCGTCGCCGGAGTCGCGATAGTGGGCTATCTGGCATATGCTTACTTCTACGCTTTTACGTGGCCGTTTACTCCGAGCACGACTTCGTAAGGGGAGGAATTGTGAAGGATAATTCAGTCGGTTACTTTTTCGCTGTGGCTGTAATCTTAATTGCCGCGATGCTGATAATTCCAAGATTTCGCAATGCAGCCTTGGGGGTTTGCAAAAAACGAGTACCAAAGGGGCAGAAAGGAACCGCAGCGCTCAGCATTCCCATCAATACCAGCGTAGCGGCTACTCAGGGGGTATCATAATGTCTTGTGGATGCGGGATACAGCCAGTCAACTCGAAAAAGACTACCGCAGCGGGTTCCTCCGTTTCTAGTGGAGGTTTCGCGGGTATAGGCGCGGCCTCCGGTCAATTCTGTTGGAAGTGTTTTCTGTTTTGGGGAGCGGTTGCTGTAGTGATCGTTCTCTTGATTCGCGGAGACAAATAACATGGCAGCATCAGCCATATCACTTGCGGTGTCCATCGGCCTCAATCAACTCGCGCAACATACAGCACGGCTACAGGATGCGACAGACGAAAACCAAGCTCTAGATGCGCTTGTCCCGGCGTTCGATCAAGACATTAAGGAAATTGTAAATTATTTCAACGCCGGTAACATCTCCGCATCCGAGGCAGTAACCGCACTCACGCAAGTCGATTCGAATTGCTACAATTATCTTCGAGCGCAAGTTGGAAAGCCGGGAACCGCGTGGAGTGCCGGTTACGCAAGCAAGGCGTGCAATAAGTCATGTACTGCTGGATGCTGCGTCTACTATAACGATCTTCATTCCGCGATTCATGGACCGGACCCCGCCGTCAACGGTGGCGCGGTGATGGATGGAGCAACCGGCCTCATTCCCGGCATTAACGCCGGGTACGGCGGCGATCCTGTTTACAAGGGGCAATGTTACGTCCCGACTATTTCCGCTCCTCCGAATACGGCCTACGGAACATATTCGCGTGCTGGTTACCATCTCGCGGTACAAAAACCTCCAGCCAATCCGAACGTGGCAAAAGCGATCTTAACGGTCGTAGGAACCGGCACTAACACGACGGTGGTTGCTACCAAAGCTCCTCCAGCCCCGACTACGGTTGCGACTCCTCCGACTGCGGCTACTACCACTCCCGCTCCCGCAACTGGAGGAACCCCTACGACGGCCCTTGGCGATCTAATAAACAAGCTTACTGGTACAGAAGTGGTGACCATAGTAGGCCTTCTCGGTGGTATACTGTTAATTATTACGGCACTATTCGGCACAAATGCCGTGAGGGTGAATCAATGAAACCAGCGGTTAGCGGTATTCTGAAATCGACAGTCGCTCGGCCTGTGAAATTGGCGCAACCCTCTACATCTACCGGAGGAGGGCAGGCCGTGATTGAGAAGTTCTCACAGCCTACCGCAGTTATCGGCGGAGGATTGGTTGTGGAGAATGGGTTCACCTCTCCGCCGAATACCGCGAACGCGGTTCTCAATCAAACGGCTAGCTCTAAGAATGTGATGGAGAATACCGTCACGACGGCTGGCACTGGAGCCGGACGCACATCTCTCCCGGTCACAGTGGTCAAAAAGTCGCAAAACTACTACGTGGCGATAGGAGCGCTTGCGGTTCTCCTTGTGGCAGCGATGGCATGGGATAGAGGCAAGCTGTGAGCGAAACCAGAAGCGGAAAATCCGAACGCATTATCTTGACACTCGCAATCTTTTCTGTCGGCGCTGCGGTTGCCTATTGGCTTTATCTTTTCATTTCAACAGGCTCAGCACCATCCATTTCTAGCCTATGGAATCAGGCAACAGGAGCAATCACAGGCATGGCGAATAAGCAGAGTTATAGCGATCTTGTGACACTAGCAACGAATGCCGGATTTTCCGGTGATGATGCGAACACGGCTGCGGCGATTGCGCTTGCCGAATCCTCCGGCAATCCGAATGCGGTTGGTGATCTGAATATCACGCCGGGAGGCTCGATTGGCTTGTGGCAGATCAACCTTAAAGCTCATCCCGAATACACGGCGGAAGAACTGAAAGACCCGCAGACGAATGCTAATGCGGCCTTCGCGGTTTATAACGAGCAAGGATGGGGAGCATGGAGCACATACAATAGTGGAGCTTATGAAGCTTACTTGCAAAATTCCAGCACGACGCAAACGGCGGATGCGAGTACGGACACGCAAGACACTTCCACCGACACGACGGCAAGTGGTGGAACGGTGGCGGGTGCAAGTGGTGGAACGGTAAACGGAGGGACCGACACGGCAGTATGAACGGAGACACGACAGTACGCTTGACGGTTGGCGCGATATTCTTCGCCATCTTTGCGGCTGGAGTTTGGTATTGCTTTCACTCCGGCCCCTGCAATGTATCGTGTGGGAGTCTGCCATCCTTCCTCCAGAGCTTGCTTGGTTGTGGCGGAGGAGGGACAGGCAGCGGTCCAAACGCCGGTGCCACTGTGATGCAACAAACATGCTCCAATAACGACTTCTCGACTTGTGGCGGTACATCCTCCGCCAACAATGGAGTCGTAACCGTGACCACTTCGGGAGGCTCTTAGGCAATGAAGTGGATATACATTATCGGAGCGGTGATTGTCGCCATTGTGGTTTATGTGATTGTTTGGGGCGATACTTCATCCACGCCAAACACGATCACAGGCGCGGCTCAAACGATTATGAACGACATTACCGCCAACGGAGCGCTCCAGATCATTGACCGTTCGGATCAGAGTACGAGTACCGCAGCATTAGGCGATACCGGAACCGGCTTAGATGTACCTATCGGTTCGCAACCTATTTCGGGAGGATCGTAGCATGGACACAGGCGGAGTAGCAGGAGCGGAATCAACCACCGATTTCATCGCGGTTGCGGTTATCGCTATCGCGGTTGGCTTCATTGTGTATGAAATCGTGCAAGGAATCAATTCGCTCTCCGACTTGCTTGGGGGATGGGCCGGACCTATCTTCGGCATAGGCGCGGCTATCGTGTTAGTATTGACTTTCGTGGTCTTGTTCTAAGGAGAGAATCATGCCCGTCAGTTTAGTTGCACAAATTCTAGGCCCTAGCTCCTCCAATTCCGGCTCCGCGCCATCGCAATCTGAGCCGATTCTTTCGCCATACGGTTCGGGCGCGGCTGCGGGAGGCGTACCGCCAAGTGTCCCGGCATCCATCATCAACGCGCCGAATCCTCCCTACACTCCCGGCAAGTGTGGCGCGGGTATCGACACAAATCAAACTCCTTCTTACACTTTCATAAGCGGAGAATTGGACGATCAAACTTCATTGTTCGATCAGCTAATTGAGCTTGGCTTTACCTGCAAACGATTAATGATTACCGCCATCGGACCAACCGAAGCGGCACAAGCTTTTCCCATTGCCATCTCGCTTCGTGCTCTTGGCATTCCCAACACGGCCTCTGGAGAATATGTTGTGCAAGGAAATGAGGCGTGGATACCATTAAACGATCCATCCAGCGTCGAAGCGGTTGATATACAGGGGATGATTATTGAGTTCCGCAACCCCATTTCCCGATTCTATCTTCAGATCATCAATCAGGAAGCGGGACAAACTTTCACGATCACATTCATGTCGGCCGATGATATTTGCAAGATTGAGTGGAAACCCGAATTGAATCCAGCTTAAAAGGAGCGACTAATGCCCGGTTACGTTAGCAATCCGTTTTGGCCTCCTCCAGTGAAGGAGACAGATAGCAAGGCGACTACGGTTGATACTCCGCCATCACAGGCTGCGACTCCCGCGCCGAAGGAGGAGCTTCATCCGGTTATGGTGGCAGCGCAAAAAGCGGCAAGCGCTCCGCTTCCTGAAAATCCTTCCCATGAAGGGTTGACTTTGCTTCATAACCTTGGTAAATTCTTTTTGGACGATCTTCTGCCGGTTGTCTTGCAAGTGGGGTTACCTATTCTCGCAAAACGAATATGAAACTCGATTTCATTGACCGGCTGGTTGTCAGGCACATTGAAAAGCAAGTCGAAAATCCCGATGGAGGTATCAATATGAACGCTCTTGAATCTTTGGCAATCGCAGTCATCATGTCTGTTCTTGCCGATACCGTAAAAAACCCCAAAACCAGCGCTGCGGTTGAATCGCAGTTAACCGGCGTTGCAACACAAATCCTTGAAACTTACGGCTACACAGTGACCGCTCCGGCGTCCGGTGGCGCGGCCTAGTCTTTCCCTCCGCGTGGGCAGGGCACGCTAAGCAGGGAAACGGGAGGCTCACCGCTTCGGGCCTCCCGGCCAGATTTTAGGAGGTAACACGATGCTAGGAATCACCACCGAAAAAAAGTTACAGCGAGTCGCGAAGGCCGCATATAGCTCCGGCTTGATTGAAGGGCTAAAAATTGCGGCGATTGTCGTTTTCTTTTTGATAGTCTTTTGCTTTCCCGGCGAAGCTCAATTCGCATGGCCCACTTACCCGGTCAACACTCCCACTCAACAATACAAGATCATGGTGGACAATGGTTCCGGCGTAGCGATCCTCGCGACTGGCAAGACAACTAATTTTCTTGGCGTCACACAGAATGCCGTGGTCACTTCTGTCGGCAAGGTTGCGTTGCAACCTCTCGGACCGACCCTTATTCAAGTCGGATCATCGTCCGTTTCTATGGGGGAGTTTGTTACCAGCGATGCGAACGCGAACGCTACCGCGATTACGTTAGTGAGCGGAGGTTGTATTCTCGGAACCGTCATAGGGTTGAACGGCGGATCAGGCGCGGCGAATAGCTTTGTCTATGTCAATGTCCTACCGTTTTGCGTGAATACCGGCTCCAGTGGTACGGTGGTGAGTTCCTTCTTTGGCAATACCGGAGCGATCACAGCGCTCTCGGACCCGACAAATATAATTGATGCTTCTGGTAATTTCGTTGATTACACGACTGCCGGAATCACGATTGGAGATGCGCTAGGCGACTCCGTACAAATGACGGCTGGCACTACGGTGCTCAAGGATGAAGCCGGA
>Ga0209530_1001132_pt1 | contig 13327 bp, 14 predicted proteins | sample BlaSpr_A8_Ref_O1_FD_187987 | JGI IMG/M metagenome (GOLD analysis project Ga0209530, IMG submission 187987) | Forest soil microbial communities from Thunder Bay, Ontario, Canada - Black Spruce, Ontario site 2_A8_Ref_O1 (SPAdes) (version 2) | ecosystem: Environmental > Terrestrial > Soil > Boreal...
AGCGGATGCAGTTCCATGCTGTGGCCCATGATCCGCGGGGAAGTCACGTAGTCTTGAATCAGCCGCCAGACGCCCAGGAAGACGATCAGGCTCAGCCAGTGCGGATAGCTCGCCAGCAGAGAGACGCCTACGATAATCACCGCAGCTACCAGCGGCCCGATCACCGGAATGAACTCCAGCAATCCTCCGATGCTCCCCAGCACTAGAGCGTAGGGCATCCGCATCATTGCTAGAACGCTCGAATAAGCTACCAGAGTGAGCGCTGCCAGGCTCAATTGGGCGCGGATGAAGTGCGCCAGCATCTGATTCAGGTCGCTGAGCACGCCCTGCAGCAGTTCACGCTGCGGTCGCGACTGAACCAGACCGAGCAGAATCTGGCTGAAGGCCTGGCCATCTTTGAGAAAAAAAATCGACAGCACTGGAACAATCACCAGCAGCCAGGCTTGCTTGGCCACATCCGCCACCCACAAGCCAAGCGCTTGCGCCAGTTTTTCGATTTCGTTGCTTTGGCTGGCCAGATAGTCGCGGGCCAGGTCGACCAAGCGCGCGTTCCAGCCATGCTCTTCCCCCAGTTGTTCTGCAATTTGTCCGGAGCTCAACCGGGAAAGAGCGGGCAGCGATTGGCTCAGGCGGGCGCTCTCCCGTCCGATCCTTGGCCCTGTGGAAACGAAAAACAACACTACCAGGCCGAGCAAGAGCACGTAGATCACGGCAATGGCACGCCCTCGTCCCCGCAGAAGTTTTTCCAGATGAGAGACCAAGGGACTCATCAGGTAGGCGAAAAAAACCGCGAACAGGAATGCGATCAAAGTCTGCCGCGCGGCATAGAGAAAACCCAATCCCAGCGCAAACAAAAGCACCGTGATTAAAACCCGGGCTGTACGTGCATCAGCCAGCAGCAAAATGTGACTCCAGGTAAGCCGAGTCTAATTGGAAGGCGCCGTCGTCTTCGCTAGTCGCGCAATACAATCGTGTTATCGTCCGGAATCTCTACGCGCATGAGCTTGAATTGATCTTTCTCGTCGACCCAAAGGGTCCAGGACAAAGCTTCGCCCTTCAGGTTCAAGCGCAACAATTCGCGTTCCGTTCCCTGGATCGTTATCTTCTCCCGTCCCGCTAATTCCATACGTACCCGCATGGAGGTCCGGTCCTGCGGAACCAGCACTCCGAATTCGACCGGTCCCTGCTGGCATTTTAGATTCCCCCCCACGTTTTGACAGTTGGTTGCCAAGTACCGCCAGGCCAGCACTTCGCGGTGAATGAAGAAGTTGTTGTCCAAGATGGCCGAGGTATTCGGCATCAGAAAGGGCTGTTCCGCTGGCTTGGAAGATGAGGCGGTGGTGATTTTTTCCAGCAGGAACTCATCCTTGGGCGTCACTACCAGCGAACCGTTGCTATCGCTCCATTCATAGCGAACGATCTCTCCGTTGCCGGTCATCTCCAAGTCCGACTTTTGGGCAGCCCCCGCGGAATTGCCTGCTTCCTGCAGCCGCGACTTCACTATGCTGACGCCGTTTTCCTGTTGCACGGTAAAGGTCTCAGTCACGACGCGCTGGCCCTTTACGAAAACGCCGAAGGAGCCGGCGTCTACGCTTAGGCTGCCACCGGATTTCGGGTTGTCCTTCTTATCCCCGGCATAGGCCGCCAGGGCGCACGCCAGAACCGCTGCCATTCCCCATCGCAGGCGCGCCATCAGAGTCACGAGTTTTCTCCTTGGTTCCCGCTGCGGCGCGTGAGCCCCAAAACCTGAATCAGCTCCGCAGCGATCTGCTCAACCATTTTCCCGCCTGTATCGTGTATCAACGATGCTTTCAAATAGTAGGGACGCCGCTTCTCGTAGAGCTCTCTGAAACCCTCCGACTCCTTGAGTAACGGCCGCTCCGTACCCGACTCCGCCGACTGTCGCGTGCATCGCCGCCACAATTCATCCACGGCAGCGTCCAGGAAAACGGTTGGAATTTTCAGAGATTCAATCAACAGAGCATTCGATTCGTGGACAAACGCGCCCCCACCCAGCGCTATTACTTTGCCAGAGGCGGCGTTCCACTCCTCCAGCAGTTCCTTGAGGGCCTCGTGCTCGGATCTGCGAAATTCAGCTTCACCGGAGTCGCGAAAAACCTCCGCTACTGTGCGGTCTTCGCGCCGTTCAATCCGCTGGTCGAGATCCTCAAAGCTCCAGCCCAATTGTGCGGCGAGCGCCCGGCCCACGCTGCTTTTGCCGGCACCCATGAAGCCGACCAGCATGACTGCCCGTATCCCCTTCGGACGCCGATTTCGCTGCTTCAGTTTTTTCTTCTTTATTGTTTTTCGGAGCGTTTTCTGAGATGGATTTTACCACTGAAGGTTCGCAATACCACGGTGGATGAAACCGCGACGCGGCCAACGGTACCTGCGAAGGCACGGCCCTTGTCGAGCGCAAAGTAGGTGTGGGTTTTCGGCTGGAGAGGAATATCGTCATGGACTTCGCCGCGAACCGAGCGGGCGCTGACGTCGGCAGAGGTCCACTCGGGAATGGTGGCATCGATGTCGCCGCTATGGCTGGTCAGTCGGTATTCGCCGCTGTTACCGAAATCCCCGATGTAATTGATCCGGCCGCTGGTGGAAACCACCTGTACCAGGGAACCATTTACTCCATTCAGCGTGACTTCGCCGCTCAGCGAATCCACCTCGACGTGTCCATTTTTAATATTGTCCAGATTTACGGTGCCGTTCATCGTCTTGACGTGCACGTGAGCGTCCGATATGTCACGCACATCCACCGCGGCTCCCGGACCTTCCAGGCTGACATCGCCATGCAATTTCTCGGCGCGGAGAGATCCGGTGCTGGAATGCAGGGTGATGCTGGCGTCCGCCGGAACCAGAATTTCGTAATCCACGCGTCCGGACTCGGAGTCGGCGCCAGGCAACAGGTGAGATTGAATGTCGACGCGGTTCCCGCTCTGGTTGTTATCCACTTCCACTTTTTCGGAGTGCAAAATCGCGACCACAGTTACGGTATTGCCGGAGGATGGCTTGACCGAAATCGAACCGTAAGGATTCATCACCGAGACGCCGGCTCTTGGCCCCACGGTGAAGTGAAGCTCCTTTTTGCTTTCCGCCAACAGCGTGCCCGCTACGATTACGGTGATGGTGACGAGCTGTGCCGCGCGCTTACTCAACATAGTCCATCCCCCAGGAGTCGCCTGCCCTTGCCCCAAACCACGCGAAAACTGCCGACGCTACGGCAGAGTCCGATCCATCGCCATCTCAAACAACATAGACTTCTGCTGGTATGCATCCATCAGTGACCGCCGGGCTTCCTGGTCATCCGGATTGTCGTTGACTACACCTTGCGCGTCGCGGATCGACTCATTCACTCGCCGCAGGTTGTCTTCGTACTGGCTCTGCATTGCAGGAGCGCTGGCCGCCACTTCCTGGATCAAGTCGGCATCATTCAGCCCCCAGGGGTTCACTGCTGGCGTGACCAGAACTGCCTCTTGAGGAGGCGAATTCGGCGGCAGTACATCGCGGCGCTCATAGACTCCAACAGCCAACAGCAACATAGCCGCCGCCGGCACGAGCCATCGGGCCGCTCCCCAGCGCACGCTGAAGGATGGCGCGCGAGACTGCCAGTCGCGATTCGCCGGTTGAGGGCGAATCAACCCCTCTTGCCGCAACACGATTTCAATGGAATTCCACACTCGCGGACTGGGTTCGTCGCTGGCTTGCAGCTGGCAAGCCGTGGCCGTAATCAGATTTAATTCTTGCAGCAGCGCTGCGCATTCCGGACACGCTTTCAGATGAATGCTCTGGTCCGGCGCGCTGCCGTCTTCCACTTCCGCCAAGCTCTGTTGCAGCTCAACGCAATTCATACAGCCCTCTCCCGAATCTGCTGCGATTTTAACCGTAACCGCAGTTCTAACGCCCCTGCCGAGGTATGTTCCTCGCGTACTTCAGTTCCAGCTTTGTATCCTACCCCGCTCGAGATTTCCCGGCCTTTTCGGCTCTATTCATCTTGAGCAGGTCACGCAATTTCATGCGCGCCTTGTGCAACTGCGACTTGCTGTTCCCGATCGAGCATCCCACCAAACCGGCGATCTCATTATGCTCGTAACCGTGCACGTCGTGAAGAACAAAAATCGTTCGATAGCCGGGCGGGAGGTCATTTACCGCCCGCTGCAACTGCAACCGGTCAATGGACCCGGCCAAAGCCACATCATCCGCCCCAAAGTCCTTCCTAGGCGAATCGTCCTCGGCGCCTTGCGTGGTCTCTTCCAACGAAATCACGGGAAGGCTCTTCTTCCTAAGATGCATGAGCACGACGTTCACCGCCAAACGATGCAGCCACGTCGAAAAAGCCGACTCACCGCGAAACGTCCCAATCTTGCGGTAGAGCTGCAAGAACGCTTCCTGCGCCAGATCTTCGGCCTCAGCGGTGTTCGCCGTCATTCGCAGACAAAGTGAATAGACACGTCGCTTGTGCTTGTCATAGAGCACCTGGAACGCTTCCGCGTCCCCCAGTTTGGCCCGCTCAATGGCCTCGGCTTCACTGGGTTCAGTGTCTTTTTTCTGTTGTGGCTCGGTCAACTCGTCTATTTCCGGCCGCACTCATTCGGATGCGGCATAAGTAGTTTGTGTTGTATCGTTTGCGTGCTATCGCCGAACGTTGGGTGCATCCCTTTGGTTCCAGAATATTAGAGTATTTCTACCAAACCTCGGATGTTTTCCCGGAACCTTCTTTGCGCCCTAGTGCACCTTCGCAAATCCTTTGCATGCGGAGAGTTGGAGTACCAGTTTACCCCAAAGCTTAAACCCCGGCGGATCGGAAGAGTAGCAATCTTCGGAAATCCGTAGCCTGCGGGCCCGAAATTAAGCCTTACGGGTAGCAGTCGTAATCGTTTCAAGACCATGGCCATGGGTTCCGAGTTCCCGCTGCCGCAGCAGAAAAGCGAATAGGACCCCGAGAATCCCCAGCGTCGAGAAGATCCACATTCCCAGGTCGTAGCCCGCAGGGTTGGTAGCGTCGGCATGGCTGTAGTTGTTGGCCCATCCGATCAGGAGGTTAAGCCCGAACAGCCCGATATTCTGGATCATGGTCATTAGCCCGTACGCGGTGCCGAGTTTCGACTGGTCGACGATGTACGCCACCGAAGGCCACATGACCGCCGGGATCAGCGAAAACGCGACCCCCATCATCGCCATGGGCACATATAAATTGATGCGGGTGTAAGCCATGATCAAATACACGGGAATCAGCAGCGTCGACCCGAGCATCATCAAAAGCGCGCGTTTGCCAATGCGATCCACCCATAGGCCGAAGAGCGGGGTCGCGATCATGGCAAACAGTGTGAGCATGCTCGACAAAAACCCGCCGAATTCGCGGGACGTGCCATGCGCCTCCATAAAAAATTTCACCGCGAAGGTCTGGAAAGGGAAGATGGCCGAGTAGAAAACAATGCACAGCGAAACGATCAGCCAGTAACTTACCCCGAACTTCCAAAGATCGGCGAAGACCACCTTGTCGGTAGAAACCTCTCCCAGACGATAGTTCTTTTCGGCCCAAGCCTCCATAAACCAGTAGATGATCGAACCGACCAAACTGAGGGCCGCAAAGGCTACTGCGATCAGAAAAGGCGTACGCCAATTGGCATAAGCTGCGCGCGCCCAGGTCGGGGAGTTGAGGGCGGCAAAAGTTCCCAGGCGGGAAGCCGTCAGGTTCAATCCAAAAGCAAAGCTCAGCTCCTTCCCCTTGAACCAGCGTGCCAGAGCCGTAACCACGGCCACGTTAAGCGACTCCGCACCCATCCCGAAAATCAGGCGCCCGATTGCCATGATCGAGAGGTGACTGCTGGCAGCCGTGATGGCCGGCCCGACAAGGGAAAGCACACCAAAGATCAGCAGCGACTTTCGCAATCCGATGCGGTCGATCATGAAGCCGCCGATGACCACCGTGAAAATATTGGGAAAGCTGTAAATCGCCTGCAAAAACCCAAGGTCTAAATCAGTGAAATGCAGTTGTTGCTTGAGCACATCGGCGAGGGGACTCAGCGCGTCGTAGACGTAGTAACTGCCAAACATTGCTAGGCTGACAAAGATCAGGACCAGCCACCGGTACAGGGGACTGGGTTCGGGCCGCGCCGTTTCCGTCATCCGCGCTCTTTTCGTGGATCAGAATTAAAACCGGATTGCGAGCAGGCAGATTAGCAGATCATGGAGTAGTTCGCAGGAAATGAGCGCCACGACGGTCATGTGGGGACAACCGCCCAAGCCTGCCCTGAGCGGAATCGAAGGCGCTGTCCATCCAGGCGAAGCGCGGACGGTCGCTGGCACCACGCACGCCAAAAAATCTAGTACTTCACAATCGCGACGAACGACTTCGGATCGAGCGACGCTCCGCCGACCAACGCGCCATCGATTTCCTCCTGCGCCATCAGCGCTGAGGCATTGTCCGGTTTGACCGATCCCCCATAGAGAATGCGAAGCTTCGCGGCGAAATCCTCGCCGAATATTTCCGTGGCCTCCCGGCGAATCACGGCATGCGCTTCGGCGGCAATCTCCGGCGTTGCGGTCCTGCCGGTGCCGATGGCCCATACCGGCTCGTAGGCCACAACCAGATGCCCGGCCTTTTTCGCCGAGACCGCATGAAATGCCCGCACACACTGGCGTCGCAAAACATCGTCGGTTAATCCAGCTTCCCGTTCTTCCAGCACTTCGCCCACGCAGCAGATCGGCGTAAGACCGGTTTCCAGCGCGGCCTTGAGCCGCATGTTTACGGTGTCGTCAGTTTCACAGAAGTACTGCCGCCGCTCCGAATGTCCAATGATGACGTGGCTCACGCCCAAAGCCCGCAGCATCATCGCGGACGTTTCTCCGGTGAAAGCTCCCTCTGTTTTCCAGTGGACATTCTGCCCGCCAATGGCCACATTGGATCCTTTCGCCGATTCCAGCGCAGCCGCCAGATCGATGTCAGGTGGGCAAACCACAATTTCGTCGCGAGAGTGGCCGGAGACCAGTGGCAGGAATTCGCGGAAAAAGTCGCGGGTCTGGTCAGGCGTTTTGTACATCTTCCAGTTGGCGGCAATGAGCTTCTTTCTCATGAGGAGGCCTTTTCGATGCGGAATGGCGAGGCAGTGTTGGAAGAAACGAACTTTTCGGCGGCTCGCGTATACGCCCTTAAAGTGGGGACATCAAAGAGAACGAACCGAACAGTCCTGAGATGATTCGCCGAGGCTAGAGCCTCAGCCGTGGAAGAAATCGCGATCGTCGCGGCTTCCGAGATCGGATATGCGTAAGCTCGGGTTGAAATCGCGGGGAATGCTAAAGATTCAAGCCTGTGTTCATCGGCCAAGCGAATCGATTCGCGATGACAACTCGCCAACTTGTCAGCTTCTCCTTGTTCGCCGCCACGATAAACCGGGCCCACGGTGTGGATCACGTTTCTTGCAGATAGCTGTCCGCCGGTCGTGATGACAGCTTTTCCCGCAGGGAGGCTGCCAATCTTGCTCACGATCTGCCGGCATTCCGATAGGATTGCGGACCCGCCGCGCCGGTGAATAGCGCCATCCACTCCACCTCCACCCAGAAGGGAGGAATTCGCGGCGTTGACGATTGCATCGGTGGTTTCACAGGTGATATCCGCTGGACCGAGGAACTCGATATATCTGTCGCCCTTGTCATCTTCCAGTACGAGCCGAATTGTGAAATCCCGCACTCGCTTATCCAGACCAATCACTTTTTGTCCGTCAGTGCTTCGACGCCGGGCAGCTTCTTTCCTTCCAGAAACTCGAGTGAGGCGCCGCCGCCGGTGGAAATGTGCGTCATCTTGTCCGCAACTTCTGCGCCATGCACTGCCGAAACCGTATCGCCCCCGCCCACAATCGAAATCGCGCCCACGTTCTCGGCCACCGCATAAGCCACCTTGAACGTCCCTCGCGAAAATCCCGGAACTTCAAACACTCCCATCGGACCGTTCCAAACAATGGTTCGCGCGCGCGAAATCTCCTCCGAAAACAATTCAATCGTCTTTGGCCCAATATCGAGCGCCATGCGGTCGGCCGGAATCGGCTGACCCTCGCCGATCTGCTGTACCACGGCGTTGGCCTCAGGCTTGATCGCGACCACATGATCGATGGGCAACAGGAACTTCACATTTCGTTGCTTCGCTTCCTGCAATAGTTGCCGTGCAAGATCCACTTTGTCGGCTTCAAGCAGCGATTTGCCGATCTCCTGTCCCTGAGCCTTCAGGAACGTATAAGCCATCCCACCGCCAATGATCAGCGAATCGACCTTGCCCATCAGATTGCGAATCACTCCGATCTTATCGCTGACTTTTGCTCCTCCAAGAATTGCGACAAACGGCGGCTCCGGATGCTCCAGCGCCTTGCCCATATATTGCAGCTCTCTCTCCATAAGCAAGCCAGCTGCTGATTTCGAGACGAACTTGGTTATCCCCACCGTGGAAGCATGTGCCCGGTGCGCCGTGCCGAACGCATCGTTGACATAGAAATCCGCCAGACTAGCCAGCTGCCGCGAAAACTTCTCGTCGTTGGCTTCTTCTTCCGCGTGAAAGCGTAAATTCTCCAGAAGGAGTGTCTGGCCTTTTTCCAATTGCATGGCGACTTCGGTCGCTTCCGGGCCAACGCAGTCCGGGCAGAAGCCCACGTTCTCGCCGCGCGCCAGTTCCTTGTCCAGAACCATGCGCAAGCGCTCGGCCACCGGCTTCAGGCTCATCTTCAGATTCGGTTTACCCTTCGGCCGTCCTAAATGCGAAGCCAGAATCAGCCGCGCCCCGTGGCGCAACGCGTATTCGATGGAGGGCAGGGTTTCGCGGATGCGCGTGTCATCCATGACGCGTCCGTCTTCCAGCGGAACGTTGAAGTCGACGCGCATGAAGACACGGTTGCCATTGAGAGGGAGATCACGGATGGAAAGTTTGGACATGGGCTGATCGTCCTTAGCTTAGAGGTGATTTGAAAGTAGCGCCGCCGTCCCGGCGGCTTGCGTGCGAGCATCCCGCCCGCCCGCTCAGTAGCCTACAACGTCTATCTCGTCTTGCCGAAGCCCCGAGCGTAGTCGAGGGGGAAGCCAAAGCAATACCGGCGCTACAAAAACCTACAAACCTTTGCCGGCCATGTAGTGAATCAGGTCCCGCACGCGGCAGGAGTATCCCCATTCATTGTCATACCAGGAGATCACCTTGACGCAATTGCCCCCGACCACCAGAGTCATGGGCGAATCCACGATGGAAGATCGTGAATCACCCTTGAAATCGGAAGACACCAATTCGCCTTCTTCGTAGCCCAGATAACCCTTCAGCGATCCGCTCTCAGACGCCTTCTTCAGCGTGGCATTCACTTCTTCCTTGGTCGTTTTCTTTTCAACCCACACCACCAAATCCACTACGGAAACGTTGGGCGTGGGCACACGCATGGAGAAGCCGTCGAGCTTTCCACCCAGTTCCGGCAGTACCAACTTCAGCGCTTTTGCCGCGCCAGTTGTGGTTGGAATCATATTGATCGCCGCAGCCCGCGCACGCCGCAAATCTTTGTGCGGGAAGTCGAGAATCACCTGGTCGTTGGTGTAGGAGTGAATCGTCGTCATCGTTCCGCTGATAATTTTAAACTCGTCATTGATTACCTTGGCGATTGGCGCGAGACAATTCGTGGTGCAGGAGGCATTCGAAACAATGTGATGCTTCGCAGGGTCATATTTCTCGTGATTGACGCCCAGGACCACAGTAATGTCCTCGTTCTTTGCCGGAGCCGAAATGATCACCTTCTTCACCGACCCGCGCAGGTGCTTCTTGGCGTCGTTTGCGTCGGTAAAATGTCCGGTCGATTCCACCACCACCTGGGCGCCGACCGATTCCCAGGGCAGAGTGCCGGGGTCCCGCTCTTTGAAGACTTTGATCACTTTCCCGTCTACGGTAATACTGTCCGCGCCGGCGCTGATCTTGTTGGGCAGATTGCCGAGAATCGAATCGTATTTCAGCAGATGCGCCAGCGTCTTGGGATCGGTAAGATCGTTGACCGCTACGAATTCCAGGTTCGGGTCTTTGAGTGCGGTGCGGAAAACGTTGCGTCCGATTCGTCCGAAGCCGTTGATGCCAACCTTAATAGCCATGGTTTCTCCGTTGTTATGATTGCCAGCACAGATTTTTTGGCTTTTTATACAACAGACGATGTTAGCAGGACAGCGAACGGGCGTAAATGATCGCGGCCCAAGATCGGCCAAGATCGCGACGAGTCACGTTCCCGTCACGGAACTCGGCGCGTTCATTTCTTCACGGGACCCAGCGTTCAAGGCTCACGTTCTAAGGGAAAGTTAACTCGATGTAAGCATCGGTCCTGTGCCAGATCAGCGGTAGCCGCGCTGCCCAGTACTTGCGGTTGATCGTTTGCCGAGCATGAACATGCTCTTCTGGTGGCAGAATTCGCGCCTGCGCAAAAAACACCACCGGGGCGGTAACTTTACCGCGTATCGTGCATGGAGCCACTTCAACCACCGGATTGTTGCGAATGCGCTTAACCTTCCCCATCGTGCTGTGAGTCATGATGTAAAGGTTGTCGCCGTCTTCTCCAAACCACACCGGTGTGGCGACTTTCACCCCGTTTTTGCGGACCGTGGTCAGGGAGATGTATTTCTGGCCGCGAATCGTGGGCGGAATTGGCTTTCCCATGGCTGACATTGTACCGACTCCCGTGAACCAAGCGGGAGGGAATGCAGAAGTTTGCGCGCCTGGTTCTCCTGAGGGCTGCAGATTGATCCCGCCCTCTCATCTGTGTTAAAAGCCTTGCATGCGCAAATGGATGCGCGAGCGCTTGCAGCGCCGCAAAAAGACGCCGGCGGAACCGGTCGACCAAGCGAGTCCTCCACCTTTGCAGCCGGCTTATTTCGACGCAGATCAGACCTCCGAGAACCCTCCCGACAACGAGGAAAGCGGAGCGGAAGTTTCGGCCCCACCTCCGTCCGTGACGGAAGATCAACCAACTCGAAGTGCGCGCTCCAGCTCCGAAAAACAAGCTTCCGAAGCCCAACCCCACGAGGCGAAACTGGCCACCTCGGAGCGTGTTGCAGGCCGTCCCGGAGCGGCAGGCCGCAGCCGGCGGCGTCGAGGAGGCCGTGGCCGCGGCGGTCGAGGACGCGAGCAAGCTCTGGCTCAAGCCTTTGCTCCCGCTGCCTTGAAAGGGGCAGTTCCCGTGGTGCCGGCTGAATCTGCGGAAGAAGAATCGCCCGATACACAAGAAGCAGAAGGGCAGGCAGCGGAGCACGCCGCGGCCGAATCAAAAATCCCCGCAGCTCCACAGCGTCCTCCCAAAGGCGTGGTGGTGCTGGCCATCGGATTGCCAGGTTCCGGCAAGAGTTCCTGGTTCAAGCGGCACAATGTGGTGCCGCTCTCCAGTGATATGGTGCGGTCCTTACTATTCGACGACGTTCGCGAACAGCGCTTCCAGGACCTGGTTTTTTCCAATCTCCGCTCCATGCTCAAAGCGCGGCTGATCGCAAAGCGTCCCATGAACTATGTAGATGCAACCAACCTCACGCCGCAGGAGCGCCAACACTGGGTCAAGCTAGCCAAGGATTATCAGTACGAAGTCCAGGCGGTTTTCTTCGACGTTCCCCTTGAGGTATGTCTCGACCGCCACCAGCGTCGCGACCGTGTCGTTCCCGAAGACGTAATGCGCCGCATGGCGGCGAAGCTCAAACCACCGGCCTTTGAAGAAGGCTTCTCGAAGATCACAGTCGTAAGAGTAAAAAAGAAAGAGCCCGAAGCGTAGCGGAAGTCGCAGGCCTGCTGAGATGATGACCTATGTAGGGACAGCCGCCCTGGGCTGTCCGTCGAGCCAAGCTCGATTTGGGTCTGCTTTGAAGGGGCGCGGCTTCAGCCATTTCGCGACTCGGTTTCATCCCTTCAAATACGGCAGCATCTCCTTGAACGCTGGCGATGCTGACGACCGCATCAGCTCGTAGATCACCATCTCCGTCGACGAGATCACCGCACCCGCGGCCCGCATCCGGTCCAAACCAATCTTCCAGTTCCATTCCGTGCGCGAGCTTACTGCGTCTGACGCGACGTGTACCAGATAACCTTCGCGCAGCGCCGCCAGTGCCGTTTGCATCACGCAGATGTGGCTCTCCATCCCGCACAACAGCAAGGTGTTGCGATTCCCTGGCAAGCGCTTGAGCAGCGTGCAAAAAACGTCGCTGCCAAAGCACGAGAACAGATTCTTATCGATCGCCTCGGTTTCTGGCAGCAGGGAAGCGACCTCCGGCACGGTCCCGCCCAATCCTTTCGCGTACTGTGTGCTCACGATCGCAGGAATCTTGAGAATTCCTGCCGCTCGAATAAGCAGCTTGGCATTGCGCACCAGTTGCTCCCTCAGAAAAATCGGGGGCAACAGCTTTTCCTGGATATCCACCACGAGGAGAGCGCAGTGATCCGCCTCCAGCGGCCGGCGGGCGAGTGCGGCATAGTCGGCCGCAGGCCCGGCGACTTTTTCAAACGCGGTTATCATGGATATCCTCCTCGGCAGCTCAACGCCGATTTTACTCCGCTGGAAATGGAAATCAGGCGTCCCAAGAGCACGCTTGGTAGTGTGCTGTTTCGAAGTTGAAAACAGGCCACTGCCCACAGCTCGATTTTGTTGACCGCGCTCCGCCGGAAACCATAGAATCAGAATTGTGCTGGTGCTGGATCAGCTGCGCCATTGCCCCCTCGTTCAACGGCTAGGACACCTGCCTCTGGAGCAGGCTATCGGGGTTCGAATCCCTGGGGGGCAGCCAAAATTTCTCTGAACCCCTCAGCTCACCGGCGCGTTCAGTGCCGCTACAAGCTCCACAAAATTTGTCGCATGCACCGCCCGGTCCACAGCTTCTTTGTGGCTGAAGAGTTCACTGGCGTCTCCCAACAGATCGTGCTGTGACTGGCTGTCTCCGGTCAGAATCATAATAATCAGCCGCGCCGGTTTCCCATCGCGCGCGTCAAAATCGACGCCCGGGGATTTCGCCGCGATCACTAGCGGCTTGGTTAATCCGTTCACCCGCGCATAGGGCACCGCCAGTTCATTCTCCCAACCGCTCGGGGTGATCTTCTCCCGCTCTGAAACCAACCGAAACAGCCTTTCCGGGGCGTTACTCACCGCTTCCGCCGCTACTTCGCACATCTCCCGCAACGCTCCCAGCCGGGTATTGGCCGCCAGATTCGGCAAGAACAGCTTGGCGGTGACGGTGTCCTTCAAGGTCAGGGTTCGCCGCCGCCGCACCAGGAAATGAATCGCCGGCGCCGATATCAACGAAGTAAGCAGCGCCATGACCACGAGTGCTACGAACATCGATTCGCGGATCAACC
>Ga0209530_1001134_pt1 | contig 13298 bp, 7 predicted proteins | sample BlaSpr_A8_Ref_O1_FD_187987 | JGI IMG/M metagenome (GOLD analysis project Ga0209530, IMG submission 187987) | Forest soil microbial communities from Thunder Bay, Ontario, Canada - Black Spruce, Ontario site 2_A8_Ref_O1 (SPAdes) (version 2) | ecosystem: Environmental > Terrestrial > Soil > Boreal...
TTCCGGAGACCAACTGGATTCGCGCCTATGGCGTCGCCGCCATCGACTATGACAACGACGGCTGGGTCGACCTCATCGCCGTCGGCGAAACCAAAGAAGGCAAGGGCGAAGTGCGCCTGTTCCGCAATCTTGGTGCTGACGGTTTCAAAGACGTCACCGCCGATGTTGGGCTCGACGAGATTGAACTCAAAGAACCGCGCGCCATCATTACCGGAGACTACGACAATGACGGCGCAACCGATCTGCTCATCACGCAGAATCACGGTCCCGCCGTGTTGCTGCGCAACGAGGGCGGAAATCAGAATCACTGGCTGCGCCTCTCGCTGAAGGGCCTCAACGATAATAAGAGCGCCATCGGCACCAAGGTGGAAGTGTTCGCGGGCGGCAACCGGCAGAAGTTTGAGATTGCTGGTTCGAACGGATATCTGGGACAAAATTCCACCGATATTGTTGTCGGCCTGGGCGACGCGAAAGAGGCCGACATCGTACGCATGTTGTGGCCTACGGGCGTGTTGCAAGACGAAATTAATGTTGCCGGCGATAAGCAGCAGAACTTCACTGAGATGGATCGCCGCGGCAGTTCCTGTCCTACGTTGTTTGTGTGGAATGGCGAGCGCTACGAACTAGTGGCCGATATGCTGGGCGCGGGCGTGGTCGGGCACTGGGTTGGTCCCGGGCAGCGCAACGTTCCGCGGCCCGTTGAAAACGTCAAGATTGATCGCAAAGCCATTCGCGAAAAAGACGGCAAGCTCAGTTTTCGCTTCATGGAACCGCTGGAGGAAGCAGTTTATCTCGACCAGGCGCGCTTGCTGGCCGTGGATCATCCCGCGGCGGTCGATGTGTATCCCAATGAATATTTCGCGTCAAACCCACCATATCCTCCATTCAAGGTGGTAATCAGCCGCGATGCGCGTCCACCGGCGGGCGCGTGGGATGAGCACGGCCACGACGTGTTGCCCGATCTTCTGGCGCATCGTTACTTCGGCGATTTTGCTTTGACGCAGTTCCAGGGTTTTGCCAAGCCGCACAGTCTGGTGCTCGATCTCGGCGAGCCCTATCGCAGCGGACCATTGTGGTTGCTGCTGCACGGCGAGGTCGAATATTTTTCGGCGAACAGCATGTATGCCGCGTCGCAGGCGGGAGTGCATGCGATTTCTCCCTATGTGGAAGCGCTTGTTGGAGATGAGAAAGACGCAAACGGCAGGTGGGTGCGTGTGATCGACGATATGGGATTTCCCGCCGGCAGCCCGCGCACCATGACTGCCGACCTGAGCGGCAAGCTGCCGCCGGGCACGCGGAAGATTCGCATCACGACTAATCTGCAGATTTACTGGGACAGCATTCTTGTGGACCGTACGGAACAAGTAGCGTCGGCGTCTCGCCGGCGTTCGGAAGACCCGGCAGGATGCCGGCCCACCGACGTGTGCCTCACGTCCGTTCCGCTGGTTCGTGCCGATCTCGGCTTCCACGGATTCCCGTTGAAGATCGAAGGCATGCCGCCGGGGAACGTGCAGTACATCTACGAAAAGGTTAGTGCGACCGGGCCGTACACGCGTCCAGCGGGAACTTATACGCGCTACGGAGATGTGTTGCCGCTGCTGACCGCCCTCGACGATCAGTTGGTTGTATTCGGCTCCGGTGACGAGGTTCGTCTCGATTTCGATGCAGCGCACTTGCCGGCGCTGCTCCAGGGCTGGGTGCGCGATTATTTCTTCACGGCGAACGGCTATGAGAAAGATATGGATTTCTATGCCGCCGAAGGAAACTTTGTAGCGCCGCTTCCATTTCTCAAGATGGGCGACTATCCCTATCCGGCGGGTGAAACGTTTCCGTTGGACAACGCGCACCTGAACTATCTCCTCGGATACAACACGCGCCAGATGTCGGGGAACGAGCAGCGCGGGTACTGGTTCGACTACGGTGCTTCGAAGTAGATGTTTGTTAACCTAGAAGTGTCCGGGCCATTTACGACCTCCGTGGAGAAACGCGACGATTTCGACGCTATCACGGCGGAGTCGATACGCCATAAGGAAAGGCATTGGGACGAGCACGAGTTCTCTCGTTCTAGGAATGCGGCCAGGTCGGCCCATCTCGGGCTGGTTCTCCAGCAACTCGACCGCTGAGAAGACGCGCTCCAACATTTTGTCCGCCGCGGTAGCCGAGCTCTCGCGGGCCCAATATTCGTAGGCAGCTTGCAGGTGCCGTGTTGCACGCCGGGTCCAAACAATGTTCATCTAGGATTTTGTTACTTCCGGCGACGCCACTTGGAAGCCATAGCTTTAACGTTGCGGTGACCCATAACCTGGCCGGCATCCGCTTCAGCGACGCCGGCCTCAATCTGGGCGAGATGCCACTGTTGCGTCTCCAGGTAGGCTTGAACGGCCTCACTAAGAAGATAGGTGCGGTCGCGGTCCATTGAGTCGGCCAATGCGTCCAGCGCCGCTAGTTTGTCGGAATCGAGGCGAAAACTAACAGTCTGTTTCTCCATAATCTATAATAATACGCTATATTATGGGTCCGAAATGCGTCGGACATGGGGGAACGGTAGCTGCCTCGGGGCGATGTAGGAATTGTATAAAATCGTTTTAATATTGACAGTTTCGCCCTCCGCATAATTCAATAGGCGGACCCATGGAATCCACGCCCGCTGTCTCTGTGTCGTCCGCTCCCCGCCTTCGCCGTACGCTCACGCTTTGGGATTTGATTCTTTATGGCGTAATCGTCATTCAGCCGGTTGCGCCCATGTCGGTCTTCGGTGTGCTCAGCGACCGCGGGCGCGGGCATGTGGTCACTGCGATTCTTATTGCCATGGTGGCGATGCTGTTTACCGGCATCAGCTATGGCCGCATGGCACGCGCCTATCCCAGCGCCGGCTCCGCTTTCACTTATGTGGCGCAGGAGATCAATCCGGCGGTGGGGTTTGTGACCGGCTGGAGCATGGTGATGGATTACATGCTCAACCCGCTCATTTGCACAGTATGGTGCGCCGGGCAGGCGAATCAATTTGCGCCCGGAGTTCCGGCCTGGATTTGGAAAATCTTTTTTGCGGTTGTCTTCACCTTGCTGAACATTCGCGGGATCAAGACTTCGGCGAGGATCAACACCGCCATGGCGCTTTTGATGGGCATGGTCGTGGTGGCCATCTTTATCGCGGCGGCGCGCTACATTTTCGGAGCGCCGCAAGGGACGATTTCCTATTTGACGCCGTTTTACGATCCTCACACCTTCAGTTGGAATGGCCTTCTCGGTTGTACCTCGATTGCGGTACTCACCTATATTGGTTTCGACGGAATCTCCACGCTTTCCGAAGAGGCCGAAAATCCAAGGCGAAATATCCTCCTCGCGACCGTGTACACCTGCGTGGTGATTGGAGTTCTCTCGGCCATCGAGGTCTACGTCGCTCAACTGATTTGGCCCGCTAGCCAGCCATTTCCGGACGTCAACACGGCATACTCTTACATTGCTGGGCGCGCCTGGAAACCGCTCTTCCCCATAGTCGGATTCACGCTTCTGCTAGCGAACTTTGGCTCCGGATTCGGAGCGCAGATTGGCGCCGCCCGGCTGCTCTTCGGGATGGGCCGGAGCAACGCGTTGCCCAAGGCCTTCTTCGGTGCAGTAGATCCGAAGACTCATGTGCCGCGGAACAGCGTGATTTTTGTTGGCGTGGTGGCGCTGCTCGGCGCTTTTCTGTTGGAGATCGTTGCGGGCTTCAGGACTTATTCACTCCATAGTGCATCTCTGACGTGGGATGTCGTCAAGAAAATCCTGAATGGTGGCGAGGCCTACGGATTGGGTGCGGAGATGCTGAATTTCGGCGCCCTGATCGCGTTTATGGGCGTCAACCTGGCTGCCCTGCTACGTTACTACGTGCGCGCGGAAAAAAAGAAGATCGGCAATCTGCTGCCGCCGGTTTTGGGCTTTCTGATCTGCCTGGGCCTGTGGCTGAACCTCAGCAAACCGGCCATGATTGTCGGCTCGATCTGGATGGCGGCTGGCATTCTTTTCGGAGCAATCCGGACCCGAGGCTTCCGGGGCAATATGATTAATTTCGAGTTGCCGCCGGAAGAGTGAACCGCTTTGAGTAATTGGATAATTTGAAACCAATCCAAGGTCACACACGCTGAGGAGGACTGCAATGCTGAGTTCCACCAACATTGTTGCTTTTGTTCCCACTACCGACGCGGCGAAGGCCAGAGCCTTCTACGAGGGAGTGCTGGGGCTACGCTTCGTGAAGGATGATGGTTTTGCGCTGGTGCTCGATGCCAATGGAATTATGGTGCGCGTGGCGAAGGCACAATTCACGCCCGCTCCGTTCACCATTCTGGGATGGCAGGTGACCGATATCGACAACGTGGTGGCGGGACTGCAAGCGAAGGGAGTGCACTTCGAGAGATTTGGCTTTTTCGAGCAGGATAAACTTGGGATATGGACTGCGCCGACGGGAGATAAAGTGGCGTGGTTCAAAGATCCCGATGGCAATATGCTTTCCGTCTCACAGCATGTTGCATGAATATGTTGCGTGAGCAACGGCCTGTCGAATTTGTGATCATCAGATTTACTCCGCAGCCTTACTCAGAGTTCCAGCCGCTGACTTCCACCACCGGCTTTTCCGTGCCTAGTTCGCTCGATCGGTAGGTGGCTGTCACCTCGCGCTTCTCGCCGGGGAGCAGGGAGATGTAATTGTCTTCCCAGAGGACGGGGAGAATCTCTTCGTTATTGTCCTTGTGGCCCTTGGCGACTTTCAACCTCACGAAGAACGCCAGACTCTTGCTTGGATTTTCTAGGGAAACGTGAGTGACGGTTTCGTCGCCCCTACGCTCGGTGTGTTCGGTAACTTTAAGCTTTACTTTGGGAAGCTGTGCCAGGGCGCTGTAGTCGGCGAAGGAGTCGGTCGGGGTCATCCACCAATTGGATTTCGCCCAGTCGATCGTCTCGGGTTTGGTAGAGAGCCAGTAGAGGTTGGAGCCGACTAATTTTCCAGTTGAATCGGTGAGCCGCAACACGACGAAGTACACAGGAGTGAGGCCTTCCACTTCCGGTAGAGCAAACATCTTAGTGGTGCTGTCGGCGGAGGCGTCGAGGGCGTTCTCACGGGAGAATTTCTCCGCCATGTCGAGGTTGTAAATTTTCGTGGTGAGTTTCAGACCCTTGGCGTCTTCATATTGGCTGCTCACAACCCAGATGGAATGATCGTCGTAGCCATATACGGGGTGCAGCGCTTCCATGGCCCGTTTGGCGCCGAAATAGCCACCGGCGGGGCGGAGATAATAGTCGTAGAGGTGCCAGATCATCGAAGGCCACGCGTTGTTCAGCATCCACTGAATCACGCCCGTCGATTCGTACTTGTTGCGGCTGTAGGCTTCGTACATGGCGCGCACGCCTTCGTAAGTCTGCATTTGCGACTTTAAGGCGAAGTCTTCCACGCTGTCCGATTTACCGTAGCGGTTGGCGAGCGCGGTGCTGAAAACCTTGATGGTTTTGAACTCGCCGCCACCGGCATGGTAGTTCCATACGTCGTCGATGGGCCACAAGTGGTCCGAGCCCACCATGGCGCGAATGCTTTCGATCGGGGGAACGGCAGGTCCCATGCTGGTTTCCGTGTTGAAGCCGTAAGCCCCGCCACAGCCGCCGGGGTTGCACAGTTTGCGGTTGGGCTGTCCCTGCGGCGTGTCCTGCTCCCAGTAGCTGGGGGCTATATACTCATAGGGGCCAGACATTTTGACGCCGCTGTTTCCGGTGACCGTGGTCGCCTTGCCGGTGGCCGAGGAAACGACGGGATTTGGCCACAGTAGCTGCTTCTCGATATTCAAATACATCTGCTCGACATCGGGCGGGGGCGGATTGTCGCTTCCGTTGAGCCACATCACCAAACTGGGGTGGCTGCGCAGGCGGTAGATCTGATCGCGCAAAGATTGCTGGGCGATTTCAAAATCCCGCGGCTTCCAGCGTGGCCAGCGCTCCCAGAAGTCGCAGCAGCACCATCCCGCCATAACCAGAATCCCCTCGTGGTCGGCGAGATCGAAGAATTCCTGGGTTTCGAGCTTGCCTTCGAGGCGGACGGTGTTGAGTCCCATGTCGCGTACGTAACCCAATTCATCGCGCAGGCGCTGCGATTCCTCGCGAAGCATCATGTCTGGAGTCCAGCCAGCACCCCGGATGAGAATATTTTTCCCGTTGATGTGGAAGGCGCGTCCCCCGCCGGAATTCAAATCTGAAGTCACTTCGCGAATGCCAAACTCCGTTTGTGAGCGGTCACTCGCGGCCCCGTCGATGTCAAATTCCATGGTCAGAGGATAAAGATACGGCTTACCCATTTGCGCCGGCCACCACAGGCGCGGATTCGAGAACACCAGTTGAGGGAACTGATCTGGCGTGAAGGTGACATCTTTGCTTTCGTTCGCGGCGAGTTCGACGTCCTGCTCAAAGGCAACTTTCTCGATCTGGCCTTTCAGTTTGCCGTTGACCGCATGGCCGGTTCCGTTCTTCAGTTGTGCGGTGACGGTGAGCCGCGCGGAATCATTGGCGGGTAGGTTGAGCTTCGAGACGACGGTGGGATAGCGTAACGCGACCGGGCCGCTGGTCGTGAGATAAACCTCGCGCCACAGGCCCATGTTCTTGTCGGGCGGTGCGGGGTTCCAATCCACAAAGGTGATTGCCAGGTCGTTCTCCGTGGGGGCGAAGACCTGCACCGCAAGAACATTTTCCGCGCCGGGTTTCAGCGTGTCTGTCACGTTGAGTTCGTAGGTGCGCCAAGCCCCGGCAACGTCGTTGGAGTTGGCAATCTGTTTTCCGTTGAGCCATACGTTGGCGCGGTAGTTGATCCCTTTGAAATTCAGCCAGACGGTTTTTCCGCGGTAGGAAGTTGGCGCGGCGAATTGCTTGCGATACCACCAGGAGACCGCATACGGACTATCGGCCTGCATAGCAATGTTGGAGAAATTTCCGCCGATCGGGTATGTCACTCCCGCGAATTGGCGAAGGTTCATGGCAAAAAACGGGTCTGGAAGCGTCTTGTCCTTTACTAGCGCAGCGACCACCGTGGTGGGTACGTTGGCATCATGCCAGCCTTTGGGAGCAAAGCCGACGGTGGAGATGAGTTCGCCCTTGGCATCGACTTTGGCGGAGGTCTGCAGCGACCAATGATCGCGGAGAGTGAGTGTCTCCATTTTCTGAGTGGGCGAATGGTGCTCGGGCAGTTGCGAGTCGGCGAGGTCTGCCGCCAGGAGAAAGTGCGAAGACGCCAGTATTACCAGCAAGAGTTGTGCGGAGAAAAAACTCAGGAACCTTCGGGGGAAAGTCATTTGTGCTCCTGCGCGACTTCACCGCTCGCGCGTGCAGATGCTGATCCGTGGACCTCGGTCCGCGAACAAAATGGATAACACGTCTATTGATACGTTTCAATAGGCGATTTTGAAAGGCGAACCGGGATCCGAAAGAAGCGCGAACGAAGACCCCGAATCAAGACCCCGAACGAAGACCCCGAAAGAGGGGCGAAGAGCTGCAGCGCGAAGTGTCCCACCCCGTTGCGTAGTTTATAATTGTCAATCCCGCTGCATATCTCCGGAGTGACAAGAAGATGATTCGATTTCTGCAAACCGAAGGACCCGTCAAGAAAATTGTGCTCAGCGGCCTTTTGCTGGTGATTTGCGCCGCCATGGTAATTGCCTTCGTTCCCGGGATAGGAACCGACACAAGCGCACCGGGAAAGGGCATTGTTGCGAAGGTGGACGGCGAGGATATTACCGCCGAGGAAGTGCGCGAGACAGCGCGCGGGATGCTGCAACAGCAGGGCGCGCAGTTAGGGGCGAACGCCGCCATCCTGTTGCCTTTTTTTGCGCAACGCGCTGCTGACCAGTTGGTGGATAGGCAGGCTTTGGTGGCGGAGGCGCAGCACCTTGGATTCAAAGCCACTCCGCAGGAGATAAAAGACGAATTGCAACACGGAAGCTATTCTGAAATTTTCTTTCCCGGTGGAACTTTCATTGGGGAGGCGGAATACGAAGGTCTGTTGCAGCAGCACAATCTAACGCCAACCACATTCGAAGATTCCGTAGGCAAACAAATCCTCATCAGCAAGTTGCAGGCGCTAATCACGGGCACCGCTTCGGTAAGCGAAGCGGACCTCCGGCAGCAGTTCGACAAGCAGAACACGAAGGTAAAGTTTGAATACGCCGTCCTGAACCAGGATGACCTCAAAAAGGGTCTGCATCCTACTAGCGAAGAGCTGAAGGCTTTTTACAGCAGCCATCAGAAGAATTACGCGAATTCCATTCCCGAGAAGCGGAAGGTCGAGTACGCCATGATCGACCTGTCTAAAATCGAGAATGGCGTGCAGGTCACTCCCGACGAGTTGCAGTCTTACTACAACCAGCACCGCGATCAGTATCGGGTAGCGGAGCAGGCGAAAGTCAGCCACATCCTGATCAAAACGCCGCTTCCCGGGCCCGACGGCAAAGTTGACGAAAAGGGCGTGGCGGACGCCCAGCGGCGGGCGGAAGACCTACTCAAGCAATTGAAAGCGGGAGCCAAGTTTGAAGACCTGGCGAAAAAGTATTCTGAAGATCCGGGCAGCGCGAAAGAAGGTGGATCTCTGGGATGGATTGGAAAGGGCCGCACCGTCCCAGAGTTTGAGAAAGTATCATTCTCGCTCCCGATTGGGCAGATCAGCGACCTGGTGAAGAGCAGCTATGGTTTCCACATCATTCGTGTGGATGCCCGGCAGGACGCCCATATGAAGACGCTCGATGAAGTGAAAGAACAGATCGAGCCGATCCTCAAACAGCAAAAGGCGCAGCAACTCGCCCAGAACCAGGCGGATGATTTATTGCAACAGGCCAAGAAGCAGGGCCTGGACGCTGCGGCCGCTGCCAAGGGCGTGCCAGTTACTACCTCCGACTTTTTTGCCCGCAAGGATATCGTCCCCGGACTTGGGCCGTCGCCTCAGTTTATGGACGCAGTTTTCACCACCGCCGAGAAAGCTCCGCCGGAGATGGCGCCGACTTCGCAGGGCTCCGCGGTATTTGACGTTCTGGCGGTGAAGCCGCAATCGACTCCAACCTTTGACGAGATTCGCGGCCGGGTGGAAGAAGAATTCAAGAACGAACGATCGAGCGCTTTGTTGACCCAGAAGACGCAGGAACTCTCCGACCGTGCCAAGAGCGAGCATGATTTGAAGAAAGCGGCAAAAGAGTTAGGCGCTGCGGTGAAGACCAGTGATTTCGTTGCCCCGGATGGCCAGGTTCCAGATATTGGCTCGATGACCGGACCGGCCGCCGCTGCCTTCAGTATGAAACCGGGAGACATCAGTGGGCCAATCAATAGCGCAGCCAACGGAGCGGTGATTGCGGTAACCGACGTGCAGGCTCCATCGGATGTTGATTTCGCCGCCAAGCGCGACCAGATCCGCGATTCTCTTTTGCAGAGCAAAGAGCAGGAGCTATTCGGGTTGTTCGTGACGAATCTTCGCGAGCAGATGGAGAAGTCCGGCAAAATCAAGATCAACCAGGATGAGATGAAGCAGCTAACCCGTTCGGAGAGCGAACCGGGAATCTGAGTTAGTGATCGAGTTGCATGTCGTTTCCGCGCTCCGCAGGCATCTTGTTGCATCCCACGTCGTTGCCTTCGCGCGGCGGTATCGGTGATTTTGGTCCAGCGGCGTACCAGTTCGCCGATACTCTGGCCTCGGCCCGCCAGGGGCTTTGGCAGGTTTTGCCGCTGGGTCCGCTGGGCTACGGGAATTCGCCTTATTCTTCTATTTCAGCATTTGCCGGTAGCCCACTCCTGATCAGTTTGGAACGGCTGGCGAGCCACGGCTGGATTGATCCGGGAAGAATTTCCTACCTCGCTTCCGACTCCGATCCAGTGGCCTACGACCGGGTTTTCGCCACCAAAATGCCTCTGCTTTTTGAAGCCGGGCGCGGCTTTCTCGCTTCGGCTTCTGCCAGCGCCCGCGAACGCTTCGAGAAATTTGTTTCGGAGAATGCCTGGTGGCTGGATGATTTCGTCCTGTTCGACGCGCTGCGCGCCAGATACAAGCTGGCGAGTTGGAACAAATGGCCAAGAGAATTGGCGCATCGCGAGAGTGCTGCGTTGCAGCGGGCACGCAAAGAGCTGGCGGATGATTTGAAGATCCGGAGCGCGTTGCAGTTCGCCTTTTATGAGCAGTGGCAGGCATTGCGACGATATTGTTCCGAGCGCAAGATCCGCATCGTTGGCGACGTCGCGATCTTCGTCAACTATGACAGCACCGACGTGTGGATGCGCCGCGATCTCTTCCGCCTGAATGAAAATCTTGAGCCTGAAGTGGTATCCGGGGTTCCACCCGACTCCTTCAGCAAGATCGGACAGCGCTGGGGCAATCCTCTTTACCGTTGGGATGTGATGAAGGAACAGGGATACGAATGGTGGGTGCAGCGCTTACGCTGGGCGACGCGGAACTGTGACTACATCCGGCTCGATCATTTCCGCGGATTCGACCAGTTCTGGGAGATTCCTGCGACGGATCCTACTGCGATTAACGGCCGCTGGGTGGATGGTCCGCGGGATGACTTGTTTCATAAGTTGCGCGAGGCTCTCGGCGGCCTGCCGTTTTTTGCGGAAGATCTGGGCTACATTACGCCTTCCGTACATGCCCTGCGCGACCGCTTGCAGATTCCGGGGATGGCGGTGCTGCAGTTCGGTTTCAGCGACGAGGGCGCGCGCATGTATTTGCCGCACCGAGCCGCGGGTAAAGTCATCTACACGGGAACGCACGATAACGATACGACGGTTGGGTGGTTTCAATCCACCGCCGCCGACCGTGAACGGCACAACGCGGAATGCTATCTCGGACTCGGTGAGGACGGTATTAATTGGTCGTTCATCCGCGCGGCGCAGAGCTCAGTCGCCGATCTTGCTCTCATCCCACTGCAAGACGTGCTGGGCCTGGGCAGTGACGCTCGCATGAACACTCCCAGCCTGGACGGCGGCAACTGGAAGTGGCGGCTTACGCCGGGGCAACTCACGCCTGAATTGGCCGCAAAACTTGCTCATCTTGCCGAAGTGACGGACCGCCTGCCTCAACCAGTTCCCATCCTTCCGGATGAAAACTTCGCGGCTTAGCTGTCCGCGTACCGATTGTTAAGGAAGTGTTACGCCAACTGCGGCGCTTTGCACCATGCGCTGGATCGTGTATAGAACGTAATGGAGAGTTTTGTTGGCTAACGAACCTATTATCGAAGCCCGCGCAGTTGAGAAGTCCTACCCACAGCCGGACGGCACGCGCATTCAGGTTGTCGGACTAACGGATTTCTTGATCGAGCCCGGAAAAATCATTGCTCTGCTGGGCGCGTCCGGCTGCGGCAAGTCCACTCTACTGCGCATTCTCAGCGGTCTCTCGCAGCCGTCCTCGGGCGCGCTCTTCTGGCATGGCAAGCCCCTGAACGGTCAATCGCCCAATGTGGCGATCGTATTCCAGAGCTTCGCTCTGTTTCCCTGGCTCACGGTGTTGGAGAACGTGGAGGCTCCGCTGGAAGCGCGGGGTGTGCCCGCCGTGGAGCGCCGCAAGCGGGCGCTGCGCACGCTGGACACGGTGGGCCTCGATGGTTTCGAAACCGCATACCCGAAGGAACTCTCCGGCGGCATGAAGCAGCGCGTGGGCTTTGCGCGCGCACTGGTAGTGGAGCCGGAAGTGCTCTTCATGGACGAGCCATTTTCCGCGCTCGATGTACTCACGGCAGAAAACCTGCGCGGGGAACTGCTGGAATTGTGGCTCAATAAAAAAATGCCAACCAGCGCCATCTTCATCGTGACCCACAACATCGAGGAAGCGGTGATGCTGGCGGATCGCATCGTGGTGCTGGGAAGAAATCCAGCTCGCATCCGTTCGGATTTAAATGTGCGTCTTTCGCATCCCCGTGATCGCAAGTCTGGCCGGTTTGTGGAATTGGTAGACTACATCTACAAAGTCATGACCGAGCCGGATGTCGAGCATGCTCTGCCCGATCCTGAGAGCACAGGGGAAATTGTGGTGCCTCGGGGAGGGTTTAAGAAAACACAGGCGCCCATCCGGACGAACAAATACCAGATTCTGCCGCATGCGCGCGTGGGCGGGATTGCCGGCCTGGCCGAACTGCTGCACGATCGCGGTGGGCGCGAAGACCTCTTTCGTCTGAGCGACGACCTGGTGATGGACGTCGAGGACTTGCTGCCTATTTTGGAGGCCTGCCAGTTGCTGGGCTTCGCCTGGCTGAAGGAGGGCGACGTGCAACTCTCAAAGCAGGGGGCAGAGTTCGCCGATGCCGACATTCAACGGCGCAAGGTTTTGTTCCGCGAAGCCGCGCTCGAACACGTGACCATCCTGAAGCAGATCGACAGTATTCTGAAGCGCAAGTCGGACCATTCCATTGCCGATGAATTTTTTCACGATATTCTGGATGAGCATTTTTCCGAAGAGGAAGTTCAGCGCCAGCTGGATACGGCGATGAACTGGGGCCGCTACGCCGAAATTTTTGATTACGATCGCGAGAGCGGTCGTCTGACGCAAACCGACGCCGCTCCAAACGATATCGCGGAGCACGATGTAGAAAACCAAAGCCCAACCACTCCCAAAGCCTGACCGGAATCCTTTGCAAGAAAGTTCAGCGCATGAAGAAAAGCAGCAGCCTGCGGGGATTCTCGGCGTACCGGTTGTGGTCGCAACTGCCGAGCCTCGAAACTTCCCACTTGCCCGATCTCATCATGTTCGGCGCGGGGATCGCGCTGTTCTACGGCGTGGTGACGGTCGGGCTCAGATGGTTCGGTCCCTTCACTCCGTCGGTGGAAATTTCCCGCAGTTTGTGGGTGCTGCCTGCCTACGCGGGTTATTCTCTGTTGCGCATCACTATTGCCTATGTTCTGAGCCTGGGATTCACCCTGGTCTACGGCTATATCGCGGCGTATAACGCGCGCGCCGAACGCTTCATGATCCCGTTGCTGGATGTGCTGCAATCCATCCCCGTGCTCAGCTTTCTTCCCGGAGTGATGCTGGCCATGGTGGCGCTCTTTCCTGGACGCCAATTGGGCGTGGAATTGGGTGCGATCCTGCTTATTTTTACCGGACAGGTCTGGAACATGGCGTTCAGCTTTTATGCTTCGCTTAAAAGCATTCCGAAAGACATGAGGGAGGCGGCGACGATCTACCGCTTTAGCTGGTGGCAACGTTTCACTCAGCTGGAGCTGCCGTTCTCCGCGATCGGATTGGTATGGAACTCCATGATGTCGGTAGCTGGCGGATGGTTCGCGCTGATGGTATGCGAGATGTTTGTGCTGGGCCAGCGCGA
>Ga0209530_1001135_pt1 | contig 13296 bp, 10 predicted proteins | sample BlaSpr_A8_Ref_O1_FD_187987 | JGI IMG/M metagenome (GOLD analysis project Ga0209530, IMG submission 187987) | Forest soil microbial communities from Thunder Bay, Ontario, Canada - Black Spruce, Ontario site 2_A8_Ref_O1 (SPAdes) (version 2) | ecosystem: Environmental > Terrestrial > Soil > Boreal...
GTCACGGGCAGGCGGTCGGCAACGGGTGCTACCGCTGATACCCGTGGTGCTCACGGTACGCACGGACTTACGCTGCAGATTTCGGGCGCAGGACACTAGGTAGCTTCCATCTATGTAGATTCAATCTACATAGAACTAGGCGCCGGCCAGCGGCGACGCGCTGAGGACGTTCATGACCTGCGCCCAGGCCAGCTCGGCACCGGCCGCCAGGCAGCCGTCCACGACGGCGTCGGTACCAAGCGCGCTGACCTGCAGCGGCGGCGTAACGGGCGCGATCCGCTCCAGCTCCGCCCGGACCAGGTCGGCGAATCCGGGCGCCTGCCCGATCCCGCCGCCGAGCACGATCAGGGACGGGTCCACGACCGCGATGACGACGCTGACCGCCTTGGCGATGAGCCGCGCCTCCTCCGCCACCACCGCGACCGCCCGCGAGTCCCCCGCCGCCGCGGCCTCGAATACCGAGCGGGCCGACACGGGTCCCCGCATGCCCGCCTGCCTGGCCGCCCGCACCACCGCATCCGCGGCCGCGGAGCTCTCCAGTTCACCGCGCAGCCGCACCTCACGCTCGTCATCCCCGGAGCCAATGGGGAGGAACGCGATCTCCCCCGCGACGCCGTGCGCGCCGCGCAGCAGCTGACCGCCTATCACCAGGCCCATGCCGATGCCCGTGCCGACGTGGACGAAGGCGAAGTGATCCACGTTGCGCCCGTGCCCCAGCGCCCGCTCGGCCAGCGCCGCGGCATCGACATCGTTCTCCATCACCAGCGACGGCCCGAAGGCCTCACGGAGACCGGCCAGCGCCGCCGGCCGGTCCCAGCCGTACAGGCCGCCGGTCAGCTGCATCGAGTTCCGCCGCGGATCGTAGACACCCGGGCTGCCGATGACCGTCTGGGTGACCGCCGGCCGGTCCACTCCGGCCGAGGCGCACAGCGCGTCGGCCAGCTCGACCAGCTCGGAGATGCGAGCACGGACGCTGGATGCACGGACCCGGACCGAGGACCGCGCCCGGATCTCGCCGGACAGCCCGGCCAGCGCGCCGCGGATGTACTCGCGCCCTATATCGAGCCCGAGGATGAGGCCCGCGTCGGCCCTTATCTCATACAGCTGCGCGGTGCGCCCGGGGACGCCGGTCCGCTGCCCCGCGATCCGGACCAGCCCGGCCCGCTCCACGTTGCCCAGCGCCAGCGAGACCGTCGGCTTGGACAGGCCGGATACCCGGGCGAGCTCGGCTCGCGAGCACGGGCCGCGCTGGCGGATGTGCTCGAGCAGCAGCTGCTCGTTCATTGCCCTGATCAGCGCGGGGCGGGCCGCGGACAAGCCGACGCCGGGCCGCCCGGGCGACGCAGCTGGCGACGCAGCGGGCAGGGCTTGGGCTGTCACGGCCACCTCCTAAGTTGTTGCCCTACATCGTGGCATAAAGCGTTACATAAGGGCTCTTGTCGCGACTAGATAGTTAGGATACTGTCCTAACAATCTTCGCGGAAGGGGTTACCCCCGGCGCTTGCTGACAAAAGTCACATCACAAACAGTAAGGACCAACGGCATGAGACGCCTCATCAGATTCGGGGTCATCATCGGAGCCGGGGCGCTCGCAGCCGGCTGTAGCGCCGGCGCCGGTTCCACCGCCAGCCCGGGCAGCAGTTCCACCGGCAAGGCGGTCACCACCGCGAGCAGCACGCTCACCATCGACAACGAGAACGGCGCGCTCTGGACCTGCGACTTCAACCCGTTCAACACCGCCGACAACCTGCTCTCGGTGGGCTTCACCTACGAGCCGCTGGTCTACGTCGACCCGCTCGATAACGGCAAGACCACCCCGATGCTGGCCACCTCCTGGGCCTGGAGCAACGGCAATAAGACGCTCACCTTCCAGATCCGCCAGGGCGTCAAGTTCAGCAACGGCACCGCGATGACGGCCAGCGACGTGGCGGGCACCTTCAACCTGCTCAAGAAGGACTCCGCGCTTGACCTCAACGGCATCTGGTCCGTGCTGTCCAGCGTCACCGCGACCAGCCCGAGCACCGTGGTGATGGACTTCAGCACCCTGGCGACGCCGTACTTCTACTACATCGCGGACCAGACCCCGATCGTGCCCCAGTCGATCTGGTCGACGCTGCCGAACCCGGCCAGCAACCCGGTCACCGACCCGATCGGCACCGGCCCGTACGTGATGAGCAAGTGCAGCCCGGAGAACATCACCTACACCGCCAACCCGGACTACTGGCAGCCGGGCCTGCCGAAGATCCACACCCTGGAGTACCCGGCCTACACCAGCAACAACACGGCGAACGACGACCTGGCCAACGGCCAGGCGCAGTGGGGCGCCCAGTACATCCCCGACATCCAGACGTTCTACGTCAGCAAGAACCCCGGCTACCACTACTGGTTCCCGCCGACCGTGAGCGTGTCGCTGATCCCGAACCTGACCAACCCGCTGCTGTCCAACGTGAAGGTCCGCGAGGCCATCTCCTACGCGATCAACCGCACCCAGGTATCCAGCATCGGCGAGTCCGGATACGAGCCGGCCGCCAACCAGACCGGCATCGTCACGCCGACCTTCACCGCCGACGAGAGCAGCACGGCGCTCGCCGCCTGGGGCAACGGGTACGACCCGGCCAAGGCCACCCAGCTGCTGAAGCAGGCCGGATACCACCTGGGCTCGAACGGCGTCATGGTCAACTCGGCCGGCCAGCAGCTCTCGTTCACCGTCCTCAACATCGGCGACTACTCCGACTGGGTCGCGGACATGCAGGTGATGCAGCAGGAACTCAAGGCGGTCGGCATCTCCATCACGCCGGACAACCTGTCCAACACCGACTTCAACACCGAGCTGACCCAGGGCAAGTACCAGCTCGCCTACTATGACCAGCCGACGTTCGGCCCGAGCCCGTGGTACGAGCTGAACAACTGGCTGAACTCGGCGGACACCGCCCCGATCGGCAAGACGGCCCCCAGCAACTACGAGCGGTACAACTCGGCTTCCACCGACGCGATCCTCACCCAGTACGAGGCCGCGACCAGCGCTAGTCAGCAGCAGAGCCTGCTCGACGAGCTGCAGCAGGTCATGGTGACGCAAGTGCCGTTCATCCCGGTCGTCGAGGCGGTCGACTGGTACCAGTACGACACCTCGGCGTTCACCGGCTGGCCCACGGCCAGCAACCCGTACGCACAGCCGCCGGCCTGGGCATACCCGGACAACGAGCAGGTGCTGCTGCACCTGGCGCCGGCCGGCTGATCGATAACCGCGCCGCGTGCCAGGGACGCCCTCACTCCATCCCTGGCACGCGGCGCCTCCTCGGGCCCGTTATCCGTTCACTTCAAGGAGCAAGCCGCCTTGAGATACGCGCTGCGCCGCACCGGATTCTTCCTCCTGACGCTCTGGGCGGCACTCACCCTGAACTTCCTGCTGCCCCGGCTGATGCCGGGCAACCCGGCCGTCGCGATGATGTCCAAGTACCGCAACCTCTCCCCGCACGCGCTGCTGGTAATGGAGAACCTCTTCGGGGTGAACTCCAAGGAGGGCATGTGGGGTCAGTACCTCAGCTACCTGCATGATCTGGCCACCGGGAACCTGGGCACCTCGCTCAGCGAGTACCCGGCCTCGGTGACCCAGGTGATCAGCAACGCGATCTGGTGGACGACGGGCCTGGTGGGCGTCGCGACGGTGATCGCGTTCGTGCTCGGCACGGGCCTGGGCATCGTGTCGGCGTGGCGGCGCGGCAGCAAGCTCGACAGCATCATCCCGCCGGTGTTCGTGGTCACCTCCGCGGTCCCCTACTTCCTGATCGCCATGATCCTGGTGCTGCTCTTCGCCGACACCTGGCACATCTTCCCCAACGACAAGGCCTACTACGTCACCACGGACACGCCGGGCCTGAACCTCACCTTCATCCAGGACGTCATCAACCACGCGTTCCTGCCGGCCTTGTCACTGATCATCACCACGATCGGCACCTGGATCCTGACCATGCGGAACACGATGATCACCACCCTGGCCGAGGACTACGTGCGGATGGCGCGGGCCAAGGGCCTGCCCGGCTGGCGGATCATGCTCGACTACGCGGCCCGCAACGCGATCCTGCCGAACCTGACCGGGTTCGCGATGTCACTGGGCTTCGTGGTCAGCGGCGCGATCCTGATCGAGGATGTCTTCGACTACCCCGGCGTCGGCTACATGCTGCTGCAGGCGGTCTCGTCCGAGGACTACGCGCTCATGCAGGGCCTGTTCCTGCTCATCACCGTCGCGGTACTGGTCGCGATCCTGATCGCCGACCTGCTCACAGCGTTCCTGGACCCGCGGACAAGGGCGGCTGGGTAGTGAGGGGAACAGAGTAACGATGGCGATGTCAGTACCCGCATCCGAGCCAGCCGCACTCCCGGCCGGTCACGCAGTTGCCCGCATCTGGCGGGCGATCCGGTCCAACCGCAAGGCGACAGTCGGCACCTTCCTGCTGCTGATCTTCATCCTGGTCTCCGCGTTCCCCGGCGCCATCGCCCGCGACAGCCCGACGCTGGACAGCTACGCACCCAACATGGGCTTCACCACCGCGCACCTGCTCGGTACCAACGGGTACGGGCAGGACCTGTTCGCCCAGGTCGTCTACGGCACCTGGAGCGTGCTGGAGATCGCCCTCGTCGTCGGTGTCCTCACCACCGTCGTCGCGATGCTGATCGGCGTGGCCGCCGCCTACCTCGGCGGGCTGTGGGACAGCTCCCTCAACGTCCTCACCGACGTGCTGCTCGTGATCCCGCTGTTCCCGCTGCTGATCATCATCGCTGCCTACGCGCACGGCGCCACCACGCTGGTGCTGATCACCTCGATCACGCTGACCGGCTGGTCCTACACCGCCAGGCAGCTGCGGTCCCAGGCGCTGACGCTGCGCAGCCGGGACTTCCTGGAAGCGGCCAGGGTCCGCGGCGAGCGCAAGATCTACATCATCGTGGTCGAGGTCATCCCGACGATGACCTCGCTGATCGTGGCGAGCTTCCTGACCAACGCCCTGTACGCGATCTTGTTCTCCTCCAGCCTGCAGTTCATCGGCCTCGGTGACCCGAACACCGTCAGCTGGGGCACCACGCTGTACGGGGCGCAGAACATGGACGCACTGGAGAACGGGCAGGTGATGTGGGCACTCGCGCCTGGCATCTGCATCGCGCTCCTCGGCACCGCGTTCGCCCTGCTCAACTACGCCTTTGACGAGATCGGCAACCCCGCGCTCCGCCCGGTACGCAAACCTAAGCGCAAGGCGGTAAGGAGCGTGCCCAGTGCCTGAGGAAATCCTCACCGTCGAGCACCTGTCCGTCGACTACGTACTTGACCGCGGCAACGTCCGCGCCGTGGACGACGTGAGCTTCGGCCTGAACCACGGCGAGTTCCTCGCGATCGTCGGCGAGTCCGGCTGCGGCAAGTCCACGCTGCTGTTCGCGGTCGCGCAGCTGCTCGCCTCGCCGGCCGAGACGGCCGCCGGTACCGTCACGTTCAAGGGCCGCAACCTGGTCGGCCTGACCGACAAGGAGCTCGCGGCGGTCCGCTGGCGGGACATGTCGGTGGTCATGCAGTCCGCGATGAACGCGCTGAACCCGGTCAAGTCGATCGGCGCGCAGTTCAAGGATGCGCTGCAGGCCCACGGCACGCGGTCCAAGGAGGAGATCCGGACCCGCTCCGCCGAGGTGCTCAGGATGGTAGGCATCGACCCGCTGCACCTGGAGAGCTACCCGCATCAGCTGTCCGGCGGGATGCGGCAGCGGTCGATGATCGCGATGGCGCTGCTGTTCACGCCGGACCTCATCATCATGGACGAGCCGACCTCGGCGCTCGATGTGGTGGCACAGCGGTCCCTGATGCTGCAGATCAAGGAACTCCAGCAGGGCCTGGGCTTCGCGGTCATCTTCGTCACGCACGACATGTCACTGGTCAGCCATTTCTCCGACCGGCTGATGGTGATGTACGCCGGCCAGATCGACGAGCTCGGCGCTACCCGGCCCATCTTCTACAAGCCCACGCATCCCTACACCAAGGGCCTGCTGGAGGCATTCCCGTCGATCCGCGGGCCCAGGAAGCCGCTGCAGGGCATCGCCGGCAGTCCCCCGGATCTCGGCAAGCTGCCCTCCGGCTGCCGGTTCCACCCCCGCTGCCCGGCAGCGGTGGACCGGTGCGCCGAGGAGGTACCCGGCCTCTTCCCGGTTGACGACCTGCTAGTGCGCTGCCTGCGCGTCGCGGATGGGAGCCTCGCGAGTGAGTGAACTGCTTGAAGTTTCCAGCCTGACCAAGCACTTCAAGATCGGCAACACGCTGTCCCGCCGCACCCTGCACGCGGTAGATGACGTGAGCTTCAGCATCGGCGAGCGGGAGATCGTGGCGCTGGCCGGGGAGAGCGGCAGCGGCAAGTCGACCATCGCCCGCCTGCTCGCCCGCATCTACGAGCCGACCGCCGGCACGATCACGTTCGACGGCCAGGACGTCGCGAGGATGCGGTCCCGGCGCGACCAGCTGCGGTACGCCAGCGCGGTCCCGATGGTGTTCCAGGACCCGTTCGCTTCGATCAACCCGGTGTTCCGTGTGTCGCACGGCATCCTGCGCAGCCTGAAGCTGCACCGTACCGATCTGTCGGCGGAGGACCGCCGCGCGGAGGCGGCCCGGATCTTCGAGGTCGTCGGCCTGAAGCCGGACATGCTGGAGCGCTTCCCCTACGAGCTGTCCGGCGGGCAGCGGCAGCGGGTCGGCTTCGCCCAGGCCCTGGCCATGAAGCCGCGGCTGATCCTGGCCGACGAGCCGGTCTCCATGCTGGATGTGTCGATCCGGATCGGCCTGCTCAACCTGATGGCGAAGCTGCGCGATGAGGAAGGCGTATCGATCCTCTACATCACGCACGACATCGCCAGCGCCCGTTATGTGGCGGACCGGCTGATCGTCATGTACGCCGGCCAGATCGCCGAGGCCGGCCCGATCGAGAACGTGCTCAGCACACCGAAGCACCCGTACACCCAGCTGCTGCTGTCCGCGGTACCGGACCCGAAGGCACCGCTGCAGGAGGTCACCGACCGCGGCGAGCCGCCCAAGGTGGTCGACCCGGCGCCTGGCTGCCGGTTCCGGTGGCGCTGCCCGATCGCGATAGACACCTGTTCCCAGGTCACCCCCGTCGCGGCCGAACTGCTGCCCGGCCACGAGGTTGCCTGCCATGTCGCCCAGACGGGCGCCGACGTAAAGGCCTTCGTATCGTGAAGCTCACCGTTATCGGCGGCGGATCCACCTACACACCCGAGCTTGCCGACGGCATCGGCAGGCTCCTCCCCTCGGTCTCCGAGCTGGTGCTGTGTGACCCGGACCAGGACCGGCTGGCCGCCGTAGGCCCGGTATCCGCGCGTATCCTGAACCGTCTTGGCCACCCTGGCAGCGTCCGCTGGACGGACAGCCTGGACGATGCGGCCGAGGGCGCGGACGCGATCCTCTTCCAGCTCCGCGTGGGCGGCCAGGCCGCCCGCCACCGTGACGAGACCTGGCCGCTCGACTGCGGCTGCGTAGGCCAGGAAACGACGGGGGCCGGGGGCCTCGCCAAGGCTCTCCGCACCGTACCCCTCGTTCTCTCCATCGCAGAACGGGCTGTGGGCCGGGCTTCGCCCTCCTGTGCGCTCGTTGATTTCACCAACCCGGTGGGGATCGTCACCCGTGCGCTGCGCACCAGCGGCTTCAACGCGATCGGCCTGTGCAACGTGGCGATCGGGTTCCAGCGCAAGCTGGCCGCCCTGCTCGGCGTCCCGCCTGCCGCCGTGTCACTCGGTCACGTCGGGCTGAACCACCTGACCTGGGAGCGCTCGGTCACCGTCGACGGCAAGGACGTGCTGCCGGACCTGCTCGCCGCGCACCTGGACGACATCGTCTCGGACATCGAGATGCCCTCGGCGCTCGTGCGGCGGCTCGGCATGATCCCGTCGTACTACCTGCGCTACTACTACCAGCACGATGCCGTCGTGGCAGAGCTGCGCGACGCTCCTCGTACCCGGGCACAAGCGGTGATGGAGGTGGAGGCGGAGCTGCTCGAGCTGTACGGGGATCCCGCCCTGGACACCAAGCCCGAGATCCTGTCCAAGCGCGGCGGCGCCTTCTATTCCGAGGCCGCGGTCGACCTGCTCGTGGCGCTGACCGGGGGTTCCCCCGCTCCTTGCACTGCTTCCCCTGAGGAAGCACCTTCCGTGCCGCAAGTTGTCAACGTGACGAACGGGGACACACTGCCGTTCCTGCCGGCGGACGCGGTGATCGAGGTGCCTGCCTTCATCAGCCCGGCCGGCGCGGTGCCGCTGCCGGTCCCGCCGGTGGAGCCCGCCCTGCGCGGCCTCATCTCGCACGTGTTCGCCTATGAGGAACTGGCGCTCGAGGCCGCGCTGCACGGCAGCCGGAACCGGGTGTACGACGCGCTGCTGGCACATCCGCTGGTCGGCCAGTACGAGATCGCCGAGTGCCTGACGGACAAGCTTCTCGCCGAGAACGCCCAGTACCTTCCGTGGACGTAAGGATTAATCGACATGAGTATTAGTCGTCGCACGCGGCTGACCGCCGTGAGCGCGCTCGGCGCCATCGCGGTGGCTGCCGCGGCCGCCGCCGTCGCATCCCCCGCCGCTGTGGCTGCGGCCGCTGCTGGCGCCGCGCACAGCAGCCCGGCCGAGGTCCGGGTCAACCAGGTGGGCTATGCGACCACGGCGTCGAAGGTGGCGTTCGCGATGCTGCCCGCCCGGGTCGCCCGCGTGCCGTTCACCGTGACGGACGGATCGACGGTCGTCTACCGCGGCACGTCGAGCGACGATGTGGGCTCGTGGAACTCCAGCTACGGCGCTGTCTACCAGCTCAGCTTCTCCTCGGTGCGGGCCGCGGGCACGTACAAGGTGCACGTCGGCTCCGCGGTCTCCCCCGCGTTCCAGATCGCGTCGGGACAGGTGCTGTACACGCACCTGGTGAACAATGCGGTGCGGTACTTCACCTCCGAGCGGGACGGCGCCGACGTCGACTCGTCCGTGCTGGACCGCCAGCCGGCGAACCTGACCGACGAGCAGGCGTACGTGTACGCCGCGCCGAAGTATGACGACAACGACAACCTGCTCGGCGGGTTCACCAAGGTGAGCAGCACGCCGGTGGACGTGTCCGGCGGCTGGTTCGACGCCGGCGGCGGCTACGAGAAGTTCGCCTACACCGCGAGCTACTCGGATGCGCTGATGATGATCGCCCAGCGGGACTTTCCCGGCGAGTCCAAGACCCTCGCCCCGGAGGCCAACTTCGGCCTGCAGTGGATCAGCAAGCTGTGGAACCCGGTGCAGAAGGTCATGTACGTCCAGGTCGGCATCGGCAACGGCAGCGCGCCGAGCAAGGGGTACCCGGACGGCAAGATCCAGGGCGACTACAACTTCTGGTTCCTGCCGCAGGACGAGGACAAGCTGAACGTCACCAAGGGCGGCAGCCCCGGCCCGACCGCGTACTACGTCAAGTACCGCCCGGTATTCGAGGCGGCCGCACCCGGGCAGAAGGTCAGCCCCGACCTGGCCGGCCGGTTCGCCGCCGACTACGCCCTCGGCGCGCAGCTGGAGGCCGCCATCCCGGTGTCGGCCGGCCAGCTCCTCGCCCGGGCACGCAGCGTGTACGCGGACGCCAGGACCACCGATGTCGGCCAGATCGTCACCACGTACCCGGATGACTACTACCCAGGTACCCAGTGGAAGAGCGACATGCTCTGGGGCGCCGCCGAGATCGCGCTCGCGGACGAGGCGACCAGCGCATCCTACGCGCAGACCCAGGCCGACCTGCAGACCGCCGCGTACTGGGCGAAGCAGTACATCGCCCAGGGGCATCCCGCCACCGGCGACACGTTCAACCTGTACGACGACGGCGCGGTCGCCGAGGCCGAGCTGCTGCAGGCGATGAAGAACTTCGACGGCCCCGCCGTTATCCCCGCGAGCACGCTGCTGCGCGACATGGCGGCACAGCTGCGCACCGGCGAGGCCTGGGCAAAGGGCGACCCGTTCCAGCTGGGCACCCAGCTCGGCCCGGCCGACGCCGCACCGCACGCGTTCGGGCTGTACACCACCAACGCGCTGTACCAGAAGTACGGCGGGTCGGACCAGTTCGAGGCGTTCGCGCAGCAGCAGCTGAACTTCGCGCTCGGTGCCAACGCCTGGGGCAGCTCGTTCGTCGTCGGCGCCGGCAGCACCTACCCGCGCTGCATGCAGAGCGAGATCGCCAACGTGACCGGCCTGACCCAGCTGGGCGCGGCCACCGACGGCCCGAGCAGCACGGCCAACTTCACCGGCCTTGGCACGGTCACCGGGATGAAGGCATGCAGCGCGGGTGACTACACCCCGTTCGATACCAAGACAGCCTCGTATGAGGACAACGCCGTCGCCTGGCCATCGGTAGAGCCCGCGGACGACTACACCGCGGGCTCTCTGTTCGCCTTCGCCCTGGGCGCGGCCGGCCTTGGCTAGCGCGCCCAAGGCCGCCATCCTCGCCCTGGACGGCGGCAACAGCAAAACGGACGTCGCCCTGGTCGGCACCGATGGCACGCTCATCGACTCGGCGCGCGGCGGGGGGATCAACTCCCAGGAAGCCGGCGCGGAGGCCACGGTCCGCGTGCTCGACGAACTGGTCCGGCAGGTCACCAGCAGCGGGATTCCCGTCCTGCACACGGTCGCCTGCCTGGCCAACGCCGATCTGCCAGAAGAGGAGGAGGAACTGGCGGAGGCGGTCCGCGTTCAGGGCTGGAGCCCCACCAGCACGGTCATCAACGACACGTTCGCGATCCTGCGGGCGGGACTGCAGAACGAGCCGCACTGGGGCGTCGCCGTGGTGTGCGGCGCCGGGATCAACTGCGTTGGCGTGGCACCCGATGACCGGGTAACCAGGTTCCTCGCGCTCGGTCAGCTGACCGGCGACTGGGGCGGCGGCTACGGCCTGGGCTGCGAAGTGATGTGGCACGCTATCCGCGGCGAGGATGGCCGCGGCCCGCGGACGCTGCTGACCCGGGCCGTGGCGGACTACTTCGAGCTGCCCAAAGTGGAGGACGCCGCCATCGGCCTGCATAAGAGCAAGATCGCGGACGGCCTGCTGAACGGCCTGTCCCCCGTCCTGTTCCGGGCCTCCGCGGACGGCGACACGGTCGCGCAGGGCATCGTCGATCACCTGGCGGAGGAGATCTCCATCCTGGCGCTCACCGCCATGCGCCGGCTGGACCTGACCGAGCTGGCCACCCCGGTCATCCTCGGCGGCGGCGTCATCACCGCCCGCGACCCGCGGCTGATCAACGGCATCGCCTCACGCCTGGCGGCCGAGGCCCCGCAAGCCTGGATGCGGATCATCGACGTGCCGCCCGTGGTGGGCGCCGCCCTGCTGGCCCTGGACCATGTGCTGGCCGAGCCCAGCGCCGAAAGCCGCCTCCGCGCCGGCTACCACCCCTAGCGACTCCGCGGCGGCTATCACCCCTGAGGGCTCCGCGCCCACTACCCCTAGAGACTCCGCACCCACTACCACCCCCAGCGTGCGATGGCTTTTGCGGAGGTTTTCGCGGAAGATAGCAGCTCGGCGGAAATAAAGAAGTCATTTTTGACTCCTTTATTTCCGCCGAACACCAATGTTCCGCCTAAAACGGCAGATGGCCCCCCAGCCTCCGGCCTCGCACCACGATCGCGCCGCCAGCCACCACTTAGCGCCATCAGTACAGCCAAGCCAGCCGCCCAGCCGCTCCCGGCGGGTGTGACTCCCCCGGCAAGAGCTAGCCCATTACTTACAGTTTTGACTTGTTACTCATGGTTGTGACTGTGATACTGATTGCAGCATAGTCGTCACTGTGGGGATGGACATGGATACAGTGGGTGAAGAAAGACGCAGCGTCGTCATCGACCTTGGCTCCGGAACTCTCAAGGCGGGGTTCGGCGGCGACGTCGTGCCGAGGGCAGTGTTCCCCTCCGTCGTCGGCGCGGGTCGCGGCGGCAGGTACGTCGGCGCCGAGGCGATGGCGAAGCAGAGCCTGCTCAAGATGAGCTACCCAGTCCAGCATGGCATCATCGTCAGCTGGGACGACGCGGTGACGCTGTTGCGGCACACGTTCCAGAACGAGCTGCGCGCCGATCCGGCGGAGTGCAACGTGCTGGTCACCGAGCCGCCGCTGAACCCGAAAGCCAACCGGGAGAAGCTCATCCAGGTCCTGTTCGATACTTTCCGCGTACCCGCCTGCTACGTCGCCTGCACCAGTGTCCTCTCCCTGCGGGCGTCAGGCTGCACGACCGGGCTGGTGCTGGAGTCCGGCGACGACGTCACGCGGGCCGTCCCCGTCTACGACGGTTACATACAACCGGAGGCGGTCGGACGCCTGAGTCTGGCCGGGCGGGACCTCACCGGCTACCTGGCCAGGCTCCTGCGCCCCGCCGGCCTGGCCAGCACCGAGCGGGAGACCGCGCGCGAGATCAAGGAGATGCTCTGCTACGTCTCCGTTGACCCGGAGGCCGACGGGACAAAAGTCCGGCCGTGTGGGTATGCCCTTCCCGACGGGAACATCATCTCCGTCGGCGACGCCCGGTTCATGTGCCCTGAGGCGCTGTTCACGCCCGACCTGATCGGGCTGGACGAGCCGGGCCTGGCCACGGTGGCCTACGGCGCACTGCAGAAGACCGATCCCGGCATCCGCAATGAGCTCTACGGCAACATCGTGCTGGCCGGCGGATCGACCATGTTCGACCACCTGGACGACAGGCTGCTCCAGGAGCTCACCAGCCTCGCCCCCGCCGTGCCGAAGATCAGCGTGGTAGCACCGCCCGAGCGCACCTTCTCGGCCTGGATCGGCGGATCCATCCTGTCCAGCCTCAGCACCTTCGCCACCCAGTGGATCACCCGCGCCGAATACGACCGGACCGGCCCGTCAGTCGTAACCGCAAGGTGCCCGTAGCCATCCCGCCCGCGGCCCCGCACCACCTCTGACCCCCCCCACCCGCAACCGCCCGTGACCCGCACCGCCCTGACGCGCACCGCTCCAGTCTCAAGTGGCCCATAAGTCAGCCGCAATCGCATCTGTCTCGGATAACGCAGTTTTCACGGAAAAAAGCAGCTCGGCGGAAATAAGGGAGTCACGACTGACTCTTTCATTTCCGCCGAGCTTGAAAACTCCGTCTAAATTCGCGCCAGGCCTGGTATAGCAGTCGTTCAGCGACCAGGCACTGCCTGGCGGGTTAGCCGTAGATCTCGATCTCGGATGCCTGGGCGCCGTTCTGGACGCTGTTGGCGGTGAAGCTGAACTCCACGTACTGGTCGGAGGTGCCGGACGG
>Ga0209530_1001136_pt1 | contig 13296 bp, 11 predicted proteins | sample BlaSpr_A8_Ref_O1_FD_187987 | JGI IMG/M metagenome (GOLD analysis project Ga0209530, IMG submission 187987) | Forest soil microbial communities from Thunder Bay, Ontario, Canada - Black Spruce, Ontario site 2_A8_Ref_O1 (SPAdes) (version 2) | ecosystem: Environmental > Terrestrial > Soil > Boreal...
CTCGAGCGGCTGTATCCCCGCATCGATCAAGTGCCGGCAGCGTTCTCAACGACGGGTGAGGTCAATTTGGAAACGCTGATCGGCGCGAGGCCGGACGTCATCCTCATGGCCTATGATGGTAGTCTGCCGAAGTGGGCCGGGGCCGTGGATGCGTATCACATACCCTACGTGCTGATGCCGAATACCTCGCTGGCGGGGCTCGAAACCACCGCTCGCATCACGGGGCAGGTGCTGGGTGAACCGGAATCGCGCGTTGCCGAAGATTACATTCGCTACTTCGATGGCAATATCCGCCGGATCCAGGCGGTCACGGGAGGGTTGCCGGACGCCGAGCGGCCCAAGGTGCTGCACACCGCGTCCGCGGGCATCCTCACCGTCGACGGGCGCAAGACCGTCATCGACGACTGGATCCGGGTCGCGGGGGGGATCAATGCCGCCGATGTCGTGGGCAACGGCCGTCCCGTGACCATGGAGCAGGTTGCGTCCTGGAATCCGGATGTCATCATCGTCGGTACTGCGCCGAATGGGCAGAATCGTCAGGCCATTCTCGACGATCCGCGCTGGCGCGACATCAAGGCAGTCAAGGACGGCAAGGTCTTCGTGAATCCGAGCGGCGCATATCTCTGGGATCGGCACAGTGCCGAGGCCGCGTTGCAGGTGCTCTGGGCGGCGAAAACGCTGCATCCCGATCGATTCGGCGATCTCGACATCGAGAAGGAAACCAAATCCTTCTATGCCGAGTATTTCCACCATGCCCTGACGGATTCGGAATTCCGCTCGATCATCGACGCCACCGCGCCGTGAGCACGCGGCGCGCCGCGATCCTGATCGCGGCGCCTTTCGCGCTCCTGTATGCGTCGCTATTCATCGGACGCTTCGCCGTCCCGCCGCTCGAGGTCGGCCGTATCTTGCTCGCTCACGTGGCGGCGTTGCCCCACACCTGGCCGGATTCTCTGGAAACCATCGTCGTGCAGATCCGCCTGCCGCGTGCCGTCATGGCGCTTTTCCTGGGTGCGGGTCTCTCCGCGAGCGGTGCCGCGTACCAAGGGATGTTCCGCAATCCGCTGGTCAGCCCGGACATTCTCGGCGTTACGGCCGCATCCGGATTCGGCGCCGCCGTGGCGCTGTTGCTGTCGAGCGGAGCGCTCGAGCTGCAGGTCATCTCCTTCGCCTTCGGTGTCCTCGGCGTGTCGCTGACTTACCTGCTCGCGCGCGTCTACCGAACGACGCCGGTCTTGATGCTGGTGCTGTCCGGCGTCGTGGTGGCGGCGTTCTTCAGCGCCATGCTGAGCGCCGTGAAATATATCGCGGATCCGGAATCGAAGCTTCCCGCGATCACCTACTGGCTGCTGGGCAGTCTCAACGGTGTCTCGACGCAAAGTCTGGTCATGGCGTTGCCGCCCATCGTGATCGGCGGGGCGGGATTGTTGTTGCTGAGATATCGGCTCAATGTGCTCGCCATGGGCGAAGAGGATGCGCGGGCACTCGGCGTGCGTACGGAACGGGTGAAGGGCGCGATCATCGTGTGCACCACGCTCATCACGGCGGCGGCGGTGTCGGTGTGCGGCATCGTCGGCTGGGTGGGACTGGTCATTCCCCATCTCTGCCGGATGATCGTGGGTCCCGATCATCGCGTGCTCATTCCCGCGTCGATCAGCATCGGTGCGACGTACCTGCTGTTCATCGACGATGTGGCGCGAACGGCAACCGCCGGTGAGATCCCGCTGGGGATTCTCACGGCCATCATCGGCGCCCCGGTTTTCGCCTTTCTGTTGCGCAGGACCCGGGGTACCTGGCAGTGAGCGATCTGCCCGCGATGGCGGAGGCCGCGTCTCGGCCGCCGGCGGACCGGGTCGTGGAGGTCCGAGGGGCCGCGTTCAGCTACGCCGACCGCCCGATCTTTCAGGGGCTCGATCTCGATGTCTATCGCGGCGAAGTGCTGACCGTGCTGGGCCCGAACGGCTGCGGGAAGAGTACGCTGCTTCGCTGCATCGGCGGCGCGCTGACGCTGCAGAAGGGCAGCATCCGGATCGGCGGCGCCGAGCTCGCGTCACTCGACCCTGCGGCCCGGGCGCGGAAAATCGGCTTCTTGTTCCAAGATCACTCGCCGTCTTTTCCGTTCACGGTGCTCGATGTCGCGGTGATGGGGCGCACACCACATCTCAGTTTTTTCGGGGCGCCCTCCTCGAAGGATGTAGCGATCGCCATCGAAGCGCTCGATCGAGTGGGCATGTTGCACCTGAAAGATCGGCCATACACCGATTTGAGCGGCGGCGAGCGGCAGCTCGTACTCCTGTCCCGAACGCTGGTGCAACAGCCGGAGATCGTGCTGCTGGACGAGCCCACCTCGCATCTGGACTTCAAGAATCAGGTTCTATGCCTACGCGCGGTGGGAGCGCTGGCCGCCAAGGGCGTCACCATGATCATGACCACGCACGATCCCAACCATGCTTTTCTATTTCCGGGACGTGCGGTCCTGATGTCGCGGGGAGAATCGCTGGCGGCGGGCCCTGCGGCGGAGATCATCACCGGGGCGGCGCTGTCGGCGGCTTACGGCATCCCCATCGAGGTGTTTTCAGTTGCGCGCCGCACAGGTCCGGGAGAGTTCAGGTTCTGCACACCCTGGTGACCTAAACCGCTACAGTAAAGGGATGCGGTCCCCCCGATGCGCCACCCCGACAGCCGAGAGCCGAGCCGCCGAGAGCCGAGCCGCCGAGAACCGGGCCGCCGAGAACCGGGCCGCCGAGAACCGAGATGCCGCGGGCGTTCATCTGCGATATTCCTTCGAGGCGGACGAGCAGCGCGGTGCTGCGCTCGGCAATCCGCTCTTCGAACTCCTCGCTGCGGTACTCGACACGGGCTCGATCCGGCATGCGGCCCTGGCGCTCGGCACCTCCTACCGCTATGTCTGGGGGTCGCTGCGTAAATGGGAGCAGCAGCTCGGTGAGCCGCTGATCCTGTGGGCGCAAGGCCAGCGTGCGCGCCCTACGCAGTTCGCGGAGCGGCTCCTCTGGGCGGAGCGCCGCGCGCGGACCCGGATGCAGCCCCACATCGAGGCGTTGCGCTCGGGTCTCGCGCGGGTTCTTGCCGAGGCGCGCGATCCGCGCTACCAGCTACTCACGCTGCGGGCAAGTCACGACATCGCACTGCCATTGCTGCAACAGCATGCGGCGAACACCGCCGATCTGCACCTCGACATCGGCTTTCAAGGCAGCGTAGACGCGTTGCGGGCCTTGAACGAGGGACAGTGCCTGGTCGCGGGATTCCACGTTCCCGCTTTGGAAGGCGCGGCGCCTTCGTTCGCCAAGGCACTCAAGCCGTTGCTCAGGCCTAAAACTCACACCCTCATCGGGTGTTGCCGGCGTACCCAGGGATTGATGATGCGGCGCGAGCACGCTGCGCAGCTGAGAACCTTGGCGGATGTTGCGCGTCATGACATGCGGTTCGTCAATCGGCAGCAAGGCTCGGGGACGCGTATGCTGGTCGATCACCTGATGAAGGAGCTCGCCATCGCGCCGAGCGCGTTATCCGGATACGCGGAGCACACCGAGCACACGCATGTTGCGGTCGCCTTATGCATTGCGAGCGGTGTCGCCGACGCCGGCATCGGCGTCGAGGCGGCAGCGCTCGAATTCGGGCTGCATTTCGTTCCCTTGGCCGAAGAGAATTACTTCCTCGCTTGTCTTACGGAGAGCGCTGCTCATCCCGGCGTACAGCGGCTGCGCGCCGTGCTGGCGGGCGATCGTTGGCGCGAGATTCTCGCCTATCTGCCGGGGTACCGGCCGGTCGCGGCGCCGGGGCGCCTGCTGGCGGTCGAGGAGACGCTGCCCTGGTGGCGTACCGGGCGAAAACGCGATCGGGGAATCTGACTCAGTTGAAGTCCAGATCGCGGTCCCATCGGCGCCATCGCAGCCGGCGGTTCGTTTCACCTGTTCCCGCCCACATTTCCTTCCACAAGTCGGGGATGGAGGCTTTTTCGCGGTTCACCCCGTAGGCCGCACGTTGGCGCTTGGGGGGTTTGGTGGCTTCTTTCCGGGACATGATCTCCTCTTCACCGACTCGCTTCGAGGGCGTCATTGTCGGGCGCTTTACTTGCGGAGTCCGAGATGGAAATCCGCATTTCGGAAATTCTATTCTGTTCGCGGGTAATTGAATATGTCGCGGCCGAAGGCCGCAAGGCCGTTCTGCGCCGCGTAGCCCAAGTGGCCCACACCATAGATGTCCTCGAGGCTTCTCAGGAGGGAATAATGATTGTAAGAAATATCTGACACCGTACCGGGCTTGATGTAAGGCGACAGCAAGATCGCACCGATGCGATCGCCGCCGTAGCTGTCGATTTTCACGAGGTCCGTCACCGTCGGCGATTCGACATATGTCTGCACGATCGGCCGCTCGATGTTGGGGCCGATCTTTTGGCCGCAGCAAAATTCGCCCTTCGCGCTGGTGATGACCGTGGTCTTGCCGGTCGCGGGATCGGTGTGCGTTACCGGGGGACTGAAGTCGCCTTCGTCGAAGGTGATGATCAGCAGGCCGTCCTTCTCGTAGGCCGGCGACTCGAGAATCTTCGGCACCCAGGTCCGCAGGAACGCATCGGTGGAAGCAAGGCCGCCGGGATGACCGTCGACGCACCCTTTGCCCGGGGCGCCGGTGCCGTCTCCATCGTGCCCGTCGTTACAGAGATTCGGGGTGATGAACGAGAAATTCGGCGTGGTGCGCAGCGACTCGAGATCCTTGGGCAGCGCTTTCAGATTGACGACGCTCGCCGCACACGCGGGCGTGTCGATGATGGAATGAAAGTACACGAACGGATCGTGGCGCGCAGCGTACTGATCGCCGGCCGGCACACCGGGCCGGGGCGCCTCCGCAGCCTGTGTCGGATCCTTGCCATTCAGTGTCGGGTGGCCGCAGGCCGGGCGTTCACGTGCCGGATCGTTGCCCATGTCCTCCATGTAACCCTTCCACGAGAGGCCGGCAGCCTGCAATTGATCGGCCAAGGTTTTGATCTGCGCGGGATACACGCAGCCCGTGCCCACCGCTTGCCCGTCGCCGTCGACTCTCTGGAGGTGAAAATCGCTGAATTCTTCGCAATCCGCTTCGGTCGCCTTGGAGGAGGCCTGGCCGCTGATCATCGAGAGGTAGTTGTCGAGACTGAAATGTCCGGTGCCGTAGTACCGGGTCAGGATCGCACCCATCGTCGGCAACGTCCTGCCCAAATAGGGATCCTGCGCGCTCGTCTTGAACGTGTCGTCGTAGTTCTTGTTTTCCAGCACGATGATGAAAACGTGGCGAATTCGCGGCGCCTGCGCGGGTGACGACGGCGCAGCCGTGGCGCTGCCCGACATCGTGCCGGCCAGTGCGGCGGTCAGCCAAGCGATTCCCAGGAACGATAAGGTTCTCTCGAGCATCCGTCCTCCGAGCGCAGGTCATCATGGGCGCGCGACACGATACAGGGTTGCGTCGGCACTCGCATAGGGAGGCGTGACGCTCCTGTCGCAGGGCATAATGGGCGCATAGCCCCCTTCACCAAGCGAGGTAATCATGACCGACATCACGATTCGTGCACAGGACGGCGGCAGCTTCACGGGCTACCTGGCGGTGCCCAAAGGCGGCAGCGGGCCGGGCATCGTCGTGGCCCAGGAGATCTTCGGCGTCAACGCAGTCATGCGCGCAGTGTGCGATGCATTGGCTTCCCAGGGCTACGCTGCACTGTGCCCCGATATTTTCTGGCGCATCGAGCCCGGGATCCAAATCACCGACAAGACGGAGGCGGATTGGAAGCGCGCCTTCGAGTTGTTCAGCCTGTTCGACGTGGACAAGGGCATCGGCGATCTGGAGGCGGGACTCGCGCAGTTGCGGCGCCATCCGGCCTGTACAGGAAAAGTGGGCAGCGTCGGTTACTGCCTCGGCGGCAAGCTCGCCTACCTCATGGCGACGCGCAGCGACGTCGACTGCAGCGTCGGCTACTACGGCGTCGGCATTCAGGACCTGCTCGGCGAGGCGAAGAGCATCCGCAAGCCGCTCGCCTTGCACGTGGCGGAAAAGGATCAATTCGTTCCGCCGCCCGCTCAGGAGAAGATCGAGCAGGCGCTGAAGGACAATCCCTTGGTCACGCTCTACAGCTATCCGGGTGTCGATCACGCGTTCGCGCGCGTCGGCGGTGCGCACTACGATGCGGCCGCGGCGAGCCTGGCGAACTCCCGGACCTCGGAATTCCTGCGCCGGCACCTGGGCGAGAGTAGGGTGGCCGAATAAGCTCATGTCGAGGCCGCGACGCTACGTGACCGTCGATGTGTTCACGAATCGGGTCTTCGGAGGGAATCCTCTCGCGGTCGTTCTGGACGCCGAGGGACTGACGGCGGCACAGATGCAGGCGATCGCGGCCGAGTTCAATTACTCCGAGACCACGTTCGTGCTGCCACCGCACGCGCCGGATCACAGCGCACATGTGCGCATCTTTACCCCGCGAACCGAAGTCCCGTTCGCGGGGCATCCGAATGTCGGTACGGCCGTAGTCCTCGCCGGAGAGATCGGCTCGAGCGGACAATCCTTGCCGGAGCGACTGGTGTTCGAAGAGGCGGCCGGTCTCGTGCCGATGTCGCTGCTGCGCGAGGCAGGCGAGGTCGTGGGAGCGGAGCTCGCCGCTCCGCAGCCGCTCGCCGTCGGAGCCTCGGTCTCGACGGCCGATGCGGCCGAATGCCTGTCCTTGGCGCCGCGTGATATCGCGATTGCGACGCATCCTCCGCAGGTGTTGTCCGTCGGCTTGCCTTTCCTGGTAGCCGAGGTCGGGTCCCGTGAGGCGCTGCGGCGAGCCAAGCCGATATTGGCGGCTCATGAGCGAATTCTGCCGCCCGCGGGCACGGATTCGATTTTTGCCTATGCACGCGGCCTCGCGCCGGGCGAACTGCACGCGCGCATGTTCGCACCGCTCGATGGCATCGTGGAAGATCCGGCGACAGGCAGCGCCGGCGCGGCGACGATCGCCCTGCTTGCCGAAAGAGATATCGAGCGCGACTCGGAGCTCACGTGGCGCATCGAGCAGGGCGTCGATATGGGGCGCCCGAGCGTCTTGCTCGGGCGCACCTTGAAAGGCGGCGGACGAGTGCTGTCCGTTCACGTCGCGGGTCATGCGGTGCGGGTCATGCAGGGCGTCCTGCACGCGCCCTGAAGGCCCCGCGATGGCAGCGCTCGCGAACCTCTATGGTTCGTGCCCGTACACGATCTTGCCCTCCCACAGGGTGAAGACGACGGCGGTGCTCTTCAATTCCGCGGCGGGAACGGTGAGCACGTCTCGGTCGATCAAGGCGAGGTCCGCATATTTGCCCGGCGCGATCGACCCGATCTCCTTCAACTGACCCAAGGCCTGCGCGGAATTGCGCGTGTACGCATAGAGCATCGCTTCGCGCGGCATTCGCTGGGAGGGATCCAGCACGCCCTGCGGCCCGGAGCGCGTCTCGGCTTGATAGATGGCCTCGAATGGATTTGCCGTGCTGACCGGCCAATCGCTCGCTCCGGCGATCACCGCCCCGGTGTCGAGTATGGATCTCGCGGGATACATCCAGCGGTAGATCGACGGGTCGATATAGGGCTTCACCTGTTCGTTGGTGCTCGGATCCGCCACCGCCCACAAGAGCTGCAGCGCTGCGATGACATGCAGCTGCGCGAACCGGGGAATGTCCTCGCGATCCACGAATTGCGCGTGGGTCAGAGTGAACGGCAGGTTGGCGTCGGGATAGGCTTTGCGGGCGGCCTCGAAAGCGTCGAGCGAGGCCTTGACCGCCAGATCGCCGATCGCGTGGACATGCACGTTGAGTCCGCGCCTGGCCGCTTCCGTCACGAGCGCATTCATTTTCGCCGGTGTGAAGAGCAGGTCGCCGGAGCGCCCGGTACCGACGTAGGGCTTGGTGAGCGCCGCGGTTTGCGAGGGGATTTCCACGACGCCGTCCGCGAAGACCTTGAGACCCGGGATGGTCAGATTGGGGATGCCCTTGTATTTGGCGCGCAACGCCTCGACCACGTCGATCTGCTGGCTGCCCAGATCGGGATTCACGACGGGGTAGGCGGCCACGTGGGCAGTCAATTCCCCATGCTCGGACAACGCCTTGTAGACGGGCAGGTAGCCGGGATCGTCGACGCTCGCCGGAATCGCGCCGCCGACGACGCCGCTGACCGCGGCGTCGAGCCAGCCGGTGATGCCGAGTGCGTTCATGTATTGAACGGCGGCCTCGCCCGCCTGGAGCATCGCCGCGGCCGAGGGCCGAGGCAGGCTCTTGTCGAGCTTGTTCTTGCAGGGATCGACCATGAAGCCGTTCGGCTCGTAGGTGGCGGGGTCGAAACCGTAGCAATGCTGCTGGCCCGGCGGCAAACCCCGAATGTACTGCGCCGTGATCCCCGCACGGATGCGCGCCGCGTTATTGGCCCAGACGGTATGGCCGTCCGACCCGAACAGCACGATGGGCTGACCGGCGAACGCCCCGCTGCTGAGCGCGGCATCGATGTCGGCCGCGTGCGCCCAGTAGCCGATGTCGATGCCGTTCACCACCAGCACATCGCCCAGACGGCTGTCCTTTTTCTTGACGTGCTCGGCCACGAATTGCGTCAGGGCAGGAATCGAGTCCTGGGTGTCGGGGTAATTGGCCTGAATCAGCGTCTCGCCGCCGTCGATCGGGTGGGCGTGGCCGTCGATCATGCCGGGCATCAGGAATTTGCCCTTGAGATCGACTTTCCGCGCGCCCGCTCCCGCAGCCTTCTCGACTGCGGCGAGATCGCCGACCGCAATGATCCGATCGCCGCGGATGGCCACTGCGTCGGCGTAGGGATGGTCGGGCTCGGCGGTAAAGACTTGGGCGTCGTAAAAGACGGTGGCTGTCCCGCGGGCGGCCGCTGCGCTTCCCGAGGTGCTGCCGCCTTGGGCGGTGTTGCCGCCCTGGGCGGTGCCGCCGCCCGGTGCACCGAGCGCGGCGCCCCAGACCATGCATGCGCCTGCGAGCGCGATGCGGGCGCGCGCCCAAGAGTTAGACTCGGAATTCACTCGATACATGGCATCCCCTCGTGACGGATCGTTGTCTAAAAACCATTCATTCTCACATACGGCGCGTGCGTGGGGGAGGGGCAGCTCGGTTGTGAATATTGACGATAACGTCAGTATAATGGAGCCAACCCTCAAACCAACCGCGGCGCTGCGGAGTGCGGCCGCTCCGAGCACAACGATGATCGCCGCTGCCCGCAAATCCAAGACCGTTGCTCACCGCAAGCGCCCACCCCTGGCGGCACGTCGCCGTGGCCGCCCGAAGACGGATCGATCATCGGCGGACGATATGGCCACGCGCCGCATGATCTTGGAAGCTGCCCTGCAGACCTTCAGTCTGTACGGCTACGACGGCGCCTCCATCACCAGCATCGCCCGTCTGCACCGTGTGTCCCCTCCGCTCATTCATTACTACTTCAAGAACAAGGAAGAATTGTGGCGTGCCGCCATGGATCAGGGCATCGGCGACATGTTCACGAACCTTCAGGAGGTCTGCGCCGAGTTGGTCGAGGCCGACAGCGTTGCCCGGCTGAAATTCTTCATCCGCCGCTACACGGCTTTGGTCGCGGAGAAGCCCGCCGTGTTCCGGGTCATCGTTCGCGAGACCGATATGCCGAGCCCGCGGCTGACCTGGCTCGCGCACCATTACATGACTCCCATGTTCAAGCTGATCGCCGGGCTGGTGGAAGAGGCGCAAAAGGCCGGGCGGCTGAAGTCGATCGTTCCGCCCTACCACATGGCCCAGATCATCACGGGCGCGAGCTATCATTTTCTGGCGAGCCGCAACCGCCTGCTGGAAACCTACGGCGTCGACGTGAATACGCGGGAGATCCGCGAGCGCCACAGCAACGCGGTCATCGATATCCTTTTTACCGGTATGCTGACTCCCGCGGCCGGCACCGCGCGGCGGATTCCTGATTGACCGCAGTGCCAGGGGCGAACTGCGAGCCTGCCCCCCGCGAATCACGCGCGGATAACCGGCTGGATGTCGCCGCGGTCATCGACGGCGCCGCCATCGGCGCCCTGCAGGTCCGTGTCTTCGGACTGTGTCTGTCGGTCTCGATGCTGGACGGATTCGACACGCAATCGATCGCGTACGCAGCACCTGCGATCGCGCGAGACTTGAATTTCGGGCCCAACGAGTTCGGCCTCCTCTTCAGCGCGACCATGGCAGGCACCGCGGTCGGCGCCGCCGTCCTGGGGCGGATCGCGGATCGTTACGGCCGCCGGGCGCTGATCACGGCGGCGGTCGCGATCTTCGGCCTCATGACACTGGGCTGCGCCATGAGCCGGGGATTCCAGAGCCTGCTGATCTTCAGGTTCCTGGCGGGGCTGGGACTCGGCGGCGCCATCCCGAATTTCATCGCGCTTGCCTCGGAATTCGCCCCGGCACGTGCTCGAGCCAGACTGATCGTGGTCACCTTGTGGGGTTTTCCCGCAGGAGCGGTGCTGGGCGGGCTGATCAGCGGTCCGTTGATCGACCGTTTCGGGTGGCCGGCGGTATTCGTCTTCGGCGGTTCGCTGCCGGTGATTCTGGCGCCGATTCTCTGGATCTCACTGCCGGAGTCCATTCGGTACCTGACGCTGCGGGGAACGGCCGGCTCCCGGGTCGCCGCCACTCTGCGGCGCATCGATCCCGCTCGCGAATTCTCCGACGCGACCGCGTACGTGCTGCCCGGGGATGCGCGGCGCTCGGCTCGTCTGATCGAGGTGTTCGAGGGACGCCTGGCCGCCGGCACCTTGCTACTGGGCGGCGCACTCTGCATGAGCCTCCTGCTCGCCTATCTGCTGGTGTATTGGATCCCTCTGCTGTTCCGGCAACTCGGCATGTCAATGGGGGATGCGAGGCTCGGCACGGTCGTGCTCAACGCCGGCGGCATCGCGGGAAGCTACGTGATTTCGCGCGCCATGGATCGCAGCCGGCTGAAGCTCGCCGTGCTGATCGGCTTTTACGTGATCGCTGCACTGGCGGTTGCGGCGATGGGAATCCCGGGCCAGTCGCGCTGGGAGATCATGACGGCGGTCGCCGCGGTCGGTTTCTTTCTCATCGGAAATCAGATGTCGTTGAGCGCATTCATCGCCGACTACTATCCGTCGGCACTGCGTGCCACGGGTCTCGGAGTGACTCAGGCCATGGGACGTTGCGGATCGCTGATAGGACCGCTGTTGGCGGGACACCTGGTCGCGGCGGGGGTGTCTGCCCCGCAGATCTTCCGTCTCGGCGCCGTTCCTGCGCTGATCGTGGTGGGGGCCTTGCTGGCGCTCAATACGTCGCAAGCGGCGCATCCCGGCGCCGGAGCGACCGATGTTTAGCGCAGGATCGGCGGTGACCATCGAAGATCTGCGGCGGCAGGCGATGCGGCGGCTGCCCGATTTTCTGTTCGGCCCGATGGATGCCGGCGCCGGTACGGGAGAGGGAAGCGCGCGAAATAGCCGGCGCCTCGCGGAGCAGCTGCTGGTGCCGCGCGCGCTGGTCGATGTGTCCCGGATCGCACCCGGCGCGGAATTGTTCGGCTCGGTCTACTCGAGCTCGTTCGGCATCTCGCCGATCGGATACGCGGGGAATTTCCGGCGTAACGCGGACACCCTGCTCGCCGAGGCCGCCGTAGCCGCGGACATCCCGTTCATTCTGTCGGGCGGCGCCAACGAATCCGTGGAGACCATCGCGCGGATCGCGCCGCGCCATGCCTGGTATCAACTCTACGGCGCCAGAGATCCGGAGCGGACCGACGACATGCTCGGGCGTGCGCGCGATTGCGGAATCAAAGTCCTCGTCTTCACCGTCGACTTTCCGGTGCCTCCCCGCGTCGAGCGATTGATCCGCTCGGGCGTGAGGCTTCCCGCGAGCGTCGCGCCTGGCGCCATTCCTCGTATGATCCGGGAAATGCTCACGCACCCCGCATGGACGCTCGAGTTCCTGCGTCAGGGCGGGCCGCCGCCGCTTCGCGGATGGGCGTCCTATGCGCCGGCGGGGGCGGGCGCCAAGACGATCGCCCGCGATTATTCGACCCAGATTCCGAGCAATCAAACCTGGAAGGATCTCGATCGCGTGCGCGCGTCGTGGCCCGGCACGCTGGTCGTCAAGGGCATCATGCACCCGGACGATGCGGCGCGCGCCGCCGATGCGGGGGCGGACGCGGTAACCGTCTCCAATCACGGTTCGGTGAAGCTCGACTGCATGCCGGCGACCGTCGACGTATTGCCGCGAGTGGTGCGCGCCGTGGGACATCGGATCCCGGTGCTTTTCGACGGCGGCATCCGCGGCGGGCAGGGGATACTGGCGGCGCATTGCCTCGGGGCTGGATTTTGCTTTTCGGGGCGAGCGGTGCTCTACGGAGCGATCGCGGGCGGGCGCGCCGGTGCCGACCGCGCGATCAGAATCCTCAAGGACGAGGTCGCCCAGATCCTGGCGATGATCGGCTGTCCCAGCATCGCGGAGCTCGGGCCGGGCTTCCTGGAGGCCGCTACTCGTCCATGATGGGCGTCTCCATGACACCCAGCCCGGTGATTTCCATGCGCACGACATCGCCCGCAAACAGGTACTTCGGCGGCTTCTGAAACGCACCGCATCCGGTCGTGGTGCCGGTGAAGATGATGTCGCCCGGAGACAGGCTGAGGACTTTGCTGAAGTCCTCGATGAGCGCCGGGATGTCGACGATCATCTCGGAGCTCGAGCCGTCCTGACGCAGCTCGCCATTGACCCAGCATTGCAGGCGCAATCGATGCGGATCGGGAATCTCATCCTTGGTGGCGATCCAGGGACCGATCGGCGCACCGGTGGGGATTCCCTTGGCGCGGGTGATCTGCGAGTACATCGGATGCAGATGCATGTCCTTGAACGCGAGATCGCGCGCGGTCACATCGTTCCCGATCATGTATCCCGCCACGTGGTCGTACGCCTTTCCCCTGGGGATGTTGCGTCCGCCGCGGCCGATGACCACGGCGATCTCGGTCTCGTAGTCGAGTTTCTCGCTCTGCGGCGGCCGGATGAGCTTGTCATAGGGTCCGATGACGGTGTTCGACGGCTTGAAGATGATCAGAGGCTCCGAAGGAATGGGCGCGTCCTTCTTACCCATCGCCTCGTCCACGTGGGATCGGTAATTACCGCCCGCCACGATGATCTTTTCAGGCCGCGGCACCGGCGGTCCGAGCCGCGTCGAGCCGAGGTCGAGGGACTCGACGCGTCCGCGTAACTCGGCTTCGATGATGGGCTGCAAGTAGGGCAAGAGCGCGAGCAGCGCGTTGGTATCCATCGCGGGGAAGCCCGCTCG
>Ga0209530_1001137_pt1 | contig 13290 bp, 9 predicted proteins | sample BlaSpr_A8_Ref_O1_FD_187987 | JGI IMG/M metagenome (GOLD analysis project Ga0209530, IMG submission 187987) | Forest soil microbial communities from Thunder Bay, Ontario, Canada - Black Spruce, Ontario site 2_A8_Ref_O1 (SPAdes) (version 2) | ecosystem: Environmental > Terrestrial > Soil > Boreal...
TACTTCACCCTGCCCGTTGCCTAGCGCTAAGAACAAAAACTCCCCGCCTCCGCTCGAAAGCACTCGGCGAAGGCGAGGAGTCACGGTTTACGGCAAGTAGTAGCGGAAAGACGTGAAGAACATATTCTCCGTCGCCGAGGGGTTTCCGCCTACACCGGCCCAGGTATTGCGCACGATATAGGAGTACTGCGGACCCCATTGCACTCTGCCCTTGGGACCTTGGTAAAAGCGATACCAGAACCCAAGCGTACCTTCAATGATGCTCCTCGTGTCACCATTGCAGTTTGACAATCCGCCGGGATTGAAACCGCCCGTAAGCGGCGTGCCAACCGCTCCGGGAGTTGGAACAGTAGCCGTGCCACCGGTGGGATCGGTCGTCGAAGGAGGAGTGGCAACGGTCGTAGTCGTGGCAGCGGGCGGCGTTTCTGTGTAGCATCCCGAGTTGTTAAACAGGTCCGAACCATAACCTACGCCTTTCCCGGAAGAACTCAGGAACGCAGTCCGGGATTCATATTCGCCGCCGACATTGGCGTAGACATCCAACCGCGAGCCATGATATTCCAGGGTTCCCAGGGTTTGATAGTTCCTGACCGGAATCAGCACGCCATCAGGACGCACAACAAGATCGGACAGCCCGGCGCTGCCGTAGCGCCCGATGCCATTGCCGCCCAGGAAATGCACTCCTACATCGAAATGATGGGCGATGGTGGCGCGCGCGTTGGCGCCGATACCGCCGTCAAATTCCGAGTTGTTAAACGCACCCGAAGCGGAAGGTTTTGTCGCGGTCCCGAGCGGGTAGATTCGGTCACGGAAATCGGTAAATACGCCGAACACCTCGAAGTGTCCCCATCCCGGCTCGACGGCAAGCTTGCCGACGAAATCCGGTGTGGGATTGTAAGAGTAGTTCGCAGTTGGGTTGTAAAGTCCGGCGCTCGCACCCTGCTGGCCGAGGACGAAGTTGTTGCTGGCGCCGTGACCACCCACGGTCGCCTGCGAATCCTCGATCGAGAAAGCGGCCCACGCTTTGTTGGTGATGTTCTTGGATACCCGGAAGCCGTACTGCCGGGCCCAACTGAAGCCGACGTTATATTGTGGGTCGATGGTCATCGGCAACGCTTCGCTGCGGTTGTCAACGCCTTTCTTGGTTTCCGTCACCAGGCTCCACATTTGACCGCCGGTAAAAGTCCAACCGCTATTCAATGCCGCTTGAGCGAATGCTTGCCTCAAACGAAGCGTATAGCTGTTGCTCTGATTGTTGTTCGAGGTAGTTCCAGCCGACAGAAAGTCAGCCTCATAGTAGCTACCGATCTTGGCGCTACCCAGTTTGCCCTCGGTCAGCAGCGAGAGACGCGACTGACGACCGGAACCAAAGAATTCCGACATGTGACTCGCCGCCGAGCCGTCGAACGGAATCGAATTGAAAGGCGTGTTGATATCAGCCCCGAGCGCGTGCGAACGCCACACAGTTTCTGCCGCGGCGAAGCCCCCTGGGGTAATCGTGACACCTTTGTAATGGATGGCAAGCGGGCTTTCGAGCGCGTCCTTGACATTCTTTTGTGTCTCTTGCAACGAGAGTGCTGTGTTGGTTGCGTTCTGCTTCAGGTCCGTCACATCGCTCTTCACTGACGCTACGTCCTGCTGTTGCTGCGTGGCCGTCGATGCGGCAGTGTCGGCCTTCTGCTGCGCCGTTGCTGCCTCGCTCTGAACTTGTCCCACCTGCTGCTGCAACTGCTGGATTTGCGAATCACGACTTTGCACCTGTTGCGAAAGTTGTTGGATTTGCCGCTGTTGGGCCTCGAGAGCCAGCTTCATTTCATTGAGCTGCACCGAGACGCTGGGCGTGGATGTCTTAGCGACTGCCTTTCTCTTTGTAGTCGTGGTGCCTGCGGTTGTAGCTTGCTGAGCCGACGCAGCGATTACGCCAACAATCAGCGCAAACGCCAACGCCAAAGCCGTTGGGTGCTTCATTTCTCCTCCCGAATGTTCAAAGATGACTTCTGAAAAAAACGCACGTCTTCCCTGTGCATGTGTGCTGGATTCTGTGAGACTGCTGATGCTAGCGGCGATTTGTTACAGAAGTGTGAATATTGCGTGAACGTCAGATTAATCCGCTGAGGGAATCACAATTCCTCGCGCCGAAGCGGACCGAATCAAAGCGAAATTTTTGCGCCGATACTCCCGCAATTCCCGGGCTCAAGTGGATCGAAATCGCGATGAATCAAATTCCCATCGAGCAGCGGGTACTACGAAATTGTGCTCTCCAACACATCCGCCGCCGGATGTGGCACACTCTTTACTTCAAGGATGCGATGAATATTCTCGAATTCACCCTTCTGGTGGCGGTGGGGTCGTTTGCGGCCGGTCTTCTGGGATCGCTCACCGGTCTCGGCGGCGGAGTCGTCCTTGTCCCCCTGCTCACTCTCTTTTTCAAAGTCGATATTCGGTACGCCATCGGAGCCTCGCTGGTTTCCGTGATCGCAACCTCGTCGGGCGCGGCCGCGGCTTACGTCAAGGAGGGATTTTCCAACATCCGCATTGGCATGTTCCTTGAGATTGCGACCACGTTGGGCGCTTTGGCAGGAGCATTTTTGGCGGCGTTTATTTCCACTAAAGCTCTCGCCGTAATCTTCGGACTGATGTTGCTTTATTCGGCCTATCTTTCGCGCAAACCGCGATCCCGCGCTGAACGCAATCTGCCGCCAGATGCCCTCGCCACGCGCTTACGGATGAATGGAAGCTTCCCTTCGGAAGAAGGAGGAACGCGGCACTACAATGTGCAGCGCGTACCCGCCGGTTTCAGCCTCATGTTTGGTGCTGGCGCGCTCTCTGGATTACTCGGCATCGGCTCCGGCGCGGTAAAGGTCCTCGCTATGGACCAAGCCATGAAAATCCCTTTCAAAGTCTCGACCACCACAAGCAACTTCATGATCGGCGTCACCGCCGCGGCCAGTGCCGGCGTCTATCTCAACCGCGGCTACGTCGATCCCGGCCTGGCCATGCCGGTCATGCTTGGCGTCCTCGCTGGATCGATGCTGGGTGCCAGCATTCTGGTGAAGGCGGAGACGAAAGTATTACGGCTCGTCTTCAGCATCGTGATTGCCGTGCTCGGCGCGCAAATGCTCTACAAGGGATTCACCGGAGGAATCTGAATTGGCGCAGACAGGGAATGACGCTTTCACAGATCAGAAGCTCGAAAACATGGTTGGCAACCTGCTTCGCGCCGGGGTCTCGCTTTCCGCGTTCGTAGTTCTAATCGGCGGCGTAATCTATCTGGCCCGGCACGGACGCGAACTCGCAGACTACCGGATTTTTCATGGCGAACCCTCCGAGCTCAAAAGCCTGAGCGGCATCGTTCGTGACGCCTTCGCATTGAGCGGCCGCGGCATTATTCAATTAGGATTGTTGCTGCTTATCGCCACCCCAGTCTTCCGTGTCGCACTATCAATCTGGGGATTTGCCGAAGAGCACGATCGTATGTACATGGTCTTCACCGGCATCGTGCTGGTAGTCCTGCTCTACAGCCTGCTTGGCTCGGCTTCCGGGTTCTGAAATCTCGGGGTTTCGCCTTCTCCCGCAACCGAGAATATCCGGGCGACGTCGCCTCATTTATTATTACCTATGGGCGACACGCCACTATGGGCTACCGACGACCAGCAGAGTCGTCTTTCAGAGCTCACAGCCGAGACCTCGGACTCCGCCAAGGAACTACCCCTCCGCCGCGATGTCCGATCGCTCGGAATTTTGCTCGGCCGTGTCCTCGTAGAGCAATCCGGCGAAGCTCGCCTGAATGTCGTCGAAAATCTGCGCCATCTTTTAATCCGGCACCGCGAACCCGAAAAGCCGGAGAATGGCGAAGATCTCATGGCGCAAGCGCGCGCCGTGATCGCCGACCTCACTGTCGAAGACGCCTACAAACTCACCAAGGCGTTCGCTATTTATTTCGAGCTCACAAACTTGGCGGAAACTAATCACCGCAAGCGTCGCCGTCGCGCCGCGCAGCTGCACGCCGATCACGCTCCTCTGGCCGGTTCATTCCGTGGGACTTTGTATCGATTGAAAGCCGCCGGCATCAATGGGCAACAGGCTCTCGCGGTATTGCAACGGATTCAAGTCACGCCCGTCTTCACCGCGCATCCCACGGAAGTCGCTCGTCGCACCGTTCTTGGCAAGCGGCGAAACATCGCGCGTTATCTCGAAAACCTGGACCGTCTTCCACTCTCAAATTCGGACGCCGAAGAACTGGAAAGGCAAATCGTCGCTCAGATCTCTGCCCTCTGGCAAACCGACGAAGTACGCCTCAGCAAGCCGAGTGTAACGGACGAGATTCGCATGGGCCTCGATCCGTACCCCATGACGATCTTTGACACGGTGCCAAGAATTTATGCGGAAATGGCCGGCTCTTTTCGCGAAGTTTATGATATCGATCTTCAAGATCGCGAACTGCCCCGCGTTCTCTCGTTCGGCTCATGGATCGGTGGCGATCGCGACGGCAATCCCTTCGTCACCGCAGAATGCACACGCGACGCCTTGCAAATGGCCCGCAACGTAATTATTGACCACTACCTGAATCAGATTTCGAGGGCGATCGACCTTTTAAGCTCGTCCATGCGCCAGGTCGGCATATCGAGCGCACTACGCCAACGGATGAAAGAATACGAAGCGCTGATGCCTTCCGCCCCCACGCGGAGGATTTCTGGGGCGGAGCTCTATCGACTATTTCTCGAACTGGTAGAAGCACGGCTTCGCGCTACGAGAAAAGTTCCCGCGACGTCTCCCGCTTACCGGGACAGCTCTGAATTTGCCGCGGATATGGTACTGCTCCGAGAGAGCCTGTCTGAGAATCACGGCAGCCGACTGGTTGAACTGCTAATCGATCCGTTGTTGCGTACTATCGAGACCTTCGGGTTCAATCTGCACACGCTCGACATTCGTCAGCATTCGCGGGTTCTTTCGGAAAGCCTGCATGAATTGGCCGGTGCTGCTTTGGGATCTCTCGCGCGCGGAGTTTCCGAACCCGTGCGCGAAACCGTGAACACTTTTCAGACCCTCGCGCACCTTAAGCAAAATTATCCGCCCAGCTCCATTCGCAACTTTATTGTCAGCAATACGCAATCCGAGCAGGACATCTTCAACGTGATTCGCCTGGCCGCAGTCTGCGGACTCAGCATCGGCAGGCAGGGCAACGACCCTGGTCTAATGCCCGTGCCATTATTCGAGTCAATCGAGGCCCTGCGTTCTTCAGCCCAAGTTATGCGCCGCCTTTGGGCCTCGGCCGAATATTCCGCGTTGCTCGACTCCTGGGGACGTTCGCAGGAAGTCATGTTGGGTTATTCGGATTCCAACAAAGATGGCGGCATGTTCACCAGCACGTGGGAATTGCACAAAGCTCACCATGCCCTGCATCAAGCGGCTCGCGAATACAAAGTGAACTTGCGGCTATTCCACGGTCGAGGTGGGACGGTGGGGCGCGGCGGCGGACCAACCCACGCTGCCATCCTGGCGCAACCTCCAGGAGATTTTTCTGGCCACATACGCATCACCGAGCAAGGCGAGGTGCTCAACTGGAAATATTCCGACCCGGTACTTGCGGAATGGAACCTCGAGTTGATGATCGCTGCGTCACTCGAAGCTCTCGCCTCGCCCGAGGCTCAGCAAGCCCAAGAAAGCTCCGCATGGCACGATGCGATGGAAGAGATGTCGCAAAGCGCTTACGCCTACTACCGCAGGCATATTGCCGATAACTCCGACGTGCTCATCTACTTTGAGCAGGCCACGCCGGTTAACGAACTTGAAAACATGCAGATTGGGTCTCGCCCGTCTAGGCGCAGTCATAGCCGACGCCTCGAAGATCTGCGCGCCATCCCCTGGGTCTTCGGATGGATGCAAAGCCGGCATGCCGTTCCTGCATGGTTCGGGGTGGGCCATGCTATCGAAAAGTTCGTCCAGCGTACGCCGGCCAATGCCGCACTTCTTCGCGAGATGATGTCTGGCTTCCCGCTTTTTTCCGAACTGGTACGCAATGTCGAACTTGCAATGGCAAAAGCCGATCTAACCATCGCGCGGCTCTACGCTGGGCTGGTTGAAGATAAAGAGATCCGCGACCGCGTTTTCGCCCTGCTGGAAGAAGAATTTCTTCGAACCAGACAGGGGTTGCTCTCCATCACCGGCGAAAAGGAATTGCTCGAAGGCAACCCGGTCCTATCCCGTTCGATTCGCTTGCGCAATCCTTACGTTGACCCTATGAGCTTGGTCCAGGTCGACCTGCTGCGAAGGAAGCGCGGCGGCGAAAACACTGACATTCTCAACTACGCACTGGGCGCCACAATAAACGGAATCGCCGCCGGCCTGCATAACACCGGTTAATTCGTTCGATCTCACCAGTAACTGAAGGTGAAGTCATCAACGTACACTGTATTCGCGGATTGGTTGCGGTTCCCGTCCATCTGATAGTTCACCGTAATGCCCCACCAGTTACCCGGAGCGCCGCCGGGTGCGTAATATTGATTAATGTTGGCCGTCACTCCATTCAGCGTTATCGATTGAAACAGCAACCAGTTGTCCGATTCCCGCTGCACTTGAATGGTCACATGGTTCCAGGCATTGTTTACGGGATTGCAGGCCGCGCCTGTCGAAACCCATTTCTGGCCGACGTTGTCCCAAATGTCCCAGACGTGTCCGCCCAGAATGTTGCACTGATTGCCCCAGATTAAACCGACGCCATTAAAGTACATGCTGATGTCGAACTCGAGGACTTGGGTTACGCCAACGTTGGTCGGATAGAAATAAGCGTCGTAAGTGAAGTTGTGCAGGGTCGGAAGCAAAGTGTGGTTTGAGTCAGGGATACCCTGTGTCGAACCCTGGCCGATCAAAGGATTGCTCCACAGCACATCGGCATAAGGTGTGCTCCCACCGATGTTGAACTGGGTGGCATCGCCGCTCATGGAAGGCGATTTGATGCCTTGCTGCATAGACCAGGTGACACCCCGGCACGGGTATGGACAGATGGCATAGTCAGGTGGCAACTCACCCCAGCTTTTCCATCCAGCGCTCGCCTGCAGATTGGGCAAAGGAGTTCCATTCGACGTTACGGTCACGGTCGTGGACGCTTGCGCTGTACCGCCTGCTCCCTGCGCCGTCGCCGTGTAAGTAGTAGTGGTGGTCGGCGTAACGTTGGTTGATCCATTGGCCGGAAAATTACCCAGTCCCGCAATGTCTACCGAGGTCGCGTTGGTGGTTGTCCAGCTTAGAAGTGCTTTGCCGCCGCTACGGATGGTATTGGGCTGAGCGTTGAAGGAAATCGTTGGCAGAGGATTCGACGTTACCGCAACCGTGGTCGTTGACACGGCGGTCCCTCCCGGACCCGTCGCCGTCGCCGTGTACGTAGCAGTAGAAGTCGGAGTAACTTTGACCGATCCGTTGGCCGCAAAATTTCCTACTCCCGCAATGCTGACGGAAGTGGCGTTGCTGGTCGTCCAACTCAGAACAGCCGAGCTACCGCTAACGATGTTGTTCGGTTGAGCATTGAAAGAAATCGTAGGAGGAGGATTTTGTGCCGAGGTGACAGTGACTGTGGTTGTCGTCGCGGCTGTCCCTGCAGGGCCCGTCGCCGTGGCCGTGTATGTGGCAGTAGAACTCGGGGTGACTTTGACCGATCCATTTGCCGCAAAAGTTCCTACTCCTGCAATGCTCACGGAAGTCGCGTTGTCTGTGGTCCAGTTCAGGATGGTCGATGCCCCCGCCGCGATGTTGCTGGGCTGCGCGCTGAATGCAACCGTCGGCTTTTGCTCGGAACTAACAACGCTTACCACGGTTGAGGATTCAGCTTTGCCTGTCGGTCCCGTCGCAGTCGCCGTATAAGTCGTCGTGACCGTGGGAGCGAGCTTTATCGAGCCGCTCGCCGGAAACGTGCCCACGCCACTGATGCTGACAGAACTGGCATTGCTTGCGTTCCAACTGAGCAGCGTGGCTGCGCCGCTGGTCACTGCATTGGGTTGGGCGCTCAGTGCGATCGTGGGGGCTTGCCCGGAGGTGCTGGACGCGCCCATCGATCCCCCGCCGCATCCAATGCTTGCGATTAAAATCGGAAACAAGAACACAAATGCTGATATGCGCAGGACAAATCGCATAGAAACCTCTTCTTGGACACAAATTTCAGGCGAAGCGACTGATCTTGACTCTTGGGTTTCTTTGGATTCTAAGCAGCTAAGAAGTGACTCGCAAGCGAAAGCGCAGAAGTAAATACTCGAAAGTACATCAGGGAGTTGTCCTCATGGGCAGCCGATTGCCGCTCTGGATGCGGGAAAGCCGAGATCAAACGCTTATTCTGACCAGCCGTTGAATCGAGTCCAATTAGAAGCCGAAGGGTGCCCCACCCAAGCGTTCGCTTGGGTGGGTTCCTTTTCGAGGGTTCGGAGGACACCCAACCCTCGACATCGTACCGCGCGGAACTTAACTCCTAACCTTCCACGCAGAACCTTACGAGCCCTCCGGCGCGTGCAGCACGCGGAAGGTATTGCCGCCGTTGGACCAGACCAGGATCAAAGCGTCTTTCCCCTGGGGCACAGCTCCTAACGCATGCTGAACATCAGCGGCGCTTTGTACATCGTGGCGATCGACCTGCACGATTACGTCGCCGCGCTGCAAGCCGGCGTTGTCGGCCGAACTGCCCGGCTGCACCTGTTCGATCACAGCTCCATGAATCGAGCTGGGAGCTTGCAGTTGCTGGCGAAGGTCAGGGGTCATGTCGGCAAGGCCAAGTCCCCAATGCATTTTGCCGTGCGCGTTTTCCCCGACTTCGTTGTCGTCTTTGTCACGGCTTCCCATCGCTTCGAGAGTGATTGGGACAGTCGTGTTTTTGCCGTCGCGAATGACTTCCAGCTTAATTGTCGTGCCCGGACGCTTCTGTCCAACTTCGACTTGAAGTTCGCCTGCATCGCTCACTTTCTGTCCGTCGAGTTGAATGATCACGTCGCCGACTTTCAAGCCGGCCTTCGCCGCCGGTGAATCGGCTTCGACCTGGGTAACGACTGCGCCGGTGGCATCGTTCACGTTAAAGAACTTCTCGTTCTCAGGCGTGATGTCGCTAATCCCAATTCCCATGTAGCCGTGCGTGACTTTGCCATCACGAATCAGCGTATCCACGGTCGGCTTCACGATCTGTGTGGGAATCGCAAAACCCATTCCGGAGAATGCGCCCGAGGAAGACACAAGAAACGTATTGATGCCGACAACTTCCCCGCGGGCATCGACCAGCGGGCCGCCGGAATTTCCCGGGTTAATGGCCGCATCGGTCTGGATAAATTCGCCAGGCTTGCGCGCGTTATCCGAGAAAGGATTCGGCCGGTTCAACGCGCTGACAATGCCGCGCGTTACGGTGAAGCGGAAGCCAAGGGGATTTCCGAATGCCAGCACGGTCTGGCCAGGATGAAGCTCGGTCGAGTCGCCCCAGGGAATGCTGGGCAGGCTGCCTCCATCTACTTTGAGAACCGCGAGGTCAGTTAAAGGATCGGCGCCGACCAGCGTCGCCTTCATCGTCTTGCGATTGCTCATCGTCACTCGAATATCCACCGCGCCATCGATGACGTGGTTGTTGGTCACGATATATCCATCGGGCGAAATGATGACTCCGCTACCGATGCCGTGTTCGATCTGCGGCTGTGGCCGGCCATGCGGTCCGAAAAACTGACCGGGGCCCTGGCCGCCGAAGAATTGCTGCATGTCGTCGGGTATTTGTTGTTCCGCCGCGTCTGCTTTCGTCTTCGAAGTGACGGCGACGTTGACGATGGCTGGGGTTACTCTCGCCGCCAAAGTCTCCATGGCATGGTCGAGCGATAGCAGGGCTGCGACGCTATTGTCATCGAGTGCTGCTGCGGCCGGAGCCGGAGCGGCAACCGAAGCTCGTGCGGCCATGGGCTTGGCGGTTTCATAGGTTACGACGGCCGCAAGGGCTGCGATCGCTACCGCCGAAACAGCCATGCGGGTGATTGTTTTTTTCCAGTTTGTTATGGCCTTCATGATCGTTACCTTCTCCTTTGTGCAACTAATTATTTAGTTTTTGTTTGCGAACTTCTGTTTCTCTTGATCTTTCCGCTTTCTTAAATTTGCTTTGCCGGAATTCTGGGTTGAGCTGGGACGCGAGTTGAATCCAGCACGGTCACGCGCCAGACATAGACCCTCCAAAGCATGGGCCCTGCTTCTTCGTATTGCGAGGTTTGCATCACAACAAAGATTGCCTGCGGTGGTTGCTCGTTGATGGTCATCAACACGGCCGGCACCAAGCTTTCAGAGTTTGTCGGAACCAGCCGCGCGTCTAACAGTCTGTCGGACTCTTGTGGAGCCGTTTTTCCATCCCGATCAAGAGTCTTCCAAACTCCCACGGTTTGAGCCGTCGGCGGGATTCTTGCGCTGCTTCGTTGCTGTTGTGATTCGACCGACGTCGCGCGCTGATCCTCGGTTTCAATGCGCCGATGACCCACAAGGTCTGTAGAGCTTTCGCGGAAGCTTGCCATAGTTGCTGCCGGCTGTCCTTCGATTGCGCCCGAAGCTGACGTCAGCTTGGCGTGAATCGCCGTCGCTCCCGCCAGGGCAACCTTCGGCGCGTCCTCGAAGGCAACGAGTTCGGGAGCGTGCCGCAACGACACCAGGCAAACCACGAAAAACGCTGCGACGGAATATAGCGCCGGTTTCCAGATCCGAGTTGCACTGGAGCGGTTCACATCGAGAATCCGTGAGACCCGTTGCGAGGTCTGCCGCATCCGGCTAACGATTGCCTGCGCCAGCGCGACTCCGCTTCGCATGAAACTCTTCTCCGCAACCGAAACTAAGCACTGCGCGTAGCTTCGCGGATTCGTCGTCTGCGCCAGGACTGCGTCGTCACACGCGATCTCGCGCTCCAACGCAAGCTGGTTCTGAATCCACCACACCGCAGGATGAAAGAACAAGAGCGCTTTCAGTATCTGCTGCGCCAGATTGGTCCAATCGTCATGACGCCGCAGATGAGCCAACTCGTGAATCAAAATCGAATTCAGCTCGATGGTCGAGAGCTCATCCATAGCCCAGGTTGGAATCACGACCACCGGATTCAGAAAGCCGATGGCGGTCGGCACGCGCAAACGGTCGGACTGGCATAGCCTCACGGATCTGACTGCTTGAAACGCTTGCAATGTTGATTGCAAAATCGGGTCCAAAGTCGCGCTGTCGATCGCCGAGCATCTCCGGCGCAGCTTTCGTAACTGGAAAAGCCCGACCCCGACCCTCAACAACCCCACGCCCGCAATCGCGGCCCACACGAAAAAAATATCGAGCGCCCATGAACTGGGGACCGTGATGGCAGAACCCGCGCTCCCCGCGCCGGTTAGGCGGGCGCTCGACGCGGCAACGCCGACAATCGGCAGCGCTGCTATCGCAAGTAAAGCGAAGAACCATACTGCGAACCGAGTGCTGGAATTTCGCCGCCCCGCCAGCCGCAAAAGAATCCACGCAAAGAGTGCGATGCCGACACCTTCGAACACGCAATTCAGCAAGCTCGTGGCCGAGATTCGCGCCAGTTCGTTTAGATGGAGTGCTGCGATCATCTATTTAGTCGCTCCCCGTTTCTTCTTCCGCTTGAGTTTGCTCCAACAGCTGACGCAGCCGGTTGAGCTCCTCCGCATCAACCCCTCGCTCTTCCAGAATGTTTAAGACCAACATTTCGTGGGAGTTCTTGAAGAAGCGGTGAGCCAGATGCCGAATCTCCGACCGCGACGCTTCGTCCCGCTCCACCAGCGGCCGATAAATGTGCGCCCGGCCATCCTTTATATGTCTCACGTATCCCTTCTTTTCGAGGATACGGATGGTCGTAAGTACTGAGTTATAAGCTAGTTGCGACTGCTTGGGCAGCCCATCCAGCATCTGTTGAACGCTCGACGGACCTTGCTCCCACAGCACGTCCATAAGCCGCAGTTCAGCCTCAGTCAGGGTTGCGGATTTCGTGGGCGGCAAGAGACCATCCTCCGTTCTTTAATTATTGGACCCAATCTATTCGACCCAATTTATTAGACGCAAAAGAAGCCCAAACGTCAACTAATTATTTAGTTGCTTAGTGAGGGATGTTTGGTTGTCTCCGTACTCCAAAGCCCGTAATTGACCCGCTGATTTCGAATGGGTAAGCGTCGGGGGGCCTCGGCCTGCATCGCCTCATCGAACGATTGGGATCTTGCACCTGAAGAGCGATCTATAAGTTTCGCGTCACGGATTGACCACAAGATAGCGATCGAAAAACACCAGCGTCTCCCCAGCCAAGCGGTGGCGTGCTTCCGTGGTCTCGAATGTGTGAACATCATCCAGCTTGATAAGGGTTACCGGAACTTTCGCCGCGTAAAGCTTATCGTAGAGTTCCTGGGCTTGCGCGAGCGCCACTTCTTGATCCTTCGTGCCATGCACGATGAGGAATGGCGCATTCGATTTGTCCACGTGGTAGACCGGCGACGCCCCGCGCCACACGTCGGCGAGTTTGGTGAAGTCTCCGCCAAAGAAGCTGGTCAGAAAAGCGTCTCCGTCGGCATCATGATTAGTAAGAAAATCGGTGGGCCCGCTCACGTCGACCACAGCCTGCACTCGACTGGAATATTTGGCGAGTGTGGGATCGGAATTGTCGCGCGTGTCCTCCATTCCCAGCAGCGCCGCAAGCTGCGCACCCGCGGAATGTCCGAAAGCCCCGATGCGATTGGCGTCAATGTTGTACTTCGAAGCGTTGGCTCGCAGCCAGCGCACCGATCTTTGCACGTCATCTAATTGCGTCGGCCAGCGGTTTTCGCTCCCGTGAAACAGACGATAGTCCACCGAGGCCGCAACAAATCCCGAGCGCGCGAGAAAATTTCCCATCCCGCGCATAGTGCTTTTGTCGAAACTCGACCAACTGCCACCGTGAATCAACACGATTGCAGGCCGAGGCCTGGAGCCGGATTCGGCCGGTTGATAAATATCCAGCAGCAATTTTTCGCCGCCTTGTACACCATATTCGACATCTTGCTGCAGAGAAACCTGGTCCGAAGCCGTAGCGTTCTCCGCTGCACGAGGAGCCGATAACGCCGGCCCGTGCGGATTCATCTGCGCAGCAAGATAAACGACAGATCCAAGAAGAAAGCCAGTTAGTGACAGCCCATTCTTGAGCAGGCGAGAAACCATAAACGCTCCATTGGACGAGCGATATTCCTCCAGACAAAATTCAACCCAGAGGAGAGACATTCGCGTTCATTTTATCCTGAGGCGGTTTATTATTGCCTGCATCCGCGGCCTTCGCAAAAATTAAGG
>Ga0209530_1001138_pt1 | contig 13276 bp, 9 predicted proteins | sample BlaSpr_A8_Ref_O1_FD_187987 | JGI IMG/M metagenome (GOLD analysis project Ga0209530, IMG submission 187987) | Forest soil microbial communities from Thunder Bay, Ontario, Canada - Black Spruce, Ontario site 2_A8_Ref_O1 (SPAdes) (version 2) | ecosystem: Environmental > Terrestrial > Soil > Boreal...
TCGCGGCAAGCGGCAACATCGCAGCCGCTCCGCGAACTGCAGGTTTGGATGATCGAGAATCTACGTGAGAATTTAAGCGTTGAAAGACTTGCTAAACGAATCGGAATGAGCTCGCGCAATTTCACCCGTGTTTGTCTCCGCGAAACGCGAATGAATCCAGGGCAGTTCGTCGATCGCATGCGCGTGGAGGCGGCGCAGCAAATGATCGATAGCTCCGCGATGGGTCTTAAGGAGATTGCGGATGCTTGTGGATTTCAGACGCCTCTTGCCATGCGCCGAACGTTTCTACGTGTTCTCGGCATTACTGCCGGCGAATATGCAAGCCGCTTTAAGCGGTCGCAAGGCCAGACGGAGACAAAGTAGGCGCGTCTCTGTTTCTGTATTGAGGCTTCCAGAATCAAATTGGAGAGCCGCGAGGGTGACAACTCGCGGGAACTGCACCGCGAAAGGAAGGCGCTGCGCGCCGCCGTTTTTGTCGGAGCTGAAGCTCCGACCCCCTGAAGAACGGCGGAGTTTGGAGCCGTTCGTGGCGTGTGGGATAAACTGAAGCTGCCTGTCCGGCGGGCAGGCCCGACCCCTGAAAACTCCGGCGGCGATTATTCGCGGGGCGAATCGCGATTAGGGCAAGGTGAAGGCTACGAGAGAATCTCCTTGAGGTTCTTCGTCTACTTTCGCGTGGCCACCGGCGGCGATGACCACATATTGCTTGCCGTTCTGCCGCATTTGATAGGTCATCGGCATGGCGTGGCCGCCGGCGGGGAGCTGGGCCTTCCAGATTTCTTTTCCGGTCTCGACATCGAAAGCGCGGATAAACGGGTCCCAGGTCCCGCTGATGAAAACCAGGCCGCTTGCGGTTGCTATTGGGCCGCCAAGATTAATCGAGCCTGGGGGAACAGGCTTGCCCGGAGCCATTTCGCCTAGCGGCACCTGCCAGCGAATCTTGCCGGTGGCCAAGTCCACTGCCGCCAGAGTGCCCCACGGCGGCGGGACGCACGGCAGGCCCAACGGGGAAAAAATAAATTGGCGAAACATGCCATAGGGCGCTCCGCGCTGCCAGCCGTATTCACCGTGCGATGTGTCAGTGTTGTTGTCCGAGTCGTCATCAATCTTAGATTGCAAGATCATCCTCACTTTCGCCGGCAGATTGTTCACGTTTACCACCAGCAGGCCGTTCTGCGGATCGAATGCGTAGCCGCTCCAGTTCATGCCGCCGACGTTTCCGGGCACCGTCAGTGTCCCCTGCACACTTGGCGGAGTGAATACGCCCTCGCTGCGCAGCCCTTGCATCTTGACGCGGCAGGCCTCGCGATCTGCCGGCGTGATGCCCCACGCGTCGTCCGCCGAGAAATGCTGCGGCACAAGCGCGGGTGGCGCTGACGGAAATGGCTGCGTCGGCGACGCGACTTCGCCCGGCACATCGCTCTGCGGCACCGGCCGCTCTTCCACCGGAAACACCGGAACTCCCGTATCGCGATTGAGCACGTAAAGGAATCCCGTCTTGTTGCCTTGAATCACGACCGGAATTTTCTTTCCGTCGTGCACGATGGTGGTAAGCAGGGGCGGCGATGCCGAGTCGTAGTCCCAAAGATCGTGATGAACGAGCTGGAAGCCCCAGACGAGTTCGCCGGTTTTCGCGCGCAGAGCAACCACCGAGTTTGCCCACTTGTCGTCGCCTAGTCTAAGTCCGCCGTAATAATCCGGGCTTGCGCTTCCCGTCGGAACGAAAACCAGGCCGCGCTCCGGGTCTGCAACAATCGTGGACCACGCGTTGCCCGCTCCGGTGCGCCAAGGCTTGCCTCCGTTTGCAGCAGAGCCTGGCTCGTTCGGCGGAAGCGGTTCCCAACTCCAGCGCAACGCGCCGGTGCGGGCATCGAATGCGCGAACCACGCCGCTGGGCATGTCCACGCGAGAATTGTCATTGATGGCCGAGCCAACCACTACGATGTCGTCGATTACAGTGGGAGCCGAGGTCATGTGATATTGCCCCGGCAAATACCGCGCAACATTCCTCAAACTCAGTTGGCCGCTCGCGCCGAAATCAGGACAACCCGCGCCCGTTGCAGCGTCAAGCGCGATCAAACGCGCGTCCAAGGTCGCTTCAAAAATTCTTCGATGGCACAGCTTCCCTTCCGCGCGATCGGGATCCAACCACGTGGCGACTCCCCGATTAATCAAACCGTCGCCGTAGTCCGCAGCTTGTTCTAACAGCGGATCGTAAGCCCAGCGCTGCTTCCCCGTTTCCGGATCGAGCGCGATCACGCGGTTGAAACCAGTCGTGAGGTAGAGCGTTCCGTCAACAAGAATCGGCGTGGTTTCAAAGCCGCTTCTTTTTCTTCCGCCGCTGCCGTCCGAAATATCGCCGGTATGAAATGTCCACGCTACTTTGAGCTGCGCAACATTCTCGCGAGTGATTTGTGTGAGCGACGAGAAACGCATTCCGCCCGCGTCGTGCCCGTATACGGGCCAGTCATCTCGGTGATCGCCGCGCGGAGTGGAGGCCGCGCGAATTACGAACAAGCACGCGACACCGAGCGCGATAATAATTGCTGCGAGCCGGACTGGCGTTTTCATGGTGAGCCTCCCAGGCCGATCCTTCCGCTTGTTTCCCCGACGAGTGACGGCATCTTACACTCGACGGTCCTTCCGCGCGTCGAATTATACAAAACGCTCGGCGAGCGGTATCCTGTCATGCATTCATGACTGAAAACGCTTCGCTGCCGTTCGATCACGTTAAAGCGCACGAGCATCTTTCGCAGGCTGACAAGCGCCTCGGCCGCTTGATTACCGATATCGGAGAATTTCCTTTCAAATTGGACGAGTGCGGCAGCGTATACGAATCGCTGCTCGAAGCCATCACCCACCAAAGCATTTCAGGCAAAGCTGCCGCTACGATTTACGCGCGCATCAAAGCGCTGGGCGCGAAAGGACAGTGCCCCTCGCCGGAAGAAATTTTAAATGCGCCGGCGCAAGCTCTCCGCGATGCCGGGCTTTCATTCGCAAAGGTTGCGGCCATGAAGGACCTGGCACAGAAAACGATTGATGGCGTCGTTCCGTCACTCGAAGCTGCACAAAAAATGTCGGATGAGGAGCTGGTCGAACGCCTGGTATCCGTTCGCGGCATCGGCGCGTGGACCGTCGAGATGTTTCTGATTTTTCGTCTGGGGCGGCCCGACGTTCTGCCGATTCACGACTACGCTGTGCAGAAAGGTTTTGCGATTCTCTACCGCAAGAAGGCTATGCCGAAACCTCGCGAACTAACCGCGTTCGGTGAACGCTGGCGCCCTTATCGCACGGTCGCAAGCTGGTACATGTGGCGCGCCTACGGACGCGCCGGAAAAGACGCAAGGAAAATCACAAAGAAAACGGCGAAGAAGAAACTCAGGAAAAAGAAAGCCAAGAAGGATCGGCCGAAAAAGCAATCCGCCCGGAAGAAACGCAGCCGCCGTTCGTAACTTGCTCTTGCATCGCGCGAAATCTAGCCGCTAGTCACTGTCATCTCCCGGACCGTGAGAAACAGCGCGGCAAAGCCAATCAGCAGCACCGCCCCTTCGAGTTTCACCGAAATCCCGTGCAGGCGGTCGAATTCAACGCGCAGCGGGTCGGCAGCCGGAGTCGCCATCACCGAGCCCATTTCCGTACGCAGCGCCACCATTTTCCGCATCACAAAATTCTGCGAAGTAATCGTTAGCACAAGCATCAGCGCCACGCCAATCGCCGCCGGCCGAACCAATCCTTTGAACGACTCCGCGAGCCCGACCGACGCAAAAAGATAGAGCAGCGCGGCAACCACGCCCAACGTGTGCAGCCGCCCCAGCGTGAATTGCACCAGCGCTCCAGCCTGGTCCTGGTTCGATAGGACGCGAAAAGCGCCCGGCGCGACCGCCGCGCTAAAATAAAATATCGATCCTACCCACGCGCCTAACGCGAACACTTGTACGAATCGCAAGATATTAGTCATCGCTCCAAACTCTTTCGGCGGCAATAAATCGCCGCCACGTATCACCTAGAATGCGCCCAGATTATCACGGCATCTCGCAACCTAGCAGGTCAGGCCAAAATCTCTTGCGCGGTCTTTTCGTCGCCATTGCCACTGATGCACTAATTTGGGTAAACTCCTGCCGCAGTCCGGCGGAACACTTTTCGGATAGCCTCACGGCGAAAAGGAGAAAGTATGAAACCCACTCTCCGAGAGGTCGCGACATTCGCAGTTGTCATTATGCTCGCGGCCATCGTTCTGCTCGTCCCAGCTCAATCCGTTTCCGGCGGGACGCAACAGGGTGGTGGAATCTCCATAACCTTCGGCGTCGGTCAACAGCCTGGAGTGGTTTACACCCTCACCTGCGAATCGAAATCTTATGGACGCACGTACTGTGCTGCTGACACGCGCGGCGGCGCCACAATCCAGCAACAAATCTCCAGCGCACCGTGCATTTTCGGAAGCACCTGGGGAGCCGATGGCGCAGGGATTTGGGTGCAACATGGCTGTCGCGCCAGCTTCGTTGTAAATCCTTACACCAGCGGACCGTGGTGGTGGGATCCAGGCCAAGGTCATCGGCCACCCAGCAAAGGCATCCCGAGCCGAGGCGCTTGTTTCTTCAAGGAAAAATATTATCGCGGCGAGTATTTCTGCATGACGCGCGGCGCTGGTTTCAATTTGATGCCTTCAGGATTTAATAATGCCATCAGCTCCATCAAGGTGTACGGAAGGGTTTCCGTGGTCATCTACAAGAGCGAGAACTTCCAAAGCGATAGCGCCACCCTGAATGGCAGCGTCTCCGACCTGGCCTCCTGGCGCCTGCCAAGCAACAGATCCCGCAACTGGAACAACAAAATCAGCTCGATCCAAGTCAATTAGACCATCTCAATTCGGCTTTGCAGTTGCTCGGAATTTCGATTGTCTTCACAGAGAATTCCGGGCGTTGTCCGCTTTCTAAAACCTTTTGAACACACCTGTACCGTTCGCCTTTTCACTTCGTCCAATGAATGATGGTAAAACTTGTATGTGGGGTTCGTGGTGGGCGACCAAGGACTTGAACCTTGGACCTCTCCCGTGTGAGGGGAGCGCTCTAACCACTGAGCTAGTCGCCCACAGTACTGACTTTTTGTAGCAGAAGGCCGTGCCAATTGCAAACAACGACCACCAACGCCAGCACGCGCCTCGCCGGGCTCTTGCGCTCCATCTCGGCAGTAGTGAAAGGCAAAGAAGACGTCATTCAATTGGCGCTCACCACGCTTCTCGCGCGCGGCCACCTATTGATCGAAGACGTTCCCGGCGTCGGCAAAACAACATTAGCCCAGGCGCTGGCCCGTTCGTTCGATTGCTCCTTCCAACGCATCCAGTTCACCTCGGACATGCTGCCCAGCGATGTGATCGGCGTCAGCGTGTTCAATCCCGCGACCCAGGGATTCGAATTCAAGCCCGGCCCCATCTTCGCGAACATCATCGTCGCGGATGAAATCAACCGCACCACGCCGAAAACGCAGTCCGCTCTGCTCGAAGCCATGAACGAAGCGCAAATTACCGTGGACAACACCACGCATCCGCTTCCCAAACCTTTTCTCGTGCTGGCCACGCAGAATCCGATCGAACATCACGGCACCTATCCGCTCCCTGAATCGCAGCTCGACCGCTTTCTGATGCGCATCCGCATGGGCTATCCCTCGCGAGCGAGCGAAAAAGAAATCATTCGCAATAATTCCGGCGCTGCGCCGGTGGACAAAATCTCAGCATTGATGGACGCGGCCGACGTGATCGCCATGCAGGTTGCCGCCTCGCAGGTAAAAGTGGAAGAAAGCCTTTTGGACTACGCGCTCGAAATCGTCGAACGCACGCGCCAGACCGAACAGCTGAGCCTCGGCGTCAGTCCGCGCGGGGCCGTGATGCTGCATCGTGCAGCGCAGGCGCGAGCCTTCCTCGAAGGCCGCGACTACTGTTTGCCCGACGATTTCAAGCGCCTCATCGTCCCCGTCTTCGCGCACCGCGTGGTGGTCAGCTCGCGCTACGTCTCCACACAGAAAAAATCCGAGCAGGCCGAGGCGATACTCCGCGAAATCATGGACACGACGCGCGTGCCGTTGTAGCCGGCGAGACGTCGGCATCAGAAATGGAACAAACTCTCATCGCGCGGCTTTGGCATAATCGCGACCGTTCCGGGTGGCGCAATTTTGGCATCGCCATGCTGGTGCTTTCGGCGGCGCTGATCGTCGCGCTTTTCTCCGCCGCAGCGGCGCAGGAAGGCCGCGTAGGCGTTGCCGCCGTCTCCACTATTATCGCGCTCGGTCTCGCCGGCTGGGTCGCCGTCGTCATCGTACCCACACTCGCCCGGCGCACCAGTCTGCGCTGGTTCGTGTATCAGGTGAACTACCGCCTCACGCGTGAAGGAATCATCTACCTCGTAGCCGTTTTCATTCTGGTTCTCGCTGCCGTCAACACCGGAAATAACCTGCTCTTCATGATTCTCGCGTGCTCGCTCGCCGGAATCCTGATTTCGGGCGTGCTGTCTCGCGCGGTCTTGACCGGAATCGACCTGAAGTTCGACATGCCCGAGCATATTTTCGCCGAACAACCGGTGCTCGCCGAACTCGAATTGCGCAACGAAAAGGATAGTTGGCCCTCGTTTTCTCTGCGCGTCGCCGGCGAAAACAAAAAAGGCGCCGCCGAAATTCTCAGCCGGCCCGTATTCTTTCCTTACATCCCGCGCAAAGGCTCGGCGCGGCAGAAAGTCGAGCTGATGTTTCCCCGGCGCGGCGTCTATCACCAGGATACTTTCGGCATACGCACGCGATTTCCTTTCGGCTTCTTTGAAAAAAGCAGGAAAGTCGATTCGCATCTCGAAATCGTCGTGTATCCGCGCGTCGCGCCCACCGACCAGTTCTACGAAGTCCTTCCACTTTTAAGCGGCGAAATGGCCAGTCATTTTCGCGGCCGCGGCCACGAATTGCATTCGTTGCGCAATTATCTGCACACCGATAGCGCGCGGTTCGTGGACTGGAAAGTCACCGCGAAGGCCGGCCGCCTGATGGTCCGCGAATTCGCGCGAGAAGACGAACGCCGCGTGATGCTGGTCCTCGATCCGTTCGTCGGCCCCCCGCGTGCCGAGCTAGGCCAGCTCGCTGAGGCTGAACACGCCGAACGGTTCGAGCGCGCCGTAACCATGACCGCCTGCATTGCCTGGCACTTCAACGAAATCAATTCGGTCATGCAGTTCCGCACCAACCGCTTCGCAACGGAGATGGCCCCGGCCGCCGAAATTATCTATGAAACGTTGCGCGAACTGGCCACTCTTAAACCTGACGATTCTTCCGTCGGCGGAGAATTTCTCGACGATCTCGCCGCCGATCGCGAAATTTTCAAAATCATCATTACCAATCGTTCCCAGCATTCCATCCCCACCGCGCTGTGGTCCTCTTCCTATTTCCTCTTCATCGACCAACTCTAGATATAGTTCCCGGTATATCCAGGAGGCAGCTTTCGATAGTTGCTTCAGGATGTGACTTTCTCGATGTGGCTTTCGGGAAGAAACTCTCTGCTCCGAATATCTTTGTGGGTCATGGCTTTAGCCATGACATAAAGACCTCAAGATTGAGCGGCTTTAGCCGCTGAAGTTCCTCGTGCGTTCATGCGAGAATACTTCGCGCATGAAGGAAAATCTCTCGCCGCGCCAGCTTAAGAATTTTCAAACGCGCTTGCTCCGCTGGTTTCGCGCGCACAAACGCGACCTTCCCTGGCGGGCCAGCCGCGACCCCTATCGCGTCTGGATCGCGGAAGTAATGTTGCAGCAGACGCGCATCGCCGCCGTGATGCCCTACTACGATCGCTTTCTGCATCGCCTGCCGGATGTGGAGTCACTTGCTCGCGCGCCGCTCGTGGAAGTCTTGAAACTCTGGTCCGGCCTCGGGTATTACAGCCGCGCGCGCAACCTGCACCGCGCCGCAAAAGAAATCCTTTTGCGTCACAAGGGAAAATTTCCAGGCGCGCTCGACGCCGCTCTGCAGCTCCCCGGAATCGGCCGCTACACTGCCGCTGCAGTGTTGAGTATCGCCTATGACGTGCCGCTCGGCGTTCTCGATGGCAATGTCGCGCGCGTCCTGGCGCGGCTTCTGGCCATTCGCGGCGACCTGCGCGAGCCGCGCCGCTGGCGAGATCTCGCGAAGACCGCACAGGACTGGCTCGCCAGTGGCTCACCTGGCGATTGGAATCAGGCGCTAATGGAATTGGGCGAGACGATTTGCACGCCCCAAAATCCCCGCTGCGAAATCTGCCCTGTCTCGAAATGGTGCCGCGCTTACGAGCTTGGCTTGACAGATAAAATTCCCTCTCCCCGCGTCAAACGCGCCCCCGTGCGCATAAAAATCGCCGCCGCGATTCTTCTCGATCCGCGCGGCCGCACAATCCTGGTGAAAGATCCGGGCGCGCACGACGAAGTGCTCTTCTCCCGCATGTGGCAATTTCCCGCCGTCGAAGTCGCGCGCCATCCGCAAGCCGAACTCAAAAAGCACCTTCGCGCCACTCTCGGCCTAAACAGCATCGCTCTGGAAGAACTTCCCGCCGCGCGCCACGGCGTCACATTCCGCAATATCACATTGCTCCCGTTCCTCGCGCGCGTAGAGCGGCTTCCGAAGCTGCCTCGCACCCGCATCCTCGCGCTCGAAAATCTAAGCCGCCTTCCGGTCTCCAGCGCTACTCGCAAAATCGCCGCGGCTTTCGCTTGCCAGGAAAAATCGTGACAAAAATAGCGCTTCCATACGCATATCCTCCGTTGTAGGTTCTCGCATGGTTAAAAGTGACGGGGGTGTGCCAGTGCCACCACTCGAGAAGATCGGATCTTGATGCCAAAACTACCCCGAATCACGCCCAAGAAGCTTTTGCGCGTACTCTTGCGCTCAGGGTTCTATATCCATCATCAGACAGGAAGCCACGCTAATCTGAGACATCCCACCAAGACGCACCTTCACGTCGTGGTCCCCCGCCATGGAGGAGACTTGGCTCCCAAAACGCTGAAAAGTATCCTCTTCCAGTCTGAAATAACTGTTGAAGACTTCGTCTCGCTGTTAGGGAAATAACTCTCGGCTCGAACACAGCTCAAGGTTATAATTCAGATATGAAGAACGGTCGGGAGAGAGTCCACGAATTCACTGCTTTCTTCGAAGCCAACGAACGCGGCGGCTACACTGTAACGGTGCCCGCCTTGCCCGGGCTCGTCACTGAAGGGAAAAACCTTGAGCACGCTCGTGACATGGCCAAGGACGCCATTCGTTGCTATATCGAGGGCCTGAGAAAAGCGAAAGAGCCGATTCCTGTCGAACGAGAGACTGCTCAACTGAAACTTTCCGTTGTTGCGTGAGCGAGCTTAGCCGTGCCGTCACGGTCGTAAAGCTCTCCCGACCTCAGTACAGTTATTTCCCAGTCATCGCCTCGCTTCAAAGCGCTCGGCCTCGGCCCACGCAGTGCTAGCATCGTAAAAGGAACATGTCCTCCACGCCATCAGCGAGCGCGCCGCCGCTCCCGGCAGTCCAGCGCTATTTTGAGGTATCGCTGTTTCTGCTGGTCTCGACAGGCATCATGGCCGTGGTCCTTACCGGCAAGCTCGATCCCATTTCGCTCGTGATTCCGCCCATCGCGCTCGTTTACAAAGGATTCCGCATCTGGCGCGGCCGTGGCCCGGAAATTTCCGCGCGCGTCGCAACCTGGCTTGTCCTGGCTTACTTTTTATTTTTCCCACTCGACCTGTGGATTTTCTCGCGGCGAATATCCAGCGGCGCGCCGAATCCGGCGTTGTACGCAGCGCTGCTCGCAGCCATTCACCTGATGCTGTTCGCCACGCTCGTTCGCCTTTACTCCGCGCGCACCAATCGCGATTTCGCTTTTCTCGCCGTCTTGGCTTTCACTTGCATGCTGTCCTCGGCGATTCTCACCGTCGAGACCGGCTTTCTTGTGACGCTGGCGATTTTTCTCGCTCTGGCCGTCTCCACTTTCGTCGCACTCGAAATCCGCCGCAGCGCCGCCGGAGCCGTTTCGCCTCCCTTCGAACCGGGCTCGCCCATGGCGCGTCAACTGAATCGCGCGCTAGGGCTGACGTCGGCCCTCGTCGCTGTCAGCGCGCTCCTGATTGGCGGCGTTTTATTCTTTTTGATTCCGCGCTTCACCGCCGGCTACCTCAGCGCGTTGAACCTGCAGCCCAATCTGATGACCGGCTTCGGCGACGACATCACCATCGGTGAAATCGGGAAAATTCAGCAAAGCTCCGCGGTGGTGATGCGCATCCACGTGGAAGGCGATCCCGGCCACGCTGACGACGTTCACTGGCGCGGCGTCGTGCTCACGAATTTTGACGGCAAGCGCTGGTTCACTCCCGCTCACGATCAGATTGTGATTTCGCCCGATTCCGAAGGCCAATACCGTTTCGCGCGCCTGCCGCTCCCCGTCGGCGATTTCTACGCGTTGCGCTACACCGTGATGATGGAACCGGTCGCCACCGACGCGGTCTTCGTTGCGCCTCGTCCCGAAATGTTGCGCGGCAGGTTCGGCAACGAATCCGAGCGTGCGGGCGCTTCGCGGAACCACGGCTACCTTCTGGTTGACAAAACTGGCTCTCTCTCCAATCCGTTTCACAACGACATCAAGGTGCGTTACGAGGGCATGTCGCTGCTGCCGTTAATTCCACCCGCGCAACTGCGCAAATCCTCGACGACTTATCCTGACCCGATCCGGGACATGTATCTCCAGGTGCCGCAGCTCGACCCGCGCATCAAGCAACTCGCGGAAAAAATCGCGGAAGGCTCGCACAACGAATACGACCGCGCCGCGAATATCGAGCGCTATCTGAAAACACATTACGGCTATACGCTCGATCTAACCGGCCGCAAGACCGATGACCCGCTCGCCTATTTCCTTTTCGAGAAGCGCTCCGGAAATTGCGAATACTTTGCCGCCGCCATGGCGGTTATGCTTCGCGATCTGGGAATTCCCTCGCGCTACGTGGGCGGATTTTTGCCGGGTGAGTACAACGACTTGGGCGGCGATTATATCGTCCGCGCCAGCGACGCTCACGCTTGGGTCGAAGCCTATTTCCCCGGCTACGGCTGGATCACTTTCGATCCCACTCCTCCCGGCGCCGGAAAACGTAGCGGAATGTTCGCGCGGCTCGCCTTGTATTGGGATTGGTTTCAATTTGCCTGGGACGAGTGGGTGATCAACTACGATTTTGTCCACCAGACCAATCTCGCGCAAAACGTACAGAAAACTTCCAAAGATTGGGGCGAACGGGCGCTGCGCTATTACCACGACAAACAACGCGACGCGATTCGCCTGCTCCTTGCGCTCGACCACCGCACCGAAGCTTCGCCGTTTTTTCTGCCCGGCGTTCTCGTCTTTCTGATTGCACTGCTGATTTATCTGCGCGGACGTCCGTTAATAGGTTATTTGATCGCGCGCTGGCGGGTTCGCGCGCGACGTGGCGGAAATTTGACGGCTTCGCTCGCCGCGCTCGAATATCGCGAAATGCTGCGCCTCCTCGAAAAACGCGGCTGGAAGAAAGCCCCGTCGCAAACTCCCCTGGAATTTGCGTCTGCTATCCCCACCGCCGATCTTTCCGCGCCCGTCGCTCAACTCACCGAGCTCTACCAATCTGCCCGCTTCGGCAATCACGCCGCCCGAGTCGACCAAATGTCCTTGCTCCTGCATTCCATCCGCGAAATCCTCCGCTCGCCTCGAAAATGACTGGCGATCCGTTAGGGGCAATGTGGAATTCGCCCGCCCTGAACGCCTAAGCCCGTTTCCGATTCTCCGACTGTCAGGACTTGGCAGGAGCTGCGATTATTGCAGCTTCGCGGATTCGGATTTTGCTGCAATGAGGATTGGAATATTCGGGTCGGCGTCTTTCCACAACGTGAAGAAATCCTGATACGCCGCGCGCGCTTTCGCGCGAGCGGCGTCGGCATCTGCGCCGTGCGCCGAACGAGCTTGCAGCGCGTAGGCGCGAGCCAAGCCGAGATGCGCCAGCGGGAGGGTCGGCCTATTCACGATTATGCTTCGGTGGTCGAGAATCTTCTGGAACTCCGCAGCGGCTTTGGCGGCTTCGTGAAGGAGCAGATATGCCTGTCCACGCACGTAGATTGGATTACCTGATCCCACACCAAGTTCAGTTGGAGTTGCGGCCTTGAGTATCTCGATGGCCATGCCGGGATTGGAGCGGTTAATCTCGATGGATGCGCGGAGAGTAGGCAGGCAATAACCATTCACGACAGTATCTAGCGGGAAGCGCTTTTGCATCTCGTCTGCCAGGCTCTCCGCGCGTGTTGAATACCCCGCCCACACTAACGCCAGACCCGCGAAAAACTTTACGTTTCGGTTCGAAGCCATGGTCAAGGCAGAAGCAGCCTGTTCGGCTGCGCGTGACGAATTGCCGAACAGCGCTTCCCAAACCGCCTCGTTCAACTGCAACCCTGCTGCCACCTCCTTCTTATCATTGCGCCGCGCGGATTCAACCGCGCGGCGGGCGAATTCCCGGGAGCTTGCGAGACGACCGTAGAACGCCTCGGTATCCGACTGCGCGGCAAGGAAGCCATCCTCCACTCCAGGCTTGCCCGATGCCCAGTTCACTTGGCCTTCCATTTCTGCGATATCGCCTTCGAGAAAGGCAATAGTATATCGATCCATGTGAAGGCCGTCAGAATCGGGCCTGCGCTTGATAGCATCCCGGTACATAGCCTTTGCCTCGTCCAAGTGATTCAGGGAGGTGTAGTTGCCGATGAGGTTGCCTGAACAAAGGGTGAAATCGGGATCAAGATTGAGACACTTCCGGGTTTCTGCCGCTGCTTCCTCAAATCGGCCCAAGTCAACGTAGGCAGCCCCTAAGTTTAGCGGAGGGCGTGGGTCGCGCGGGTAGGTCTGGCGCCATAGCTCGCAGACCCGGATATATTTTTCCTCTTCTCCGGTGACAATCCCGTAGTACATCGTGGAGATGAAGAATTTCTCCGTTTGCGTCACGCGATCGTTCAGCTGGTAAGCTTTGGTAAGATTCTCAATCCCCCTGCTTTCTTCCCCGAGATTGAAGTACGCCAGCCCAAGGTAAGCGTGGGCCATTGCAAATTTAGGGTCAAGCTCTATCGCTCGCTGAAAGAACGGAATCGCCCGGCCCCCCCCATTTTCGTTCCAGTTTTTATCCGCCAGACTGAACGCTTTCAGGGCTTCGAACGAAGCCGTTGTTGCCTGCTCAATCGGCGCATCGAATGTCTGGACGGAACTGAGCGATTCGCCGAGTTCGGCTCGGAGTTT
>Ga0209530_1001139_pt1 | contig 13273 bp, 11 predicted proteins | sample BlaSpr_A8_Ref_O1_FD_187987 | JGI IMG/M metagenome (GOLD analysis project Ga0209530, IMG submission 187987) | Forest soil microbial communities from Thunder Bay, Ontario, Canada - Black Spruce, Ontario site 2_A8_Ref_O1 (SPAdes) (version 2) | ecosystem: Environmental > Terrestrial > Soil > Boreal...
GCTGATCCACCGCGACATCAAGCCGCTCAACGTGATGCTCACCCGCACGGGAGCGAAGCTGCTTGACTTCAACATCGCCTCCCGGTTCGGCGACCCGGTACACACGCAGTCAGGCACGCCGCCGTATCAGCCACCCGACGCTGGCCTGACTCGCTGGGATGTCTCCACCGATCTGTTCGCCGTCGGAGTCCTTCTCTATCAGCTCCTCTGCAACGGCTATCACCCATTCCCGGCTGCCAGGCCGGTGGCCGATCGGCCGGTAACCGACCCGAGGGCCATCCGCTCATCATCGAGACGGCGGTGTGCCGTCCGTCGTGGGCGTGCTAGTGGCCGATGTGCGCTTCGGCTTACGAGGGACAGTCCTCGCGACGCTATTGACCGCGCCCGGCGACCTCGCTCTCAGGATACGGTCGCCGGGCGCGGGTTAAGCATGGCGTCAATCCCACATGGGCAGCCCTGGCTGGGCGTCCACGGCCACTGCATGGTGCGCGGCCATGCCGCCAACAAATTGGCCAGCATAAACCGCTACCCCGAACAACAGCGACACTGACAGTGACAGCGTTGCGAGCTTGCGCATGGGTTTCTCCTGGGCATTACCTAGATCAGTCGACAGGGGAAGTGCGTGGCCGAACCACCATGAATGTACGCGAGTACCTCCAGCGCCACTGGCGTTGTATCAGACCGTTATTGATTACTCTGGGTAGCGGAAGCGCTGGGTAACCGAGAGTAAGGTTCGCATTTGCAGGGCGCAGAATTTCATTTGCCAAAAGCCCATATGCACGTGCACTGAAAACTCGTCTACACGAGCCCGCTAAATGGCCCACCTTACATTTCTCTTAACAGACGTTGCCGCTCGCAATCTAGGTGAGCCGAGCAGGAATGAGATTCGTTTAACTGGGAAAGATAAGGTGCGGCACTAACGCAGCGCTGGCAGGGCGCGCGGTGCGCCTTGTAAGTCGGGTGCCTGCCGGAGCTGATGTGGAAATAGAGTTTAAGCTACTCGGTCCGCCGGAACTATGGGCGGGCGGGGAGAACCTCGCGCTATCGCCGCGGCTATGGTCCGTGCTGGTGAGCCTGCTCATGGTGCCTGGCGTGCCGGTGCCTGCTGAAAACCTGATCGACCATCTATGGGGGGAGCGTCCTCCTGCCCGGGCGAACGCGACGATCAGGTCTTATATATGGCGGATCGATCGGATCCTTTCTGGGGCACAGGACGATGCGCCGCAGGTAAGCCGGCGCGCACATGGCTATGCCCTCGAGATTGATCCGCAGACTGTGGATCTGCACCGGTTCCGCTCACTGAAGCGCATGGCGGATGCCCTGGCGGAAAGCGGAGAAGTGCGGCGCGCAGCCGAGCTTTTCAGGGAAGCCGCCGCGATGTCGCGCGGACAGGCGTTCGCCGGGCTGCCCGGCGACTGGATCGCGCGGCAGCGCGGGATTCTGGAAGAGGAGCAGCGCGGCGCGGCCGTCCGTCGGATCGGGCTTGAGCTGACGCTGGGACGGCACGCCGAGCTGCTGGCCGAGCTCGGCGAGCTGGCCGAGGAGCACCCGCTTGACGAGGACCTGGCCGCGCACCGGATGATCGCGCTGTTCAGGACCGGACGGCAGGCGGACGCGCTTCGCGTGTACCGGGAGACCTATGCCCGGCTGGCGGACGAGGGCATAGAGCCCAGCTCGGAGCTCACCCGGCTGCAAGAGCGCATTCTGCGCCACGACACTGAGCTCGCTATCACGCCCGCGCATCGGCGAGCGGGTCACGAGCCTCAGCCCGACACCCTGCCGCCGGATATCGGCGACTTCACTGGTCGCGTAACGCAGGTACAGGCACTGACCGCAGAGACCACGTCACTTGAGCGGCCCGGGCTCTGGATCGTCGAGGGTATGGGTGGTATCGGCAAGACTGCACTTGCCGTCCACGCGGGGCACCGGGTCGCGCATCGCTACCCGGACGCACAGCTCTACCTGGACTGCCGGGCGCACGATCAGCACCGGGAACCGCTCACTCCCTCCGACGCCCTGTGCGAACTGCTGACGATGCTCTACGGGCCGGCGGCCCGGATTCCTGCCTCGCTGAATGCGCGGGCCGAACTGTGGCATGCCGAGCTAGCCTGCCGTCGTGCCGTACTGGTCCTCGATGACGTTACCGGCCCGGAGCAGATCGGGCCGTTGCTGCCGTCGGCAGGCGGCAGCCTGATCATCGTGACGTCCCGGCGACATCATCCGGGCTGGGGCACCGCCCGGACGCTGGCACTGCCGGTTCTGCCCGAGGAGGATGCCGCTGCGCTTTTCGTTCGGATAGCCGACCGCGTAGCGGACCACGACCCCCGGCCTGTCGCTGCAATCTCCAGGCTGTGCGGCTGCCTGCCGCTGGCGATCCGGCTCGCCGCGGGCCGCATCCGCTCCGGCGCCTCGGCCGGTCTGTCCGAACTGCTCGACGAACTCCGTGAACCAGCCGAGGATCACGGAGCGGAGACCGAGGTGAGCCGTGGGATCCGGTCCGCTTTCGAGCTCTCCTATCGCCGCCTGACCGTAGATGAGCAGCGCTTCTTCTGCTTCCTCGGCGTCAGCCCGTGCCAGCTGGTCACTGCCCATTCGGCGGCGACGATCACCGGCACAGGCGTGGCCGAGGCACGTACGGCGCTCGCCGTTCTAGCAGGTCATCACCTGCTTGAGGAGACGTCTCCCGGGCGGTTCGGCTGTCACGATCTCCTCCGGAGCTTCGCCGTTACGCGCTTCGTGGATCACGGTTCCGAGCAGGAGAAGAGGGAGGGCGTCCGCCGGCTGGCCGAGTACTACTTGCGGGCAGTGACTCATGCCAGCCAGGTACGTCACAGACGCCGGAGCGAAGCGGACGGCGATGACCCATCCGAAATGCCCTTCGCGGACACGCCAGCCGCGGCGGCGGCATGGCTGGAATCCGAGTGGGCGAACGCGCTACAGGTCGCCGGGCAATGCGCCCGGCATGAGTTCAAGCGCCGTTGCGCGGACCTAGTCCACGCGCTAGGAGAGTTCCTCGGTACGAGCGGCCACTGGGAAGACGCGCTTGCCGCCCATCTCATGGCGCTCCAGGCATGCCGCGATCTCGATAGTCTTCCCGGTGTCGCGAGATCGGCCCTCGATCTCAGCCTGACCAGTCAGCGGACGGGCCGCAACGAGGCGGCGCTGCAGCAGGCCACCGAGGCCGAGAACGCCTTTAGGCGACTCGGCGACAGGCAGGGCTTGGCGGTCGCGTTTGACCGGATCGGCACCGTCCACTGTAATGCGGCACGATTCCGTCAGGCGCTTGCCTACCACCAAGAAGCTCTGGAGATATTCCAGGAGGTCGGCGACCAGAGCGGTATGGCCAAGGCACTCTGCCATTCCGGAATAGTGCTCGGGTATCTGGGCCGTCTCAAGGAGGGAATGGGCTATCTCACCCAGGCGCTGGACATATATCGGGAGATCGGTGACCTGCGCGGCCAGGCCATAACCATAAACAATATAGGCATTACCCAATATTATCGCGGCTACCACAGAGATGCCATGCGCAGCTACCAGGATTCGCATGATATTTTCCGCGAGGTAGGAGGCCGGCAGAACCTCGCGGTCGCGGACCATAATATGGGACGCGTGCAGCAGTACAAGGGCAACTATGGTTCGGCCATCGCTATATACCGTGACGTCCTTGCGACATACCGGTCTCTTGGTGATCTCCAGCACCAGGCGTGCGCGCTAGCCGACATTGGTGCTGTTTGCATGAGCAATAGTCGATTTGACGAAGCCCTGGCGCATTACGAGAATGCCGCCTCTGTGGCGACGAAGGCAAGCGACAGATACGAGTATGTCGAAGCGCTCCATGGAATCGCTGAGACACAGTCCCGTTCTGGCCGCCTCGACGTTGCTCTAGAGAACTACGAAAAGGCGGCCCAGCTTGCCGGAGAGATCGAATCGCTTTACCTGCGGGCGAAGGCACTGACCGGCATAGCGGAGACCGTACTGCACACCAGAGGGGTTGATGCGGCAAGGATCTACTGGCGGGAGGCCTACGACATCTTCACGCAGATCGGCGTGCCCGAGGCGGCGGCGGTGGATATACGGCTGCAGGCCCTCGGTGGGTCGGCTTCCTGAGGAGGATAGCGCGCATGGCCCCGATGGGGACCTCGATGGACGACCCTCCAGCCGGGGCGACGAGCAACGAGCTGAGCGGCGTCGTCCACGGGTCCGCGGTGCAGGCGCGCAGCATTCAGGGAGGCGTGCACTTCAGCGTTACGCAGCAACCGCCAGCCCGGATCGCGTTGCCCGCGCAGCTGCTTCCGGCCGCGGCCTACTTCAGCGGCCGATCAGCGGAGCTAGCCGACCTGCAGCGCGCCGCTGAGGAGTACGACCCGGTGCGCCGGCTGGCTGTCGTCGTGGTCACCGGCCCGGGCGGCTCAGGGAAGACGTCGCTGCTGACCCATTGGCTTCACCGCGTCAGTGGACGTTACGAAGGAGGTGCTCTCTATGCTGACCTGCACGGACACAACCCGACCACTGCGGCCTCGCCCGCTGACGTGCTGACCGGATTCCTTTCGGCGCTGGGCACACCGCCGGACCGGATCCCGGTGGAACTCGAGGACCAGGCCAAGCTGTACCGGTCCCTGACCAGCGGCAGCCGGGTGCTCATGCTGCTGGACAACGCCGCCACGGCGGCACAAGTCCGCGCGCTCCTGCCAGGGCCTGGACCCGTACCTGGACCACCCAGCCTGGTCGCGGTTACGACTCGATGGCGGATTGCTGGCCTGGCCATAGAGGGCGCGCGCTTCCTGGAACTAGGCCCGCTGGACGATCAGTCCGGTACCGAATTGCTGAGCCGCATGGTTGGCTCCGACCGCGCCGCCGCGGAGCCAGATGCCGTCCGTTCAGTTGTGCGCCTGTGCGGCGGCCTGCCGTTGGCCGTATGCGCGGTCGGCGCGCAACTCGTCTCGCACACCCGGTGGCCTGTCGGTCGTATGGCGGCCAGATTGACCAGCGAGACAGACCGGCTGGCGGCCCTCACAGTCACCAGCGAGGTTTCCGTGCATGCCGCGTTCGACGTTTCCTATCAGTCGCTGCCGACCAACACGGCTAGCCTGTACCGGCTGCTGTCGTTCATACCCGGCCCGGACTTTGGCCCGCAGCTTGTCGCAGCGACGGCCGGTCTCTCAGTGGACGAGGCATCGCGGCTGCTCGACGAGCTGTCGGCGGCCAGCCTGCTGACGGAGACGGGCGAGCAGCGGTTCAAATTCCACGATCTGGTACGGCTGCACGCACGCGACCGGGCGCTGGCTGAATCGCCCGGCGAACGCACGGTCGTCATCGCTAGGGCGGTCGGCTGGTATCTGGCCATGGCCGTGGCTGCCGACATCGTGATCATTCCCGGCCGCTGGCACCTCAACCCGGCGTACGAGTCCGCGCGCGCCGCCCCGCCAGCTTTCGCTGAGCCGCCCGCTGCGCTCCAGTGGATGGAATCCGAGCTGCCGTGCCTGATCGCCGCGGTGCGGACAGCTCACGACGAAGGCCTGCATGAGCAGTCCTGGCAGTTGTGCGAGGCCCTGTGGGGCCTTTTCGCCTATCGCAAGTATTTCCGGTACTGGATCCAGGTTCACGTCCTCGGGATCGACTCTGCCCAGGCCTGCGGCAACTCGTCTGCCGAGGCGCGGCTACGGGTCCAGTTCGGCCTCGCCTACCTCAACCTTGGCCGGCCAGACGAAGCCCGAGGAGAATTCATACGGTCCCTCGCGCTCGCCCGGGAGGGGCGCCACCGCGTCGGCGAAGCGAGCGCGCTTGAGCACCTGGGTCTGACTGAGCTGAGCCGTGGTCTGCCCGAGGAAGCCATGGGCCTGTTCCGCCAGGCACGTGACGTCTACTCCCAGATCGGAGTTGCGCGCGGTGTGATGGGTACGACACGTCACATCGGCGAGGCGCACCGCGACGCCGGCCGGCATGAGCAGGCAGTGCAGTACCTGCTCGATGCGCGGCAGATGGCAGCGGTTCTCCCGGATCCCTACAACGAGGCGCGGTGCCTGACCAGTCTCGGTCAGGCCTATCTGACGGCCGGGAGGCCCGGGCCCGCGGCGGACGCTCTGGGCGAAGCGCTCCTGCTCATGGAGCGGCTAGACGGACGCTATGAGCAGGCGCGCATCCACATGATGCTCGCCGATGTACTGCTGCACTTGGATCAGGCCGGGCGAGCCCGCGCGCATCTCACCGACGCGTTGGCCTTTTACGCTGGCATCGATGCGCCAGAGGCTGAGGCCATCCGCCGCCGGCTCGGCGAGCTAGTGCAGCCGCTTACAGGTCCTTGAGGGGTGCCGTATACGTGGCGTTACCTGGTTTTGTCGGTGGGTGGTGCTATTGATGGGGGCATGGGGAGGAAGCGTGATCCTGGGGGGCCGCCGGTGGTGTACCGGACGGCGCGGTGCGGGCTGCGGGTCACAGACGGGCAGGCGGGGCGCCTGTTCGGGCTGCTGCGCTCGGCCGGTGACGTGTGGTCCTGCGTCATGGACCTGAACCGGTGGCGGCGGCAGCGGCACGACCCCCTGATCGTCGGGTATCAGGAGCTGTGCCGGGAACTGGCCGCGTCCGGGCCCGGTACCTTCGGTGACCTGGATTCGGTGGGTGCCCGGTCGGTGCTGCGCCGTTACTCCGATGCGTGGTTCGCCGCCGCGGGCCGCCGTCGTACCGGGGACATTAGGGCGATGTTCCCGCGGCGCAAGCGGGGCCTGGTTCCGGTCCGGTGGTATGCGGGCACGTTCACCCTGGACGGGCGGGTGCTGCGGATCCCGGTCACGCGCGGCTGCGTGCCGCTAACGGTCCGCCTGGCCCGGGACCTGCCCTACCCGGCCGGGCAGGTCCGCTCGGTGACCTTGGTGTGCGAGGCTGGGCGGCTGTTTGTGGATGTGACCGCGGAGGTCCCGGTCGCCACCTACCCCGAGGGCCTGGGTCCGGACCCGTCCCGGGTCGCCGGGGTCGACCTGGGGGTCATCCACCCGTACGCGGTTGCCGGGCCGGACGGGCAGGGCCTGCTGGTCTCCGGGCGGGCGGTCCGCGCCGAGGACCACCAGCACCTACGGGACTGCAAGGCCAGACGACGGGCGACCGCGCGGCGGGCACCCCGGCCCGGACAGCGCGGATCACGGCGGTGGCGCAAGCACCGCCGCACCGAGCGGAAGGTCCAGGCCCGGCATACGCGGCGGGTCCGCCAGGCCCAGCACGAAGCCGCCCGGACCGTCATCACCTGGGCCATCGAGCAGCGGGTCGGGACCCTGGCGGTCGGGGACCCGCGCGGGGTGCTGGACCTGGCGGCCGGGCGGGTGCATAACCAGCGGCTGAGGGACTGGCGGCCCGGCCACCTGATCGCCGTGCTGCGCGATAAGGCTGAAGCGGCCGGGATCACCCTGAGGCTGGTCAATGAGCGGGGCACGTCGTCAACGTGCCCCTCGTGCGCGCGGCGGGTACCCAAGCCCGCCGGGCGCGTCTTTTCCTGCCCGCACTGCGGGCAGGGCGGGCACCGCGACATGATCGCGGCTGCCAACATCGCCGCCCGGACGGGCGGCGGACCCCTCCCCGCCATCACCGAGACGGGGATCACGCACCGCCGCACCGGCCGGCACCTGCCAGGTGTCAGCCCGGCGCGACGTGACCCGAGGCGGCGCCCCCATCACGGCCCGCCGCAGGGTCCCCTGGCCGGCACCGGCCCGCCCCGCACAGCACCACGCCACACGGGGAGTCGCTCGCCTCAACCGCGAGGAACACACAAGCCCAAGACACCCGTCAAGGACTCATGAGTTGGTGCACCAGGGTTCTCGACCTAGCAGTACAGAAGAAACGGCACTGGCGCCGGCGGTGTCAGCGTCGCGGCCCACCGGGTCACCGCCGTCAGCCGAGCAGGTCGCAAGGCCGACAGCGGCCAGCCCGCCGCGAGCCAGGCATGGACGAAGATCGCGCAGACAAGGGCACCGGAACCGGGAGCGTCTCGTGCGCGATAGGAAACGGAGAGCGGACACCAGGCCCGCGTCACGGCCAGGATTTCGCCGTCAGTCGCCGGAGCGGTCGCCACCGCGCAGCCGGGGTAGCGCTCCAGGATCCCGGTCAGGGCCCCGACGCTGTCACAGCAGATGACGTCCGCCACCTTCAGGGAAGCCGGACCTCCCGTCGTGGCATCGGCGGCAACAACGTCACCGGAAACGGCCGCCGCCCTGCCGGGCCGGCTAGCCGCGGCCGATGACCGCCAGCGGACGACGGAGCAAACGGGTTCGCCTGCCACCAGGTACGCATCGGTGACGGGCATCACCAACGCCCCCCGGACCTCTGCGCGCCGGTGACCAGATCAGGGATCGGAACCGGCCACGTCCGCGCGGCGGCCGCCGGTTCTGGCAGCTTCATGAGCCGGTACATTGCCGAGCGGATGATCCCCGCGGACTGTCCTGGCACATCGGTGATCAGTGCGCGGATCTGAGCGCAGAGCTCCGGCTGCCAGGTCGCCGCGGTCGTCTCGATCTGGGCCGCGTACGGTCGGCCTGGCCACAAGCGCGGCGCAATCTCGCCTAGGACCGCGACTGGAGAGTCCGGCTCTACCTCCTCGGTGTCCGTGGCGAGCAGTACCGGTATCCCCGCTGCTGCTGCGTACATCGTCACCGATCCGTGGTCTCCGACCACAGCGTCCGCCGCGGCCAGGACGGCCCGCCACCCCTCCTCGGGCGGTATGAGGATCAGTCCTCGTCGCACGCAATCCGCGTACCATGCCCGGACCTGGCGAGGTCCGTGCCAGTGCCAGACGCCAGGGTGAATGATGGCGGCGAGCTGATAGTCCTGCGGCTGCAGCTCCTCGATCAGTTCGGCCAGCAGGCTGGGATGGCGGCATAGCAGCGAGCCGGGACCCCACGTTGACGACACCGCTATGAGCTTCTTCTGGCCTATTCCGAGCGCCTGCCGGTGTGCCCCCCGGTCCGGCATGCTTGCCGCTAGCCGGTCGTAACAGGGGTCTCCCGCCATCACGGCGATCGACGCGGCTTCCGGGCACGACCGTCGTAGCCGCTCGACCTGATGCTGAGTGGGCAGCACGATCGCCGAGGCGATCGTGCGCCCGTGGGCGATGTGCCGGACAGGTTCAGGACCCGCTGCTTCCCGGCGTGTCTGCACCCCGTCGCCTTCCCACTGGGTCGGGTACTTGGTGTACCCAACCCCGTGCAGCATGGTCATCACGGGTGCGTGTATCCACTCGAGCAGGCCGTCGGAGGCGGCCAGGGCGAGGTCGAACGGTGTCTGTGTGGCTTGTCGCCACGGGATCACCACCCCGCCCAGGTGGTCCAGGTAATCCGTCACGCCGCGCGAGATCAGCGCCGATGGCGCGTACGTGAAAACGACCTGGATGCGCAGGTCTGCCTCAAGGAGCGGCACGACATCGGCCAGCCGCGTCCCCGCCGTCACTGTGTGAACTACAGCCAGTACCGTCCGCTCGTATCGCAGTGTCTGGCCTCGTTGCGCATCTAGGCCATACGGCCCGTGCACCCACTCCGCGTACCCCATGAAAGACTCCGCCGTGTTCGCGCTGGATAAATGGTTGGGACCATGCCATGAGCATGCGCCCTGGTCATGAACGGCAGCGTCACAGTAACGGGACAGAACCATCGCATCGCAGGTCAGCCAGCATAGAGCCGCTGCCCGATCGCGTTAGCTTCCGTCAGGACGATGGACGTCGCCGAAGCGCAGATCACCCTCGACGTGCACATCCTGGGCTTGCATCAGGTGCCCGCCGACTGTCCCGGTCGCCGAGTTGATCACACCGCCGCCGCTGGCATGCAGCTCCATCGCCGCTTTTGGCCACAATGCACGCAGCTGCTCCGCGAAAGCCGCGTCATCGGCGGCCATCCGTTCCAGGACCAGGGCCAGCCGTGCCGTCGCCGCCTCATCACCTGGGGTGGCACGGGCAGCCTCAAGGGCCGAAGTAGCCGCTTTGTCACGTCTGAGGCGCTCGCGGACGATTCTGACCAGAGCCGCACAGGCCTCTTTACCGCCCTGCACGGCAAGCTCGGCGGCCTGACCCGCGACGGCGGTCGCGATCGTGGAGAAAAGCGGATCTGACATTGCGGCTGCACCCTCATCCTGAGCATCCCGCAGCCGCTGCAGGACGGCAAGGCCGCACGCCTTCCATCGCGACCACCACGTCTACGACGAACGCCGCCCCACATCGTTGACCGGGCAAATGTGGCCTCATGCGGGCATTGCTCCTCTAAATGGACGCCACTGTTTTCTATTGGTTTCCTCCGCCGAGCGTGCGGTCAATCAGCACGAACATGCTTCACGCTGTCCTCATTGCTGTGGATTGGCCACAACCCAGCGAAAGGGAGAGACGAAGCGGGTGACTAATTCCCTGCGCGTTTGCTAGGCTCGGCTAAATGCCGGATGTAACAGGACCGGACTCGGGTCATACTTTCGCCATCAGAAATGAAGAGCAATACCAGTCCGCTCCGGCCGTGGCGGATCAGCGTATAGCGGTCCAAGACGGGGACGGCAGGAACGGCCTGCTCGCTTGTTACGCCTCGCGCCCGCTTGACCAGCCCGGTTCCGCTCTCAAGCGACTGGTTGTCGTCGTACACGGAGCATTGCGCGATTCGGACCGGTCCTTCGCTCATGCGGGTGCTGCGGCCGGCGACAGCGGGCCTGCGACGCTGATCGTTGCCCCGCAGTTCCTCGCCCAGGTCGATCTGCGCACAGATACTCCGGGCGACATCCTCTACTGGGATGTGGAGGGGTGGAAGGGCGGCGAGTCGGCTGCCGGACCCGAGCGGATAAGTTCGTTCACGGCGATGGACTGCCTCCTGCGGCAGTTGACCGCGCCGGACCGGTGGGCGGGGGACACGAGGCCCAGTGTGGTGATTGTCGGCAACTCGGCGGGCGGTCAGTATGTTAACCGTTATGCTGCCGTTGGCCGTGGGCCGGACTACCTGGCCAAGCGCGGCATCTCAGTGCGCTTTGTCATCGCTAATCCCTCGACATATCTATACTTCGATCGGGAACGGCCGGTCCCGGTGCCTGACCAGGTCGGCGTGAACCAGTGGCGCTACGGGTTCGACACCCCACCTCCATACGTCGAAGGCACCGCTCAGGAAAGCCTGCGACGTTATCTGGCCCGCGACGTCACGATCGTGCTTGGTGCCGAGGACAGCAACCGCGCAGCGCTCTTGCTGGAGGTTAGCGCCGCTGCGATGGCCCAGGGTGCGAACCGGCTTGAGCGAGGCATCAACTACGACGGGTATGTCCGCCGTCGGGCCGCGGAGGCTGGGCTGACGACACGGCACCGGCTGATCCAGCTCGCCGGCGTAGGCCATGCGGCCTGCGACGTGCTTGCCGCGACGGAGACCCGTCAGCTTCTGTTGAGCTAACCTCTCGCCGTCTAGCAGTTCTCTGACCTTTCGTGCGCGCCAGGAGCCTATCCGCTCGTAGATGAGCAATGCCGCTCGCAGCAAATCAGACCCCTTTGCCTGCTGCACGCTCTGAGCGCCGGAAAGGTCTGCCCGCCCCATGCCTTCCATAGCTCGCGCCTGCTCGGGCAAGGAGGAGATTTCCCTCGCGATTGCCAGGGCATCCTCATGGAGGATCCGCGCGTCGCCGGGAGGGGCGGACGCCAGGAACAGTTCACCGAGGTCGTTCAGGAGCTCTGCCTCTCCGATGCGGAACCCGATGCCACGGTACAGCTCAAGCGCACGTCCGTATTCGCTTGCCGCCGAGTGGTCATCGCCGACCGCGTGCCGGATGGAGCCCAGGTGCCTGATGACGTCGGCCTCTCCACGTGGGTAGCCGAGAACCTGGTAAAGCACCAGCGCTTCCCGCTGGGTCACGCTCGCTTCCGCGTAATTCCCAGTCTCGAGCAGGACGCCGCATAGCTGGCCAGCGCGCCGAGTCGCAGCAGCGCCGTGGCCTGCGCCAGGTACCCGTTGATCTGCCTGCTGCGTATGGGAGCCCGGTCCTGGGGCAGCAGCACGTCCGCCGGGTATAGATGCGGGTCCACCCGGCGGCCGGTGAACCGCTTGGTCACCGGCAGGTGCAGCAGCACCTCCGGCCCGCTGGCCTGGCGCCGCATCCGGCCGCGACCACCCCATCGACCCGAGCGGCCCCGAACCCACGCATCAGCCCCGTACAAGCGGGCCGTCTGGTTCGGGGCCTTCACCGCCCTCGGCACTGACAACGCCGCCGCTGACAGCGTCGCCGAGTTCGCCAGTGCTCGCTCCACCACGCCATCTTGTCCGGCGAATCTTGCGGGAAGACGATCTGCAGGCACACCACCGCGAGCCCGATCGTGCCCAGTAAACAGATGGTCCACCATGGTGCACCCGCTGCCCGGAGACCGGCCTGGCTGCCAAGAAGGGCCGCGCCGGGCGCGAAACCCTGGCAGGAGAGGAGCTGCCGTGCATCTCGTGAGCGTCGCCGTGAAGGGGACAGCCCGTTCGCCGTCGTGCCGCGGTTCCCCGCTCGCCGTGCTGTCGTCATGCGGTCGCCCTTTCTAGCCTGCCCGGGGATCCAACCCAGACAATAGCGAGCAGCTTGTCGACCATGCTCGTGAATTAAAAGATCTCTCCAATAATGAAGCTTTAACTATCAGATTTGGTGCTCTTCAGAACGGAATCTGGCCGCGCTGCCGGAAAGCTGCTACGGCGTCCATAAATGGCGGTCGATCCGCTAGCCTGTGCGCCGAGGCGAAGCGCGGAGGGTTCGTTGTCGAAGGATGCGCCGAAGGAGGACGCCCGGCAGGCGGTCAGCACGGCCGTCACCGACCGGATGCGCGAACTCGGATTGTCTGTGGCCGAGATCAGGAGACGTACGGGACTGTCGGAAACGACCATCCATGCCGTCATTCAGAGAACAGGCCAGCCCACCAAGTCCACGCTGGCGTTGCTATCCGCGGTGCTGGATTGGCGGATAAATCACCTCTACAACATTCTGCACGGCAGGTCGCACGAGAATGTCCCGTCCGCTTCTCCGCTGGAGAAGAACCTGGCACAGCTGGCCCGCGGGCTAGCCGACATTGATACGCTGCGAGAAGACGTATCCGAGCTCAAGGACATCGTCCACCGGATCGACGGGAAGATAGACGTGGCGATCACCCGGAACTTGGGGGACACGTGATCAATCCTCATAGCGAAGCCGTACTGATCCGCAACAGCGGCACAAACCTATTCGAGGACAAGACACGAGACGTGTCTAGTACTCCAGCCGTAGATCGTGATCTTGGGGCGTGGGAGGCGGGGGAATACAGGACGGCCACCGGTTGATCTTC
>Ga0209530_1001141_pt1 | contig 13256 bp, 13 predicted proteins | sample BlaSpr_A8_Ref_O1_FD_187987 | JGI IMG/M metagenome (GOLD analysis project Ga0209530, IMG submission 187987) | Forest soil microbial communities from Thunder Bay, Ontario, Canada - Black Spruce, Ontario site 2_A8_Ref_O1 (SPAdes) (version 2) | ecosystem: Environmental > Terrestrial > Soil > Boreal...
CGGCGAAGCAGGTCCGGCGGCAGCGGACCCATCAGCGCCGCGGCCTGGAGGGTGGTTGTCATGAGGGGTGCCTCTCCGAATCAGTTGACTGCGCGAACCTGCGGACCGGGCCGGCCCGGATGGCTGCTGGGTCACGTGCTCCCGGCAGATACCCGGCCCGGCGGTGGTCAGTGCGGGGGGCTGGCGATCAGGTTCCCGATGGGGCTGGCTGCGGGTCAGCTCGCGGTGTCAAGGCCGGCGGCGCCGGCTCCACGGGCTGGATCATGCGGGGAGCCGGGCGGGGCCGGCCGCGCATCATCGGGAAGGCGAACCGGTCCAGGCCGATATACCCGGCGTTGCGCCAGGCCAGGATCAGGAACACCGCGACGATGGCATAGGCGGGGTTCACGCCCGATGATCCCGAGAACATGTAGATGACGTTCAGGACCAGGCCCGCGACCGCGGCGGCACCGGTGAGCAGGCCCAGGATCAGCAGGATCCCGATGGCGAGCTCGCTCACCGCCACCACCTTGGCGATCCAGGATGCGTTCGGGATGACGAAGCCGTGCAGGAAGCCTGCGAACCACCCGTAGGACGCGCCGCCCGTGCCTGCCTTCGATCCGGCTACTCCGGCTGTGGCGAATCCCTTGACCCCGGCGCCTCCGCCGTTCCAGAAGGCGGCTTTCTCGCTTCCCCACAGTTTCTGGTAGCCCGCGTTGAGCCATCCGTAGCCCAGCCACACCCGGGCCACCAGCCACAGCACGCTGGCAGGCTTCGACCGGTACAGCCAGTCGGCGATCCGGACGTTACCAGCGGGGGTCGCCGTAGGCGGGGGACCACGGTGCCTGGAGAGACCCCTCTCAGGTGCTGCCGCGCCGTCCGGCGTTTGCGTTGTCATGTCACTTTCCTCTTCTCTGCTGCTTTATCTGGTACCGGTCCGCTAGCCCGGCGTGGGCGCGCCGGTAACGGTCGGGCCGGTGGCCGCGGATCCGTTCGCTGGCATCCCGCTCGCCGCCGGCACGAGCACTGCCGGGGCCGCCGCTGGCAGGCCGACGGCGGCTTTCTCGCGGGCGAGGAAGGAGCCGAGTTCGCTGATGGTGGTCATCAGCGGGGCGGGGAACACGACGGTGGTGTTCTTGTCCACGCCGATCTCGACCAGGCTCTGCAGGTTACGCAGCTGAAGCGCGAGGGGGTGGGCCATCATGATGTCGGAGGCCTCGCCGAGGGCGGCGGCAGCGAGGGACTCTCCCTCGGCGTTGATGATCTTGGCGCGCTTCTCCCGCTCGGCCTCGGCCTGCTTAGCCATCGCGCGTTTCATGGTGTCGGGTAGCTGAATGTCCTTCAGCTCCACCAGCGTCACCTCGACGCCCCACTCGACGGTGGATACGTCCAGGATCTTGCGGATGTCCAGGTTGATCTTGTCGGTCTCGGACAGGGTCTGGTCCAGTGAGTGCTGGCCGACAACTTTCCGCAGCGTGGTCTGGGCGATCTGGTCGATGGCGGTTCCGACGTTCTCGATCGCCACCACCGACTTGACCGCGTCGACGACCCGGAAATAGGCGACCGCCGACACGTCCACGCTGACGTTGTCGCGGGTGATGATGCCCTGGGACTGGATCGGCATCGTCACGATCCGCAGCGACACCCGGTGCAGCACGTCCACGAACGGGATGATCATCCGGAATCCCGGTACGCGCGCACCGACCACCTTGCCGAGCCGGAACAGCACACCCTGCTCGTACTGCTTCACCACCCGCGCGGACATGGCCAGGCCGATCAGCAGCAGGATCACCACGATAACAGCGACGATAATGAGGACTTCCATGATAATGCTCCAGTCAGAGCGCGGATCGGATTGTTTTCTTTATTTCCGGGTTTCCGGTATTACCGTCAGGCATCACACCGGCGGACGGATACAGCTACAAGCACTCCCTTTTCTTTCGGCCGGGGCTCGGCTGACCGTCCGGTGCGCGTGCGGCAGGCCAGCAGGAGAATCGCCGCCCCGGTGAGAGCCGCGAGCCAGACGGGAACGCCGAAGAAAGCGCTCAGGGCCTGTGTGCGGAAGAGGCTGCCGGGAAGCAGTCGCTGGGCGAGCAGGCCTGAGGGGAGGCGTCTTGCCTGCGCCGTTCCGTACGTAAAAGAATTCATGTAGAAAACTCCGGGCCCTGCTGGGCCACCGTTAATATCGCGGTTCAGATACCTGGGTCCGGAGCAACTATTTACACGGTACGCGCCTTTCCCCTGGATAGGAAATTGAGCGGCTTAATTCCTGGCGCGGCGACACCGGCCTCGAGGGATGGGCTAACCGTCGGCGGCGGACTACTGCCTTGCGGCACTCGTCCGCCAGGAGCAGGACGAGGCCGAAGCTGACGAGCATGAGCCAGTCCCACATGGTGAGGGCGGCGGTGCCGAAGACATGCTGCAGGACCGGGATGTAGCTGATGCAGCTGACCAGGGCGATGCCGAATGCTCCGGCCAGGAGGAGCCTACGGTTGGTGAATATGCCGATGGTGAGGATGCTCTGGTCATCGCTCCGGACGGTGAGGGAGTTGAAGAACTGGCTCACCACGATCCCTGCCTGGGTCATGGTGCGTGCTTTCCGGTAGACGGGGTTGGCCGCGGTGAAGTGGCTGAAGCCGAGGTGGGCGGAGTGGATGCGCCAGAAGAACGCAAAGCACACTCCCGCGGCCTGGATGGCGCCCAGGAACGGAGCAGCTCGGTGACCTGGTCCGGTTCGCTGACGACGCCTTCGGGGTCGTAGCCCACCCCGGAGACCGGATGGCGGCGCCCGGACCCCCATACAGCGGTGACCGTCATCCCCGCTTTCGTCAGGGTCCCGGTCTTGTCCGTGCAGATGACGGTCGTCGATCCGAGCGTCTCGACTGCGGCGAGCCGCTTGATCAGGGCATGACGAGCGGCCATCCGCCGCACCGCAGTCCGAAGACGAGTGCGGCCAGGGCCAAGGCTACTGCCGACGCCTGCCTGGCCATCCGGTTGACGTTACGCTGCAGCGGGCTGGCTACTTCGCTGACTTGGGCGGTCATCTGGTAAATCTGGCCGAACTGCGTGCCGGCGCCGGTAGCGAACGGGGCCGCCGTGCCGGTCCCCTCGACCACGGATGTGCCCATGAAGACCAGGTTGGCGGCGTCCATGGTCGCCGTTCCGGCCGGGACTGCCTCCGCTGTCCTGTGCACCGGTGCGCTCTCACCGGTAAGGGCGACGTCATCGACGGTCAGGCCGTTCGCCTCGATCAGGCGCCCGTCGCAGCAGATATCGTCGCCGGCTTCGAGGACGAACACATCACCCCGGACTATGTCGCGCGCGGGAATGTCGGCCAGGGCGCCGTCCCGCCGCACTCGGGCCGTGTGCGGCACCAGCGCCTGGAGTGCCTCGGCGGTCTTCTCGGCCGAGTACTCCTGGAAGAACCCGATCCCGCCGTTGAGCAGGACCACAGCCAAGATCGCGACGGCCAGCTCCAGACTCCCGGTATCCCGCGGTGACTGGATCAGGTAGGACACGAACGTGATGACCGAGGCACCCAGCAGCACAAGCGCGAAAAGGTTAGTGAACTGCGCGAGTACCTTCCCGAAGACCGGGGGCCGCTTGGCCGCACGCAGCTCGTTCGGCCCGAGCGCCGCGAGCAAAGATGCCGCTTTCGCCGCGGCAAGGCCCTGCGGGGAGCTTTCCAGCGAGTCCAAGACCTCCGCCGGTGACCGGGCAGAGATGCTGCCCGCAGCTGCATGGCTTGCGGGAAGGCCCGGTTCTTGCAAGCCGGCCGCCGTCACCGGTGCGTCTGTCGTCACGCCTGCCGGCGCCGGTGACGGCAGACGCCGGGCCGGATGTATCGTGCCGGATTCAGCATGAAAAAGGCTCCGAACATGTCGGTGGATTTCAGTCACGAGCGCTATGACCACCGAGGTCCGGAGCAGTAGTCAAAGGTAGCACGGATAGATTTCAGGCTACCGAGGCGAGAGTGAACACCTGGGCGCGTCGTACACGTCCGCGCCAGGACCGATGTAGTCTTTCGGCACAGGCCAAGGGCCTGCGGCTTCAGGCCGTATTGATCATCCGCCAAGCGTTACTCCGGACCCCGGTAGCGATCTGCGCTACACGGAGGCCGAGTTCACCGATGCCGAGCTCCGAGGGGCCGGCCGCTTGATGACTTCAGCTGATCGCGCTCAACGAGACTCGAAGTGCCAGTGTCGGCTGCATTCGGGCCGACCTGTTTGAGCCGAGCCCAGTTCCTGATATCGAGGGCGCGTCCCAGGCTCCGGTGCCGCGTCCGCTGCTCGGGTGATGGTCCATTTGCGAGAGGAGCTTGATGACGATCTCTGCCGTACCGCCAAGAACCCCGGCCGCCGATCCAGTGCAGCCGGTGTCGCCGCGTAACGAGGCGAAGGCCCGGACGCTAGGGCTGACATCGGCCACGGGCCTGGTTGTCGGCAGCATCGTGGGGACCGGGATCTTCACGGCCCCGGCCGTGCTGGCTGGCGCGGGCACCATGGGGATCGTCGTCCTGGGGGTCATCGCGGTGGGGGCGATGCTGCTCGCGGTTCTGTTCGGTCAGCTCACCAGGCGGGTACCGGCGAGTGATGGCGGCCTGTACGCCTATTCCCGCCATGAGTTCGGCGATCTGGCCGGCTACCTCGTCGGCTGGTGCTACTGGGTCCAGGCCTGGGCCGGCAACGCGGCCATCGTCGCGTCCTGGGTCTTCTACGTCGACGCTCTCTTCGGCCTCAAGCACGTATCAGGCCTGGAGAACTGGGGGATCGCCCTGCTGGGACTGTGGGTACCCGCGGTCGTGAACCTGGCTGGCGTCCGCCAGATGGCCTGGTTCCAGAATGCTACGGTCGTCTTGAAGTTCCTTCCTCTGCTCTTCGTCGGTGTCGTCGGCTGGTTCTTCGTCGACCAGGCAAACTTCGGGCCGTTCAACGCCTCGGGCGGCAGTCTCTACAGCGGTATCGGCATCGCGGCGGGGGTGGCGCTGTTCTCCTTCATCGGCGTTGAGGCCGCCGCGGTCACTGCGAAACGGGTGAAGGACCCCCGGCTGAATGTCGGTCGCGCCTCACTCATCGGCACCGCGCTCAGCGCCGTCCTGTACGTGCTGGTCACCGCGGCGGTGATGGGCTTGGTGGCCCACCATGCGCTGGTCGGCAACGGAGCGCCGTTCGTCAATGCCTTCCAGTCCATGTTCCCCCACAGCGCCTGGGCCGGGAAGTTCATCGCCGCCGTGGCGGTCGTCTCGGGGATCGGGGCGCTGAACGGCTGGACCCTCATCATCACCGAGACCTCCCGGGCCATCGCCCAGGACGACTTGTTCCCCCGGCCGTTCACCTGGACCGACCGCAACGGCACAGCCTGGTTCGGGATCGTGGTCGGCACCGCGCTGCCGTCGGTACTCATGCTGTGGCGTTATACCGCGAGCTCCGGGCTGACCGTGTTCACCTACCTGGTCGACCTCACCGTGGTCACCGTGGCCATCCCCTACTTCTTCTCTGCCATCGCCCAGCTCACCTACCTCGTCTCGCGACGCCGCCGGGTGCAGGGCTGGCGGCTGGCCCGCGACCTGACGGTCGCCGGAGCGAGCGTCCTGTTCTCGATGTGGGTGACCTTCGCCGGCGGATATCAGGTCGTCTACCAGGCTCTCATCGTGATCCTCGCCGGTCTTGTCCTGTACGCGTTCCTGAACGCTCGCCGGCAGCGTCTCGGCGAGGCTCCCGAGCCCGTGGACCTCCCCGAAGCCGGGCAGCCGGCGATGCCCGGCGCTGCACCCGACCTCACCGATCCGCTATGAGCGGCCCCGCGCCCGATCCCACGCAAGGAGACACCGCCACCATGCCCACCCTCGGCGTCCACTCAGAAATCGGCCAGCTCCGCCAGGCCATCATTCACCGCCCTGGCCTGGAACTGTCCCGGCTCACGCCCGCAAACGTCGGCGACCTCCTCTTCGACGACATCTTGTGGGCCGAGAGGGCACGGGAGGAACACGACGCCTTCGCCGGCACTCTCCGCGAGAGAGGCGTCACGGTTCACTATTTCGCCCAGCTCCTGGCCGAGACCCTCGAGATCCCGGACGGCCGGGCCTACATCCTCGACCGGCTGTGCACCCCCGAAGCGGTCGGCCCCACCTCCGTCGCCCCCCTGCGGCATCTGGCGGATGACACTGACAGCACCACCCTGGCTGACTTCCTCATCGGCGGGATCATCAAAGCCGACCTCCACCCCCGGCTCAGCCACCAGCCCGACGCCGCCGACATCGCCGCTGCGGCGAGCCTTCCCACTCGCGTGCACGGCCTGGCCCAGGATTCCCTGCGCGACGAGGACTTCGTCCTGGCCCCGCTGCCGAACCACCTGTTCCAGCGGGACAACTCGGCGTGGATCTACGGTGGCGTGTCGGTCCACCCCATGGCCAAGCCGGCGCGTCAGCGCGAGACCCTGCACAGCCGGGCCATCTACCGCTACCACCCGATGTTCGCGGGCTCGGAGTTCGAGTTCTGGTACGGCGGCGATGATACCGATCACCTGCCCGCCTCGGTCGAGGGCGGCGATATCCACGTCATCGGCCACGGCGCGGTCCTGATAGGCATGGGGGAGCGGACCACACCCGCCGCGGTGGAGATCATCTCCCAGGCTCTGTTCGCTGAAGGCCAGGCCACTCAGGTGATCGCCATCGAGCTGCCGCGCTCCCATGCGTTCATGCACCTCGACACGGTCATGACCATGATCGACACCGGCACGTTCGTCGTCTACCCCTACCTGGACCGCCACCTCCGCGCCTGGCGGCTCACGCCCGGCGACGGGCCGGTCGGCCTGCACACCGAGCGGCTCCCGGACCTGTGGGAGGCGATCGCCGCTGCGCTCGACGTCGGCAAGCTGAGGGTACTCGGCGCGGATGAGGACCTGCGTGCCGCGGAACGCGAGCAGTGGGACGACGGGACCAACTTCCTGGCCGTCGCGCCCGGGGTCATCCTCGGCTACGAGCGCAACGTCACCACCAACACCATGCTGCGCCGAGCCGGCATCGAGGTCGTCAGCGTCGTCGGCAGCGAGCTCGGCCGCGGCCGGGGCGGGCCGCGCTGCATGGTCTGCCCTATCCAGCGCGATGCCGCCTGACCCGATCTGTCCAGGAGGAAACCCCGATGCCTGTTAACCTGCACCACCGCAACTTTCTCAAGGAACTCGACTTCACCGGCGACGAGCTGCGTTACCTGATCGCGCTGGGCGGCCAGCTCAAGGCAGCTAAGGCGGCCGGCTACGAAAGGCCGTGCCTGACCGGGCGCAACATCGCTCTCATCTTCGAGAAGACGTCTACCCGTACCCGGTCAGCATTTGAGGTCGCCGCCCACGACCAGGGGGCGCACGTCACCTACCTCGGGCCCGACGAATCCCAGATCGGCAAGAAAGAGTCGATCAAGGACACCGCCCGGGTGCTCGGGCGGATGTTCGACGGCATCGAGTACCGCGGCTTCGGCCAGGACAACGTGGAAACCCTCGGCCGCTACGCCGGGGTGCCGGTGTGGAACGGGCTGACCACCGAGTGGCATCCCACCCAGATGCTGGCTGACATCCTGACCATGACCGAGCACACGGTGAAGCACCTCGGCGACATCGCGTACTGCTACCTGGGCGACGCCCGCAACAACACGGCCCGGTCCCTGCTCGTCACCGGCGCCCTGCTCGGCATGGACGTGCGGATCGCCGCCCCGCCCGAGCTGCAGCCAGACGCCAGCCTCCAGGGCATCGCGGCGAAGATCGCCGAAGGCACCGGGGCCCGGATCGCCGTCACTGACGACGTGACCACCGCGGTCGCGGGCACCGACTTCATCTACACCGACGTGTGGGTGTCCATGGGAGAGCCCGCCAGCGACTGGGACCAGCGGATCAAGCTGCTCCTCCCTTATCAGGTGAACCGGGCCGTCCTCGACGCCACCGGCAACCCGCTCGTCAAGTTCATGCACTGCCTCCCGGCCCTGCACAACCGCGACACGGTCATCGGAGAGGAACTGCACGAGCACACCGGGCTCGAGGCACTGGAGGTCACCGACGACGTGTTCGAGTCGCCTAACTCGATCGTGTTCGACCAGGCCGAGAACCGCCTCCACACCATCAAGGCCATCATGGTCGCCACGCTGGGACGCTGAGCGTGCGCATCGTGGCCGCCGTCGGCGGCAACGCCCTCCTCGAGCGAGGCGAGCCCCCCGACGCCGAGATCCAGCAGCACCACATCCGCACCGCCGTCGACGCCCTGGCCCCGCTCGCCCGCAGCGGCCAGCTGCTGGTCACGCACGGCAACGGCCCCCAGGTCGGGCTCCTCGCCCGCGAGAGCACCGCCGACACAGCCCTCGCCCGGCCGTACCCGCTCGACGTGCTCGGCGCCCAGACCCAGGGCATGATCGGCTACTGGCTCCTCCAAGGCTTCCAGAACGCCGTTCCCGGCCGCGAGATCGCCAGTATCATCACCCAGACGCTCGTCTCGGCCGCTGACCCCGCCTTCGCGGACCCGGCCAAGTTCATCGGCCCCGTCTACCCCGAAGCCGAGGCCCGCCGTATCGCCGCCGAACGAGGCTGGACGGTCAAGGCAGACGGTGACCTCTGGCGGCGAGTCGTCGCATCGCCGTTCCCCCTCCGCATCGTCGAGACCCGGCTCATCCGCCAGCTCCTCGACGCGGACGCCGTGGTGATCGGCGCTGGGGGAGGTGGCGCCCCCGTCATCCGCAACCGGCTGGGCGAGCTCGAAGGCATCGAAGCCGTCGTGGACAAAGACTCCACCGCCGGCCTCCTGGCCGACGCCCTCGACGCCGACCTGCTCCTCATCCTCACCGACGTTGCCGCCGTCGAAACCGGCTACGGGACACCAGCAGCCCGGCCCATCCACCGGGCAACGCCCGCGGACCTGCGCGCCCTTCGGTTCCCGGCCGGATCCATGGGCCCCAAAGTCGAAGCCGCCTGCCGGTTCGTCGAGCTCACCGGCGGCGCCGCCGCCATCGGCTCCCTCCGCGACGTCGACGCCATCCTCGCCGGCAAAGCCGGCACCATCGTCACACCATCCGGTACCTACCCGTGACCCACAGGACAGTGGACCGGGAAGTAACCAACCGCGCGCATGGTGAACTCCGTCCTGGGGCCCCGGCCGGCCGGCCTTGCCGGAGCCGCCAGGCAGGGCCGTAGGAGATCAACGCGGCCGAAGGGCTCCGGATATACCCGCGGGAATTGTGACCTTCGGCCCTGTCGTCAGGGAAGGCGTACGACCACCATGCAACTACACACGAAGATCGTGCCGTCCTGAGAATGAGGGCGAAACCCGCAGAAGGAGTCACCATGACACCGACGAACGGAACGAAGTACCGCGCGATCGTCGATACCCACCGGCACCCGGTCGGGGCCAAGCTCCGGGACAAGATGGCCGAGGCGGGCCTGTTCGATCCGAGGAAGCCACTCCCGCAGGCCAGCGCTCAGGACTTCTTCGCCTCCCGGGATTTTCTCGATCTGGACTACGGAGTGTCTAAGCAGCGCGAGGGCGGCGTTACCCTCAGCATCGCCAGCAACGGCGGCGAGGTGGACTGGATTTCGGGCCTGCTGAAGGTCAGCACGGGCGATGCCCTGAAGTTCCTGCACGACGAGGACCTGGAGATCAAGGACCGCTTTCCCGGCGAGTTCGAGATGATGGCCAACGCGCACGCGCTCCAAGAGAGCTGCCGGCCGATCGTCGAGGACATGATCAGCAAGGGCGGCGCCAAGGCGATCGCGGTATCCTCCAGCTACGGCGACGGCACCGACCGCGTCTTCCTCGACAGCCCCAAGGCCGAATGGCTGTGGGAGTATGCGGAGGCGAACGACATCGTGGTCCACATTCACCCGCCCATGGTGGCGCTCGGGCATGAGTCGCTGATGCAGTACCGCCTCAACGAGGCAGTAGGCCGTCCCTTCGATTCGACCGTCACCGCTGCCCGGATGATCGGCTCCGGCGTGTTCGACCGCCACCCGAAGCTCCAGGTGCTGATCGTCCACCTGGGCGGCGGACTCACGTCGACCATCGGGCGCCTCGATTTCAACTGGCACCTCAACTACAACGGCGTCGCTAATCCGCCGGCCGGCAAGCCTTACACGAACAAGCGGAAACCGTCGGAGTACTGCAAGACCAACATCCTGGTCGACTGCATGGGGTTCAGCGCACTGGGGCTGCGAGCCGCCGTTGAGATGTGCGGCGTGGACCGGGTCGTGTTCGGCACCGATTACGGCGCGGTACCCTACGGGATCAGAGAGCATGTGCAGATCGTCGAGGATGTGCTCCCGGGCCAGGCTGACCGCGACCTGGTGTTCTGGAAGACAAGCAACAGGATCTTCCGCCTGGGCCTAGCTGATACCGATCCCGCCGCCAGAGCCCTCGCCACCGTTTAACTCTTCCGCCGAAAGGCATCACGGACGCGGTAGAGCGGCATATTTCCGCGCAGCACTATCTGAGTAGAACCGGGCCTCGCGTGGCGCGTCGCGCGAAGCCCGGCGCTGCGGCGCTCAGTCACCTGAGACGCCGCACCAGGCTATGCCGAGGGAGTGGTGTCGTGAGCTCAACGCGGACGGGCCGCCGCTCGCGGGCAGTCCCCCTTGACCAGGACGATCCGCGCGTCATCGCGGCCAGCAGGCCGAGCGGCGGCTGTACGACTGCTACACCGGGGATGGTTTCCCCTCCGCCCCGCTGCTTCCCCGCCTGCCGGGTCGCCGGGTGATCGTCCTCAACCGTCCAGGTGGCGGCCTGAGCGTCCTCGGCGGCCTGGGCATCGACCGGGTCCCCATCATCGCCCACTCCATGGGCAGCCACTGGAGCCAGTGGTTCGCGATGGGCCGACCGGACCGGGTCACGGCGCTGGCGCTGCTCGGCGTGCCGGGCAACGTCCTCACCACGCGGCCGCCGCTCGCCCTGCGCTGGCCTCCGTGCGCGGCCTGAACCGCCTGGTGGTCCGCGCGATGATCCCCCGCAAGACGGAGGACGCCTTGAACGGACTGGGTTTCCTGGGCCACTCACCGGAGACCCTCAAACGGCTGCCTGCCGCGATGGCGGAGTGCTATTTCACCTTCGATCCGGCTCCCGAACTACCAGATGTCGACCCGGACTCTCATGCAGGTGACGAACCGGTTGCGCGGGTCGAATCCACGGATCCGGATCACGGAGGCCGAGCTCGCCACCGTACGCGCGCCCGCCGCGCTCCTGTGGGGCGAGCACGACCCTTTCGGCGACGTCGAGACCGGGAGACCAGCACCCGGACCACCCTCGGGACGATGGGTGACCCCGTTGACAGCAGCTACTGCGCCCAGCCGTTGCTTGGGTGAGGCCACGTCGTCGTGGGGAACATCGTGCTGACCGAAAGCGACGTAACCTCCGGGACGGGCGGGGCCACGCTGCGGCAGTTGCGTTCGCGTGGCCGGCTGCGCGGTGCGGCGGCGCTGCTCGGGCCCGCGTTCGTGGCCGCGATCGCCTACGTCGACCCGGGCAACTTCGCGACCAACTTCTCGGCCGGGGCGGCCTTCGCCTACCGCCTCGCCTGGGTCGTCCTGGCCGCCAACCTGATGGCCATGCTGGTGCAGTACCTGTCAGCCAAGATCGGCGTGGCCACCGGCAAGGACCTGCCGGAGCTCTGCCGTGAGCAACTGCCGCGCGCAGTGTCCCGCGGCCTCTGGGTTCAAGCCGAGCTGGTCGCGATGGCCACCGACATGGCCGAGTTCATCGGCGCCGCCATCGGCCTGAACCTGCTGTTCCGCACGCCGCTGCTGATCGCCGGCCTGATCACCGCAGTCGCCGCGTTCGCCATCCTGGCGCTGGAACAGCGCGGCTACCGCAGGTTCGAGCTCGCCATCATCGGGCTGCTCGGCATCGTCGTGCTCGGGTTCGCCTACGACCTGGCCACGGTGCACCCGAGCGGTGCCGGCATCGCCAGCGGCATGGTGCCGCGGCTCGGCGGATCCGCGTACCTGCTGCTGGCCGTGGGCATCATAGGAGCCACCGTCATGCCGCACGTGGTCTACCTGCACTCGGCCCTCACCAAGTCCCGGGTGCCCTGCCAGGACGACGGCGAGCGGCGCGAACTGCTCCGCTTCCAGCGGCTCGACGTGCTCATCGCCCTCGGCGCCGCGGGCCTGGTCAACCTGGCCATGCTGTTCGTCGCCGCGGCCCTGTTCAGCCACTCAGGCCACTCCGCGCAGGCAGCCGCGGTCGCGAGCGGCTCGATCGAAGCCGCCCACGCCGATCTCGGCCGGATGGCGGGCGGCGCAGCCGCGCTGGTGTTCGCCGTCACCCTGCTCGCCTCCGGACTGTCCTCCTCCAGCGTCGGCACCTACGCCGGCCAGATCGTGATGCAGGGCTTCATCGGCCGCAGCGTGCCGCTGTTCGCTCGCCGCGCGATCACCATGCTGCCCGCGCTCATCGCGCTCGCTGCCGGACTGCCGCCCACCGCCACCCTGGTGTTCTCCCAGGTCGTACTTTCCTTCGGCATCCCCTTCGCGCTCGTGCCACTGGTCGCCCTGACCCGCCGCGCCGACATCATGGGTCCGCTGGTGAACCGGCCGCTCACCACCTACGCGGCCGTCGGCACCACCGGCATCATCATCGCGCTCAACACCTACCTGCTCGCCGAGACCCTTCTGCGCTGAACCAGCCCCGGCCTTGCCGGCCTGCCGGGCAGAACAACTAAGGACTGGCCACCAGCGCGGCATGCCACCTGCAACGGCGACCGGCTAGCCCACGACTAGCCGCTCACCAGTCCACCAGGTCCTGCTGGGCGGCCCGCGCTGCTGGCCGGGAACAGCGCGCTGCTGCTCGACTGCCGCTGCTCGGCCTGCCAGCGATGGCCGCGCCCGTGCCGCTGGTGGCGGTGCTGGCCGGAATGGACATCGGGATCTTCGCGGTGGTAGTACACCACCGTGCACAAGCAGGTGCCCGCCAGTACGCAGTCCCGATGTTGACCTACGACGGGCTCGGCTCACTCTTCTTCATCCAGGCCGACCAGCGAGCCTGATCAGTCATCCGGGCCCTTCTTTGGTTGCCGTGCTCTCGTCAGGGTGATCGATGTCCACGGGCGGCAGGTCCTGTACCTCCTGTTTGGTGATCTTGAGCTGGATGCCGTCGCTGGTGCTGGCCACCGAGCTGATCGGGATTGCCACTTGCTTGCGGCCCCACAGGAGGGTCACGGGTGTCGATGACCAGGCCCTGGACAAAGCCGATGTCACCGTCGTTGGCGTGGACCTGCTCGCCGCGGCGCACGGTTACCTCACCCATGGGGACCCTG
>Ga0209530_1001142_pt1 | contig 13247 bp, 12 predicted proteins | sample BlaSpr_A8_Ref_O1_FD_187987 | JGI IMG/M metagenome (GOLD analysis project Ga0209530, IMG submission 187987) | Forest soil microbial communities from Thunder Bay, Ontario, Canada - Black Spruce, Ontario site 2_A8_Ref_O1 (SPAdes) (version 2) | ecosystem: Environmental > Terrestrial > Soil > Boreal...
TCTCTTCATAAGCAGGCATCTTCACCGGCTGTTTCATGTAGATGAATTCCATTTTCATTTCATGGGCGCGTCGCAGGAGCGCGGCACTTTCACGACCGGTAATGCAGCCCGTTCGCAGGCCGGCAGTTTGCGCAAGCGTGAGGCCCTGGCCGTCATGCGCGTCGAAGGTTTTGATTTCGAGCGCCGAGCCGTCGTTTTGCGAGAGCAAAGTCACGCTGCCATCGGTCATAGTGCCGTCGACGTCCATGAGGATGAGGCTGATTTGCGCTGCGCGTTTCTTGAGTGCGGGAGATATTTTAAGAGCACGGGCCAAAGAAAGTCTCCTGAAAGGAATTGAGGATTTTTGCGTTAAAGCCGGATCACGCACGCTCGCTCACGGCTGACGCGCCTGCTTCACCATCTCAATCAGAACATCTCGAGCTTCTTTCGGACTGCGCGCCTCACGCAGGAATGCGATGCGAGTGCCGCGCATGCCGTCCGTGGTTTTCAAACGCAGATGAAAGCCGAGGCGATCGACGGAGGTCATCGCAGCTTCCTGCGAATCTATGCCAACAAACGCTCGGGCAATGAGGATGAGCGCGTCTTTATGATCAGCGTTCATGTGCCCGATGATTTCGGTGGCGGAATCTGCGAGTGGATCAGGCTGCGCGCTGTCATATTCGGATGCAGGCACCCATCCCATCACGCCGAAACCTCCGACGTAGTAAACATCCACGACATCCATGCGGTAAAAAGAAAAATCCTCGAAGTCGACCCAGTACTTGCTGTTGTCGTAGCGCTGCAGGTAGAGCTGTCTCGCTGCCGGCACCTCCGATTTTGGCAGAGGCAGTGCGTTTCCAACCAAGGTTACTCGGGACGCCCCGAGCGGATCACCGCCAGCATCGCCCTGAGTCACGAGCAGGCTGGCGCGTGGGTCGGCCTGCAAGTTTTGCGTGTGCATAGCCATCGTGCTGATCAGGAAGATGGGGCGGCCGCGATCGTCCAATCCGTACGGCATCACTGATCCGAACGGGAACCCCGGCTGTTTACGCGACAGCGTCGAAAGGCTGCCGATGCGGCCCAAGTGGACGAGCGTCCGCGCACGCTCGGCGAACGAAAGCTCTGGCACCGGAGGCTGGTCATTGGCTGGGCTGGCGGCCGGGCCGCCGCTGGCATGTTTCCCGGGGGATAAAGAAGTCATTATGAATCTCCTGGCAGCTTACATAATCGGGTTGTGGTGCGATTTGATAGGGAAGCGAGCCAAACGCGCGATTATTGTGTCGCAAAGAACGCGACACATCGCGCGGCTCGCCCAGATCCTTCACTGCGCAAAGAACGCTGGTTCAGGATGACAATTAAACTGCACCATACCCATAATCGCATGAGCGCCGAGGAATTCTCGAAATCTGCTACCATTTTCGCCACGACTTACATCGAATGCTTATTTTCGCCACCATCTCCGGCATCGTGGTAATCCTCGCAGTGCTGTTGGACGCGTTTGAAACTGTCGTTCTGCCGCGCCGGGTCCGTCGAAAATTTCGCATTACGGTTTGGTTCTACCGCAACACCTGGAAACCGTGGCGCAAGATCACGACCTACATCAAGTCACCGGGGCGGCGCGAAAATTTTCTTGGCTACTTCGGACCGCTGTCGCTGCTTTTCCTGCTTGCCCTCTGGGCGTGCGGTTTGATCTTTGGTTTTGCCCTGCTGCAATACGGCGCGGGGGAACACGTCATGATCGCCAACGAGCCCGTCACGTTCTGGCGAGTAATTTACCTGAGTGGCTCGACCTTTTTCACGCTGGGTTATGGCGACATTATTCCGACCTCGGAACTTGCCCGTTTCCTGGCGGTGCTGGAAGCCGGCATGGGTTTTGGCTTTCTGGGCGTGGTCATCGGATACTTGCCGACAATTTATTCGTCGTTTTCCAGACGCGAAATTCAGATCTCTTTATTGGACGCGCGTGCAGGTTCACCGCCGACTGCTGCGGAAATGCTAATAAGGCTCGGGAAATGTGCTGATCTGGATGATATCTTTCGCGAATGGGAACACTGGGCGGCTGAACTGCTGGAGAGTCATATTTCGTATCCGCCGCTGGGCTTCTTTCGTTCGCAGCACATTAATCAATCGTGGCTGGGCGCGCTTACCATGATGCTTGACACCACCGCGCTAATCTCTGCGGGCATCGACGGCGTTGCGAAACCGCAGGCCAAGCTGACGTTTGCCGTGGCGCGGCACGCGGTGGTGGACCTGGCGCAATTGGTGAATGCGCAGTACGATCCGCTTGCGCCCGACCGCCTTGACGCAGAGCAAGAGGCACAACTTCGGCAAGCGCTTCTGGACCACGGCTTGAAACTTGGTGACGCAGACAAGTCCGAGGAAACTCTGACGCATTTACGCTCACTCTACGAACCCTACGCTTTGGCCATGGCGCGTAATTTGCTCATCAATCTGCCTCCCTGGATTCATCCCGAGAAAAAGAAAGACAATTGGGAAGCTGGACCGTGGGACCGCGCCATTCAAGCCAGAAGCCTGGCCGAGCCGGGGCATCACGCAGAACCTATTCAGAGGATCGACGATCACTTCTGAAAGGCATCTGTGGAGGACGTGGCTTGCTACGTTTCGCGCGGTCGAGAATATGCTGCCGTGCGGGAGACGTTGCAAGCAACGTCTCTCCGGCGCGTGCTAACATCCTCTTTCTTCCATGAAACATGTTGGCGAAAATGTATTGCGCATTGAGGCGGAGGCGTTGCGCGTCCTGGCGGATCGCATTGCAGGCCCCATGGCCGAGGCGTTCAATCGCGCTGTGGAATTGATTTACGGATGCAGCGGGCGCGTAGTAGTCACGGGCATGGGGAAAAGTGGCATCATCGCGCGCAAGATTGCGGCTACGCTGAATTCGACGGGAACGCCTGCACTGTTCATGCATCCGGTCGAAGCGGTGCATGGGGATCTGGGCATGGTGGTGCGAGGCGATGCAGTTTTGGCGCTCTCGGCCAGCGGCGAAACCGAGGAAATTCTGCGCCTGCTGGCCACGCTGAAGCGATTGCAGGTGCCGGTGATCGCGCTGACTTGCGACGAAATTTATTCGAAAAGCGCGAGCGCCCTCGGCATACCACCAAAGCTGTCTACGCTCGCAGCAGCGGCCGAAGTGAGCCTTGATTGCTCAGTGCTGGAGGAGGCATGTTCCCTTGGACTAGCCCCAACGGCGTCCACAACCTGCATGCTCGCCCTGGGCGATGCGCTGGCGATGACGCTGGCGGAGAAGCGTGGTTTCAAAGAAGAAGATTTTGCCAACCTGCACCCTGGAGGCAAGCTGGGCAAGCGTTTGGCGCGGGTCGAATCACTTATGCACACTGGAGACTCTGTGCCCCGCGTAACGCCGCGCACTACGATGCCGGATGTAATTTATGAAATGTCGCGTAAGAAACTGGGCGTGACTGCCGTAGTCGAAGGCGAAAAATTGGTGGGAGTAATCAGCGACGGCGATTTGCGGCGACTGCTTGAACAGCGCGGCAAAGACGTACTGGATTTGAGTGCGGGTGAGTGCATGACGAACAATCCGAAAACGATCGGAGGCAACGAATTCGCGGCGACGGCGTTGGCGCTAATGGAAGAGAAAAAGATTACGTCTTTAGCCGTCGTTAGCGACGATGGGAAGTTAGAAGGCATCGTCCACTTGCACGATTTATGGGGAACCGAAATGATGTAGGAATTGAATCATTGAGAGATTTAGTCATTGAATCATTAAAGGCGTAGGATCGGTCATTGAGTTGTGCTCGGATGAACAAGCTGGATCAGGCCGAGGTTTTGAAGTTGGGGACTAAACAGTTCGCCATAAGAATCGTCGGCGTGGCCCGGTCTTTGCCCCGAATGCGCGAGGGCGACGTCATCGGGAAGCAGTTGCTTCGCTGCGGCACGGCGGTCGCTGCTAATTATCGAGCTGTTTGTCGTGCCCGATCCAAGGCGGAGTTTATTTCAAAAATCAGCATCGTGGTCGAAGAAGCGGATGAGACTGTATTCTGGCTCGAGCTTCTGGCGGACACATCAGTTGTGCCGACGGGAAAGCTTTCTCTCCTGCTCAAAGAAGCAAACGAACTACCAGCTATCTGCGCAGCCTCGTTGAGCACCGCAAAGAATAACAGAGCGTCTTGAATTTGATTTTCAATGAGTCAATGATTCAATCTGTCAATGAGTCAATCCTATGTATCACTACGATCCCAATACGGCGCTCGAAGAACTCACGGAAGACGCAACTCTACCTAACCCGGTCCACGTGCGCGATATGATTCTGCGCAAGCATCCTGGGCCAGATAAGTCTCTCGAACTCAATCGGATGTTCGTCGAGTATCAGAAATTTTTCGGCGAAACGCAGAAGCTGGGGAAAGAGATTCTGAAGCAGTTGGCGGGTTGAGCAGGTTCAGTTCCATCACAGACGAGTCAAAGACCTGCCGAGCTTTCTCGGCTGGACAGCCGAGGGCGGCTGTCCCCACGTCATCTCTGCGCCATCATTTACAATAGCCAATTCCCTGCTGCTCAGGATTTTCAACTATGCATCGCTGGTCTGAACTTTTTATTCCTACTCTGCGCGAGGCGCCCGCGGACGCCGAAGTCGCCAGCCACAAGTTTCTGGTCCGCGCGGGATACATTCGTCAGCTTGCCGCCGGGCTTTATTCCTATCTTTTTCTGGGAAACCGGTCGTTCAACAAGATCATGGGCATCGTCCGCGAGGAGATGGACAAGATCGGGCAGGAATTTTATTTGCCTGCGTTGCATCCACGCGAACTTTGGGAGGCTAGCGGGCGCTGGGAAGTGATGGGCGACAATTTGTTTCGCCTGAAAGACCGCAAAGGCGCCGATCTTTGCCTGGGCATGACTCACGAAGAGGTCATGACCGACATCGCCAGCAAGGAACTGCGCAGTTACAAACAGTTGCCGCAAGTCTGGTATCAGATTCAATCCAAGTTTCGCGACGAGCCGCGGCCCAGGTCCGGGCTCTTGCGGGTGCGGCAGTTCATCATGAAGGATTCGTATTCGTTCGACATCGATGCCGCCGGACTCGACGTTTCCTACAGGAAGCATTTCGAAACTTACTGCCGCATCTTTGACCGGTGCGGACTCAAGTACATGGTGGTTGAGGCGGATTCGGGCGCGATGGGCGGCAAAGAGTCGCACGAGTTCATGGTGCGGACGCCGGCGGGCGAAGATCTGATCGTGAGTTGTGAAAGCTGTAATTATGCGGCCAACCTGGAGAGGGCAAGTTCGAGGCTCGCGGGGGTGCAGGATTTGTTGCTCGAAGGCGATGGTGAGCCGCTCGAAGTTCATACGCCCGGAATGAAGACGATTGAGGATGTAGCGCGATTTCTTGGCGTTTCTCCGAAAAACAAAATCAAGACGCTGGCTTACATGGCGGAAGAAAAAGATGCGAAGACGGGCAAGCCCAAGCTGCGTGCCGTCGTCGTGCTCATGCGCGGCGATCACCAGCTCAATGAGGCGAAGTTTGCAGCCGCCGTCGGGGGAAAGCAAACTCGCCCCATGCAGGAAGACGAAATCAAGCAGCTATTCCGTTCTCCCGCAGGTTTCCTCGGACCAATTGGCATTGACTGGGCAAAGGACTTGAAGGATGTCGATCGTCCTCTGCTGCTGGTCGACAAAGCTTTGGAGGGCCGCAAGAATCTGATCTCGGGCGCAAACAAAGAAGACTATCACCTGAAAAACGTGACTCCCGGGCACAACTTCCAGCCCACGGCGTATGCCGATCTGCGTGCGGTGATTGCCGGAGAAGCCTGTCCCAGCTGCGGGGAGCCGCTCCGCATCGACACCGCGGTTGAAATCGGCCACATCTTCAAACTGGGCTACAAATATTCGGAGTCGATGGGCGCTAGGGTTCTCGACCGCAATGGCAAGGAAGTTACTGTAATCATGGGGTGTTACGGGATTGGGATTGAGCGCATTCTCACCGCAGCGGTTGAGCAGAGTAACGATGAAAACGGCTTCTGGCTGCCGCCCTCGATTGCGCCATTCGACATTGTCGTCTGCCCCGTCAACGTGAAAGACGAGGCTCTGTTGAGAACCGCGACTGACATCGCCACGCGCCTGGAGGCCGACGGATTCGACGTGTTACTAGACGACAGGGACGAACGGCCAGGGGTCAAGTTCAAAGATGCTGACCTGGTGGGCATACCCTATCGTGTCACTGTGGGAAAGAAAGTTACCGAAGGTACTGTTGAAGTCGTTCGGCGCTCGACTCGGGAAGTCCAGGATGCTAGCATCGCGGCAATAACGGATTATTTCAAGGAATTACGACCCGCACGCTGATCAATCTTCGCGCGTGGTCGGAACCGGGAGCGCGCGATGGGTACGATCAAACTCGTTTTTGGCATCTTCGTGATTGTCGCAGGAGCATATCTGGGGGCGGAATTAGTCCCTCTCTATTATTCCAATTACCAGTTCCAGGATGACGTTAAGACCGAAGCTACGCTCGAGACCTACACGAGCAAGCCGGAAGATGCGATTCGCGACGCTATCTACAAGAAAGCACAAGGTCTCGACATCCCGCTGACCAAGGAGCAGATCAAAGTTCAGCGCCACGGCACGCAGGGCACGGGATCGCTCACTATCAGCGCGCCCTATACCGTCCATGTGGACCTTCCCGGATATCCCGTGGACCTGCACTTCGACGCCTCCACCGAAAACAAGAGCCCCTTCTGATAATGGTTGTGCGTTCGGTGTGATTTAGAATAGAGACTGGAGCCGACCTCTGCGCGCTCTGGCTCGTTTCGAATTCGCCAGAGAAACTCGAAGAGACGAAAGCTGGCGAATCGGGCGCGGGATAACGCATTCGTGGGCGCCATCATCTGACTGTGTTGGGGCGCCTATGCAGGCCCGACTCGGGTGGCTCCGCCAAATTCACCGTGACCATTAAGCTAAAGATCCCGAAAAGGAAAAAAGCTGCGAAAGCCGGCAAGGGATTCCTCTCGCGCGATCCGGTGATCCGGGCGGCATTTGCGGTTTTTATCGTTCTGTCGGTGTGCGTCTGCGGCTTCTTTTCCTATTTCTATATCAAGTACGGACGAATCGTCGATCAGCGCTTCAAAGGCCCGGTTTTCAGCAGCTCGGCCAGTATCTATGCCATACCGCGTGCCATTCGAGTGGGCGAAAAGGTTGATCTGCGCGAAATCGCGGTCCAACTCCGCCGCGCGGGCTATGCGGAAAACGATGGCCCATCCCTGATGGGAAGTTATCGCACCCTGAATAACGGCATTGAGATCAAACCCGGTCCGCAGTCCTACCATAGCCCCGAACCGGCCACGATTCGCGTACAAGAAGGTCGGGTTTCGAATATCACCGGGAAATCCGGCGAGTTGGAAGCCTACGAACTCGAACCTCGCATGATTACCGCGCTGTTCGATGCCGAGCAGCGCTCCAAACGGCAATTGGTGAAGTACAACGACATTCCCAAGGTCATGGTGGATGCCGTGCTTGCCATCGAAGACCGGCGCTTTTTTCAGCACAGTGGGGTGAATTTCGTTCGCCTGGGCGAAGCGGCTTGGGTTGATTTCACTCACCAGAAGCATGAGCAGGGCGGTTCTACGCTGACCATGCAGCTATCGCGCGCGTTCTTCCTGACTCCCCAGAAAACAGTGAAGCGCAAGATCATCGAAATGCTGATCTCGATGGAACTGGAACAGAAGTTCAGCAAGCAGCAGATTTTCGAGTTCTACGCCAATCGCGTCGATCTGGGACAGCGTGGTTCATTTACCATCAGCGGGTTCGCCGAGGCTTCGCAGGCATACTTCAATAAGGATTTGAAAGATTTGTCGCTGCCCGAGGCCGCGCTCATTGCCGGGCTCATTCAGGCGCCCAGCTATCTGTCTCCTTATCGCCATCCAGAACGAGCCACGGATCGTCGCAATCTGGTGCTGGATAGCATGGTCGAGACTCACGCCATCACGCGGGAGCAAGCCGACAAAGCGAAAGCCACGCCGCTGAAGCTTGCGCCTCCCAATGTTGAGGCCAGCGATGCGCCCTATTTTGTCGACCTGGTTCGAGACGCGGTAATCAGTCGTTTGAATGAACGTGAATTGAACGAACAGTCCTATCGAATCTATACGACTCTCGATCCCGACCTGCAACGCGCCGCAGCGCAAGCGGTGGATATGGGCATGAAGCTGGTCGACGAACAGGTAACCAAGCGGCGCACCAAGAAAGTAAAAGTTGGCAAGAACAAGTTCGAAACCACAGTTGCGCCGGGACCCCAGGCGCAAGTCGCTCTGGTTGTGCTTGATCCTCATACCGGCGAGGTTCTAGCGTTGGTTGGCGGACGAGATTACGGATTCAGCCAGCTGGATCACGCTGTGGCGCGGCGTCCCACGGGATCCATTTTTAAGCCCTTCGTTTACGCAGCAGCCATTAATACCGCCGTGGATGGAGCCAACCCGGTTTTCACTCCGGCGACGATGGTGAAGGACGAACCCGGCAGCTTCGCCTACGGCGATCAGATCTATGAGCCGCGCAATTACAAAGAGGAATATCACGGCGATGTCACGGCGCGTTACGCGTTGGCCATGTCGTTGAATAATGCCACAGTCAAGCTGGCCGAAGAAGTGGGGTACGACAAAGTCTCGGATTTGGCGAAGTCTGCGGGAATCGTTTCGGTGAAACCCACGCCAGCCATGGCTCTGGGCTCTTATGACGCTACTCCTCTGGATATGGCTGCAGCGTACACCGTCTTTGCCAACGCGGGCGTGCGCATCTCTCCGGTAATGGTGAATTCGGTTCGTAACGCCGCTGGCGACATAGTGATGGACTTCAAGCCGGACAAGCGGGAAGTGCTGGATCCGCGCGTCGCCGCCGTCATGACCAACATGATGGAAGGCGTGCTCAACTTTGGCACTGCCTTCGAGGTTCGCACTCGAGGATTTGAGGCTCCAGCGGCAGGCAAGACCGGAACTTCCCACGACGGCTGGTTCGCCGGATACACCAGCAATCTTCTGTGCATCGTCTGGGTTGGCTTCGATGATTACAGCGACATTCGCTTGAGTGGTGCTCAGACGGCAGCGCCCATCTGGGCGGAGTTCATGAAAAAGGCAGTTGCCCTCCCACAGTACGCGGACGTAAAGCCATTCTCTCAACCTGCGGGAGTGGTCGACGTTCAACTGGACAAGACTACCAATCTGCTGGCGACCCCGGCCTGTCCGGAAACCTATACAGCCGCTTTCATCGCGGGAACCGAGCCAAACCAGACCTGCGACCAGACTGCCGGCGTCAAGGGATTTTTCTCGCGCATGCTGGGTATGGGAGGCGAAAAAGCGCTTCCGCCCCCGACATCACCCGGCCAGAATGGGGCTCAGTCTGGGGCAGGTACGCAGGACGCTAATGCCACCGACCAGGATGGCAAGAAAAAAAAGGGATTTTTTGGCAAAATTGCGGGTATCTTTAAAGATGACAAACCGTCTAACCCTCCGCCCGAGCCACCGGCGCAAAATGGAAGTGCACCGCAGTGAGGGAACATTTTTGGGTTTGAAGGTGTCAAAGGAAGTGTAAGAGAGTTCGCCCGGATTTCCGGAGGTGAGCTATGCGCCGTCTGTCTCTCTTCTGCCTGCTGGCCCTGATTGTCTCGGCCGTATCCACGCTACAAGCTCAAAGTGCCAACCCTGAGCTGGTACAGGTCAGTCCGCCGACCATCCGGCGCGCCCCACCCCCTTCTGTTACTGCCACGCTCGCGGAACTGGAAGAGCGCGGCGATGAGCTGCGCGTTGAAAAGGACTACCTCGATGCCCTCGATTACTACCAGGCCATTCTGGCGAAGTCGCCGAATAATGCCGACGTCCACAACAAGGCGGGCATCGCCATGCTCCTGATGCAGCGCTACAAGGAGGCCGGCAAAGAATTCGAACGAGCCATTCATCTCGACCGTCAGTATGCCGACGCGGTGAACAATCTGGGCGTCATCGAGTATGAGCAGAAGAAATTCGGCAAGGCTATAAAACAATACGAAAAAGCGATTAAATTGCGCGCGGCCACTGCCTCCTTCTACAGCAATATGGGTGCGGCATATTTCGGCAAAAAGGAGTTTGAAAAAGCCACTGAAGCCTACGCCACGGCGATTCAGCTCGACCCGTACATCCTGGACCGCACTTCGCACAACGGAATCTCGGCGCAATTACCCTCCCCTGAGGACCGGGCACGCTTTGACTACATCATTGCGAAGCTGTGCGCCAAGCGTGGCGACTCCGACCGATCGTTGCAATATCTTCGACGGGCGCTCGAAGAGGGATACAAGGGCATCGACAACGTGTACAAGGATCCGGAGTTCGCAGGTCTTCGCAACGACGCGAGGTTCACTGAGCTGATGGCTGCGCGTCCGCCGGCGATACCCGAGTAAGTGGCTCGGTTGCAAGAGTTTAAGAGTTCCTAATAATTTTCGCGCGAGTGCGAAACTTTTTTTGGGAATTGGGTTTTTACTGGTAATGACTCCTGAAAACAACAGGGTGAGTAAGGAGAAACGGTAACCCATCGGTTGTCGACCCGAGCACGCCCCAAGCAGACAACCGGTGGGCTTTTCGTTTTAGCCATCAGCTCCGGCTCTTAGCTTTTTGGCCAAACCATCAGCCTGTAATCCAATGTGATTCTGCCGACGGCTAAGCGCCGCTTTTCTTCGGACTTCTCTCGGAGATGTAGTCGTTCAACACTTGTTTCCATCTTCCTTGCGCCTTCAGAATGTATTCGATCGCATCGCGTAATGCGCCTTCCCCGCCAGCATGCGGCGTGACGTAATGGGCCTCGGCTTTGACTTCAGCGCGAGCATTGGCGACGGCGATTGCCAGGCCACAGTTCCGCATTACCGGCAGATCCATGACGTCGTCCCCGACGAATGCGGCTTGGTTGGCATCCAGACCTTCTTGCCGCAGGATTTCCTGGAAAACGCTCCCCTTATCCTGAATGCCTTGGAAAACATGCTTTATCTTTAGATCGCGGGCGCGCAGGGCAACCGTCTCCGAGATCCGCTTGGTAATCAGCCCAGTCTGGATTCCAGCAATGCGAGCAAACGAGATCGCTGTTCCGTCGTGGGCATGGAAGCCCTTGGACTCGATCAGGCTCTGGCTCACCACGCCGAATCCACCTGCGTGGTGCCTAGCAGCGGGGTCCTCGGTCGCCGCTTGGAATCCGGCGGGAGCGGGAAAGATGTAAACTTTGCCGTCGGTGAGAACACCGTCTACATCGAACAGAAGCAGTTTGATTTTCTTGGCGCGAACTTTGGCAGATTGCGTTTTAGGCATCGCCGGAATTTTAGCATTCGCTCACTGCCGCGAAAGCCACAGAACTTGAACCCGACGGCCAAGTTTTTCGAAGTCTTGGTCGGATGTGACGAGGATGGCTTGGCGGGCCTCCGCCAGCGCGGCCGCAAGGCAATCCACGTAGGGTATTTTGTGGACTGCCTTGATTTCGCCGGCCTTCAACACCTGGGGAAGATCGACTGCAACAAGATCGATCGGAAGGCGCGACAGATTTCCGATCGTACGCCGCGCCCCCTCTTCTCCATGTCGCTGCCACAAGTAGTAAAAGACTTCTCCCCAGTTCGCAACCGATATCGACAGCAAAGCAGTGCCAATCCTGGCTTCCTGGCATAGGCGTTCCACTCGCTCAGCTCCGCCCGCATCTTCCACAAGATTCAGTATGGCGTTGGCATCGAGGACGTAGGTTTTAGTCACGTGCCATCCGGTCCTTTTCAATTCTGTGTTCGCGCTCCCGATCCTCGATCATCGAACCTTCGCCTTTGCAACAACCGCGAAGGCTATGGATGAACTCTTCGGTGACGGGCTGCGGTATCGGGTCGGTGCCTTCGTCCTCAATGATCCTGCCCCCGTAACGAACATCAAATCCCCGGTTTTTTAAAATTGCCACCGCTTGGTGGGAGTTAGTGGGGTCGTTCGGTGGCACCCCAGCGGCTTCCAGGACAAGTGGCCTCGCCGGGAGTTCCCGCCCTTCCACTATCACCGTCCACTTGGGCATCTGTCGGCTCCATCGAAAGCTTCGCGCCGCTGAAAGGATGGCCTCTTTTGTTAGAACAGCTACTCTTAAACTCGCCATTTAAGCAAACCTCTGTGACTTATTATTATTACTCAACATATTATTCATCGTCAACCTGAGGTACGAGACCCGAGCCCGATAGCGAACATTTTACGAAGCCATACATTTCCGGCTAGAATATCGTAATGACTTCCCCCACCTCATCTCTCGCCTGGGCCCACCCTCTCGTTAGGGATTGGTTCGTGCAGCGCTTCGGCACGCCCACTGAGCCGCAGGAGCGGGGATGGCCGCACATTCTGGCCGGCCACACCACTCTGATTTCCGCCCCCACTGGCTCGGGCAAAACTCTCGCGGCGTTTCTCGCTTGCATTGATCGATTGGTGCGCAAGGCGCTGGCGGGTGATCTTCAGGATCGCACCGAAGTTCTCTACGTTTCTCCACTCAAGGCACTGGGCAACGACATCCAGAAAAATCTCGAAGTGCCGCTCGGCGAGATTCTGCAGATGGCGAGTGAGCGCGGCTTGCTGATGCCGCAGATTCGCACCGCGGTCCGCACCGGCGACACGCTCATGCACGAGCGCCGGGCGATGCTGAAACGGCCTCCGCACATTCTCGTGACCACGCCGGAGTCGCTGTACATCCTGCTGACCGCAGAGAAAAGTCGGGCGATCCTGCGCGATGTCGAGACTGTGATCGTCGACGAAATCCACGCAGTAGCCGACGACAAGCGCGGAGCGCATTTAACTCTTTCGCTGGAGCGATTGGAAGCGTTGACGCACCGTCCGCCAGTGCGCATCGGACTTTCAGCTACGCAAAAGCCGATCGAAGAAGTCGCGCATTTCCTCACAGGTAATGGACGCCCTGATGCGGTGATCGTGAACGTTGGCCACAAACGTAAACTCGATCTCGCGATTGAAGTTCCGGCCAGCCAACTGGGCCCGATCGCCACCAACGAAATGTGGGACGAGATTTACGACCGCCTGGTCGAACTCGTCGAGCAGCATCGCTCTACGTTGGTTTTCGTAAACACTCGCCGACTGTCCGAGCGAATCTCGCATCATCTCGCCGAGAAACTTGGACCCGACAACGTTGCCGCCCATCATGGCAGCCTCTCCCGCAAATTGCGTTTGGCCGCGGAGAAGAAGCTCAAAGATGGCGAAGTCAAAGTGCTGGTCGCGACCGCTTCGCTGGAACTGGGAATTGATATCGGCGCCGTAGACCTGGTGGTGCAGATC
>Ga0209530_1001145_pt1 | contig 13202 bp, 13 predicted proteins | sample BlaSpr_A8_Ref_O1_FD_187987 | JGI IMG/M metagenome (GOLD analysis project Ga0209530, IMG submission 187987) | Forest soil microbial communities from Thunder Bay, Ontario, Canada - Black Spruce, Ontario site 2_A8_Ref_O1 (SPAdes) (version 2) | ecosystem: Environmental > Terrestrial > Soil > Boreal...
TGCCAGGATTGGTCGGTGGCGATTGCGGCGAGGTACAAGGGCTACCGGTATCCGATCGAGGTCATCGGGCATGCGGTGTGGCTGTATCACCGTTTCGCGTTGAGCCTGCGAGACGTTGAGGAGTTGATGGTTGCCCGTGGTGTGGTGGTCACCTACGAGACGATCCGGTCCTGGTGTGCGAAGTTCGGACCGGACTATGCCAACCAGTTACGTCGGCGGCGACCCCGCGCCGGCGACAAGTGGCACCTTGATGAGGTTTTCGTGAAGATCAATGGCAGCACTCATTACCTGTGGCGCGCGGTCGACCAGTGCGGCGACGTGCTCGACATCCTGATGCAGTCGCGCCGTAACGCAGTGGCGGCCAAGCGGTTTTTCCGCAAACTGCTCAAGGGCTTGCGGTATGTGCCGCGCGTGCTGGTGACCGACAAGCTGGCCAGCTATCAGGTCGCTCACCGCGAGCTTTTGCCGGCGGTGACCCACCGTCGCTCGAAGTACCTCAACAACCGGGCCGAGAACTCCCATCAGCCGACCAGAATCCGGGAACGGGTGATGAAACGCTTCGCCTCACCTGGACAGGCCCAACGGTTCCTGTTTGCGTTCAGCCACATCCGAGGCCACTTTCGGCCCCGTCGTCATCTGATGAGTGCACCCCCATGGCGAACCGAGATGACCAACCGCTTCGCGGTCTGGGATGAGATCACGGTCGTCGTAGCGGCATGAAAGACACAGTCAGCCACTACATTCCGCCGCCGAATCCACTCACATCGACTGAGCCACGAGCATTCTCAAAAAACTTGACGATGCCTCACGATGGAACTGTCGAGTAGTTACAGTCAGGCTTGACTTGATCCAAATTTTCGGGCATAGTGCAGTGTGCTCAATCAGGCGCCAACCTGATGGTCGTCCGTGCGTGGGAGCGGTCTAGGCAACGCAACGTGGAGAGCCGAAATCTGAAAGGGGGAAAGTGGGGCCGAAGGTCTGCATCCGTCGGGACGGCCGGGTGAGTTGGGTCTGGCCTCCGGCTTCAAGGAACCGATCGGTACCAGTGAGGAGGAATACCGGCTCTCGGGATTCTGAAAAGAAAGCAAACGTCCTGATCTCGCGACAACTCTCACCGCCGCGATCGTAATCGCATCGCGGCGTTACGGAGTTCCAGGATAGATCCCGTAGGGCTCCGTCCAGAGGGACATGATGGTCGTACCGGCCCGGTGCGACGGGTGGGTTCAATCTTGTTTAGGCGGGCCTGCGGGGCAAAATAACTGAGTCCTTGTTACAAGGCTGCTGCTGGGTATACAGGTTGAGATACAAGCAAGAACGAGGTTTCGCTGGGGTGGCTGGTCCTTGATGATGAGTTGCTCCCTTCGTCGGACGGACGGCATCTCCAATGGCGTACTGCCGCGGATAATAAACAAAAATCTTGAAGAAGGAAGAAGGACGAAGCGTGACCAGCAAAATTGAACCAGCCAATTGCACCCCCCTAAACCGCTCACGGGGCATTAGCTATCAGGAACTCCTCGATACCGATAGCAAACCGGTTCCGCAGGTGTTGCGCTTGGAATCAAGCAGCACACTCGATGTGGGGCATACGCAGCCCGAGGTCTACTTCTCTCCCGAGTTCCACCGTTTAGAGATGGAACGGATATGGCTGCGGGTATGGCAGTTCGCATGCCGAGAGGAAGTGGTGCCCGAGGTTGGAGACACCGAGGTCTACAGTATTGGGAACTATTCAGCGATAATTGTCCGTACGGCATCTGACGAGATCAAGGCATTTCCGAATGCTTGTCTTCACCGTGGTAGGGTCCTGAGAGACACCGGTGGCCGCGTTACAGAGTTGCGTTGCCCGTTCCATGGTTTCGCCTGGAACCTCGATGGCACGCTCAAGTTTGTGCCCTCTAAGTGGGACTTTCCTCAGCTAGACGAAGAGAACTTCAATCTAACCGAGTTGCCCGTAGGAAGATGGGCGGGTTTCGTCTTCATTAGCTTCAACCAGGACGTTCAGCCGTTTGAGGAGTTCATCGGGGACCTGCCCGAGCACTTCAATCAATGGCTTCTCGAAGATCGGTACACGGATGTCCACGTAGCCAAAGTCTTGAGGTGTAACTGGAAAGTAGGCCAAGAAGCGTTCATGGAGGCGTTTCATGTCACTGCGACCCATCCGCAAGCCGTCCCAGGGAGCGGTGACGAGAACTCACAATACGATATCTTTGGTAACTTCAGCCGGGCCATAACACCGACCGGAATCAGTAGTCCAAACCTAAGGTGGAAAGCGACAGAAAACGAGATCCTCGACATACTAGTGGACCGAGGGCTCGAGGAGGATCGTGTCGTCGAGGTCCCTCCGGGAACCACGGCGCGAGAGCTCACCGCTGCGGCCACGCGCGCAGGCCTGGGGACCATTATCGGGGACGCCCCCGCAGAACTGCTGTCCGACGCGGAGTTAGTTGACAACATCTATTACACGCTATTTCCTAACTTCCACCCATGGGGCAGTTTCAACAGGATCGTGTACCGGTTCCGTCCCTACGGGAACGATCCTGAGATGTCAATCTTTGATATATTCCTTTTAGCCCCCTTCAATGGCGAGCGCCCTCAGCCGGCCAGCGTCCAGTGGCTCGGGCCAGACGAGAGTATGCTGAAGGCTCCGCAGCTAGGCGTGTTGGCCCGCATCTTTGATCAGGATACCTTCAATTTGCCGCGCGTACAGCAGGGTCTGCATAATCGTTCACTGGACAACCGCGGCGTTTTGCTTAGCTCGTATCAGGAATCTAAGATCCAGCACTTCTATGCGCTGTACCAGCGGCATCTTGAGGGTTCATAAGACACCAACGGATGGCGGTCGCAGCTAATCAAGAGTACTTTATGGCATCTACTAGTACTGGTCGGCTCATAGGGCTCCGCCTGAAGGCTACGCGACCTTTAGTCGTTGTCCGGTGAACTATAAGTCGAAAGGACTGGTGGGCGTCCTGGTAAAGACTCAATGTCAAGACATACCCGAGCCAACGATTTGCACTCATGTCTCCCTTGGCCGCGTGGCAGACTTTGAACAGATGATCAGAGAGCTGGGTATGGAGTTCGCCTTCGAGATCGCTGCGAGATCTTCAAGCGGGACTCAGCTAGCGGACCGAGTCGGAATTTCCCCACCTGCTGAAAGACATCTGGGACCGAGGACTGTCACGGCTGCATTATCCGGACGTAGCAAAAAGGAGAAATAGATGCCGCTCACTCCCTTCGATGAGATGCTCTGCCATCAGATCGCTACAACCTTCGACCATGTTGACAGTAGCGATCATAGATTCTTCGATCGAACCTTTTTCGGAATGTTCGCGCCCGACGGGTCCGTGGGAGTGGTTACGGGCATGGCGTCGTACAACAACACCAACACCTTCGAGGGATATGCCGCAATCCATCACTCCGGCCGCCAGTACAATCTGCGCCTGGCGCGGCCCCTCCGCCCTGAGATGCAGGTTCTCGAGGTCGGGCCCTTGGCGCACAAAGTGTTGGAACCGCTCTCGAGGTTGCAATTGACGCTGGGGCCGAATGCGTCCGGCTGTTCGTTCGAGTTGACTTGGGAAGGAGTGATACCCCCCCATGAGGAACTTCATCACTACCAGCGTGCGCAAGGACGTGCCGTTCAGGATTTCCGTCGGTTTGATCAAGCTGGACGGGTGTCTGGGTGGGTGAACATCTGCGGGATCCAGGTTTCTGTCCCAGACTGGTTCGGAGCAAGGGACCATTCGTGGGGAGTTCGTGCGGGTATGGGCGGGTATGAGCCAGTCACGGAGACACCACGAGATGTTGGAGATCCAAGAAACTCATTTCTAGTTATCTGGCTGGAGTTTGCTACGGAGAAATGGGCCGGCCACATACAGGTTCGGGAGGACGGCGCAGGAAGGCGCCGATACTTCAACGGTTTCGTCCAAGAGCGAAGCGGCGCAAGCAATCGGTACGAAGCAGTCGACGTATCCATCGGTCCCATCTCGTTTCATCCGGGCACTGCAGCCTACTCAAATGCACAATTGCACATCACGACAGATGAGGGCTCGACCTGGGACATCGACGCGTACCCCCTCGCGACAGCTTGGGCATACCGCGGAGCGGGATATGACGGCGGCTACAACGACGGAAGAGGCCTCGGCGTGTTTAGAGGACACGTGGTCGAGCATGACGTATATGACGTCTCTGACGTTGAGAAAGTACGGTCGGTCGAGGACGATCGTGAACTCCACCCCGGCCACCGCGAACAGCCAGTGCGGCTCACATTGAATGGTGAGTCGGGCTTCGGGCACATGCCGATCGGCTTTTCTGGGCTTATTCCTCGATACGGACTGGAGCAGTTGCCGGCCCAGGGGATTCGTCGTGTTGGCCCATTTGGTTCGGTGCTTGAAGCATGAAACCTCTATTGGTGCAGCGCTACCTTGAGTGTCGTCTAGAGCAGTCGGTACGAGTAATCTCATGTGAGCACCACTTTCCGGGGGTTTCTCGAGAGACTTGGTTCGTGCGATGCAAGGTTGGGAAACTCGACGCCGAGCGATGCTTCACACTTCGACGCGACCCGGAAGGCGGTGCGATAGTACCAACGACCCTCGCTCAGGAGTGGGAGATTTATTCGCGTCTGGCCACCACGCCTGTGCCGGTTGCAACGCCGCTTTGGTATGAAACAGATCCGCATTGGCTTCAGGACGAGCGCGCGTTTTTCGTACGGGACTTTGTGGACGGCACGACACATGTAAGCAATCTCACCAATCCTGATCAACGTTACGATTCATTGCGCGAGGGGGTCGCTAAGCAACATGCCGAAAAGCTCGCCTTGCTCCACACCCTGTCCTGGAAGGAACACGGTTTCGACCAAGTCTTGCCCGTGCCGAGTTCCCCGGCCGACTCGGCCCGTCTAGAAATTGAGCTGTGGTGGGGACGTTGGGACGAGATACGCGGCCCGGCAACGCCGTTGATCACAGAACTCTTCTACTGGCTTCGAGACAGACTGCCGACCTGCTCGCCACGTATCTCGCTTTGCAAGGGAAACAACGGCCTCGGTGAAGAGATATGGCGCGACGGCGAGCTGGTCGCGTTTAGTGATTTTGAACTCGCCGCGCTTAGCTCTCCCGCGCAGGATTGGGGCAATTGTCAGGGCGTTCTAGCGTTGTGGGACCGTGAACGGACGCTGCAACACTACGAGCGCTCGGCTGGATACCGGCTAGATAGAGCTGAGCTGACATTTTGGCAGGTCTGGGGCGTGTTGAAGGGGATCTGTTGTATGAGTGCCGGGCTACGCCGGTTTGTTGAGGGCGCCGACCAGCGTCCCGTAATCGTCGCTGGATTTGGCCGGACGAAGTTGTTAGACCCGCTTCTGGCAGCTCTGATCTCCGGCGAACTTTCCGACGCCGACGCCACACTCGCGCGGTTCGACGCTCAACGCCTGGGCCACCCAGCTCATGTCGGATTCAAGGCTGCGGTACATCCGCAACGCAGATCAATGGTCCGGGACGCATGAGCTACCCGAGTGTTCGGCGTCTGCTCGAGAGCGTGCTGTGGAGCCTCGACGCGCAGGTCGCGCCAACCGTAACTGACCCATGGGCCGCGAGCTCGCTGCGAAGCATCAAGTGCGTCCTCGAGCATCTGATTGTGCGATCCGAATTTGACGCTGCGATTATGGCTGACGAGTACGCTGATCTGGCGGCGGTCATTGATCAGCTGCAGGAGCGAATGCCGGACGAAGCGCTATGGCGAGACTTGCAACTCCGTCTCGCATCGCTGGCGGAGTTGCTTCCTAGCGCGTCAGTTACGGCGTCGTTGTCCGACGCAAACGGTGCGATGCTAGAAGCGCTCGATGCGATTGTTCATGCCATCCATCGTGCTACGGATGACGCGCCTTCGCCCGAGGCTGGGGCGGCGCGTTCTATCTTGAGTGACTATTTCGTCCGACACACCGAGCGCGAGCGTTGCCTGGCTGACCCGGCATTCGCAGGTCCGTGGTACTGACCTGAGTTCGGACATTTGGCTTAGTGCCCCGGTTCGGGGATGCCGAGGCGGGTCAGGATTTCTTGTTGGGGCGCTGGGATCTCGGGCGGGAAGGTCTCGACGGCGCCGTTGATCGCGATAGTCGCTGACCGTAGGGGCTGCAGCTGTTTGGTCACTTTGGCGATGGTCAGGCCGGTGCGTTCCTGGATGCTGTGGGCGACGGCCAGGGCGGTGAACACGATGGTCAGGTGGGCCTCGATGGCGTCGCGGGTGCGGTGAAACATCGGCCGGGCACGAAGGTCGCTCTTGGACATCCGGAATGAGCGCTCGACGTGCCAGAGGTCGTGATACTTCCCGATCACTTCGGCGGCTGCCATCACCGTGGCGTCGAGGTTGGTGAGGTAGCCCTTCAGCCCGACCAGCGATTGAGCCCGGGCCAAGCTGGCTTCGTCGAGAACGCGGTCCCCGGCGTGGTTCTTGACGAACCGGGTGGACTTTGCGGCGCGTTGTCCGTTGATGACCGCGCGGGCGCGGGTCTCTTGTGCGTAGAGCGTTTTTGGTCGCGTCGTGCCCGTTTAGCCGAGTAGGACCAGATCGCCCCACGCCTGCCCATGATCGTCGGGGTTCCAGACCGGCTCAGCGCGGTGCGCGACGTCGTTGACAGTGCTGTTGGCGTGGCGGGGCGTGACAGTGTCAATGATCTGCCCGTCGGTGAAAACGTCGCCATTCCAATGGAAATGTGAGGCGAGGTCGATCGGGGCTTTCGCGTTGCGCGAACCGACGATGAACCCCAGCCCAGCCTCGTCGAGGGCAGACAGGTTCGACGCGGAGAGCATGCCGGCATCAGCGGCGATCACCATCGGCGTATCGCCGAGGTCATGACGATTGGCGAAGCTGGTGATGATCGGGACAAGCGTGGTGGTCTGGGCCGTGTTGCCCTCGAAACAGCCAATCTCCAAAGGGAATCCGGTGCGATCCACCAAGAGGCCGACGACGATCTGAGGATCGATGCGGCGTTCCTTCGAATACCCGACCTTGCGTAAATCGTCTTCATTCCCAGCCTCGAAGTACAGCGTCGTCACGTCGTATAACAACAGGCTCAACCCGCCCCGATCTGTCGCGTGGCTAAAGCACGTGGCCGCGATCTGATCCCGGTAGTCACCGGTGATCACCTTCGCGAGGTGACGTTGAATCGTCCTGTACGACACCGCCTCTGCGTCCAGATCGGCGAGCACCCGCGCGGCATCGGCCTTGCTGGTGGGCTCCACAACCCGGGCGATCACCAAATCACGGAACACCGCATCATCGACCGCGTCAAAGCCCAGCCAGTCATAGACCGTGCCGATCACGTCAAAGAGCAACCGCGAACAGGTGGCCGTGGTGCGTCCCGGTGGCGCCGGGGCACCTTTGGGCCGGCTCCTCGAGGGAATTTACGTTCCGACTGACAGGGATTCCTGGTTGACGAGCACGGCGACCCTGCCGCGCGTTGCGTAATGACCGTTGAGAAGGTCGCTGTCTCCCCAGCTCGCAGTTCCCACGCGGGCCCGCCGGTGCCCAGCTGCCTCCTCGCTCCACCCGGGAGCCCTCGACAGCACCGACTCTCCTGCGGACTCCACCAGCCCAACGTTCGTTGGCCTCGGTTGGTCGTTGCAAGGCCGGAGTTACAGTCAGCCGTGACTTGATTAGTCGGGCAAGTCATGTAACGATGGTGGAAACAACGGTCACACAACGCGAAACGGTGGTGTCAGGGTCCGACGGCTCGGCCCGCGCTTCTCCAATAGGGGGATACAAAGATGGTTCGAGTAAGACTCTTCCCGATTGCGCCTGTTCCCGGGCTCGTCGTATCCGGCTGTGGCTCGGACACGAAGTCTGTCGACATAACGACACCAGCTGGCCTAACACCCAGGAGTTCCTACGAGCGCAGTTGGCTGGCATGTCCTCTGAAGACGTCGCCCGCATCATCTGGCAGAACGCGTCTGAGCTGTACCGCCACCCGGTTCCGTAGGTATTCAGAACGACCCCGACGCCTTTGACCCGTGCTCCGCGTACCTCCAGTCCTCGTATGAAAGGAACAGTGGCATTCGTGCTCGCAGAAAACAGTTCTTGTCCTGTCGCGCCCGACTCCATCGAAGGATTGCTTTCGCTCGATGACTGGTCTCTCGACCACCAGGCCGAGATTCTCTCTCAGCTACGCCGTGCAGGACCTATTGTCTGGATTCCTCAGCTGGAGTCCTTCGCTGTCACGGAGTTCAAAGAGGTGGCTGAAGCGCTCAACGACACCGAACGGTTTTCCTCGGAGCTGGGAAACCCTCGTGGACCTCACGCTCTAACTCTCATGCAAAGCGCTAGCCGTGCGCTTGCCGACAACCGGGAAGCTCAGGCTCTGCTCGGCCGGCTGGTTCCAGATTGGCGTGCTGAGGCGTCCCTGCTAGGCCTTGATCCCCCACGTCATAGCACACACCGCCGTGTTGTAAACAGACTATTCACACCTCGCAATGTCGCATCGATTCGTCCACGTGCAGACGAGATCGCTAACATTCTGATCGATCAGTTCGTCGGCGAGGATATTGTAGATCTCAGCGCCCAATTCGCAGTGCAACTACCCCTCCGCATTATCGCTGAACAACTCGGCATCGGCGTTGACAGACTGGGAGATTTCAAACGCTGGTCCGACGACTTCGTCGCCCCGCTCGGCAATAATCGTCTCGGCGAGATTGAGATGCTTAGCATTCTACGCACACTTGTCGAGTTCGGTGACCACTTTCGGCCGGCGCTCGAAGAACGTCGCGTCAGGCCTCAGGCCGACTTTCTTACGATTCTGGCTGAGGCGACCGACGACGCGTACTCTATCAGCGACGAACAGCGCCTCGGCATCATCGCTTCGATGCTGGGGGCCGGGAACGAAACGTCGACGAAGATGCTGAGTACCGGCTGCGCAATTCTTGCGGAGCGTGCGGATCTCGCTGAATTGCTTATTGAGCAACCAGACCTGATATCAAAGTTTGTTGATGAGATCCTACGCCTTTACTCCCCCGTGCAAGGTCTCTTTCGCGTTGCTCGGCACGATACGGAGCTTGGGGGAGTGCAGATTCCGGGAGGAGCGTGGGTCTGGATGCTTTTCTCATCGGCGAATCGCTCGGAGAGCGAGTTTTCCTCCCCGCACGAAATCGATCTCAACCGACCCAACGGGAGTGCACATCTGGCCTTCGGTAAAGGCGCCCACTATTGCGTTGGCGGCGCGCTTGCGAGGATGGAAGGCGACGTGGGGTTTGCAGCCCTGCTGTCACGTGTGTACCCGTGGTCTGTCGTATCTAAAGAGCGCGATCCAAGCTACGTCTTGCACGGCTATCGCAAGCTCGTCGTCTCGATCCCAGGACGTGTCTCCGACTCGCACGGACGCGAATGAGCGCCTTCGAGCGGGTTGCGCTTGTCACGGGCTCCGGAAGTGGCCTCGGTCGCGTCACGGCAATGGCATTTGCTCGCGACGGTTATGGCGTAGCAGTGAGCGACGTCAATCCCGAGTTCGGTGTCGAGACCGTTGCGACGATCCGTAGAGCGGGGGGGCAAGCAAGCTTTTTCGAAGCGGACGTCAGTCAACCCGCCGCCGTGCAGCAGCTCGTCGCCGACGTCGCTAGTTCCTTCGGCTCGCTTCATGTCGCTGTCAACAACGCCGGGATTGTGGGCCCGAGCACGCCGTTCCACGAATACCACTATGACGCCTGGGACCGACTTCTCGCGGTGAACCTCACAGGGGTGTTTCTGTGCATGCAGAGCGAGGTCTCGCATATGAGGGCAGCTGGCGGTGGCGCCATCGTGAACGTTTCCTCTCGAGCCGGGCTGGTTGGTGCTGCCGGACGCGGTGGTTATGCCGCGACGAAACACGGAGTTGTCGGGCTCACTCGAACAGCAGCCGTTGAGTATGCCGGGCAAGGCATTCGAGTCAACGCAGTATGTCCAGGAGCGATTATGACGCCGATGCTCGAATCGGTGTTGGCGGAGGACCCGGGATCACGTGCTCGCTACGAGGAGACTTCCCCAATGGCACGCCTAGCCCTGCCGGAGGAGGTTGCCGACAGCATTGTATGGCTCTGCAGCCCGGCCGCGTCGTTCATCAATGGAGCTGCCTTGCCGATCGACGGCGGGGCAGCCGCGAGATGAGTAGGTCGTCGCACCGGCGGGCATCCAATGTAGATGACGAACTCGTTGTGGTCCTGCGATTGAGTGGCCCATACGAGATGGCTGTCGATGAGAATGGCATGCCGGGGACTGCGTTTCGAGAATCGGTCGGAACCTTCAACGGTGCCTGCCCAGACCGGCTCGTCCACACACCTCCGAGCGCATTCCGCCACTTACCGTCAGGCTTGACTCGATACACTCACCAGGCGGAGGTTAGGTTTCCGAAGCAACCGCAAAGGAATGGTGGTCGCATCACCGCGGCCGCCGCTCTTACGCGCGACCATGCGATCGTTCGGCCGCGAGTAAGCGTTCATCCGACAGGAAAAGCCGAGGTGCTGATTTGACCGGTATAGGGTTTGGGGCGTTCTATCTGACAACACCTGAGGATCATCCCGCCGACTTCGCTCGACGCATCGAGGCACTCGGATTCGATGGGTTGTGGGCAGGCGAGAGCCCGAATAATCGTGGTCCGGCCTATGACCTCTTGACTGTGCTCGCAACTGCGGCAGCAGTGACCTCACGAATTACTGTCGGAAGCGACGTGCTTCTGACTCCGCTCCACCATCCAGCTTGGATCGCCAAGGCAGTTGGGACACTAGACGTCCTCTCCAATGGTCGCGCAATTGCGGCGCTCGGGGTCGGTGGCGAGTATGCCAAGCAGTTCGAACTCTTCGGGATGCAGGTGAATGAGCGTGGCAGACGGACCAATGAGGCGATCGAAGTAATTCGCGAACTCTGGACGAACCCGGTTGCGAGCTACGAGGGTCGCTTCTTCAACTTCGACGGGGTGACAATGGAGCCTCGGCCGATGCAGTCGCCTCACCCCCCGCTGTGGATTGGCGGACGGCCAGGCGGGATTGAGAGTGGCCCAGACGGCGTCGAGCGCTTCAAAAGCAAGCTTGGCGCCATCCAACGGGCCGCGAAGTACGGTGACGGTTGGTGTCCCTACTACGTGACACCTGAAATCTATAAGAGCACTGTCGCTGCTGTCACCGACGCGGCCAAAATGTTGGATCGCGACATCTCACACATGCAGTGGGCACTCACCACGTTCTGGCTAATGCGCGATTCCTTCGAGGAGGCAGTCGAAGTAGCGAAGTCACGGAAGAGGTACGGGCGGGATCTTTCTGAGCGGGTTGCCCGCTATGACCTTCTCGGTAGCGCAAGAGACATCACGAGAAGGCTCGAGCAGTACGTTGAGGCCGGCGCTCGCTACTTCATCTGCAACTGGTCCTGCAAGCGGGATGAGATCCCCTGGCATCTTGAGATGATCGCACGTGATGTCATGCCTCACTTCCGGTGATCGGCTTCGAGTTGGTTGACGGCTGCCCGCCACCTCCAAAGCAGGAGAATCACGCACGGATACGCCGGATACGTGAGAACAACAAAGGAGACGGACATGCCGGGTCCGCTGGATGGCATTCGAATATTTGATGCAACGGTCTTCATGGTGGGACCGTGGGCGTCGATGCTGCTTGGCTCACTAGGTGCAGACGTGCTGCACGTGGAGCAACCCGATGTTGATTGGAGCGATCTCTGCGCGGGCATTCCTCCAACGGTCAACGGGACGTCGGTTGGTTACCTCGCTTGGAACATGAACAAGCGTGGCGTCGCGATCGACATGAAGATCCAAGATGAGCTGGAATTTGCGTACGGACTTATCGAGACATGTGACGTCTTCCTCTGCAACATGCGAGCTGGCGCGGCCGATCGCCTCGGCTTGGGTTACGAGAAGCTCAGCGCGTTGAACCCGCGACTCGTCTATTGCCTCGCGACGGGTCAGGGTCGAAGTGGTCCACGAACAAATCAGCGCGGGACGGACAACTCCATTCAAGCGCTGACTGGCTTCTGGTCTGCTCAGGGAGCCAGGGGTGAAGACGGCGAGATGTACCGCCACTACGCGCAGCTGGACGCGACCACCGGGAACGTTATGGCCCAAGCCATTCTTCTCGCTTTGTACACCAGGAAACGGACGGGCAGAGGCCAATTCGTGGAGGTTACGATGTTGGACGCGTCGGCAACGCTGCAGGCCACGCGTCTGGCCGAACAATTTGCAGGGGTGATGCACGAGCCCCAGGGCAGCTCCGCTTTCCCGACGGCCCCCGACCGCGCGTTCCGATGCCTGGACAATCGGTGGATCGGAGTGACTGCCACATCGGATCCGGAATGGGACAGCCTATGTCGTGCTGTTGGGCGGACGGAGCTCAGCGCTGACGCTCGATTTGAGACGAATGCCGCACGGGTGCGAAATCGCAGTGCTCTCGAGGACATCCTCGTCGGCGTCTTCCTGTCGCATCCACGTCCGTACTGGGAGTTGATTCTGTCTCGAGCGGGCGTGGTGTGGGGTGCACCGATGGGGTGGGAGGAGCTCCGACACCATGCCCAGGTCACGGAGAACGAATCCCTGATCGAGGTCGATACCGTCGCTTGGGGAAAGATATGGGCAGGAGGACCGCCTTGGCATTTTTCGAAAACCCCTGCGCGCGTCTTCGGGCCACCTATTCCCGGGATCGATACAGACGAGCTCAAGCATGAGTTGGAAAGCCTCAAGAAGGTGGACCAATGACCGACTCTCCGCTGTCGGATATATCTGTCATCGAGTTCGCCGAGGGAGTGGCCGGACCCATGACGGCCAGGCTCCTCGGTGATGCAGGTGCCGATGTAGTTAAAGTGGAAACACCAGGCGGAGACCGGACGCGCGGCTGGGCTCCACAGATCGAAGGCACGGGCGTAGCGTTTCGGTCACTCAACCGCAACAAGCGTTCGATCGTTGTGGATCCGCCACCGTCGAACGACCTCTTCCGGCTGATCGGTCACGCAGATGTTCTGATCGTCGATGACCATCTGGTCGATGTTGCGGCGCTTATGCAGGATCACCCGCACGTCATCGTGTGCGTAATCTCCGCGTGGGGTTCGAAGGGACCGTGGGCGGGCCGTCCTGGCGGAGAGTTGGCTGCGCAGTTGACCTCGGAAGCTACGTCGTCTTTGGGGCGAATCGGCGAGGAGCCAGTGCGACTCGGCGCGGATCACGCAAGTATGCAGACCGCGTTCTATGCGATGCAGGCCGT
>Ga0209530_1001146_pt1 | contig 13202 bp, 11 predicted proteins | sample BlaSpr_A8_Ref_O1_FD_187987 | JGI IMG/M metagenome (GOLD analysis project Ga0209530, IMG submission 187987) | Forest soil microbial communities from Thunder Bay, Ontario, Canada - Black Spruce, Ontario site 2_A8_Ref_O1 (SPAdes) (version 2) | ecosystem: Environmental > Terrestrial > Soil > Boreal...
ACCGCGGCTCCAACGGCCGTGTGCCGCGGGCTGATTCATCGCTGCCCGGTGGGTCTGGTCTGGGGCTCGCTATCGCGGCGGGGCTGGTGCAGGCACACCACGGCACGCTGTCGGCATGCAACCTGGGCACTGGTGCGCGTTTCGAGGTTCGATTGCCATTGGCCGCCGACTCCTGACAGCGTTTCACGAGTTGCGATCGTCGCGGGCCTCACACACGTGGGTCACAACAGTCGAATGGCGCCAGTGTTCACGCCAGAGCGGTCGGGCCGCTGTCAGCAGTTGGCGTTCCGTCAAGTTTCATGCGGCTCCACGGGCACGTCGCCATCCACAGGCCGTGCGCCGCGACGCTGTCACTCCCTGGAAGGCGCCAAATGATCGACGTGTCTTGTTCACCCATGCCATCGTCGCCGCCGGTTGGGTAGATGGTCATCGACGCATCGGATGAAGGCGTGGCATGCGGCGGATCGGCGCTGGATGTCCGGCGCGACGATGTGGACTTGGCGTTTCAGGCTCGCCCCGCGCACGGGCAGTAGCGCAAGAGTCGGGTCGCTGTCAGCGCGTTTGCGCGCAACGGATTCCGGCAGCAATGCGACGCCAAGATTCTTCCGCACGAAGTGGATGACCTCGTCGACCCGGGTGACCTCGAAGGCGACGCGTCGGGGCACACCGGCGAACCCGCGGTCGGTCTCGTGGCGCAGGCCGTAGCCGGGCGGGAAGTCGATGAACGGCAGGCCCGCGAGAGCGGTCAGGGACACCGATGATCCCGCCGTCAATGGGTGACCGGCCGGCACCACCGCGATGAGCGACTCGGTGAACAGATGGGTGAAGGTCAGTCGTTCGGTGCCCGACGGCACACTGCCGCCGACGATCGCGACGTCGAGCTTGCGGTCGCGGGTGCCGTCCACCAGCAGGTCGCTTCCGCCTCTGCGCAGCGTCACGCTGACATCGGGATGACGTGCGTGAAACATCGCCATTAGGGCGGCGACGTCGAGGCTTTCTGACGGCACCTCCATCATGCCGACGGTCAGTCGACCGGCGACGGTCCCGCTCAGCGCCTGCGCGTCGATCTTGATCTGGTCCACGCCCGCAACGACTTGGCGCAACAACGGCATGAGCGCCTCGCCCGCGGACGTCAGCGACACCGACCTCGTGGTGCGTTCAAAGAGCTGTACGCCGAGTTCGTCTTCGAATTTGCGCACCTGCTGACTCAGTGCGGACTGCACGACGAACAGACTGTCAGCCGCGCGTGTGAAACTCCTGGTCTCCGCCAAGGCGATGACATACCGCAGCTGCTGAAGATGCACATTCTTCACTTTCGATGATGAATCTGATCATATCTATGAGCTGGACTCCTGGGTTGATAGGGTCGAAAATTACCACTGTGTCCGCAGACCCGCCGCTTCACGCCGGATCGTCGTCGGCGCTTGCGTCGGTCGCGGTGCGCCCGCAGCAGCGCACCGACAGCAACGACTGCTCGGTGGTGGCCGTGCGCGACCGCATCACCGCCGACTTCGACGCGATTCCTTTCCTGGGGGCCCTGACCTGCTCGGCGACGATCATCGTCGCCGGGTCCATTGGTGAAGTGGTGTTCACCTACACCGTGGGGCGCTCGGGCATCGCCGACAGCGGGTGGCTGAAACTGTGCTTCCGCTACTACTCGGACTGGGATCTGCAAACCGCCGATCCGGGCGGCCGGGATTTCGCCACCGCCCGCCTCGTCAGTCGCTCACTGGTTGGCGGGGGATCGGAAGCCGGCGCGGCCAGCGTGCAGCGTCTGGATGCCCGCTACGACGTCAAGGGCGGCGAGCGGCCGTTCCAGAAGTCGCTTCTCATCCACGCCGTCGATGGGTACCTGCGCCCCGGTGACGTCATTGAGATCCGGCTCGGAGACCGCCGATTCGGAGGCCCTGGCACGCGCGTGCAGACGTTCGTCGAGGACGAATTCGAGTTTCACCTCTTCGTCGATGCGCTCGGGACCTCGCGGATGGCCCACGCCGATGTGCGCCGGATCGCCGTCGTTGCCGGGCCGCCGGAACGAGTCGTCATCAGCGGTCCGCGCGTCGTACGCGCCGGCAGTGCCGACGTCGAACTGCACGCCCATCTAGAGGACCGGTGGGGCAATGCCTGCCGCGACATCGCGGCCGGCACACTGCGGGCCCACGCCGACGGTGCGCTGGTGGCGAGCGCAGCCACTCCCGCCGAGGGCTGGGCCCGCGCCACGCTGTCGGTGCCGGCGGCCTCCGGCGAGATCGAGGTGATCGCAGAGTCCGGCGCGGGCACGATCGGGCCAGCGACCTGCCACTTGGATGTCATCGACGACTTTCCGGCGCCTCGCGCGTACTTCTGCGACCTGCACGTGCATTCCAACGACACGGTCGGAACACAAGACACCGACTGGAATCTTCGGTACGGCCGCGACATCGGCGCCCTCGACGTGCTGGGATACACCGCCAACGATTTCCAGATCACCGACCAAGCCTGGACTGACGCGGTCGCGGCGTGCCGGTCGGTATCGCAGGACGGCCAGTTCGTGTGCTACCCGGGCGTCGAGTGGTGCGGGACCGCCGGAGTCGGCGGCGACCACAATGTCGTGTTCCTCGGTGAGGACACCACCCTCGCCCGTTGCCTCGAATGGCATCAGGGCATGGCGGCCAGCGCCGCTCCCGTACCGCAGACTTGGCCGATCACGCGGCTTTACGCCGCTTACGACAAGGATCCCGAATCCTATCTACTGATTCCTCATGTCGGAGGCCGTCGAGCGGTCTTTGACTGGCATCATCCCGAGCTCGAGCGACTGATAGAAGTGCACTCCGCCTGGGGAAGTAGCCCGTGGTTTTTCCAGGACGCGCTGGCGCGTGGGCTGCGCCTGGGGGCCAGCGCCGCGAGCGACGAGCACCGCGGGCGCCCCGGCGGCGGCGCGCCGGGCGCCAACATCTTCGGCGGATTCGGCGGCCTGACCGGGGTTCTCGCACCCGCGCTCACCGCCACGGAGGTGGGGCGCGCGCTGCGCTCACGCCGCACCTGGGCAACCACCGGCGCCCGGGCGGTGGCCCTGCTGCGCTCCGCTGATCACTGGATGGGCGACGACATTGTGACCGACGCCGCCGGACTGGTCGCGCAATACGCCCTCTACGGCAGCGCCGGCTGGGAAGAACTGCAGATCTTCGATGCTGCAGGGCTGGTCTGGCGCCGCGACCTGCATGCCGAGGCTGGCCTGTCGGACACCCTCGTGCGGATCCGGTGGGGCGGGGCCCGGCATCGAGACAGATATCGCTGGGCCACCTGGACCGGCCGGGTGCAGATCAGCGATACCACCGTGGACGCTGTGATCCCCTGGGCGGCAACACATCCCGAGCAGCACTTCCACACCGACGGTGAGGCGATCAGCTGGCAAACCAGGACCTACGGGTCCGACATCGGGATCGTGCTCGCCCTCGGCGACCTTGCGCAGGCGCGGTTCGCAATCCACACCACGGTGCTCGAGGAGGATCTCGGCGCGACCATAGAGCTCACCGGCGCGGAGCTGATCGGCGAGGGGCAGCGTGACGTCGCCGTGGGCGGCCTCAACCTCACGTTGCACCTCGAGCGGATCGCCGATCCCGCGGCGCTCCCGACCACTGTGACCGGCGAGCTGGCACTGCGACTCCCGTCATCGGCCAGTGCGGTTTACCTGCGGGCCAAGCAATTCGATGGTCACCAGGTCTGGACCAGTCCGCTGTTCATCTCCCCGCCCGAAACCGGACAGCGACATCGAACCACCCCCGATCCATCTTGACGCGCCGCCTGCGCTGAAATAAGTCGCGGCGCAGCGTTATAAAGGAAAATGATTCATCAGATGAAAACGGCGACTTCTACCGGTAACCGCCGTGTTCAAACGCGTCGTATCCATTCTGCGGACACTGACTTGTGAGCGATGTGCGCTGCGCACGAGCTGACTCGAGCGATTGGACCCCCGCCGCTTACGGGAACGGGTGCTCCGGCGCTCCACTGGACGTGAGTGAGGAATAGAGGCTTACACCTCACAGGTTGCTGCTGAGATGCCAACTGGAGTGATCGTATCGCCGGACCGCAGTTCCGCCAACGTAATTGATAACGTCGTCTCGACGGCGCGTGCCGCCCACGAGGCCGGAGTGCGACAAGTGTGGTTGCCACAGAACTTCAACTACGACGCGGTGGCGCTGGCGGCGCTTGTCGGCTTGGCGGTTCCCGGCCTCGGCGTTGGCACCTCGGTGGTGCCGATCAACCCGCGGCACCCGCTGATCATCGCCTCGGGCGCACAGACCGCCCAGGCCGCCTCGCATGGCAACTTCAGCCTCGGGCTGGGCCTGGGCGCGCCTTCCATTGAACAGAAGGCCTTCGGCATCTCGGCGGCCAACACCGTGCAACGGTTACGCGAGCACTTGTTGGTGCTGCGCTCAATCCAGCAGAACGGCACCGTCGACTTCCATGGTGAGGAGCTCACCGCCGTCGACCCGGGCGTCATGCCGGTCTCGTTGGCGTTGGCTGGAGGCACGCCATTTCCGGTGTACGTCGCAGCGATGGGACCGCGGGCGCTACGGGTGACGGGCGAACTGGCCGACGGCACACTACCGAATTTGGCGGGCCCACGCACGATCGAACAGTTCATCGTGCCGACGATCGGACAGGCGGCCGCCGATGCCGGCCGGCCGAGTCCAAAGATCATCGCGATGGTGCAAGTCGCGGTCACCGACGACGCGGACACGGTGCGTGCCGCGGCGGCCGGCCGCTTGGCCCTCTACGAGACCGTGCCGTCTTACCGCAAGGTGCTGGACCGCGAGGGCGTCGCGAAGGCCGCCGACCTGGCGGTCATCGGCGACGCACGGGCAGTGACAGCGCAGTTGAGAACGTATCTAGACGCTGGTGCGACGGACGTGCTACTTGTCCCGCTGCAGGCCGAACCCGACGACCTTCGAAGGGTTTGGGACCTCGCGACAGTCTTGTAGCCAGTCGCTGCTGCCTTCTCGGGAGTCGTCAGCACCGCGACACACGGCTCGACTCCCAACCTGCCCGCGGGCGTGCCTGAAGTCGCTGTGGCGAAACGCCTTTCAACAAAGCGATACGAACGAGCCAAAGGGCGCCGCCCGCGCAGGAAGAGGGGAGGAGGAAGGGCCACGTCGTCGATCTCTGGCAGCCCTGATGGGGTTGCACGCCCAAGAGTTGCCACTGCCGCGCGCATATGTCGCTCACGCGGACCAGCACCTGTCTTACGAATTGTCGTACACTCGTGTCATGGCTGACACGATTACCTTCCGGCCCGACGACGACACATCGAAGGCGCTGCAGGTCTTGACCAAGGACGGCACGCCTGTATCCGCGGCCGTTCGAAGCGCTCTCATTGATGCCGCACGCCGGAAGGCCAGCGCGGCGATCCGCGCCGAGGCAGAAAGACTTGCCGAAGACGAGTCAGACCGCGCTGAGGCCATGCAGGTACTGCGCGACATGGAGACACTGCGTGCGTGGTGAGGTCTTTCAGTTCCACGCCTCGCGGGGGAGCCGCGGTCACGAACAATCCGGCTCCCGCTACGCCGTTGTAGTCCAGTCAGATCAACTGCCGCTGTCGACCTGGCTGGTCGCACCGACGTCCACGTCAGCGCGTGCCGCAAGCTTTCGGCCCGAGGTCGAAATCGGTGGCATGAACACCCGGGTACTTGCCGAGCAGACCGCAGCGGTCGACCCGGGCCGGCTCGGCAAGAGCGTCGGGTTTCTCAACTTCGACGAGATGCGCCGCGTTGATGCGGCACTGCGCATCGTCCTGGATCTCTAAGCGCCGCTATCATATCGCACACTATCTGCGAAAGCCGTTGGGCCACAGCGCAATATGCAGCATCGGTAAAGCTGCGTATTCGTTTCCGTCGTATTCGCTCTCCGTGTGGGAAGGAGAGCCCACACCAGGTGGCGATGATCACGTGCCGCCGGCCGGCTACGCTGCGGAGCAACGGCACGACGTTCAGTAGCGATCGAGCTCAATCAATCGCTCGACGACGATCTCGACGTTGCTCATGGCTGCACGGAGATCGGCGGGCAATGAGCTCAGCGCGTCGTCAATCGCCTCTCCGAATGGATCATTGAGATCTGGCTCCGAACGCGCATCCATCTCCGCAATGGTGCCAGAATCGGTGCTGGAATAGAGACTTGCGTTCCAATGAGCAGGTCATCCACGGCGACGTCGGCGACTTTCCCGAGGTTCTGTTGGCGTTGTTTCGCGGTGATAACACGGGCAAACTGGTTCTCGCGCTCGTCGGCCCTTCCTAGCGCCGCAAGTGGAGACCGCAAATGTCCGGAATCGAAGGCAAGGTTGTGGCGATCACGCTCAAAACAAGTGCGTTTACCGTCCGGACGATTTAGTCTGACGGTCTCCGGCTGGAGCAGAGGTGCTCGCGTCTTGTCAGCAGATCGAATCTTCGACGCAAGCGAGCCCGGGCAGCTTCGTTTCCAGGTTTCTGGATTAAACCGAGGCGGTCCGAAACCCGCTGCGACCGAATGGCAGTCATTTGACGACGCGCCCTCGCCACTATCGCGATGACGCGTGCGTAGACCCTAATTCCTCAAGGGAGGATCATCATGGCAACTTCATCAGCGCACGGCAACCGCCAGGCTGGCACCGCGTCGGTGCCGGAGCAGCCCGAGGTGAAGCGCGACATTTTGCCTATTCCGGATGTTGGTCATGTTGGCCTGATGACCTACGACGCGAAGGACCCGGACACCAGCTATCCGCCGATCAGGGATGTGCGGCCGCCCCGGCGTGCGCCGAATGTGCTGGTGGTGCTGATCGATGATGTGGGGTTTGGCGCCAGCAGCGCCTTCGGGGGACCGTGCCAGACCCCGAATTTTGAGAAGCTCGCCTCGGGCGGGTTGAAGTACACCCGATTGCACACCACGGCGTTGTGCTCGCCGACGCGGCAGGCTCTGCTCACCGGCCGCAACCATCATTCGGTGGGTATGGGCAATATCACCGAGACGGCCACCGCCGCACCGGGTTACACCTCGGTGTTGCCGAACACGAAAGCACCGCTGGCGGTGACGCTCAAGCTCAACGGCTATTCGACCGCGCAGTTCGGCAAGTGCCACGAGGTCCCGGTCTGGCAGACCAGCCCGGCGGGACCGTTCACCGCATGGCCGTCGGGCGGCGGCGGATTCGAGTACTTCTACGGCTTCATCGGCGGGGAGAACAATCAGTGGGACCCGGCCCTGTATGAGGGCACCACCCCGATCGAGCCCCCGAAGACACCAGCCGAGGGTTATCACCTGACCGAGGATCTGGCCGATAAGGCGATCAACTGGGCGCGCCAGCAGAAGGCACTCCTGCCTGACAAACCGTTCTTCATGTACTTCGCACCCGGCGCCACCCACGCGCCGCATCAGGTGCCCAAGGAGTGGATCGACAAATACAAGGGCAAGTTCGCCCACGGCTGGGACCGCCAGCGTGAGATCACCTTCGAGCGGCAGAAGGAACTCGGCGTCATCCCGCCCGACGCGGTGCTCACCCCGCGCCATGGGGAGATCCCCGCGTGGGACGACATGGATCCCGAACTCAAGCCGGTGTTGGAACGCGAGATGGAGGTGTACGCCGCCTTCCTCGAGCACACCGACCATCACGTCGGCAGGTTGATCGATGCTCTCGAACCGATACTGGACGACACGCTCGTCTACGTCATCGTCGGAGATAACGGCGCATCGGCGGAGGGCACGCTGCAGGGCGCGTTCAACGAGATGGCCAACTTCAACGGCATGGCCGACATGGAGACCCCCGAATTCATGATGTCCAAACTCGACGAATTCGGCGGCGAAGGGTCATACGGGCACTACGCGGTGGGCTGGGCGTGGGCGATGGATACGCCGTATCAGTGGACCAAGCAGGTGGCCTCGCACTGGGGTGGCACCCGCAACGGCACCATCGTGCACTGGCCCAATGGGATCGACGACAAGGGCGGCACGCGCAACCAGTTCACCCATGTCATCGATCTGGCACCCACCGTGTTGGAGGCGGCCGGGATCTCGCAGCCGACGATCGTCAACGGAGTCCTGCAGAGTCCGTACGAGGGCACGAGCATGCTGTATAGCTTCAACGACGCCGAAGCTCCCGAGCGGCACGAGACCCAGTATTTCGAGATGTTCTGCAACCGCGGCATCTACCACAAGGGCTGGAGCGCGGTGACCAAGCACCGCACACCGTGGCAGATGAGCGGGCAGGCCATGCCTGCCTTCGATGATGACGTCTGGGAGCTTTACGACGGCAACTCAGACTGGACGCAGTCCAGGGATCTCTCCAAAGAGAAGCCCGACAAATTGCATGAGTTGCAGCGCCTTTGGCTGATCGAAGCGGTCAAGTACAACGTGCTCCCGCTCGATGACCGACAGATCGAACGCATCAACCCCACGTCGGCCGGGCGGCCTACCCTGATCAAGGGAAATTCGCAGCTGCTGTTCCCGGGTATGGGTCGGCTGTCGGAGAACAGCGTGCTCGACATCAAGAACAAGTCATTCGCCGTTTCGTCCGAGTTGGAGGTGCCATCGGGTGGCGCCCAGGGCGTGATCATCGCCCAGGGCGGCCGGTTTGGCGGCTGGAGCCTCTACGCTAAAGATGGCAGAGCCAAGTTCCATTACAACGTGCTCGGCATCAAGGCATACGACATCGAAGCCACCGAGTCGATCCCGGCCGGCACGACCCAGGTGCGCATGGAGTTCGCCTATGACGGCGGCGGCATGGGCAAGGGCGGTGATGTCACCCTCTACTACGACGGCGAGGACGTCGGCAAGGGGCGCGTCGATCAAACCCAGGGCTTCATCTTCTCGGCCGACGAAACCACTGACGTCGGCTACGAATCCGGCACCACAGTCAGCCCCGACTACACCGCCCACACCAGCAGATTCAACGGCAAAATCGACTGGGTCCGAATCGATCTCGGGGAGGACGCCAAAGACGCCGACCACTACGTCGAACCCGACGAACGCTTCCGGATTGCGATGGCGCGTCAATAGTCAGGTCTGTGACCTGGCCCCGACGATCTCATGGAATAGGACCTGGCGAAGCGCGAGTTCTCGTGGATCGTTGTACAGGTGGAAGCCGGCTCTGTTCATCGCGTAGGCGAACCCGATACCGGTATCGGGATCGGCGAACCCGAACGAGCCTCCGGCTCCGGGCGTTCCGAACGCTTTGTCGGACGAACCGAACTTGAACTTGGGGAAGGGTTTGATGTAGCCGAGCGAGAATGTGCGCAGTCCTCGACATCGCGGGGCGTCGCCACCGCGTGGCCGCCCGCCTATAACGCCGCGAAGCACGCTTCCACACTAGTGGCAGGTGTGTAATCAGCGATCGGAAGCCCTGGGAATCGCCACCCCACCGATAGTGCTGGCCACACTGGGGGCCAACGACATATTCGGCGCACGCTTCGCAACCGGCTTGTTTCGCGAGTCCAACCTCCGCATCCGCGACGACCAATACCTCAACGAACGGACCGCAGTCCTCGCCGCCCGCATCGAAACGCACCCTTGACGTGCGATCTCCACCACCTTGATCGCGCCGAGCAAGCTATAGGCCACAGTCGACCACGGCCCGCCGGCTCCCATCGGCATGGCCTGCGCCGGCGATCAGTCCCCCGGCGGGGGAGCGGCACCGTTGGCCTGATCGCGGCGAATCCGTCCCCGGACCTTCGACTTCCCTGACCGCGCCTAGCCGATTCATCATCGCTCGCAGATCTGCATGACAAGAGCGCCGTGGAAACTGATGTGGCGGTCTCTGTGGGCAATATCCGTGTGCTACGGGTCTTACGAACCCTCGCAGACGGTAGTGGTGGTGGAGCCGAGTCGTGTCACGATTAACCAGCACCCCGTGGGGGCTGCGCCGGCGGTTCAGGCGGCTGCTGCATGCCTCTCGATCCGCACCGGCTCCGTCGAGGTCGCAGAGCAGGACGGGCTTGACCTCTATGCCCGGGCCCGGTTCGATAATGCACACACCACAAGGGGAGGCCCGTAGTGAGGACGTTCGTTCGCCATCTTGTTGCCGTCGTCATGATGGTGTTGGCCTCGATGGCAGCCGTGACGATCGCGACGCCGGCGGTGAGCTCGGCCGACTGCGCGGGCGGCGAGTGGTGGGACCCGACGGGCAAGGTCTGCCGACCGCTCGGTGTCGGGCCACAACCGTTGGCATGTGAGCCGGGCCAGTGGTGGGACCCGACGGCTAATGTATGCCGGCCGCTCGGTGTCGGGCCACAACCGTTGGCATGCGACAACGGCTGGTGGTGGGATCCGGCCGCCAACGTATGTCGTCCGCCAGCGGTGCCACCGGCCGGCTAATCCTGAGCAGATCACGTCGCAACAGCGCTGGTGGACAACGGGATTGACGTCCTGATTCATCCGCTGCTTGCGACGTGCTACCGAAATCCTCCATATGTGATTCCATCGGATTCGCTGGAAGGGGAGTCGCGGCGACGAGTCTCGTTTGGTTCCACCTGGGCGACACACCGTGATGGTTATGACGGCTTGAACGGAGACCGCCCAGCCGCTAAACCCGCGGGCGGTTCTTTGTCGGAATGCACCAAAGGTCTGGCGGTCGACAGGGGGACCACATGTCGTTTCATCTGATCCGGTGCTCGAGCTGATGCCGGCGGGGGCCGCTCAGGTCAGCGATAGCTCGCCTTCCGGCTCGCAGCCACCCCGGCGTCAGTCCCCCGGTGGGGGAGCGGCGCTAATGCCCGATCCATAGCGACACACTGCTCCGATTCATCTGATGAATCAACGAGAGTATCTGGATACCAGCAAGACCGAGTCGAATATGGTTGCGCAAGTGCCTAGTACGGGTGCATCCCAGTTATCGGCAACTAACTGCATCGGAAGCTGAAGCCGGCAGGCGTTCGTGGCTCAGCGCCGTGCCGACGCCAGCGCCGCGCCGACCTCGGCGGCAGAGGCGGGAGCGGCCGGCTGGGTCCTGTACTGCTCGTCCTTGGTCACCGCGTAGGGCGCGCAGAAGACCGGAGTGCCCAGTTGTGAGCGCCAGCTTTCGGTGAGGGGTCCCATGTCCACGGAGTCATACCCGAGCAGCGAGAGCAACTCGGCGGCTTGCTTCTTTGCTCCCGGGTCGTTGCCGGCGATCGGCAGGGCGGTGCGGTCGGCCGCGTCCACGGGCCGCGGCAGGTCCCTAAGGTGTCGGTAGTGGATGTTGTTGAACGCCTTCACGACGTGCGCCTCGGCCAGGTGCCGCTGGAGCACTTCGCTATCGGTGAGCTCCTGCGTTTCGAGTTCCGGGATGGTGCCGTCACGCGGGGGATAGTAGTTACCGGTGTCGATGACCGTCTTGCCAACGAGGGGCTCGCGGGGAACCGTCCCAATAGCGCCGACCGGGATCGTCACGACGACCCAGTCCCCGGCGGCTGCCGCCTGCGCGGGAGTGGCCGCACGGGCCTGCGGCCCCAGTTCGTCCACGAGGTCGGAAAGCGTCTGCGGCGCCCTCGAGTTGCTGAGCACGACGTCCAAGCCGGCGTCGACCGCCAGACCGGCGAGCGTGCCACCGATGCTTCCACTGCCGATGAGTCCAAGTGTCGCCATGCCTACAACCTCCTGATTGAGTGCCGATCCGCGCGAGTGCCCCTCTTCGATCCCCGAAGCGGGAGTCGTGCGATCAGCAGTGACTGCTGAAATACATGAAGAACCGCGGCCCCGCCGGGACGCCGTTGCTTGCTCGATTCGAAGTTCCGCTGCGGGCCTTGAACCGCGCCGCGTGCCTCGCCCCGTTGTAGACCCGTTGGGTCCAACAGGCCCCCGCTCCGCCCCGGCGAGCGGGGCCTTCGCCTGGTCCGGGCCGCGAGAGGGCGGAACGTGCCGTGCGTGGCTGTGGAAGAGGTCACCATGGTCCCCGTACCGCCGCCGACTGTCGTCTCCTGGGTCGACAGGCAGGCGGCGGGTGCCGGAGTCGTCCCAGTCGCATGGCTGCAGGATGGCGGCCGGCCGGTGAACAACGCCGAACGGCCGGGGATCGGCCCAGCTCCGGTTCGGCAGGTCCCCTCCGCAGCCCGCTGTGCGGGCGTTGGGGAGCGGCCGCAGGGTGATCAGAAGACATAGGGGATGTCGTGTATGACGTCCAGGTGGCGGATGCGCCATGCTCCGTCGGTCCGACGGAAGGCGAAGCGGTAGTACCCGGACTCGATGGGCTTTATGGTGCCCTGGGCGCCGAAGGTACCGACGGGCCACCCGCCCTCGGGCTTCCTGGTTCCGACGACGTCGAAGGTGATGAACTGGGTATCGATGCTGGCCTGGTCGCCGTCGACGGAGACCAGGTGGTCGTAGGTGGTGTGGTGGCTCCAGCCCAGGGGCTGGTGGGGCGCCATGGCCGTGGACATGGCCGCTGCGATCTGCGCTCCTCCGGAGAGGGTTCCCAGCAACTCCATCCCATCGGGCGCGCGGTAGTGGATCTCGACGACTGCGTCGACCTCGTAGAGCTTTGCCAGCGCCGCGCCGTCGCGCCAGTCCGCAGCCCGGCTGTATCGGGAAACGATTTCTCTGATCTCGTTCTCGGCGCTCATGACGTTCTCCGGTTCTCTCTTTGGTGCCTGTTGGTGTCCGGGCTTGTGCGGCAGACGGGCGGCCGGTCGCTTGTGCGCCCGCAGGCGGGCAGCTTGGGTGATCGCAATATGCATGAATGAAAAGTACATATCCCCGGGCAGAAATGCAACTGTAAGAGTTGCTAATATGGGGGCGTCGGGAGCCACCCGGGCCACGCGGCGGAAGAAAGGGGTACGAGCATGCTGGACGTCAGGTTCTCCAGCGCGCTGAAGGTCATGCTCCTGCTGGGCCATGCCGAGGAAGAGGGCAGTCCCGTCCTCAGCTCGACCCAGCTCGCCAGGAGTCTGAACACGAACCCGAGCCTGGTGCGCAAGCTGATGGTCCCGCTGGTGCAGGACGCTCTCGTCGCGTCCATCAAGGGCCGCGGCGGGGGTGTCCGCCTCGGCCGGTCCGCGGACCAGATCACACTGGGAGAGATCTACCGCTCATCCATCGGCGACAAGCCGCTGTGGGCCCCCCGGCTGGAGGGGCCCCGGGAGTGCCTGGTCACCAACCACTCTGCTGAGTACTTCGTCAGGCTCACCGACGAGACCGAGACAGCCGTCCTCGGCACGCTGGCAGGCCGCACCCTCGCTGACAGCCTCGACGAGTTGCGCGCCATCGACCGGACCGGCGGTGCTGCTGCT
>Ga0209530_1001147_pt1 | contig 13183 bp, 14 predicted proteins | sample BlaSpr_A8_Ref_O1_FD_187987 | JGI IMG/M metagenome (GOLD analysis project Ga0209530, IMG submission 187987) | Forest soil microbial communities from Thunder Bay, Ontario, Canada - Black Spruce, Ontario site 2_A8_Ref_O1 (SPAdes) (version 2) | ecosystem: Environmental > Terrestrial > Soil > Boreal...
CCTCGACCGGATCGATCGACCCGACGATGCCGATCCTGATGCTGGCGGTCATCTTCGGCCTGTCCATGGACTACGAGGTGTTCCTGCTGTCCCGGATCCGCGAGGTCTACGACCAGACCGGCGACAATACGGCCTCGATCGCGGCCGGCGTGGCGCGCACCGGTGGCGTGATCACCAGCCTGGCCGGGCTGCTGATCGTCGTCATCGGCGCGTTCTCCGCTTCCGGAATCACGTTCCTCAAGCTGATGGGTGTAGGCATGATCGTCGCGCTCATTCTCGACGCTTCCGTGATCCGCACGCTGCTGGTCCCCGCCACCATGCGCCTGCTCGGCCGCGCTAACTGGTGGGCCCCCGGCCCGCTCGGCCGCCTGTACGCCCGCTACGGCATAAAAGATCAGGAGTCAGAACGGCCTGTTGAGCCCGTCCCAGTCAGCTCATAGCGCCTAGTGGCTAGCCAGCCCACCGCCGCGAGTAGCGAGAAAGAGCCGGCGATGGCGCTGGCGCCACCCCAGCCCCAGGCGGAGTAGGCGTGCGCGCCGATGATGGAGCCGATCGCGCCGCCGAAGAACATCGTGGTCATGAACACCGCGGTGATCCGGGATCGCGCCTGGGGCAGCAGCCCGTAGATCACGCTGTTGTTGATCAGCAGGTTGGCCTGGACCCCGGCGTCCATGCCGAGCACGCCGATGATCAGCAGCAGCAGGCCGACCCAGGATGGTCCGGTGCCGCCGAGCGCGATCAGCCCGAACGACACCAGCTGCAGCCCGAGCATGGCTCCGGTGAGCGGCCAGCGCAGGTGCGGCCGCGCGTCCAGATGCCGCCCGCCGAACGCGGAAGCCAGCGCGCCGGCCGTCCCCGCCAGCGCGAACAGGCCGATTTCCAGCTGAGAGAAGTGGTAACGCGGCCCGGCCAGCAGGAAGGAGATGGTGGTCCAGAACGCGCTGAAGCCCGCGAAGCCGCACGCGCCGATCAGCGACCGCCAGCGCAGCACCGGCTGGGTACGCGCGACGTCGAAGACGGCGCGCAGCTGGCCGCCGTAGCCGACGCTGACCTCGCGCGGCCGGTCCGGCAGCACGCGGAACAGCACCACGGCGGTGATCCCGGTGAGCACCGCCGCGATCGCGTAGACGGCGCGCCAGCCGCCGAGCTGGGCAACGATTCCGGCGAAAGTCCTGGACAGCAGGATGCCGGTGAGCAGTCCGCTGATAAGGGTGCCGAGCACCTTGCTGCGCTCGTGATCCGCGGCGAGGGTCGCCGCGAACGGTATGAGCATCTGCACGACCACCGACGTCAGCCCGATGATGACGGCGAGCGCGCCGAGCAGCTGCAGGCCAGGCGCGGCGGCGCTGGCGGCGAGGGCGACGGTGTCCACGGCGAGCAGCCCGGTGAACAGCGGCCGCCGCCGGACGATATCCCCGGCCGGCACGAGCAGCAGCAGCCCCGCCGCGTAGCCGATCTGGGTCACGGTGACCAGCAGCGACGCCGACGTCTGGGAGACGTGCAGCCCCGCCGAGATCGTGTGCAGCAACGGCTGCGAGTAGTACAAGTTAGCGACAACAGCCCCGCAAGCAAACGCCAGCACTCGAGCCAGCCCTCGCGACATGACAGCCCCCTGCCCCGCCGCAACAGCCTCCCGCCCCACCGGGCCCTCGCCCGTTCGAGCACCTTGTGCATCAGTTGTCACAGCAGACCCTCTCGCCTCGCCGCCGCGCCGCATCGATGGCGACCCGTGGCGCACGAACCCCCTCTGGTGGGGGTTCGTGGCGCACGGGTGCCCTTGTGCCCTGCCCTTGTGCCCTGCCCTTGGGCCCGCGCGCCGCTGCCGCACTCGTGCGTCTCTGTGCCACTATGCGACGGGTCCAACTGGATTGTCAAACTAAATGGTTTGACTGGTTGGTTGGTATGCTGGGGGCATGGTGGATCCGGAGTCGACTAAGCGGCGCATTTTCGCGGCGGCGGTTGAGGAGTTTGCCGAGTACGGGCCGGCGGGTGCGCGGGTGGACCGGATCGCGGCGAAGGCGCGAGCCAACAAGGAGTCCATCTACCGGTACTTCGGCACCAAGGACGAGCTGCTGCGCCGGGTCATCGACCGGTACCTGGACGAGCAGGGCGAGCAGATGGAGCCGCGCGACGACGAGCTCCCCGAGTATGCGACCAACCTGTCCAGGTTTCACGCGGCCCATCCGGAGTTCCTGCGGATGTCGCTGTGGGAGGCGCTCGAGTTCGGCAGCGATGTCGGCGAGGGCTCGCTTGAGCACCGGCGTCAGCACTACGACGAGAAGCTCGCCGCCGTTGCCCGGCAGCAGGAGGAAGGGCTGATTGACCCCAGCCTCGATCCACGGCATCTGCTGGCCGTGCTCTTCGGCATGGTGAACTACTGCCAGATCCTGCCCCAGATGACGCGGCTGCTGTTTGGTGCCGAGCTGACCGAGGCCGACGCGGAACGGCACAGGGAGTTCATCGAGGAGTGCATCCGGCGGATCATAGAGCCACGCACAGGCGCTGATCAGGTGAAGCGATACAGTAACCAGCATGACCCAGCCTGAGGCCATACCAGAAGTGCTGTCGGCCGACCTGCCAGACGGCGTGTTCCTTGTCGACGTGCGCGAAGACGACGAGTGGGCGGCAGGCCACGCCCCCGACGCGGTGCACCTGCGGCTCGGCGATCTCGGCGCCCGCGCCACCGAGCTGCCGCGCGACACCGAGCTCTACCTGATCTGCCGCGGCGGCGCCCGCTCGGCCTACGCCGCGCAGGTCCTGGCCAGCCAGGGCTGGCAGACGGTCAACGTCGCAGACGGCATGACCGGCTGGGCCGTGGCCGGCCGGCCCATGATCAGCGCGGACGGCAGCGACCCCTTCGTCGCCTAGCCCAGATGCACGCTCCATGATCATGGGTCGTATGCGGTGATATTTGACGCAAACGACCCATGATCATGGAAGTTCCGTGGGTGCTCAGCCGGTGGTGACCTAGCCGGTGGTGACGGAGAGGGCTAGCGGGAGGACGGCGGTGGCGCCGGACTCGCGCAGCAGCTTCGCGACCACCGTCATGGTCCAGCCGGTTTCGATGCGGTCGTCGACGAGCAGGACCGGGCCGCTCACCTCGGGCACGTCGAAGGCGTTCCACAGGGACCGGACGCGCTGCGCGCTGTTGTGGCGGCGCGGGCCAGGGCCGTCGCCGCGGTAGCGGACCGCGCCGAGGTAGGACAACCTGCCGATGGCCGCGATCCGCTCGCCGAGGCTCTCGATGAGCACCGGCCGGCTCAGCGACGGCATGGACACGACGCCGGCGGGGCGCTCGGCCCAGTCCCAGGCGGCCAGCACCTTCACGATCGCGTCAAGCAGCTCAGGACGCGCGGGCTCGTCGGGGCCGGCGAACAGGGCCCGCAGGGTGATGCCCCAGCCGAGATCGGTGAGGCGGCCGAGGGCTCGTCCGGGCTCGGCCTGCACATCCGCGGGGATCTTGCCCTTGGCCTCGGTGAGGCCGGTGGGCCACATCCGGCGCGGCTCGACGCTCACGCCGGGGCGCAGCAGGCGCTCGCGGGCCGCGCCGCTGCTCGCCTCCGGCACATCCTCGGCCCACGAGCGGCCCGTGCAGTTGTCGCAGCGGCCGCACCGCTGCGCCTCGGGGTCGTCGAGCTGGCGGCGCAGGAACTCCATCCGGCAGCCGTCCGTCGCCTGGTAGCCGAGCATCGCGTCCTGCTCGCGGGTCCGTGCCGCCGCGACCCGCTCGTAGCGTTCCCCGTCGTAGGACCACGGTGTACCGGTCGCCTCCCAGCCGCCGCCGACGCGGCGGACCGCGCCGTCCACGTCCAGGACCTTCAGCATCTGCTCCAGGCGGCCGCGGGACAGGTCCACGTACGTCTCAAGCACGGCGGTCGACAGCGGCCTGCCCGCCTCGGTCAGCGCGGCCAGTGTGGCACGGACCTGCCGTTCCGGCGGGAAGGCGAGCGATGCGAAGTAGGCCCAGATGTCCTTGTCCTCGCGGCCGGGCAGCAGGATCACCTCGGCGCTGTCCACCGCCCGGCCCGCACGGCCGATCTGCTGGTAGTAGGCGACGGGGGACTGCGGGGCGCCGAGGTGCACGACGAAGCCCAGGTCGGGCTTGTCAAAGCCCATGCCGAGTGCGCTCGTCGCCACGACAGCCTTGAGCTGGTTATCAATCAAGGACTGTTCAACCACAGCCCGTTCTGATATGTCATCTTTCCCGCTGTAGGCAGCCACCTGGAAGCCCTGCTCGCGGAGGAACGCGGCGGCCTCGTGCGCCGCGGCGACGGTCAGGGTGTAGATGATGCCGGAGCCGGGCAGGTCGCCGAGGCGGGCGGCCAGCCAGCCCAGGCGCAGGTGCGCGGTCGGCAGGGTGACCACGGCGAGGTGCAGCGAGGCGCGGTCGAGCGGGCCGCGGAGCACGAGGGTCTCGGTGCCCAGCTGGTCCGCGATGTCCTGGGTGACCCGGGCGTTCGCGGTCGCGGTGGTGGCGAGAACCGGGACGCCGGCCGGCAGCTCCGCCAGCAGCGTGCGGATGCGGCGGTAGTCCGGGCGGAAGTCGTGGCCCCAGTCCGAGATGCAGTGCGCCTCGTCGATTACCAGCAGGCCGGCCGCGGCGCTCAGCTTCGGCAGCACCTGGTCGCGGAACGATGGGTTGTTCAGGCGTTCCGGGCTGACCAGCAGGACATCCGCCGTGCCGCTGGCGACGTCGGCGTAGATCGCCTCCCAGTCCTCGGTGTTCGCGGAGTTGATCGTGCGCGCGTGGATGCCGGCCCGGGCGGCGGCGTCGACCTGGTTGCGCATCAGGGCGAGCAGCGGGGAGACGATGACGGTCGGGCCCGCGCCCCGGGCGCGGAGCAGGGCGGTGGCGATGAAGTACACCGCGGACTTGCCCCAGCCGGTGCGCTGCACCACCAGGGCACGGCTGTGGTCCGCGACCAGGGCGCTGATCGCGGTCCACTGGTCGTCTCGCAGCCGGGCCTGGTCGCCGGCTAGCGCGCGGAGGTGCTGTTCCGCTTCGTCCCTAAGCTGGGTACTACTGGGCTGGGTCACCCTCTCATTGGTATCAGTACCATCGGAGTCGTGACGGACATCGTGTCTATCCGGGGGCTCAGCATTTCCGCCGTTATCGGGGCGTATGACTGGGAGCGCGGGGTTGAACAGGAGCTCATCTTCAGCGTGGACATGGCCGCGGATGTGGCCGCGGCGGCTCGTTCCGACGACCTGGGCGACGCGCTGAACTACGCCTCGGTGGCGGAGACGGTCAGCGAAGTGGTCCGCGGCGGGAAGTTCCAGCTGATCGAGACGGCGGCGGTGCGGGTCGCGGAGCGGCTGCTGGCGGAGTACGGCATCGGCTGGGTCCGGGTGGAGGTCGTCAAGCCACGCCCGGCCGAGGGCTTCGCCGCGGCGATCACGATCGAGCGTTCTGCTTGAGGTCGCGGAAGGCGGCGTCAAGGGCGTCGATGAGGTGGCCGAAGGTGACGTCAACGGACTGCGGGAGGCCGAAGCCGCCCGCGGATTCCAGGGTGGCGAGGCCATGGCAGGCGGCCCGCCACATGCGTATCGCGTGGATGAGGCTGTCCGGGTCGAGCTGGTAGCCGGTGAACGCGGCGGTGATGACCGCGAGGACCTGAGCGGCGACCCGGGCGTGTTCCTCGTCGCCGGGCGCGGTGACGCTGGCGGCGTACCGGCCGGGGTGGGTGAGGGCGTAGGTGCGATAGGCGGCGGACATCGAGGCCAGGGCGTCCTTGCCGCTGACGCCGGCCGCCGCGGTGGCCATGATGCCGGTCAGCTCGTGCAGGGCCAGCAGGGCGATGCCGTGCCGGACTTCCTCGATGCCGGCGACGTGCTTGTACAGGCCGGGCAGGGACACGCCGCAGCGAGTCGCGACCGCCGCCAGGGTGAGCCGGTCCAGGCCCGTCTCGTCGGCGACGATCGCGGCTTCCGCAACGATCCGGTCGGGTGTCAGTCCCGCTCGTGGCACGATCTACCTGGTCTTCCCGAGTACTAGGCCGCTGCCCGTGATGAATACCAGAAGGAATATCAGACCCGGCGCGGCGGCGCCGGACAGACTCGGCAGGAGCAGCAGGTAGGCGATGCCGGACACGCTGATCGAGACGGCGAGTGCACCGCCTGCGTACCTGAGCCACCTGGGCAGGACCGCCGCACTAGCGCCGGCGATGCCGAGGACGGCGAGGAGCAGCATCTTCACGCCGTCGATCCGGTCGATCGCGTGGTAGACGGCGGGATGCGTTCCGGCCACCAGGACGAGGCCGAGGGCGAACATGACGACGGAGATGGCTGCGGCGGTGAGCCCGGTGATGAGCGTGAGCCGGCTGCGGGCGGTGCGGGCCAGCGCGACGGAGACGACCGCGATGCCGATGGCGGGCAGTCCTTCCGTGAGCGCGAACTGGAGCGCCACGGCGGGGCCGTGGCCGGCCAGGGCGGTGGCGATCTGCGAGTTCGTGGCGGTGAACGACGGGCTGGGCGCGGGGATGGAGAGACCGGCGATCCAGGAGAGGGTGTAGCCGATCCCGATGATGCCGGTGACGGTCAGGGTGATGTGGCGGCGCCCGGTAAGAGCGAGTTGGTTAATTGTCATAGCTACAAGTTAATGTGCTTAGCCAAAGAACGCAAGCTATTAACCGAAAACCGGCGGGCCCCTGAACCGTCCAGGGACCCGCCGGGAGTGAGGTACCTGCTAGCCGGCTACCTTGCGGCGGTACTTGCGGACCGCTAGGGGCGCGAAGACCAGCAGCATGCCCACCGACCAGGCGACCACGGCCAGCTCCGGGTGCTCCATCGGCCAGGCGTGCACCATCGAGGCCGGATTCGGATTGCCGAACAGGTGCCGGCATGCCGCCGCGATGGCGGACATCGGATTCCAGTTGGCGACCGGCTGCAGCCAGCCGGGCATGCCCTGGGTGGGCACGAACGCACTGGATACGAACGTCAGCGGCAGGAACAAGACGAACCCCAGCTGCTGAGCCGCCTCCGGGCTGCGCAGCACCATGCCGAGCAGGATGCCTGCCCAGGCGAACGCGTAGCCGAACAGCAGCACCAGCGCGAGGGCCAGCGCGACGTCTCCGACGTTGGTGTGCACGCGCCAGCCGATGGCCAGGCCGAGGCAGACGACGATGACCGTGCTGATCATCTGCGTGAGCAGCTCGGCTATCGACCGGGCAATCAGCACCGCCCACCGGGACATCGGCAGCGACCTGAACCGGTCCATCAGGCCGGTGGACATGTCGGTGACCAGGGCCACCGCGACACCGGGGGCGGTCTGCGCCAGGCCCATGCCGAGCATGCCGCCGATCAGGTACTCGTGGTAGCTTCCGCCGCCCGGCAGCCCGATCGCGCCGCCGAACACGTAGGTAAACATCAGGATGAAGATGACCGGCATGATGGTCACGTCCATCAGCGTCTCTGGCTCGTTCCTGATCCGCGCGATAGCGCGCTTGAGCAGCACCCAGACGTCGGTCAGGAAGAGTAGGGTCGGGTTCCGGCCGTGCGTCAGGTCCCGTTCCGGTATCAGGTCCGCGGTGATGGCGGTCATGCTGCGTCACTCCCTTCCTCGGTTGGGTGTCCGGTCAGCGAGAAGAAAACGTCGTCGAGCGAGGCGCGGTGGATCGTCACGTCGTTCACGAGAACACCCGCGCCGTCCAGGGCGCGCACGACCTGGGTGGTGAGACCGTCTGTCGGCGCGACCGGCAGGGACAGGCTGGATTCGTCCTGCTGCTTGACGTCACCCGCGGCATATGGCTTGAGGGCGATGATGGCGGCCTGGAGGTCCTGGCCTGGGGCCAGGCTGATTTCCAGTAGCTCCCCGCCGACGGAGGACTTCAGCTCATCTGAGGTGCCTTCGGCGATGACCCGGCCGTCGTCGATGACCGCGATGCGGGCGGCCAGCTGGTCGGCTTCCTCCAGGTACTGGGTGGTGAGCAGCACGGTGGTGCCGTCCGCCGCGAGCCCGCGCACGATCTCCCACATCATGGCGCGGGCGTTCGGGTCGAGCCCGGTGGTGGGCTCGTCCAGGAACAGCACCGTGGGCTGGCCGATCAGGCTGGCGGACAGGTCCAGCCGCCGCCGCATGCCGCCGGAGTACGTCTTGACCGCGCGGTTGGCCGCTTCGGTCAGGTCGAACCGCTCAAGCAGCTCGTCGGCCCTGCGCTTGGCCGCGGCGAGCGTCAGGCGGCTGAGCTGGCCGATCATGACCAGGTTGGCCCGGCCGCTGAGGTACTCGTCCAGGGCCGCGTACTGCCCGGTCAGCCCGATGGCGCGCCGGACTTGTGCGGCCTGCTTGTCCACATCGAGGCCAAGCACCTGCGCCCGGCCCCCGTCCGGGCGCAGGAGCGTGGCGAACACGCGGACCGCCGTGGTCTTGCCGGCGCCGTTAGGGCCGAGCAGGCCGTAGACGGTGCCCTGCGGTACCACCAGGTCGAACCCGGCGAGTGCCTTCGTCTTGCCGTAGTTCTTGATCAGCCCGACCGCTTCGATTGCGGGGGTCTCGCTCATCTTTCCTCCCCGTTGAGAGTCTCTAGCCGTTTCTTTTACCAGGTAGACCATGTCGCCCTCCGTAACCCGGCCTCAGAGCCTTAGCTGTCGTACGATGTACCGGACTAGTACGGTGTACGGCTTGGTACGATGTACGATAGCAGTACGTTGTACGAGAGGCAACCCGTTCTGGCATGCTTGGCGGCAGAAGGAGCAGTCATGGACGAACACGACGAGGAGCAGTGGCCGTTCTCGCGGCCGCCGCGCGCCTACGCGAGGTCGGCTCGGGTATCCCGGACCGAGGCTCGCGAGCGGGGGATCGCCAGGCACGTGCAGAGCCACAAGGATCGCGGGGCGCGGCCGCCAGGTCGTGGCCAGGGGCTGTCCAGGGACGAGATCGTCCGGGCGGCGATCACCCTGGCCGATGCCGAGGGCCTCGAGGCGATCAGCATGCGCCGGCTCGCCAGGGAGCTGCGGGCTGGCGCGATGTCCCTGTACTGGCATGTCGGCTCGAAGGAAGAACTGCTCGAGGCGATGCGCGATGCCCTCGAATCCGAGGTTGAGATACCTGAGCCAAGCGGAGACTGGCGGGCGGACCTGTGGACGTTCGCGCACCGGCAGCGCGCGGGGCTGCTCAAGCATCAGTGGCTGATGGACATCATCGGCAGCGGTCCGCCGAGCGGGCCGAACGACGTCCGCAACTTCGAGCGGATGCTCGCCCTGTTCGATCAGGTAAGCCCGGACCTCCTGCTCAACATCAAGCTCTTCATGACGCTGGTGATCTACGTCATGGGCGCGGTGGTGCGGGAGACCCAGGAGATCCGCGGTGAGCAGGCCGAGAAACTGGCGGAGGCGGACATGACGCCGGAGGAACTCCAGGCCGAGCATGAGCGGGTCGGCGACTGGTTCAGGCAGTCCGGCCGCTTCCCGCAGATCCTGCGCCTGATGGAAGCGGGCTTCGATCCCGACGACCCGAAGACCAGGGATGAGCGCTTCGACTTCGGGCTCGACACCGTGCTGGACGGTATAGCTGCCCGGCTGCGGGACACGACCGGTCATACGCATTCATAGAGTCGTCGCTGCGAGGCATCCGGCTACTAGACTGACGGAGTGGAGCAAACCCCGGCAACGGCCCACGTATGGTGGGCACGCCGTCAGGACGCCTCTCCGCACCTCGAGGCCCTCCTCGACGACACCGAGCGCGGCCGCTACCAGGCCTACCGCCGCGAGGAGGACCGTCAGCGCTTCCTCGTCGGCTGCGCCCTGGCCAAGACCGTCATCGCCGCCCAGCTCGATGTCGCCGTAGGAGAAGTCACTCTCGACCGTGCCTGCACCGAGTGCGGCAAGCCACACGGCAAGCCGCGTGCCACCGGCACCGACCTCGAGCTGTCCGTGAGCCACTCCGGTGACCGCATCGCCGTCGCTACGGCGACCGCCACACCGCTCGGCGTGGACGTCGAGCAGCTGGCCGGCCGCGCGAGGCATCCCGGCGGCGACGACCCCGATGCCCTGGTCCGCTACGTCCTGGACGACAGCGAGCAGGAAGCCCTGGCCGAGGGTCAGGACGCTCGCCACCACGACTTCCTGGTCGCCTGGACGCGCAAGGAAGCCGTCACCAAGGCCACCGGCGACGGCCTCCGGGTCTCCTTCAAGCATGTCATCGTGTCCCCGGCGTCCCAGCCGCCGAGGGTCGTCTCCTGGCCCTACATCGAGCCCGTGGAGAACGTCTCGCTGTTCGACCTGATTGCGGACGAGGGATACGTATCCGCCCTTGCCGTCATCGGCTATTGCGACCGGGTACTCCGTGGTGACGGATCCGCCCTGCTCACGTTAACGTTAACCCGTGCGCATCGCCCTGTTCGTCACGTGCCTGACCGACACGATGTTCCCGGACACCGGCAAGGCGGTGGTGACCGTCCTTGAGCGCCTCGGCCACCAGGTGGAGTTCCCAGCCGGCCAGGCGTGCTGCGGCCAGATGCATTTCAACACCGGCTACCGCGAGGACGCGCTCCCGATGGCCCGCGGCTTCGTGCGGAACTTTGCCGGGTACGAGGCGATCGTCACCCCGTCCGCGTCCTGCGCCTCGATGATCCGCGAGTACTACCCGACGCTGGCCGAGGAGGCCGGTGACCAGGCTCTCGCTGCAGCCGTCAGCGAGATCGCCCCCCGCGTCCACGAGCTGTCGGGTCTCCTGGTGGATGTCCTGCGGCAGCCCGACGTCGGAGCTTACTTCCCGCACCGGGTGACCTACCACCCCACCTGCCACGGCCTGCGGATGCTGAAGATCGGCGACGCCCCGTACCGCCTGCTCCGCGGCGTCCGCGGCCTCACCCTGGTGGAGCTCCCAGAAGCGGAAGCCTGCTGCGGATTCGGCGGTACCTTCGCCGTCAAGAACGCTGAGGTATCGGCCGCCATCTGCGCCGACAAGGTGGCCGCCATCCGCCAGACCAGGGCGGAGTTCGTGGTGGCCACCGACAACTCCTGCCTCATGCACATCGGCGGCGCGCTCAGCCGGCAGCGTTCCGGCGTCGCCACGAAGCACCTGGCCGAGATTTTGGCAAGCACCGAACTGGCAAGCGCCGAACTGGCGAGTGCCGAGTGACTTCCGTTCACGGCGAGATGCCGACCTACCTGGGCATGCCCGCCTTCCCGGATGCCGCGAAGCGGGCCGTCGCTGATACTCAGCTCCGCGCGAACCTCACCCACGCCACGCACACCATCCGCACCAAGCGCGCCGGGGCGGTAGCCGAACTTGAGGACTGGGAGCAGCTCCGCGAGGCCGCCAAGGCGATCAAGGACCATACCCTCGCCAACCTCGACACGTACCTGATCCAGCTTGAGGACAACGTCACCAAGGCCGGTGGCCACGTCCACTGGGCGCGCGACGCACAGGAGGCGAACCGGATCGTCACCGGCCTCGTGCAGGCGCGGCACGCCAGCAAGGTTGTCAAGGTCAAGTCGATGACCACCCAGGAGATCGGCCTCAACGACGCACTCGAAGCCCGCGGCATCGAGCCCATCGAGACCGACCTGGCCGAGCTGATCGTCCAGCTTGGCCACGACCTGCCCAGCCACATCCTGGTCCCCGCCATCCACAAGAACCGCGCGGAGATCCGCGAGATCTTCCGCCGCGAGATGCCCGGCGCGCCGAAGGACCTCACCGACGACCCTGCCCAGCTGGCCGCGGCCGCCCGAGCCCATCTGCGCCAGGCATTCCTGGAGGCCACGGTGGCCATCTCCGGCGCTAACTTCGCGATAGCCGACACCGGCTCCCTGGTCGTCGTGGAATCCGAAGGCAACGGCCGGATGTGCCTCACCCTCCCCGACACCCTGATCTCGGTGGTCGGCATCGAGAAGATCCTCCCGTCCTGGCGCGATCTCGAGGTCTTCCTGGCCCTGCTGCCCAGGTCCTCCACCGCCGAGCGGATGAACCCCTACACCTCGATCTGGACCGGCGTCTCGCCCGCGGACGGCCCCAGGGAATTCCACCTGGTCCTGCTGGACAACGGCCGCACCGCGTCGCTGGCGGACCGCACCGGGCGCCAGGCGCTGCGCTGCATCAGGTGCTCCGCCTGCCTCAACGTGTGCCCGGTCTATGAGCGCACCGGTGGCCACGCGTACGGCTCGCCCTATCCCGGCCCGATCGGCGCGATCATCTCACCGCAATTGCGCGGCCTCGGCTCCCCGGTCGACGCGTCGCTCCCGTTCGCCTCCACCCTGTGCGGCGCGTGCTACGAGGTGTGCCCCGTCGCGATCAACATCCCGGAGGCTCTCGTGTATCTGAGGGCAAAGATCAAGCACAAGAGATCAGAACGGGCTGTGTTTCACGTCTCTGCCAAGGTTCTCGGCTCACCGCGTGGCCTGGCAGCCGCTCAGCGGGCCGCGTCAGCGTCGCGGCACATCGTGGGGAGGTCGGGCCGGATCCGCAGCCTGCCGGGGCCGCTGCGCGGCTGGACCGATACCAGGGACGCCCCGGCCCCGCCCGCCGAGTCGTTCCGTGCCTGGTGGAGCCGTACCCGTGGTGGCAAGCAGTGAGTGCCGCCCGCGAGGAGATCCTCGCCCGGATACGGGCCGCTAGTGCCGCCGCCGCTTGCTCTGCTTCCTCCCAGGAAGCGCTCCCGCGCGACTACCTCCGTGCGCACCACGACCCGGCCGAGCACGACATCGTGGCCCTGTTCGCGGAGCGTACGGCCGACTACCGGGCGGTCGTGGAGCGTGTCGCCGACGCTGACGTGGCCGCTGCCGTAGCCCGCGCGCTGGTTGTCCCTGGCCGCTACGTGGTCCCGGCAGGCCTGCCGTCGGAGTGGATCCCGGATCATATCGAGACCGCACTGGACGACCCGCCGCTGTCCCCGGCCGAGCTGGACCAGATGGCCGGGGTGATCACCAGCTGCGCGGTGGCGATCGCGGAGACCGGCACGATCATCCTGGACCACGGCCCTGGCCAGGGCCGTCGCGCGCTGACTCTGGTGCCCGACTTTCACCTGGTGGTGGTCCGGGCCGATCAGGTCGCCGCGGACCTGTCCGATGCGTTCGCCCGGCTGACCCCTTCCCGCCCGCACACGCTCATCTCCGGCCCTTCCGCCACCAGCGACATCGAGCTGATCAGGGTGGAAGGCGTGCATGGCCCCCGCACCCTCCACATCCTCCTGCTCAGCTAACCCCCACCCCCCCAACCCCCCACCCCCATGATCATGGGTAGTTG
>Ga0209530_1001148_pt1 | contig 13151 bp, 22 predicted proteins | sample BlaSpr_A8_Ref_O1_FD_187987 | JGI IMG/M metagenome (GOLD analysis project Ga0209530, IMG submission 187987) | Forest soil microbial communities from Thunder Bay, Ontario, Canada - Black Spruce, Ontario site 2_A8_Ref_O1 (SPAdes) (version 2) | ecosystem: Environmental > Terrestrial > Soil > Boreal...
GGAACAACAATTCTTTACGAAGGTGGGAGGAGTCCCGATGACTAAACGCTTCTGGCAATTCGTCCACGACCGTCTAGAGGATGCCTGGCATTGGGTGTACTACCACAAGCTCGTGGATACAAAGGAGTTACGGGCGTCCGAGCCGATCTTCTACTCGGTTAGGTACGTCAACGGGCAAGGCTATACGACGGTGGCAGATTATACGGAAAACGTACAAGGAGAGAAGTAATGGCAGGATGCTGTGTTAGTTGCGGGCAACCGATGGGGCGGGGTACCGGGCATATCTGCCAACCGCCGCCCGAACCCAAAATGACCGTTGACGAACTCCTAGCGAAGCTCGATGCTGAGTACGACCGCCTAGCAGCGGATTTGCCCGAACATTATGAAGCCTACGGGCGGTTTCGCTATTCTTATCCGCAGGATACGGGCTACCAGAGCGATAAGTACGATCTCGATAGAAAGCTAGCCCGGCAGAAAGAAATTCGCAGTGTACAGAACGATATTCGAACCGAGGAAAGAAGGTAACAGCATGAAACCAATAGACTTGTTGGGTAATTCCATTGAAGCGGGCGACGTTGTGGTCATCAAGCCCGACCATGTTGTAGCTGTAGTCGCGGCAGTTGAGACCGGAGATATTGTCCGCGGGCTATCCATCTCTGGCCCGAAGCCCGAAGGCCAACAGATTCAACCACATATCGTCCTCCGGGTAGAGATGTCTACGGTTCAGGCAATTCTCCCGAACGGGTTGGTTCCGGGCGTTATCAAGGTCCAGAAGCCCGAGCAGAAAGGATAACTCATATGTATGCAATGACTTACACTAGTTGTACCCGCTGCCGAAGGCTTATCGCGGCCCATCCGATGCAGAATGCCTACGGTGCCGAGTCTCAGTACAGCCAAATTGACGGGCAGGTTGTGTGTTGGGAGTGTACGGGCAAGGTAGTGGATGAAAAGAAGCTCGTCCCCTTCAAGCCGCAAAGTACGGAAAACGGATAATGAAGCCCGTATCACCGCTTGACAAGTAACCCGCAATCTGTTACCATCATTTACGTAGAATCAATCGTTTGCGGGCGAGATCGTCCGTATATGCAATCAACGAATTGCCGTAACTATAAGTGTGTCAAAGTTTTGCGGGGAATTTCACAGGATTTGACGATGGTTGAGTATGGGGAAAGGTAACGTGTGACTCGGGCCAAGGCGAACGATAGGTTCAAAAAAGACCTCCGAACATTGCCCGAAGATTCGACGGCATACTGGAATGAAGTTCTTAGGCGCGAAGGATTAAGCATGAGCGCGGGTTCTGACCGCCGTCTTGTACACGTGGGTGATTCCGGGCAGCTTGAGAGAGTAGAGGCCGCCCGAGAAGAAGAGGAAGTTTTCGGCGGGCGGAAGGTAAAACCCGAAGGAGCTAATCCCGAATAATGGATTGTTCGTATACAGCGGTTTACGAATCCTACGCAAAGTTTTGCAATATGATCGGGCAGCCCGTGCTGCTGTTTGAAAACTGGATGCATGCCCGCGAGGACGCCGGGACTCCAAAGAACCAGACCAAAGAATTTTTAGACAAACAAAGTTCACGCAAGGGCGAGAGCGGTTTGACATTCGAAGACAAGTAGAACGTCAAGTATTAGTTGAATGCTCGCCCAACCATCGCCCGTCAACACGGGCAGTAGGGGGTCTTGCGGGCTAAACAGCCCCGGCGCTATGGCGTGCAGACCCCCGAAAGTTTTGTAACACGAACCAGCCGAGCAGAGGGCCTCGTTTGAGGGCGGCTTAAAATTGTGCTCTGTTTAGGAACCTGATGAAGACTCTGGCCGCGATTGTTCTCAGCCTATATTTGTCCGTTATCTGTTTCGGGCAAGCTCGCCCGTCAAACGCCGAATACATCAAAGACACCCTCTACCCCGCAGTCGGGCTCTTGTACTCGCAGGATGCCGAGGGCGGCATGAAGATGCGCTGCACGGCGACCGCCATTGGCTTGGAAGACGGCGTAACTACTTTTCTCACCGCGGCGCATTGCGGCTGTGTTGATACCGAAGAGAAGAAGCAGACTAGCCCCGAGAAGGGCGTTGTTTTCTACATCACGGGCGACGACCCTGACGATAAGACTTTTGAGAAGGCTACGGTAACGGGCTGCGGTTATCGGACTAAGGGCGACGACTTTATGTTCTTGTCCGTCAAGAGCAAGAAGCCGTTTCCGATTGTAAAGCTCGGGCATGACCCAGAATTGCTCGACCAGGTTGTTAACGTTGCTTCGCCCCTTGGCCTCGGCAAGCAAGCGTTTCTGGGTTCAGTTGCCAGTCCTAAGCTCGAACGCCCGTTAGTTGAGGGCGACATTAACTGGACGGGCATCGTTACCCTCCAGATGTTCGGCGTCAACGGCGGAAGCTCGGGCAGCGCCGTTATTTGCCTGAACCAGCAAGCTATCTGCGGAACCGTAGTTGGCAGCATCGCCGAGACTACGATGACGGCCATGCCCGTATCCAGACTCAAGGCTGTGCAGGCGGGAATCGCCGACCACAGTTATAAATATTGGGTGGCCGATCCGGACGCCCCAACCCCAACGCCCGCGGATAAGAAATGAGCAAGACCGCTAGCTGGCTTCTCATAATTTATGCGCTTCTGGTTACGGGGATTGCGGGCTTCGAAGCAGCGTATATCGGGCATCTGCGATTCATTATCAGTATTTTGCTTCACGGAAGCTCGAACTAATGAAAGCTATAATCATCAAGACGAACGGCAAGCGCGAGGAGCGGGAAATCTCCAAGGAAGTATTTCTGCTTCATCCCGATCAACTCGCCCACTACGCCCGCAAGAGGAAGTGGCGGGCTATTCTGCCCGCGAAATAAAATTTATGGACGATAAAGATACTAGCAGATTTGATGACTGGCAGAAGGCTCCTACCCCCAGCCCCCTCAAAGCCTCCAACACGCTTGAGACGCTGAGGCCGCGAGAGGTTCGGGTGACCCAAGAGTGGGACGGTACGGGTGTTGTTAATCGCGAGGAAGCACTGAATCTTGATTCTATCGCGGGCGTATTTGTACGGAAAACGGATTTGGCGAACGATATAGCGATTTGCGAGCATTATACTAATCAGGCGACCCCAGAAGACGTTGCAGCGTGGGGGAAAAAGTTAGCCGCGAACCTGCCGCCCGCACATAACGTCTTGCCCGTAGACTGGCCTACTGCCCAAGAGACAATGGGGCTGCCGAAGCTAGACCCAAAAAAATTTGAATACTCGTACAAGCCCACTACAACGCTTGAAGCCCGCATCAGCAAGTTAGAAGGATTAGTTGACGGGCTTCTGGATCGAATCGCTCTTTATAACACGCGGTCGAGCCATAAAATTTAGATGGTGACGATCAAGCTTTGCGGAGGCACGGGCAACCAAATTTTCCAACGGGCTTTTGGATACGCGCTCGAAGCCCTCGGCAACGAAGTTGTTTTCGACCGCTGGTATTTCGACAACGTTGCTAGCCGGGCGTACACGCTTGACAGGTTCAACACCGAGGTAATTTTCGGGCAACCTCGTGGGCGTGAGATTGGCGAGGGCGGGCTTCTGTATCACCCCGAACTCCTAAAAAAATACGACGAAGATGTAACGCTGGCGGGCTACTGGCAGACCGAAAAATATTGGACGCCCGCAGTTCAAGACAAGATTCGTAAGGCGTTCACGCTCCGCCGATACCCGAGCGAACAGTCTCTGGCGGTAGCAAACAAGATTCACAACTGCAACAGCGTTTCACTGCATGTCCGCAGAACCGATACGCTATCGCCTCGCGGTCTCGCGCATCACGGGTTGATCCCGAACGAGTATTATGCACGGGCGGTTGACCACATAGTTGCCTGCACTCCAGACCCGCATTTCTTTGTGTTCTCCGATGATATCGGATGGTGCAAGGAAAACATTGGTCTAGGCGGCCTGCCCGTAACATTCGTTGACCACAATACGACGGGCGTTGAAGTCCTCGGGAACTACGAAGTACGGAAAACGGATAACGGCACGGAGCACGAAGACCTGTGGCTGATGTCTCGATGCAAGCACTCAATCGGCGCTAACAGTTCCTTCGGTTGGTGGGGCTCGTGGCTGATGCAGAACCCCGAAAAAATTTGCATCGTTCCCGCGAAATGGTTTCCCCCTAATAGCGACCATACTAGCGCAGATATGATTCCCGATTCTTGGATTAAGCTGTGAGTCACCTATCCATAGTCTACAGTGTGAACAACCGCGGGTACGGCGGGGATTTCATAGGCCGGACCCAAGCGTGCATTGACAACTTATTCCAGTTATCTGCCAATGTGGGGCTAGACGCCCACATTACTTTTGTTGAATGGTATCCACCCGCAGATCGCCCGCGGGTTTCGCAAGTTCTGAACTGGCAGCGCCAGACGCTGCCCGTACGGTTCATCGAAGTCCCCGAAGAAGTCCATAATCTGGTTCCCAACCCCAAGGGAATATTTTTCTGGGAAATGTGGGCCAAGAACATCGGTATTCGACGTAGTTCTGGCGACTTTATTTTGTCAGCCAACCCGGACAATATCTACAGCGAAGCCTTGATAGCCCGTTTGAAAACGCTCGAAAAAGATGCGTTCTATCGGACAGATAGCTACGACATGCTGCCCGATGGCCAAATAGCAGAGATTCACCGAGCTTGCGAAACTTTAGTTAACGGAAGACCCAACGATAATCCGGGGTTTATAAAGCCCGATAAGACTGGCAAATTCCGCTATCCGCCCCCGATTGGGTATATCGAACCGCTACATTTCAATAAATCCGGGGATTTCTTCCTCATGGCCCGTAAGAATTGGCTTGAAATGCGCGGGCACCCCGAAACGGATTATACAGCATCAACGGACGCCGAGACCGTATACTTGGCCGCAGCACACGGGTGGAAACAGATTATTCTCCCTGAAAAGACGTATCACCTACGTCATTCTAGAGACGAGTGGCATTGGTATTGTCCGCCGTGGTCCGATGCCGCGCCGCGAGGAACCAAGAACGGGCCTAATTGGGGTTTCGCTGATCGAGATTTTCATATGTACGAAATCTGATGCTTGAAGAATTCTACAAGCAGTTTGTCAACCCAGACGGTCTCGTATTCGATATAGGGGCGAACGTCGGGAGTCGATCAAAAGCCTTCCTGAACATCGGGGCACGAGTGGTTGCGGTTGAACCTGATCCTCGTTGCCATTTAGAACTTTATGAAATTCCGAACCTCAAAGTTGCGAATGTAGCGGCGGGTGAGGACGGGGTTTTAGGGAAACTGAAGCTCGGGAATTCAGCCTGCGCCACAACGTTGTCCGGAAAATGGATTGAAGCTGTTACGGAGACTGACCGATTCGGCGGGTTTGAATGGACCGACGAGTTGACTGTAATTCAATACAGTCTGGACCATCTGATCCGGATTTACGGACTGCCAGAATTTATCAAAATTGACGTTGAAGGCTACGAGGCAGAAGTCTTGCGCGGGCTTTCGCAGCCCGTAAAAGCCTTGTCATTTGAATTCACTCCAGAGTTTTTAGATTCCGCCGATGCATGCATTAAAAGGGTTGAGTTTCTAGGCATGCGGAAATTTGCATATTCGCTAGAAGAAACCTTGAAATTATCCGAATGGGCGTCGGGCGGCGAGGTTTTCGCCCAGCTACAGAAACTAGACCCTAAAGTTTACGGCGACGTATATGCTCAACTAGAGAGCGATAATGTTTGTTCAGATATCGGGAGTTCCACAGCCTAATCAGGGCAAGATATGCTTGGTAACCCCGCCTTCTGGATTCCTTCTTGACCAGCGAGTTTTCGTTTCCCTCGGCATTCTGAAGATAGGTGCAGTTCTCGAACAAGCTGGCTGGGAAGTTGACCATCTTGATTTGACGGGCGTTGCGAACTACGAAGAAGCCGCAGCGGATTACAAAGGTTGCGAGTTGTTTGCGATCACGGCTACGACGCCGCAGATACCCGCCGCAGTCAGAATCAGGAAGGCCCTGAAAGGGAAAGCAGTCCTCGGTGGCCCGCACCCGACGCTTGTACACGCCGCAGTGAAGCGAGGAAGTACGCGAGCGTTGGACGCCCTTGATTTCCTGCTAAAAAATTTCGATACAGTAGTTGCGGGCGACGGCGAAAAAGCAATCTTTAGGGCAATCCGTGAGTACGGTTTTATCGACGCCGACGATCCTAAGTCTGATCTGTGGGTGACTTCGAAAGAGTTTTCTGAATCACCGTTCCCCGCCCGCCATCTCGTAGATGTTGCGAGCTACCATTATACGGTTGATGACAAGAAAGCAACCAGCATGGTGGGCCAGCTAGGTTGCCCGTTCGAGTGCGGTTTTTGCGGCGGTCGTTTTAGCCCGATGCTCCGCCGAATCCGTAGCCGAACATCTGACAGCGTTGTTGCTGAGATGCTTGGCGTTCACGAGAAGTACGGCTTTCAGGGCATGATGTTCTACGACGACGAGCTTAACGTTAACAAAGGCCTCGTAGAACTTTGCCAGAAGATTAAGGCGACGGGCATTGACTGGCGGCTTCGTGGTTTCGTCAAAGCCGAGTTGTTCAACGAAGCGCAAGCCGAGGCGATGTACGCCGCGGGATTTCGTTGGCTGCTTTGCGGGTTTGAATCCGCGCATCCCCGAATCCTTAAAAACATCAACAAGAAAGCCTCGCTCGAAGATAATACGAACATGCTTCGAACGGCCCATAAGTATGGGCTGAAGGTAAAGGCTCTAATGAGTTTCGGGCACCCGGGTGAGAGCGAGGAAACAATTCTCGCGACCCGAGATTGGCTGCTGGCAGAAAAGCCCGACGACTTTGATTGCACGGTAATTACGACTTATCCAGGCACTCCGTATTGGGATAACGCGGTTTTGGTTGAAGAACCTGTCTACCGCTACGAATTCAATGGTGACGCCTTGTACATGGAAAACACCGACCCAAACGCTGAGGTCGGATATTACAAGGGTAAGCCCGGAGAATACAAAGCGTTCGTATGGACCGATTACTTGTCTGCCGAGCAGCTTGTGAAGTTTCGCGACAAAGTAGAAGCCGAAGTTCGGGCAAAACTCAGCATTCCGTATCCTACGGCAGGGTCTGCAATACTTTTTGAACATAGTATGGGGCAGCGGTTGCCCGAATCGATTTTGAAAACGACCCTAGGTTGAGGGGCCGTATACGCCCAATTCGTATACTAAATTGTTTTTCCAACCCCTACAGGAGAACAATGGCTAACGCAATCACCTGCTCGATTGACGTAGTGATGTACGCCGATGGAACATCTGATACTTTTTCTTTCGATCTCTTAACCGATTCTTACTCGGTTAGCAACGGCGGAGCAACGGGTTCCAACGACGCGAGATCGGTAAACTGGTTTTCGGAAGACCCTAAATCTTCCGTCCCTACGGGCGTGCAGCCCGTGACTACTGATCTAGAGGCTACGGACTTGACCTATACCGCTTCGCTTTCTGGAACGGTCGTTACCGTAACCTTTAGCGGAACAGTGCCCGCTGGTGGGTACGGTCTGGAAGTTTTTCCTACCTTTGGATAGGACACTCTTACTTCTGATTGCGACGGGTGCCCGCTACGAACAGTACGTGCGCCCGTTGCTTCAGTCTGCCGACAAGTATTTTGTTCCGCACAAAACTTTGCTGCTGACAGATAGCGCAAGTGACTATGGGGTACACCAGTTTCCGAAAACACATGCTGGGTTTCCCGAAACTACTCTCAAAAGATATGCGTCTTTTCTTGAGCACAAAAACTTCATCTCAACTTTTGAGCACGCTTTCTATATCGACATAGATGCCTTGTTCGTTGATTACGTGGGCGAGGAGATTTTTTCTGAGGGCATCACCGCCACGGTCCATCACGGATATAGAAACAAGTCTGCGGATAGTGTAATTGAATCTAATTCTAACTCGGCAGCCTTTCTCCCTAGCGTAAAGACTTACTATTGCGGAGGGTTCAATGGCGGAACCTCAAAAGCCTATCTCGAAATGGCTGAATCGATCCAGAGAGGTGTTGAGCAAGACGAGAGAAACCATATTATGGCGGTCTGGCACGACGAGTCTCACCTGAATAAATATCTTGAGATTAACCCGCCTACTAGGATTTTGGATTCGAGCTACGGTTATCCTGAAACAGAACTTAACACGCCTAATAACGCCAAGATAGTTTTCTTAGAAAAGGCGTGGCGCGGTGGGCGGTAAAGTTTCCGTAATTGTTGGGCTTTATAATAAAGCGCCGTATATCGGGCAATGCTTCGCTTCGGTTTTTGCTCAGACCTATCAACGTTTCGAAGTCATCGTTGTGAATGATGGTTCAACCGATGATAGCTATCAAGTAGCGCACACGTGGCCCGTCAAACTATTTGATGGAGCAAATAACGGGCCATCCCGGGCGAGGAACTTAGCGGCCTCGCAGGCCGCGGGCGACTTCATATTGCCCCTTGACGCGGACGATTGGATCGATCCGACTTATCTTGAAAAGACAGTTTCGGTTTGTACGGAAAACGTACAAATTGGAATTGTAAGCACAGATATGGCTCGGTTCGGATTAGTCAACGATATCCTAGCCGCCCGCCCGCTGACAATAGCGGAAGAAAAGAATTACAACGAGATTCCTTGCTGTTCGTTGATAAGACGCGAAGCCTTTCTACAGACAGGCGGCTACAATTCCCGCGTAGACGGGTACGAAGACTGGAATCTCTGGATCGACATTCTCAAGCGCGGCTGGAAGCACGCCGTAGTTAACGAGCCTTTATTTCACTACCGAGTTTTGGGCAACGCCGCAAACGCCCGTGCCGACGAAAAGCGCGACGAACTTATTAGGACGATCAAGACACTCCATGCTGAAATCTATTGAGAGCGTTCGAGCGTATTGGAACGCCCGGCCTTGTAACGTAAGGCACTCGCCCGCCCCTGTTGGGTCTCCTGATTGGATAGTGGAGACGGAGCAACGGAAGCGAAAAGTCGAACCGCACATCGCGGAGTTTGCCAAGTTCGATCAGTGGTTTAGTAGTCGGGTTTTGGAGATTGGTTGCGGCATTGGAATTGATACGGTTGCATTCGCCCGTACGGGCGCAGGAGTAACTGCGCTCGATCTTTCCGAGGAGTCTCTGAAACTTGCCCGTAAGAGGGCCGAACTTGCTGGCGTAGAAGTAGACTTCCGGCAGGCTGATGCCGAAGAGTTGTGGAATTATTTGTGGCCTCGTGGCCCGTATCAGTACGATCTTGTTTACGCCTTCGGGTCGATTCACCATAGCCCGAGTCCAGAAGCTATCGTCAAGCAAGTATATCTGCAACTGAGGCGTGGCGGAACTTTCAAGCTGATGGTGTACAGCAAGTATTCATGGAAAAGCCTCTGGGTGCTCCTGAAGTACGGGCATGGTAAGTTCTGGAAGTTCAGCGAATTGATTGCCCGATATTCGGAAGCTCAGACGGGCTGCCCGATAACGCACACGTATTCGAAACGAGAGTTACGGGCAATGCTTGAGCGAAACGGTTTCATTGTACGGAAAACGTACAAAGACCATATCTTTCCGTACGACATCGAAGCCTATAAGCAGTATCGTTACGAGCGAACTTGGTATTGGAAATTAGTTCCTCCTCCGATGTTTCGGTGGTTAGAAAAACACTTCGGCTGGCATTTAATGGTTGAGGCAACGGTATGAAAAAGATTCTCGTAACGGGCGCGGGCGGCTTTATTGGGTCACATCTCGTAAAGCGGCTGAAAGCTGACGGGTATTGGGTACGAGGCGTAGACCTCAAATATCCTGAGTACGACGCATCGCCCGCGGATGAGTTTTTGATTACGGATTTGCGTGACCCGAAGAATTGTTTGCGGGCAACCGGAGGTGTTGATGAGGTTTTTGCTCTCGCGGCCTCGATGGGCGGAATTGGGTGGATCACGTCCCATGTCGCGGAAATCGCTCACGACAATATTCTGATTAACGCAAATACACTTGAAGCGGCTCGACTCAACAAAGTGAAGAAGTATTTGTATTCGAGTTCTGCCTGTGTGTACGCTCAAGACAAACAGCATCTTGCAGACGCCCGCCCGCTGAAAGAGTCTGATGCTTATCCTGCCGACCCCGAACCCGGATACGGATGGGAAAAACTCTTCGCTGAACAGTTGACTGAATATTACTGCAAAGATTACGGGCTAGATGTTCGAATCGTTCGCTTCCACAATGTTTACGGGCCTCTCGGAACCTACGACGGCGGGAAAGAGAAATCGCCCGCGGCCATCTGCCGGAAGATAGCGCAAGCCGAAGACGGCGATACAATTGAAGTCTGGGGCGATGGCGAGCAGACAAGAAGCTACATGCACGTCAACGACTGCTGCGAAGGTCTTGTACGGTTAATGGATTCTGACTTCCAGAAGCCCTTGAACCTCGGAACTGACGAGCAAGTTACAATCAACGAGCTAGTTGATATCGTTGCTGAGATTGCGGGCAAGACGATTCGTAAGCGGCACGATCTCTCGAAGCCCCAGGGTGTACGCGGAAGGAACAGTGATAACCGATTGCTGTACGCAACTCTTGGCTGGACGCCCGGAATTAGCTTGAAACAAGGGTTGGCCGAAACTTACCCGTGGATCGAATCGCAGGTGAAAGCCGCGTGATCGAAAAGATCGGCATAATTGGGGCCGGAAAATTAGGAAGCCCGATGGCGGCTTGTTTGGCCAGCAAAGGCTTCGAAGTTCTTGTCTGCGACGTTGACCCCGAAAAGGTTCAGGCAATTAACGAGGGTCGAGCGCCCGTAAATGAAACAGGTTTGCAGGAGTTGATAGATGGCTACCACGGGCGGCTAAGGGCAACCGATAGCATTGAACAAGTTGTACGTTTTGCGGATATTACGTTCGTTGTAACCGCTACCCCGAGCTTGCCGGACGGACGCTTCTCGCTCGAATATATTTTGCCCGTATGCGAAGAAATCGGGCGAGTCCTGTCTCGACCGCTCGGCAAGGTTGCTTTCCACCCCGTGGTAATAACGAGCACCGTTATGCCCGGAGATACTTGGGGGCCGATTCGTGAAGCACTTGAGAGGCGTAGCGGGCGAAAATGCGGGGAGTCTTTCGGGCTGGCTTATAATCCAGAGTTCATTGCTTTGGGTTCGGTTATCCGCGATTTCCTTAATCCAGATTTTGTATTGCTCGGTGCCAGCGATCCGCTGACCGAAGCCCGCATATCCAGCGTTTACAAAAAGATTTCAGATGCGCCAATCGCAAGCATGCCGATTGTGGATGCAGAGATTACGAAGCTCGCGGTTAACAGTTACATTACGACCAAGATCAGCTTCGCTAACATGCTATCTCGAATTTGCACAGAGGTTCCGGGCAGCAACGTTGACAACGTAACCCGTGGTATGGGTCTGGACTCTCGCATCGGCGGCAAGTATCTTAAGGGTGGCGTCAGCTACGGTGGCCCGTGCTTCCCCCGCGACAATCGCGCTCTTGCAACTCTCGGGCAAAGTCTCCCTTTAGTCATCGATAGTTTCAACCGAGCGCAGATCACATGGCTGGCTGATTTTGTACGGAAAACGTATAAAGGGCAAGTAGTAATTCTGGACGCCGCATATAAGCCGGGAACAACCGAGCAAACGGAGTCGGCGGGCGACTGTTTGGCGAACGCTCTCGCCGATTTGGATGTCTCCGCCGTATTGATTGTTAAGTGGAGTAAAGAGTGTCTATACGGATGGGAAACGGTGGTTCTAACCAACCCCGATCCTAAGTATAAAGAACTGGATTTCTCGGGCAAAACTGTGATCGATCCGTGGCGGTTTCTTAAACATTTGGCCGACGATCCGACCGTCCGATACATACCCCTAGGCATATGCCCGCTCTTGTCGGAGTAATCACTTGCCCGAAGAACTATGAACGGGTGCGAGCGATCAAAGAAACATGGCTCCCGAAGGCGACCGTAGAAGTTGAGTTTTTTAACGGGCAAAGATTAAGCTGCTTTGACGATTACGAACATCTCTCGCAAAAGACCGCAGCCCTCTGTGTCTGGGCGCTCGAACACGGCCACGACAGAATCCTTAAGCTCGATGACGACGCCTACATAAACTGGCGGGCGTTCAAAATCATCGAGGCAGATTATGCGGGCATCCGAAAGCCCGGAGATTACGCCAGCGGCGGCGCATATTGGTTGTCTCGGCGGGCAATGGAAATAGTCGCCCGCTACGGAATCGATGATACCGCAGAAGATCGCGGCGTAGGAAAGTTGCTAGCCCAGCACGGCATCCCGCTGACGGATATTCCGTACATCTTAGGTGGTGCGGGCGTTGCGCTGGATTACGGTTGCCCGTGCCCAAAATGCAAAGACAAGAGCGGCCCGATTTGGGAGTACTTTCCAGAAGCCGCGGTGATTACGCAACTCGGTCCCGATCAGATGCGGGCGTGTCATAGATTTTATACGGAAAACGGATAATGAAGATTCTGGTTGGCCTGATTTCGTGTCATCAGTATAAGTATGCCGCGGGCGATTCCGTAGGGCACAAAACTGGACCTGACGAGATACGGGCAACCGCTGCCCGCCAAACGTGGTACAAAAACTTTCATCAATACCGCGATAAACTCGACCTTAAGTTCTTTTACGGTTGGGGCGCGGAACGCGAGCCGGAACCTGACGAAGTGTTTTTGGACGCCCCGGACAAGTATCTAGATTTGCCCGCCAAAGTCAAGGCGATGTTTCAATACGCTTTGGATAGCGGTTACGATTACTGCTTGAAGATGGATGATGATGTTTACTTTCGCCCAGCAAACTTTCTGAAATTCTTTCAGCCCGTTGATTATTGCGGATACGAATTGGACGCCGCAATCGGGAAGTATGCTTCCGGCGCGGCGTACGTAGTTAGTCGTCGGGCGATGCAGTTAATCGTCAATACGCCGTGGCAAGTGGGTTTCAATCCCGCAGAAGATCAATGGACGGGTGAAGTCCTAAAGTGTAACGGAATTCCTCTTATCCACGACCATCGGTTTCTCTGTTGTCACTGTCCGGAATGCTTTCGCAAGTATGGCATGGACGATTTGATTACGATCCATACCCGAAGCCCGCAACAGATGTATGATTTGCACGCCAAGTTTGGTTAATGACTCTATAACTTTCATGGGGGTCTTTCATGGCCAATACTTCTACGGTAACGCCCGCCAATCTCATCAATACCGCGCG
>Ga0209530_1001150_pt1 | contig 13129 bp, 11 predicted proteins | sample BlaSpr_A8_Ref_O1_FD_187987 | JGI IMG/M metagenome (GOLD analysis project Ga0209530, IMG submission 187987) | Forest soil microbial communities from Thunder Bay, Ontario, Canada - Black Spruce, Ontario site 2_A8_Ref_O1 (SPAdes) (version 2) | ecosystem: Environmental > Terrestrial > Soil > Boreal...
CCGTGACTGCCGCGGAGCCGGATGGGCTGCGGGTCGCGGACGCGGAGATGGCGAACCTGGCCGCTTCGGCGCGGCTGCGGCTGCGAGTGGCGCGCGGGCAGCAGGCCGCGGCGTTCGCCGCCGGACTGCCGGCCGGCGTGCTGCCGTGGCTGCACACGCTGCTGCCCTACCAGCTGCGGGGTGCGCTATGAGGCGTCATCTGAGTGCGGGCCGGATGGAGGCGCCGGCGATGTGGCGCGGCACCTCGGTGCAGGTGTGCGGGCTGTGGCCGTTCGCGGCGGGGTCCGGGTCGCCCGCTTGCGGGGCACCGATCGGGCAGAACCTGATCACGGGAGCGACCGTCTGCGCCGACCCGGTTTCCTGGTTCGCGCGGGCCAAGCTGACCGCGAATCCGAGCATCTGGGTGGAGGGCAAGCCGGGGACTGGCAAGTCCACGCTGATGGGCCGGATGCTGATCTACGCGTCGGCGACCGGGGTTACTCCGCTGGTGCTCGGCGACCTGAAGCCGGACTACACGTCGACCGTGCAATGGCTGGGCGGTCAGGTGATCCCGGTCGGCCGGGGGGTCGGCGGGATCAACGTCCTCGACCCCGGCGAGATGGGCGCGGCGGCGGACCGGATCGGCGGCCAGGCCGGCCAGCAGCTCCGCGCGGAGGCGCACGGGCGCACGCTCGCGATCACCTGCGCGCTGATCACCCTGGTCCGCGGGCGGCCGGTCGATGACCACGAGCAGACGGTGCTGGCCGCCTGCCTGCATCACCTCGCCGAACGAACCACGGTGCCGGTGCTGCCGGACCTGGTCACGGTGCTGGCCGAGGGACCGGAACGGGTCCGCGCGGTCACGCTGGACCGGGGGTCGGAACGGCGGTACCGGGAGGCGGTTGACCCGCTGCACCGCAGCCTGCTCGGCCTGCTGGACGGGCCGCTGGGCACCACGTTCGGTTCGGCGACCACCGCCCGGATCGACCTGGCCGCCCCGGCCGTTGCGGTGGACATCTCCCGGATCGGCGAGGCGGACGCGCAGCTGACCGCCGCCGCGATGCTCGCCGCCTGGTCAGAAGGGCTCGGCTGCGTGGCCGCCGCGCACGCGCTCGCCGACGCGGGGCTGGCCCCGCAGCGCTGGTATTTCGCGATCCTGGATGAGCTGTGGCGTCCGCTGCGGGCGGCGGGCGGGCTGGTCGACCGGATCGACGCGATCACCCGGCTGAACCGCACCTGGGGCCTGGGCCAGGCGATGATCACCCACACGCTCAAGGACCTGGACGCGATCGACTCCCCCGCCGACCGGGCCAAGGCACGCGGGTTCATCGAGCGGGCCGGGATGGTCGCCTGCTTCGGCCTGCCGCGGACCGAGCTCGGCGACCTGGACCAGATCATCGGGCTGTCCCGCCGCGAGGTGGACATGATCACCTCCTGGTCTTCGCCCGCCGGGTGGACCGGTGCCGATGATCCGACCCAGCCGCCACCGGGACTCGGAAAGTGCTTGCTGAAGGTCGGCGGACGGCCGGGAGTGCCGGTGAAGATCCAGATCACCGCGACCGAGCGGCGGCTGCATGATACGAACATCCGCTGGCACCCACCCGCTCCGGCGCCAACGCGAGTGCAGGCGCGGTGACCGGCCGTGGGCAGGCAGCAGCAGCCGGGACCGCCACCAGGGCTGTTCGGTAGTCCTGGCAACGAAGAAACCATCCTCGCCTGGGCCATCCCGGTTGCAGCCGGAGTCGTCGCGGTGGCTGCATGCGGGCTATGGTTCGCCGCTGAGGTCACCCGTTGGACCGGCGGGACGCCCTACCGTCCGGGGACACCCTTCTCCTATGCCCGGGCGGTGATCACCGCCCGGGCGCCCTGGCCCGATCCGCTTGGCTGGACGGTGGCCGCGGCAGCACTGCTTGTTCTGATAATCGCGGTTGTCACTACGGTCTACCTCGTTACGACGCGGCGCGGCCGCGTCCACCGCAGCGAGCGGATCGCCCGGTATCTCGCTCCCCGCCGGGACCGGGTCCGGCTTGGGCCGCGTGCCCGGGCCGGTGAGGTCGCGCGACTTGCGCCGAAAGCTGCTAGCTGGCGGGGGACGCCGCTGGGGCGGATCGTTCCCGGGCGGCAGCTCGCGTGCGCCGGGCCGGAGGATGTGACGGTCGACGTGTGGGGCGCGCGGGCCGGGAAGACGACCAGCAGGGTGATCCCGGCGATCCTGGACGCGCCCGGGCCGGTGATCGCGACCAGCAACAAGCGGGACCTGCCCGACGCCACCCAGGCGATCCGGGCGCGGCGCGGCCGGACGTGGCTGTTCGACCCGCAGGGACTGGCTTCGGAAGGGCTGCCGGCGTTCACCTACGACCTGCTGGGCGCGGTCCGCGACGTGTCGTCGGCGCAGAAGCTCGCCGCGATCTTCGAGGCCTCCACCCGCGAGCCCGGCGCTCGCACCGACGCGCACTGGGACACCGCCGGACGGGACCTGCTGGCCTGGTTGTTTCTGGCCGCCGCTTGTTCTGGTTCACCGACCGGGCAGGTGTGGGACTGGCTGGCGAACCCCGACGACGCTGCACCGGCGACGCTGCTGCGTACGGCCGGGCACGACGGACCCGCGACCGCAGTCGAGGGGGTGCTCGGGCAGCCGGACAAGATGCGCGGCTCCACCTACGGGACCGCGCAGCGGATGGCGCGGGCGCTGGTCAACCCGTCGCTACTGGCCTGGGTAACGCCCGCGCCCGGGCTCCCGGTGTTCGACCCTTCGGCATTCCCGGCGAGTTCGGACACGCTGTACGCGCTGTCGCGTGAGGGTGAGGGGTCGGGCGGGCCGTTCGTCGCCGCGCTGACCGCGCACGTGTGCGAGGCTGCCGAACGGCTCGCTGCCGGTACGCCGCTGGGGCGGCTGCCGGTCCCGATGATCGTCGAGCTGGACGAGGCGGCGAACATCGTCCGCTGGCCGGAACTGCCCAAGCTGTACAGCCACTACGGTTCGCGCGGCATCCTGCTCCATTGCTACCTGCAGTCCTGGACGCAGGGCGCCGAGGCGTGGGGCGAGTACGGGATGCGGTCCATGTGGTCCGCGGCCACGATCCGGGTGCTGGGCGCGGGGGTGGCTGATGAGAAGTTCCTGTCGGAGTTCAGCTCGCTGATCGGCGATCACGAGGACTGGGTCCTGCAGTCGGTGTACCTCAGTTCACGCGGGGACCGGCAGCGCACCCAGTCGCTGCGCAAGGAACGCGCCCTGGCCGTGTCGGACCTGGCGTCGCTGCCGCGCAACCGGGCGGTGGTGTTCGCGTCCGGGTCACGCCCCGTCGTGATCAGGACCGTGCCGTGGATGGACGGGCCTTACGCCGATCAGATCCGGGCGGCGCTGTCATGAGCGCGGTAAGCGTTCCTCTTGGCGGGCATGCGGGCCGGGTGGCGCTCTCCGCGGCAGTCGCGTTCGGTACGGGGGTGCTGGCGCTGATCCTGCTGGTGTCCGTCGTCGGCGGGCAGCAGCCGGTCACCGCCCCCGGCGGCGAAGGAGTCAACACGGCGGACATCCCGGCCGCGTACGTGCCGTGGGTGCTCGCGGCCGGGTCGGTATGCGCGACGATCACCCCGGCCATCATCGCGGCGCAGGACCAGGTCGAGTCGGGCTGGAACCCTCGCGCGGTCTCGACGGCTGGGGCCGAGGGGATCGCGCAGTTCCTGCCGTCTACCTTCGCGACCTGGGGTCAGAACTCGGACGGGAGTGGGGACGTGTCGCCTTTTGATCCGGCGGACGCGATCATGGCGCAGGGGCGCTATGACTGCTCGCTCGCTGCGCTGATGTCTTCGCTCGTCGCGGGCGGGCAGGTATCCGGTGATGTCTTGTCGCTGGCACTGGCCGCCTACAACGCGGGGCCGGGCGCTGTCGAGGCGGCGTACGGGGTGCCTGCTGTCGCTGCTGGGTACGCGTCGTCGATCGAGTCGCTGGCCGCCGGCAAGTACGCCGCGGTCGCCGCGGGCGGTCTCGGGTCAGTCGCGGTCGCGGCGGCCGAGTCGGCGCTGGGGACGCCGTACCAGTGGGGCGGGTCGTGCGACGACCCGCACGGGTCTGACCCGTCCGGCTGGTGTGACTGCTCGTCGCTGGTGCAGATGGCCTGGGCAGCGGCCGGAGTTTCCCTGCCCCGGACCACGTTCCAGCAGGTTTCGGCTGGAACACCGGTCACATCGGTGGGCGATCTGCGGCCTGGCGACCTGATCTTCATCCCTGGGGCGGATGGGACGGCTCAGTCGCCGGGGCACGTGGGGCTGTACATAGGCGATGGAATGCTCATTAATGCGCCATCGACGGGACAAGTGGTGCAATTCGCCCCGGTGTCCTCGTGGGCCGGGCAGATTGTCGCGATGCGCGACCCGGCTGGTGGCTCGTGATGGCTGCGGAGAAGCTCGGGCTGGCGGAGTGGGTCGAGGAGATCTTCGCGCCAATGATCCAGCGGCGGGTGGACCTCGGCCGGGGCCGGACCTGGTGTGCCCGCTGGTGGGAGCACCCTGAGGTCGCGGTCCGGCTCGACGCGCTCCGGCTGGCCTGGTACGAGCTGACCGCCCCCGGTGAGACCGGCGGCGACCCGGGCGCTTCGTATTCGGCGTGGTGGGTCAACCACGTCGATCCGACGCTGATGACCTTGCTGGACGGCGACACCGGCCCGATGAGCGGCTGCCGTCCCGACCGGCATTCCGACAGTCCCGTCCCGGTGCTGCGCACCGAACCCGCACCCCGATCCCGTTAGGAGAACCTCGTGAACGTCCCCGAAGACCGCTTCATCACTGTCGCGTTCCTGCGCGAGTTCCTCGGCCTGCCGATCTCGCGACCCGACGGTGCGCGGGACCTGCTGGTCATCCCGCGCCCGGGCGGCACGCCCTTGTCCGGTCCGTGGCGGCTTGCGCTCGGGGACTGGCCTGACGAGTGGCGTTCTGCTCCTTCCTCGGCCCCTCAGTTCCTGCTGGTGCTGCGCGGGCTGTCCGCCCCGTACTTCGTCGCCGGCATCTGGGAGATCGACCGGCAGATGTGGGGCTCGGATGCTTCCGGTGACCGCGGGCTGCGGGACGTACCGGTGATCCCGCGGCCGCACGAGGCTACTTCGCAGCTGGCCGGGTGCGAGGTCGACACCGCCATGACGTTCGGTTGGCCGCTGCCCGAAGAGCAGTACGCGTTCTGGTGATGAGCGGCCATGTTGACGAGCACGGGGTTCGAGCCGACGCGGGAACAGCGGGCTGTCGTTGAGGCCTGCGCCGCCGGCGCCGACCTGGTAATCGAGGCCGGCGCCGGCACCGGGAAGACATCGGTGCTGCGGATGGCTTCGGCCGCGATGACCGGGCGGCGTGGCGTCTACCTGGCATTCACGCGGGCCACGGCGGACAGCGCGCGTTTGTCTTTTGGTCCTGACGTGCAATGCGTGACGGCGCATGCGCTGGCATACCGCGCGGTCGGCTGGCGGTACGCGGACCGGCTCCGCGGCCGGGCGGCCCGCATGCCGGCCTGGGCGGTCGCCCGGCAGCTCGGCATCTGCGAGCCTCTGCGTCTCGGCCGGGACCTGATCACCACGCCTGCCCATCAGGCCAGGATCGTGCTCGGGACAGTGGAGCGGTTCTGCTTCTCCGGGGACGAGCGGATCGGTGGCGCGCATGTCCCGCCCGTCAACGGCGTCGACCCGGCCTCGTTCGCGGAGCTGACCTGGCGGATCGTCCCCTGGGCCGAACGTGCCTGGCATGACATCCGCGCTGTGAACGGGACCCTGCCGTTCCGGCACGACCACTACCTCAAGCTGTGGCAGCTGACCCGGCCGCGCATCGGCGCGGACTACCTGATGTTCGACGAGGCGCAGGACGCGAACCCGGTCATCGTCGCCGTCGTCCAGGACCAGTCCGGCCTGCAGAAGGTCGCGGTCGGCGATTCCTGCCAGGCCATCTACGGATGGCGCGGCGCGGTCGACGCCCTGGCCACCTGGCCCGCGTCGACGCGGCTGCAACTGTCTTGCTCATTCCGGTTCGGCTCCGCCGTCGCCCATGAGGCGAACAACTGGCTGGAGGTGCTCGGGGCGCCGTTCCTGCTATCCGGGTCGCCACGGATCGCGTCGGCGGTCGGGCCGGTCGACGCGCCGGACGCGATCGTGTGCCGTACCAACGCCGAAGCCCTGGTCCAGGCCCGGCTGGCACTGGCCGCCGGGCGGCGGGTCGCCCTGGCCGGCGGCGGCACCGAGGTCCGGCAGCTCGCCGTCGCCGCACTGGAACTCCAGGACACCGGACGCACCGCGCATCCCGAACTGGCGGCGTTCCGGTCATGGAAGGCGGTACGCGACTTCGTCCGCACCGATACGGCCGGCGCCGACCTGGCCGCTTCGGTCCGGCTGATCGACAAGCACGGGCCTGCCGAAGTCCTGGCGGTCATCGGCCAGCTCAGCTCTGCCAGGCGGGCAAATCTGGTCGTTTCCACCGCACACCGGGCCAAGGGCCTGGAGTGGGACAGCGTCCAGGTCGCAGGCGACTTCCGGCGAGTGCTTAGCGGCGAAACGGTCACGCGAGCCGACGCCATGCTCGCCTACGTCGCGGTCACCCGCGCCCGGACCGGGCTTGACCAGACAGGTCTCGACACCCGCCGCGCGCCTCGCGTGGCAGCGACCATCACTAAGGAGATCACGATGGAAAAGGCAGAGTTCGACATCGCCTTCGACGAGGACGGTTCTCCCGCGACCCTGCTCGACGGCGACCCGCACGTGGCACCGTATATCGGTGGTCGAGCCCAGGCGGAATCCGGATCGGCGATCGTCGAAACCGACTTTTACGGCTGGCTCGCCGTAGCCCTGGATCCTCCCGGAATGCCGCCGTCCCATCCGCGTGTCGTGCAGCTCGGGGAAGCCTGGCGCCTGATCTCCAAGCTCGGGCTCGGCGACGACCCGGGAACGGCCTCGATCCGTTACCAGGTCCTCGCCCACGCGGCGGGAGCCCTCATCGAACCTGTCAAGGACGAAGGGTTCGCCAGTGAAGCCGATGCGCTGCTGACCCTCCGGCAGCATTCTCTGGTCCACGGCCGCCGTCTTTACGCGACCAGCACCGACCTGTTCACCCGGTCTGGTAAGTCCGGGCCGTACAGCGGACGGGGCGAGGCATCGGGCGGGTCGCGGATCGTAGAGAAGGACTACCGGAACTGGACCCGCACGCCAGCCGCCACCTCAGCCGCCGTGGACCCGGCCATGTGGGAACACGCCGACGTATTTCAGCAAGCATGGGCAAGCGTCGAACGCCGCGGCCTGGCCGACGGACCCGAGCAGGCAGCGGCCCGTTACCAGGCACTATCCGGGTTCGCCAGGAACCTGGCGGATGACTTCAGCTACCGGCTGCCGTCTGGGGCGCTCGTGCCGCTTCTCGAACTTGCTGTGCATGCGGAAAAGCACGCCATCCGCCTGCACAGCACCGCCATCGCCAGAACCAGTGGCATCGATTACGAGGCGCTCTGTCAGGCGACCTGGGGACGGTCATCGATTGCGCCATACGGCGCGCTGCCTGTTCAGGTTGCGATGACAGCCGCCCGCGCGCGCTCCGAGATTCCGATCGGCGGCCAGAGGCCGCTGCCCGCAAGTACCCCCGGCCGACGAGCGCTCCCCCACCGGACAGCGCGAGATGAGAGAGCTTAATTGTCATGAACACGCCAGCATCTGGACTGTTTGACGGCCAGCGGGGACTGGCTGAGCCATATCCCGGTGGCAGAGCACAGGCAGAATCCGGGTCGAAGATCCTCGAGAACGACTATTACGCGTGGAAGGCGGTATGCCTGCAGCCATACCGGCTGCGGGCGGATCATCCTGTGCTCCGGGAGTTCACCTACGCCTGGCAGGCCGTGTCCACGCTCGGCCTCGGCGACGACGCCGGAGCCGCCTCGATCCGGTACCGGGTGCTCGGCCACACGGCGCGGTCTCTTGTGCCGGCCGGCGGCGGCAGGGAGGCGCAGGCTCTGCTGTGCCTGTGGCGGCATGCATCCGTCCACGGGGATCGGTTGTATGCGACTGGCCTCGACCAGTTTCTCCGTTCCGGCGCATCCGGCCGGTACGCCGACTTCGCGCACGCAGCCGCCGGATCGGAGAACATCGAGAAGCGTTATCAGGCACTGACCACAGGTGATCCCGGTATTGCGAGAGACTCCGCGACCCTGGTCCAGGCCTGGACCTGCGTTGAGGAGGACGGGCTGATGAATGGACCGGCATCAGCGGCCGAGCGGTACCGCGCGCTCTCCGGCCATGCGCGCGGCGTCGCCAACGACATGGAGCGGCGACTGCCGACGGCCACGCTCACTCTGCTGCTCGAACTGGCAATGCACGCCGACAAGCACGCGATCCGGTTGCATCACACCGCTGTCGCAATCAAGAACGGGACCGTGGATCAGTCAACGCCATACCGAGGACTTCCGGTCGAAGTGGCAGCGAGGGCGACGCAAGGCCACACCGACATCCCGCGTGACGGCAGGGCCGCCGTAGTCGCCACCGGAGCCGCCACGCGACCGGTCCGCAAGCAAAATAAGCAGCGCGGGGCATAAGCATTGTCACGCAAGGCGGTCCGCTGAAGAACATGACCTTGTCCAACTCCCGGTTCGCGTGCTAGTACGGCACCGCGGCTGTCTGGCGGCACGAGGTTTCCGTGCTACGGCGACCAGTCCGCAGCCCCGGCTGGACTGGCCAGCCCAATCCGCGTGATCCTCACTGCGCCGATCCGGCTCCTGTGTAGCGTCAGATTCTGAATCCGGTAGCCATAGCGGTGACAGGTGAGGCTTGAAACAATATAAGTGAATGCAATATATCGAAGTTCATGAAATTGGATACCGTTGCAGAAGATAGAGAGCATCGAAGACGGGGCAGCCCCGTAATAATTGTTATGACTTCTTGATTTTATTGTTGCGATTCCGCGCCACGATCCTGCTGTTAATAAGAAACGCGCTCGACTGCGACCTATCTAGCGAGACTCGCCGATTCATCACCGTCGGCTTTCATCCCGTGGGGGGATAATTGACTGGGAGTGAAATTGCTACCCTAAAACAGGGGATCAGCCTGGCAGCGGCCACAGCGGCCGGTGTCGTCCGGGTATACCGCGCGAGGAGCACCATAGCCAAGGGCGACCTTCAGCTTCTTCGTGTTTATTCCGAGAGAGCAGTCGCCCTCGCGAGAGTTAGCGCCGCAGGTGATATAGCCAGGGCAACTATGCAAGAGCTAATCGAGACATCGAGACTAATTGAGTCTCTTCCGGAAGGCAACATCGCCCTTCCATACGCAATGGATCAGCTTGAGCATCTCCATCGCAGCCTTACGAGGATCATCGATGCGTTTTAAGCGCCCGCATGACGCAGCCAAGGCACCCGAGGCCGAGCACGGCGGTACTGTCCAGGGGAAGCCGAAGCCGACAGCCCCTCTCGCGGACACTAAAGTCCGAGAGTTGGGCGTGCGACTACCGGACGATAACATAACCAACGACCTAATTCGACGCGTCCTCTCTGCCATAGACGAGTGGGCGAAGGTCAATAAGTTGAATGCCTTGCCAAAGCACATCATCTTCGAGCAGGCGCTCAGCATCCTCAACGCCATCGATCGACACCGCCCTCCAGAGCAGTAGGGGCCCACCGATGGTGGTGGGCCTAATCATCGGCGTTGCGGTTATCGTGGCCGCGATCTTCGCGTGGCGCGCGGGGATCGCTGCTGGTGCCAGCGCGCGGATCCGTATCGGATCGATCGAAGCCCGCAAGGACCGTGCCATCCGGCAAGGCCACAGGGAAGCTCAAGCCACCCGCAATCGCATTCTCGAAGCAAGCCGACAGCGAACTCGGTCCGACCTTGACGGCTGGCTCCGGCAAACGCGGCGACGGCGCAACCGGAGGCTCGTATGGGGTATCACGAGCTTGGTGGCTCTATGCATTGCCGTGATCGTCCTGACCATCGCATTGCCCTCCAGCCCACAGGTGGCGTCCGGCACTCCAGGGGCGTCGAGTCAGACCTCACTAGACGCCGTCATAGCCGCCCTCGCCAAGGGCAAGTGCACGAACTTCACTAACGACTACCAGACGGATGCTCTACCTGTAGACCCAGCGGTAGTCTCGTGCTCCAACTCGCATGCGGCATTCAAAGTCGCCTGGCTAGGTTCACCAGCAGATGCCTCCTGCCCAGGCAAGTATTCCGAACTAGCTTCGTGGACATCCAGCTCTGGGCTCACCGCGTGCATGGAAAGGGTCTACCAGGCCGGGCAGTGCATGCAGGGAGAGTATGAAAAGGGCTACAGCTATTCGTGGACAGATGACGCAGTCGTTCCTTGCTCTTCACGCACCACCAGCGAGTACCCGTACCTCGTAGTGATCACTGGCATCCATGGCATCCATTACGAATCGTGTGATAGTGGGTACTGGAAGCCCAGTGATCAAGGAAACCGGCACGAGATCACTGTGTGTGTACGGTTGAAGTCGGACTACTTCCACCGCGGCCGCCACTAAGAGCTCCCGATCCCCGCGGTGGTTCAGAACTCAGCAACAGATCCTGACGTAGGTTATGCGGCGCGTTTACATTCGCCGAGAGGTGCTTGACGGCATTACCAACGAGAATTACCGGACCGCATATCCAGCCGCCGAATCCGTAGGTGACACCTATTCACACCGCGATGTCCTTCCACAGGCAAGATCAGCAACGTAGGGCGTGCGGGCTGCCATCTGACCATTCCACGAGGACCGTGTCGTGGCCGGTCTGCGCTCCGATCGCCGGATCTATCGTGAACGGCCCGAACATAGTGCTGGTGTCCAGTGCTGGGGAGTGGCGTGCGGTCGATTCAGCGGTCCGGGCGCAGTGGACCGCGATGGCCGCCGTGGCGGCGGCCTGGACGGCGGGATAGTCGGGCGGCGCTCCCTGCAGCCGCGAGTACGCGGCCACGAACTCGTCCTCTGCGGGTCCGATTTCCGCCTCTGGCAAACTGCCAGGGAACCATTGCGCGATGCCGAAGATGCCATCTGGACGCTGGACCGCCTCCCCGAACGCCCGGACACCGGCCGCGACTGCGCAGATCAGCCGCGGCGGCCGCACGAGCTGCAACGCACGGCTGACGACTGCGATGTCGTGCTCGAAGGTCCCGGCTATCAGCAGGACCCAGTCCCCATCGGGTGCATCGGCGAATACGCCGTCCGTGTCAAGGCGCTGCACGGTCATCCCGTTCGCGCGGGCCTGCGTCTCGGCGCCTTCAGCCACTTGCCTGCCGAATGCGCCTTTGCCCTGCGCGATGCGCAACGGCATCTCCTGCTTCAGGCGCGCTATGAATGGCCGGGAGTAGTCGGCCGTCGGGGTGAGTACCGACACGACATGCCCAGGCCATGCAGCCTCGTCCCCTGATCCGCCATGGTTCCACAGGAGGAGTCCGGCGTCTGAGGCGAACCGGCCAGCGGTTCTCATCAGGAGCGAGGAGTACGGGCCCAGGAGGAGGTCACAGCGCGCCGCGACCGATGGGAGGACTGCTTCCAGGTGCCGAGGATCGCTGCGATCGTCCTCGATCACGAGATCCGCGTCCCCGTACAGTGGCTGCCACGTCTCCAGTCCGGCCGCGGCCTGTCGGCCGAACTGTCCGAACCTTCCTGAAAGCGAGAGGCATGCGCCCACTCGCAGGCGCGCGGGGGTCATCGGGCTACCTCATCTGCTCCTCGTACCTGAACTCGTGGCGGTCAGCGGCCACGATCGAGTCCTGGACCTCGACGGGCCGGTCAGCGTCGTCGTAGACCTGCCACTAGCTAGATCCCGCGGCAAGGTCCGCGATGTAGGCTGCACAGCCCCAGGAGAGGCTTACCCCGGCTCCACCGTGACCGTAGTTGTGCAGGAGGCGATAGCTGGTGATCGTGGTGTCGGCTTCGCACCGGATCACTGGCCGAGTCGGGCGCAGGCCGACCCGGTGGCCTTTGACGGGCAGGCTGGCGATGCGCTGGTCGATGCTGGCGCATCGCTTGATGATGGCCTCGGCGGTCTTCGTGCTGGGCTGGAGGTCCCAGTCGTCGTTCTGGGCGACGCCGCCGAGGATGAGTCGGCTGCCGTGCGGGTACAGGTGCAGCAGGTCAGGTGACCAGCCGGTGTCCTCGGTGAAGAACTCGGTGATGCCCGGGTTGTCCATGACGACGAGCTGGCCGCGGATGGGGGTCAGGCTGGTGTCGCCGGCTAGGTCACGTGCGCCAAGTCCGGTCGCGTTGATGACGACCGGTGCGTGGCGTGCCGCCTGGCCCAGGTCAGTGATGGCAAGCTGCCGGATGATCCCGCCGGCTGAGGTGAGACGGTCCTGCAGGTAGGGCAGGTAGAGGTCCATGTCGATCAGCGGAACCATGTATCGCCATCCAGTCACGTAGCCCTGGGGCAGCTGGGCCGGCGCGCAGACGGTGACATCGTCGAGCATGGCCAGGAAATCCGGCGGCCCGGTGGATGTCCGTGACGCTTCGGTGCCGGTCACGAGCCGCACCCCGCTGCCGGGCACCTGGGCGAGCGCAGTGAAGATACGCAGCGACTTAGTAGCCCAGGCTTTCACCCGGTCGCGGGGCTCGACCAGGTACGGTCCCCACATCGCGCCGGCCGCTGCCGATGTGGTCTGGGCGGGCTGGTCCTTGGTCATGACCAGGACGCGCCAGCCGGCTTCGGCGAGCTGCACCGCGCTGGTCAGGCCGACGACCCCGGCTCCCACTACCACCGCGTCCAGGGCGCTGTGCTGCATGGCCGCCAGCCTACGAGATTCCGGGCGCGTGTGGCTGTGCCGCGAGCGCGCATTCCAGGTCGGGCAGGAAGCTAGCGGCGTGCGGGTTGCGAGTGCGACGGCGCAGGTCCGCCGCGAGCTGGTGCAGCAGGGTGTTGCTGCGGGGGGACCGGACCGAGGCGAGCCTGCCTATCGCGGTGCGGGCCTCGCTGCATGCGGCTTCGAGGTCACCACGGGCGGCGTAGGCGAGGGCGAGCCATGCGCCCTCGTACAGGGCGCGGCGCTGGGAGCTGTCACCGAGTGGCCGGTCGTGCGCGCCGGTACGGAGCATGACGGTGCCGCGCCGGAGCAGGGTTCGTCCCGTACGGTCGCCGTCGGCGAGGTGAGCGCGGCCGGCCAGGATCAGGGCGTATCCGCCCTGGCAGTCCAGGTGGCCGGGGGTCAGGTAGTACAGCCA
>Ga0209530_1001151_pt1 | contig 13124 bp, 17 predicted proteins | sample BlaSpr_A8_Ref_O1_FD_187987 | JGI IMG/M metagenome (GOLD analysis project Ga0209530, IMG submission 187987) | Forest soil microbial communities from Thunder Bay, Ontario, Canada - Black Spruce, Ontario site 2_A8_Ref_O1 (SPAdes) (version 2) | ecosystem: Environmental > Terrestrial > Soil > Boreal...
CGGCATGATGACCGCGGTCGGGTGGCCGCCCGGGGTGTCGTGGAAGTCGTCGTAGGAACTCGCGCAGCACTACCTCGCCGATTGCGTGCGGCTGCGCGAGCAAGGCCCAATGGTGTGGACGGACGCGCATGGCCGTTACTGGGTGGCGACCACCTACGACACCGTGCGCCGGGACGCTCCTCGATGCCGAGACCTTCGCCAAGGCCGCTGAGGACCGGACGGAGGCCGGCACCCACATCCCGCCCGGATCGTTCCGCGGGATAGGCCGGTGATCATTCCAAGCGAGACCGACGGCCGCGGGCACCACGCTTTGCTGCGAGTTGCGGCTCCCGCCGTTCGTCACCTGCAGGTATCCCTCCGGGTAACGAAAAAGGAACGCATAGTTCAGTGCGGCGGCCCGACCGAGACGCGTTCAAATATGGAAACCGCCTTTAGCTGCTGGCGGCCCTGACCCCGCCGTGAACGCCGCATGCGGTCTGCGCGGTCAACGGCGCGGTGGTGTGCGTGGTCGCGGACGCAGCACAGGATCGCCGCGTTGTCCTCTTGTCATGTGGTTCCACACGAACATCCGAAGGATGCAAAACGCTAGACCAGGGCCCTATTATTGTCTACAGTCTTCACTTATGTGAGGCACTGCGGCCACTGAGATGAGGGCAGCGGCTCGACACCGGAACTCAGGAGGCTCCCCCGTGGTCGATTCCGTCGAATCCGTACCGGACTTCACCGAGTTCGGCCGACTGGATTCGCGCGGCGCGGTCGTGATCGGCGCCAGGCAGGGCATCGGCAGGCATACCGCACACGCGCTGCGGACGGCCGGCGCCCAGGTTGCCGTCCCAGATCTCAATCTGCAGTTGGCCGCTGAGTTCGCTGCCGAGGTCGACGGTATCGCCATCACCGCAGAGGTCCGGAAGGAAGCCGACATCCAGCCCGCAGATGTCGCCCGGCTACCAGGCGCGGTTGCAGGCCGTGCGCGAGCAGCGGATCGCGCGCCACCGCGTGACGCGCGCACCGTCACGTTGGCCCCTGGTATCGAGACCAGCCAACTGAATGCTGTAACGGCCCCTCGAATGATGGACTGCGGAGGATAGCTTTGGCTGAGGAACATCACCTGACGATGACTGTCGCACGCAAGCAGAGCTTGGCACAGGACGTCGTGGAACTGGAATTGCGCGCAGCGGCCGGTGACGCGTTGCCGAATTGGGAGCCCGGAGCGCATATCGACGTACACACAGCCGCGGGTACCGTACGGCAGTATTCGTTGTGCGGCGATCCGGCTGATTGCGACATATGGAGCATCGCGATACTGCGCGAACCGACCGGGCGCGGAGGATCTGTTTACCTGCACGACCAGGTGGTGGTGGGTGACACGGTGGAGGTGGGCGGGCCGCGAAACCACTTCGTGCTCGAGCCCTCGCCGCGCTACCTGTTCATCGCCGGAGGGATCGGCATCACCCCAATCATCGCGATGGTCGACGCGGCGATTCGCGCCGGTGCCGATTGGCACTTGCTCTACGGCGGTAGGAGCCGGGCGAGCATGGCCTACCTGGACCGGATACGAGATTTGCCGAGTGCGCGTGTGACCGTGTGTCCTCAAGACGAAAATGGGCTGCTTAACCTGGGCGCCGTGCTGGGTACAACGCAGGCCGACACGTTGGTCTACTGCTGCGGGCCCGAACCACTGTTGGACGCCGTGGCAGAGCAGTGTGTGCACTGGCCGCAAGGCACGCTGCACATCGAGCGTTTCACGCCGCGCGAGTTGAACGAGCCCATCCGCAAGAACGGATTCACAGTTGAACTGAAGCAATCCGGCGGCAGCTACCTCGTAACACCGGACCAGTCAATTCTGGAAGTGCTGCGAGACGCCGGCGTGTATGTGCCCGCTGCATGCGAGGAGGGCACCTGTGGAACGTGCGAGACCAGATTACTTGCGGGTGTCGCCGAGCATCGCGATTCGGTGATGACGCCTGACGAGCAGGCCTCCAACGACACGATCTTCGTCTGCGTCTCGCGCTCGGTGACCGATCGGCTTGTCCTCGATTTGTAACCGATCGCCGACACGAGGCGACCCTGATCACGTCGACAGAGCCGCGCATCCGAGATGAGCGATCAACTGCTCTTGGGTTGCGCCCGGCGTCCTTACGCGACAACGCCGTGTCGGCCAGCGCGTCCAACGTCAACTGGGTCAAGTCGATCGCGTGGACGGTGAACTTGTCCGGTGTATCGTCGGTGATCGGGTTCGACGCCCACCCGATCCGCACCAGCGCGCTCAGTGAAATCGTGCGTGTCGACGATCACCGTCCCACCCTCAGGCACATCCGCGACGTTCGCCTTCAACGCCGCCGGGTTCATCGCCACCAGGACATCCGGATGATCATCCGGCGTCGGAATGTCGTGAAATGCAACGGATGACGACGCGAACAAGTTGCTGGATATCTTGGACACCCTGCGGCCGCCTCCGGCTCTGACGATTGGACCGATCGTGCTGCGCTCACAGCAGGGTCGGGGCCATGCTAGCGGTATCTGTCGACTGTCGGCAATATGCTCGCGTAGGAGATGCGCTGTCAAGGGGGCGAACCGCCAATCGTCGCCGGACCTACCGGACCTCGCGACTGGCCCTTCGCCGAAGCGCCGAGAGTGGGCGACGAGGCGTGCGTTCTGGGCGGTGGAGGTCGTCGAAGACAAGACCTCCCGCGACCCCTTCGCGCCCTTCGCGAACCCGCATCCCTCTCCGCCGTCCAAACTGTCCGACAAAGCCGCCGAGGGCCCGTGCCGGCGCCGTCAGGGCCGCCGCCGACGCTCAGATCTCACACAGATGTTCGAGCTGGGGACCGACGATCCGGCGAAGATCTTCGTCGGCAGGCGACGGCACCGACACACCAGTGCGCGCGGCGGCGTACCCGGCCGGGCCGGTACGACGGCAGAACACACGGCTCATCGTGCTCGTCCAAACAGTCGTAGCAACCGATCGCCTTGCGTTCTGGGAGGATCAAGCCGCTCGACTGGACTGGGCCCCGTCGCCCTGTCGGGCTGGTTGATGACCTACTTCGTGATCACCTTGCCGACCAACGCCCGGACGTTGACCGGCGTTGGCGGAGTACGTTGTACTTGCCATTGCTCCACTGATACGAGTAAAAGCTAAAGATCGCGACTCTGGGGAAACCCGGTACGCGGCTGTCGGCCGGGAAGCTCGGGATCGCTGCCATGATTGGCGTGGTGATGTTCTTCGCCGAGTTCATTGCGACGAGCACGCTCGGTCCGGAGAACTCGGTCAGGTGAGCGGCGGCGGAAGCAAAGATATAGACCGCGCTGTAGCTCTCCTCCGCGTTTGTGTCCTGTTCACCCTGCGAGTCGACCGCTTCGAAGGCCTTTGAGAAGTCGTTCGATTCGGATGTCGTGCCGGGCTCCTGGAAGTATGACTGGGCGTAGACACCGTTGGCCGCGTCGCCGAGTTGCTTCATCTGTCGGCCGGCGCGACTGCGAGGGCGATCGAGATCTTGGGGGTCTGTCCAAACGCGTGGATCGCCCTGAGCGAGGGCAGCGTGCCGAGCTGGGTTTCGTCGATGAAGACACAATCGGGGTTGCCGCTGAGCAGTTGTGCCACCTACGGTCGTGGGTCAACCGTTGATGCGGTGATCGTGACTGGTCTTAACCGGCGTGGGCAGCGTGGCATACAGGCTGCTTATGAGCTTCACGGCTTGGACCAGCGCAGGAATATCGCTGTCAGTCATGAACGCTGGCCGTTTGCAGCTGTCCCAACCCGGAGTCATGACGACCTCTGCGACGGCCTGAATGTCAACTGACTGGATCGGGTACGAGATGGGACTCGTCTGATCCTGCGGGTTTATGTCCGTCGATCCGATCGCCGGAATCTTGGCCGCTTCCAGGATATCGAGAGCCGCGCCGCTTTGTAGACTCGAGAGACCGACGACCGCCGCCACATGATCAGACACCGCCTGGCGGGCGCACGTCGATGCCGCATTCGGGTCGGCCTGCGAGTTGCAACTGATCAGATCGATCGGGTGGCCGTTCACTCCGCCCGCGGCGTTGACATTGTTGCGTTCGCGCCGCTGACCACCTCGGGCTGTGCGATCACCTGACTCGCGATGTCTGCGATCACCATCAGCTTGATCGGGCTACCGCTCGCAGCCGACGAAGCGTGCGACGACGAGCTATTGCCGGACGTAGTGTTGCCACCTCCCCCGCTCTTGCCGCTAGAGAAGGCCAACAGCGTCAGGGCGCCGGCGCAGACCAGCGCCACGGTTACGTAGGTGGCGCGAACCGGCGTGCTGCGGTTCAGCGACGAACCACGCACAGGACGAGTTCCCACAGTGTTGTTCTCCTCGAAGGCAGCGTGCGTTTCACGGAGGGTTGCGCCGACGGAGCGGAACAACGAGCGCGCCTATGCGCGTGACCCCGAGGAATGCGATCACTCATTCGGGCCGGTTGCCCACCACGATGCCGACTCGCGATGCTTTCCCGACGCCGTGCGCGACCAGCTGCGCCGCCGCCGAGGCCGACAACGCGTCAACTTGCGCGTAGGTTAGCGTCAGGTCAGCGGTGACGAGGAATTCCGCGTCACCATAGGATCCCGTCGCGCGACGGAGTAGCTCGGCGACGGTCGGCTGGAAACCGGGGTCGGGAGGCGCCGGGCGTTCTGTCGGTGTGGCGCTCATCCGTCCTGCCAGACGGGCGAGCGTTTTTCGGCGAACGCGCGGGGTCCTTCGCGCCAGTCGGGATGGCTGCGTTGGCGCGCCGACACCGCCCGGCCGAAGCGAAGCGCCTCGTCGTAGCCGAGGCTGGCCGCGGCCCACGCGATCTCCACGGTCTTCTTCGTCGCCGATGGCGACCCGGTCGCCACATGGTCGGCGAAGGCGAGCGCGGACTCCAGAGCGGCACCGTCGGCAACCACCTCCTGGACCAGGCCCAGGCCGCGGGCATGGTCGGCAGACAGGCGTGCCTTCGGGCCGCCGAGCCCAAAGTAGAGCGCCGCCCCGATCCCGGCCTTGACCACCAGCCCGGCGGTCTCGGACGCGCCGACCAGACCGAGCATCGCGTGCGTGTCGAAGAACGTGGCCCCGTGGCCGGCGAAGACGATATCGGCGTCGAGCACGAAATGCATGCCGCCGCCGACAGTGGGTCCCTCGACAGCGCACACCACCGGCGTGAAGACATGACAGTGCTTAGTCGTCAAGTGGGGGCCGCGGCCCCAGGGCAGGTCGACTCCGGCCTCGCCGGTGCGCGCCACCTCCTTTACGTCGATCCCAGAGCAGAAGAACTGGTCGCTGGTCGATCCGAACACGATGCAGCGGGTGCGTCCGTCGGTGTCCAGTTGCTCCCACAACGGCCCGAACGCGGCCATCATCTCCGGCGTGAACGCGTTCCGGCGCGCAGGGCGATCCAATAGCACGACGGATACGTGCTCACGCCGCGCCAGGATCAGGCCATCGCACACCTCCTCGGCCTCGGCCAAGCCCAGGCGTGCCACAACGTCATGCATGATCGTCCTCCCTCTCAACTCGCGGGACCGATGTCGCTACCGAGGTCGTCAAGCTCCATGAGCGTGGCGCGCGCACGCGCACAACCGCGCCCGATGATCTCGTCCATCCGCGCGCGCTTGAGGAACGCATGAATTCCCGCCTCCCACGTGTAACCGATGCCGCCGTGTAACTGGACGGCCTCCCCGCAGATGAACGTGGCGTTGGCAGTCGCACACCGGCCAGCGGCCAGACCGAGCAGACTCCCCCGCACTGTGCCCGCCACACGGGCCGCGCCGAAGGCGACTGACTGTGCGAGCTTGAGCTCGATGAACGCGTTGGCGCACCGGTGCTTGTACGCCTGGAACGAGCCGATCGGCTGGCCGAACTGGGTTCGCACCGCCGCGTACTTCAGCGTACGGTCCAGAGCGGCGCGGGCCGCGCCGACCGCATCGAGTGCGACCACACTCGCCCGCCGCGCCATATATTCGGCGAACAGGTCCGCGCCCAAGGCCCTGCCTACGATCGCACCGGCACCGGTGCCGTCGAGCCGGATCCTTAACAGGTGTCGCGTCACATCCGAAGACGGCAGCGCCTCCGTGGTGACCGTGCCGTCCGCCGCATCGATGAGCACCACCCGCTCCCCGTCTCTGGTGCGCACCGGTACGAGCAGCAGCTCCGGAGCCTCGACGCCAAGCACGACGAACGAACCGGTCAATATCTGGCCCTCGGCACTGATCGATTGAGCAGCCTGCCACGGCGAGATCGCGGGAGTCGCCACCGACACAGCGCCGTCGAGCAAACGCTGGCGTACGTCCGATTGCAGTGCTCCGGCCAGCAGCGGGAGCGCGAGGAGCGCGCTCTCCCCCAGACACGAAACAGCCCTGGTCGCACCAGCCGACTCGATCAGGATAGCCAGGTCCACGGTGGTGCCGCCCACCCCGCCGAGTTCGGGATCAGTACCGACCGAGAACCAGCCCAGATCGGCGCCGCCGAGCGGATCGGCGACCACACCGGCGAAGTACTTTTCCGCCATGATGGCGAGATCGCGCTGGTCGGCGGTCACGTTCTCGTAGCGGAGGTCCGCGCTCATCAGGCCCGAGCCGTTCGCGGCATACCGAGCACCCGGTCAGCAATGATGTTGCGCTGGATCTCGTTGGAGCCCGCGCCGATCGACCAGGCCCACGAGTGGATGAAGTCGGTGAACCAATGCCCACTGAACCAGGATGTACCGGGAATCAGAGGATGCGCGACCATCGACTCGACACCGTCGTACAGGCTGGCGTGGTCGACCACTGCCCGCATCAGGTCAGAGGAGGCCACCTTCACGACTGAGGACAGGCTGCTTGGCCTTCCCGAGGTGAGAATGGTGCCGATCATGTCGTGCGCCATGCAGCTGAGCGCGAGGCTTCGAGCCGACATCGCGACTACCGCGTCGTCGTCGGCGCGCGCGGGATCAGTACCGAATCCTCCGCCGAGACCGCCGTCGCGTAGCTCGCGGCGTAGGCCACGACGCGCCACGTCGATGCGTTCGACGATCTCGAGCGCGAGCGGACCACGCTCCGCCGACAAGGTCGACTGGGCGATCTGCCAGCCTTGACCCTCGGCGCCGATCCGGTCGGCCTCAGGAATGAAGACGTCGTCGAAGGTGACCTCGCAGAACTCCTTGTCACCGGTGCTCTGCACTATCGGGTGCGTGGCGATGCCGGGGCTCGACATATCGGCAATGAAGTAGGTGATGCCCTGCTGCTTCGGGCCGTCGGAACTGGTGCGCGCCAACAGCAGGCAATAGCTCGCGTGCGCGGCGTGGCTAGACCAGATCTTTCGACCGTTGACAACGTAGCCGCCACGTTCGGTGCTGTACACCGCGGTGGTGCGCAGCGCCGCCAAATCCGAACCTGCCTCGGACTCAGAGAAGCCCTGGCACCACACGATGCCCGAAATGCCGTCACGCACGTACTTGTCCTTCTGCTCCTGCGTGCCCGCATTCAGCAGCGTCGACGGCATGTGGTGCAGTGACACCGAGTACAGCAAGAGCGCAGGGGCCTCTGCGCGGGCCCACTCCTCGTAGATGATCGCGCGGCTCATGAGGTCATAGCCGCCGCCCCCGAACTCCTTCGGGACGTGCGGTGCATGAAAGCCGACCCCACTCAAAGTGCGCAGCCAGTCGCGCTGCCACTCGAGCTTGCCGGCCTCGTCCAGCGCTGGCGTCGCGGCACGCCAATTAGCCGGCGTGTTCTCGGCGAACCAGCGGCGCACATGCTTGCGGAACTGCGCGTCATCGGCGTGCGGTTCGGTCACGAAATTTGACTCCTCGGTGCTCGGCTCTAGCGACGCTAACACCGAGGTTTATACGCTGTCTACTGTCTGCAGTCTGTGGTATCTGCCGACTGTAGACAGTTGTCTCGCCACTTGTTATGGTCGCCTATGGCCGACGTCGGAACCGGCCACGGGGCCGGAGAAAACGTCGTTACGTCATGGAGAAATGGGGCTCGCGTGGTAGAGCGGAGGTTCGACCGCAAGGTAGCCGTCGTGACGGGTGCAGGCAGCGGGTTGGGTCGATCGCACGCCACCGAACTCGCCCGGCGCGGCGCCACCGTCATCATCAACGATGTCCGCACCGATGGGGCCGAGGACTCCGCGGACGGGAGCACGGCAGCTGAGGTCGCCGCTGAACTGCAGAGCCTCGGCTGGCAGGCCGAGGCGGACGCCGGCGACCTCACCGACGAGTCCTACGCGACCGGGATGATCGAGCGCGTCATTGAGCGGCATGGACGGCTCGACGTCCTCATCAACAATGCCGGGATGACCGCGCCGGGGAGCATTTTCGACACGACGACGCAAAGCCTGCAGCGCATCTTCGCTGTCAACTATTGGTCGGCGTTCTGGACGATGAGGGCGGCCATCCCGGTCATGCGGGAGCGGGGCTACGGGCGGGTGGTGAACACCTCGTCCGGTGTCGGCGCCTTCGGTGCGGCCAATCGCGTCGGCTATGTCAGCTCAAAGGCAGCCGTGATCGGGTTGACCAAGGCCGGTGCGTTGGACACCGACGACACCTCGGTGCGAGTGAACGCGATATGTCCGATCGCCTACACGCCGATGTCACGGGTGACGCTTGCCGCATCGACCGACGCCGACCGCGACACGCTCGACGTTCGGCGCGTGACGCCGGTCGTGTTGTTCCTCGCCCACGAGGACTGCGAGCTCAACGGCGAGGTGCTCAGCGCGGGCATGGGCCGGTGGGCGCGCATCTTCACCGCGAAGACGAGCGGCGTCGAGACCGCTTCCATGGATGTCGACGACGTGTTCGGCGAGCTCGACGCGATCCTGGACACGAGCGATTTCCGCATCTTGCGCGCCGCGCGTGACCAATTTCGCAGCAAAAACGGTTCGCCCTGACCGTGGCGCCAACCGCACCCCGTGCTCACACCCGTTCACTCCGTGCGGTCCTGAAACCGCACCCGTTTCGCTGCGCAGCGAGGTACGTGATAGCTAACCAGTCCAGGCCCGCCGAATCGACCTCAGTCAACGCTGATGACGTCGACTCGGTGGGCGTCGTGATCGTCGGAAGCCGGCATTGCCGGTCTTTATATGCTGTATAAATGCCGCGAGCTCGGGCTGCGTGGCCACGTGTTCGGCGTCGGCGTCGGCGTCGGCGGAACGTAGTACCAGAACCGCCACCCTGGCGCGCGGTGCGACATCGAGACCATCATGTACTCGTATTCGTTCGGGCCGGAGCTTCAGCAGGAGTGGTCCCGGTCCGAACGCTTTGCCGCCCAGCCTGAGATCCGCGCGTATCTCGATCACGTCGCCGACCGTTACGATCTCCGCCGCGACATCCAACTGAACACCCGCGTCGTGTCGGCGCACTACGACCAGACACGGAAGCGCTGGCGAGTGAGCACGGCCGCGGTCACTGGCGACCCAACCGGTGGCTTTCATGGTCGAGCTACGGAGCGTGCGGCCGGGTTTCATTGCGCTCTCCTGATTGGTGGCTGGACGTAGGGATCGAAGTGGCCGCGCTATTTGGGCCCCACCCGCGCACGCATCCGCGCTACGTGGGCGAGACGCGCCTCGTCACCCCCGACTGACCGCCCGGGCGCGCATCCTCCGCCGGCGAGCAAAGGGCTATTCGCCTACTGGACGCCCGGAAACTTCGCGTGCTTGGCCAGATGAGGAGCCGGAAGAGACAGAGCGTCACGTCCGGTGCTGTGAGAGCCGGGCGGATACAACTCTCCCCCGACCACACGACGCGCCATCTCAAGGAAGGGTTTCCCTATCTAACCGGCTTCTGGGGACGAAGCACATGCCAAGCCCTTAGACCATCGGCTCCCCGCTGCGTCGTCTACCTTTGCGAAGGTCGGCCCAATCTGCCGGAAGCGCGATTTCGCGCCTGGTCGGCCAGCCTTGCTCGTGGTTGTTCATGTAACCGCGGACCTGAGGCGTGGAGGGTTCTCCAGCAACTACGACTTCGATCCATTCCGGATTCATCAAGACTGGCACCTCACGGTGGGGGTGCGGTGGCTCGATGCCCACCCCGGTTCTCTCTGCACTTCACCGACCAGCTCCTCCTGCTCAACCAGGTCGAACGCTGGTTGGGGCTGCTCACCGACAAGCAACTAGGCCGCGGCGTGCACAAGAACCTGCACGCGCTCGAGCGAGAACATCCGAACCTGCGTCACCACCTGGAACGAGAACCCCGGCCGTTCACCTGGACCAAGACCGTTGACGAGATCGTCGCGCGACTCAACACATATCTAAAATGAACTCCCGGCGCAGGACGCTAGAGGACCATCGCTCCGGCGTCGACGGCGATCGATGACCCCGTGACTAAGCGGGACTCGTCCGAGCACAACCAGATGACGGCGTCGGTGATGTCTTGCGGCTCGGCCAGATCGACGCCGAGCGCGTTGGCCATCCAGCCAGGCGGCGCCGCGCCTATCAACCGGCCGGCGAACTCGTTGACGACCATCGGCGTGCGCACTCCCATCGGATGTAGGCAGTTCACCCGGATCTTGTGCTGACCCAACGCCCTCGCGAAGTTCCGCATCAACCCGACCACACCGTGCTTGGCCGCGCCGTAACCCATCTCACCCGGGTTCAGCATGTCGACGTTGTAGGCAGCCGCGCGCAGCCCGGAGATCGAACTCGTTATCACCATGCTGCCCCCGCGACCGCTCTCGATCATCGGCTCCATTCCACACTTCAACGTGTAGTAGACGCCGCTCAGCATCGTCTCGATGCTGACCGTCCAGGCGTCCATCCGAGTCGATGGCTCACCGGTCGTGGCCATGATCCCCGCGTTGACGAGGACGAAATCCAGCCGGCCGAACTCGCCGACGCCTCGCTCGAACGCCGACCGCACCGCGTCGTAGTCCCGCACGTCCGTTTGGTAGGCGACCACCCGCTGATCGAGTTCCTCGATGAGCCGGACGGTCTCGGCCAGATCGTCCTTCTCCGACATCGCGTACTCCACCTGTGGGAACTGCTCGCAGCAATCCAGGATGATGAGGTCAGCACCCTCCCGCGCCAGATTCAATGCATGCGAACGCCCTTGTCCTCGTGCACCGCCTGTGACCAGGGCAACCTTTCCGTCAAACTTCCCCATGGGAACCGAGCCTCCTGCAACCGTCGTTGAGCCCAGTTCCGCACCCAAATCCAACGATTCGGTCGGCTGAACTCAGAGCCAACATCCGTGCTTGGGCCACGAATGTTTGATGAAGTATCGCGGACAGTGAAGTCAAGCCCTTGCAACACCGCTGCGATGTCAGCACTTACTGCGCAAAAATACCAACACCTCTGGTCCTTTGTCCACAGTAAACAATCGGCAGTATGCCATCATCGGTTGGGATGCAGGTAGGTGTGGTGTTTCCGCAGACCGAGCTCGGGGGCTGCGGCCCGGCCGAATTGCGCCAATATGCCGTGACGGTTGAATCGCTGGGTTACCGACACTTGCTCGCCCACGACTACGTCGTCGGCGCCGATCCCGCCAGGCACTCCGGCTGGACCCATAAGTTCACCGCGGACACCACCTTCCGTGATCCGTTCGTGCTGTTCGGCTACCTGGCCGTGGTGACCCCCGAACTGGTGACCGGAGTTCTCGTGTTGCCACAGCCGCAGACCGCGCTGGTCGCCAAGGAGGCCACTGAGGTGGAGGTCGCGCTGCTGCGACGACTCTGGGTCGAGGACAGCGTGAGCTTCGCGGGCAGGTTCGAGCGGGTCGCCGCAGCAGCGATCGCACCGCGTCCCCGGATGCGGCCGATCCCGGTCTCGATGGGCGCGCAGTCCGCACCAGGATACTGTCGCGCCGGCTGCATCGCCGACGGAGAAGTTCATCCGCATCACCGTCGGTGGGTTCGTCACCGACGTGATTCGCACACCGGGACGCCATGTGGTGGCCTGCAATTTCGGCGGTGCGGATCGGCGCACCCTGATCCTGGCGACGCCGGCGTTGCTGCCGCGAACGACGCGTAGCGGCGGGGTCGGCTCGCCGGCGCTGGTCCAACAGTTGCACGCGGGTCAGACGACCGGTTTCCTCGAGGTGCTTGAGGTGCCGATTCCCGGCGCCGGCCGCCCGTGACAGGACGACGACGCTGCGTCATTGGTCCGAGCATCACGTACCCAACGGTCCGGGAACAACGACCTGACGCTCAGCCTCGAGGCCACGAGCTCGCAGCTAATTTCGCCGTTCGTAGGCGGCTGCGAACAGGCGGAACTGTACTTGCCGGCCGGTGTGATCCAACGGAGCGAACCCGACCTCATCGAGCAGGAGCAGATCGTTGCGCGGTAGGGTGTCGATGACCCGTCGGACCAAGTTGTCGGCCAGCGCCCGGTAGAGGGTTTCGACGAGTCCGGCTGCGGTGTAATTGCGGACCCCGTCTCCGGTGTGGACGGCGTGTGCTGTTTGCAACCGCGACCGATTGGGTCACTCGCCTGGCAGAAGCCCACCGCCAAGCCGACTGCCCAACGAGCGGGCCAAGCTGCGCCGCTACGGGCTCATCATCGTCGACGAGGTCGGCTACCTGCGACAAGACGCCGCGAACCTGTTCTTCCAGCTCGTGTCTTCCTGATACGAGCGCAACATCGGGTCATCGGCTAGCTTTCCGCTCGTGGCCGGGCGGTGCGGGTGGTGGCCAGCCGGTCCGCTCGAGCGGCGCGGTAACCGTTCGGTCCGACGTTGCGAGCGACCCCCCACGACACCGTCGATACCGAACGACCCAGCTCGCCAGCGATCCCTGTCAGCCGTCTTTCTGTGCGCCAACCCATGTGAGATCGCCTCTCGCTCCTCCAGTGACAACGGCAACGCCGGCCGCGGTCGAGGTCGAGCGCGGCCGCGCGCCACCGGGTTGCGCCAACCAGTAATGCCCTGCCGTACGTGACACTCCGGCTGCTGCAGCAGCCTGTCTCGGCGTCGCGCCACTCGCCCTCGCGGTGAATAACTTGACCCGCACCTCGGCCGGCTTCGGTTTCCTGCCCCACCCATGACCTCCACGTCGCTAGGAGGTCTTAGCCTGGCCGCCCGATCTTGCGATGACCGCCGAGGTCGGCTTCGAGGACAGCGGCGAGTACGAGGGCGTCGATTACGAGGTCTGTCTGCATCGGGGATCTCCGGTCGTCGGTGGGTTGTCGTCTCCCATTGTCAGGGCCGAG
>Ga0209530_1001152_pt1 | contig 13081 bp, 8 predicted proteins | sample BlaSpr_A8_Ref_O1_FD_187987 | JGI IMG/M metagenome (GOLD analysis project Ga0209530, IMG submission 187987) | Forest soil microbial communities from Thunder Bay, Ontario, Canada - Black Spruce, Ontario site 2_A8_Ref_O1 (SPAdes) (version 2) | ecosystem: Environmental > Terrestrial > Soil > Boreal...
ACACACTGGCCGGTCAACGATCCGCGGGCGCCGTAACCGAGGAGCGGCGGGTGCAGCTGGAGGGCCGCGAAATCGAAGCCTCCCCCACCCCGTCGCAGGTGACGCCGAACTACTACCCTGGCGGGCGCGTCGCGGGACGACCGGTGCCAGCCGGCTGGTACTCCGAACCATGGTGGAAGCCGGCGCTGGTCGCCGGCGCGTGGGGACTCGGTTCAGTAGTCTTGTTCGACGCGCTGTTCTCCGGCATGAACGGGGTCAACTACAACGCCGCGGGATTCGAAAATGGCTACGGCCAGGGCTTCGACGGCCAGGGCTTCGACAGCGGATATGGCGGCGGCTTCGACGCCGGGCAGGCGCAGGACACGGGCGGCTGGGACGGTGGCAGCGGAGACAGCGGCGGCGGCTGGGACAGCGGCGGCGGTGGGGACTTCGGCGGCGGCTGGGACAGCGGCGGCGGTGGGGACTTCGGCAGCTTCTGACCCGGGAGCCGGCAAGGCGTGGGTGGTACGCAGACATTCAGTGTGCGCATTGGCGACTTGAAGCGGCCCCGGGTGTGACAGAGTGGCGGCACCGTATGTGGTGCGATTAATTACATGCGTGGCATTCTTGCACGAATTGTCTACTAAATTCGTCCCGAAGCGAAGGGTGGCCAGCCGCCGGCCATTTCTGATAGTCAGGGTCACGAGGATGCAGGTTTTGGCTCCAAAGAGGATGTTGTAGAACGTGTTTGGTTCGAAACACTCGCGTGGGCCCCGCGGGGAAAATCTCAAAACCCTCCCGTGGGTCGTTTAGAAAAGAAGTGATTACGGTGGGGTTCGTGCTCCATATCGGTTCTGCAACTAATTCAGTCACTCGTCTAGGAAAGGTTTCGAGATAGCGATACAGTTCCGCCGACCCTTTGATTGTGGAAATGCCCCTCTGAACCCGAATACATGGAGTTTGCGTTGAAGATCCTTGATCTATTCGGCATCACAGCAGCTGCCAGTGCCGGGTTGTGCGGGGCCGCTTTGGCGTTCAGCCCGGGTGCGGCAGCGGTCCCGCTACCAGCGGGCGGTCCCACGTGCATGGAGCAAATGGCGAGCCTTGGAGCGCCACTAGTCCCGGCGGTCCTGCCTGGTCCGCCTGTCGTGGCGGGTGCGCCAGCTGGAGCTGTGCCGGCTGGCGCTCCGGTACCGGCGGGTTGGCCGGCTGGTGCTCCGGTGCCGGCTGGCGCTCCGGTACCGGCAGGTTTGCCGGCCGGTGCTCCGGTGGCGGCTGGTGCCCCGGTGGTGGCTGGTGCTCCGGTGGCGGCTGGCGCTCCGGTGGCGGCTGGTGCTCCGGTGCCGGCGGCTGGCGCGCCTCTGCTGCAGCAGGCGGGGGCGGGTAAGGGGGTGCCAACTAATCCGGAGCCGGCGCTTATGGCTGGTCCGGTGGTTCTGCCTGGTCCGCCGCCGGTGCCGACGCCTGCGCCACCGGTGCCTGTGGCTGGTCCGACGTTGGTTTCGGCTACGGCGCCTCTTGCCCTGTGTTGCACCCCTTAGCAGGGATTGCGCGACATCTGGCTACTCAGCTGGCTGGGGGGCCGCTCATCACATGAACGACGTCGGCCGTTTTTTCTTCTGCCGGCACACCCTCCTGCACGATTACCGGGTCACCGATATTGACATTCTCGAAGTACCACTCTGCGTCGGCGGGACTTAGGCTGATGCAGCCGTGGCTGGTGTTCTCGGCCCCCATTGATGAGACTGCCCACGGAGCTGAATGCACGTAGAGGCCATGGCTGCTGATACGGACGGCGTAATCCACTGTGAGCCGGTATCCCTGGGGATCGTCGATAGGGATGCCGACGGAGCTCGAATCCATAATCACCGAGCGGTCCTTGGACATGACGGTGTAATAACCGACAGGCGTCGGGAAAGCCGGCTTACCCATCGATGCCGGCATCACTCCTTCTTGTCCCCAGTGAGGTCGGTGGTGCGGCGCCGGTAGTCGAGGCGGTGTTTCCGCCTGGACTCCGTCGATGCTCACGGTGAAAGTGTGATTTGTGATATCGGCAACCCCGAGGACGACTGGACCTGTTTGGAAGTCCGTCGGCAGGCCGCCCACCGAAAGCGCCACTGTGCTGTGCGCCGGCCAGAATCCGTCGGGAACCCACTGGACAACGTTGTTGTCGAGCCAATCAAACTTGCCGGTCATCGCGGGCTCCGATTTCACTTCGATGGCGCGCTCGGCCGCGTGCCGGTCGGCGACGGGCCTGCCGAACGTCACCACTACGGGGTGCGCGACACCCACTATCGCCCCCCGCGCGGGTAGAACCGATGCGATGGCGAAGTAGCCATGCGACAGGCTCGCCGCCGCCAGACACACGCCAGCTGGCCCCGCGACCACTGTCACGACGATCCCTACCACCACAAGAACAGACCGAACTGCAGCCCGCATCGCTTCAATCACCCTTCGAAGTGACTAAATTGTCGTTGTCGTTTGACGATGCTAGGGGTGCCATGTTGGACGTGTGTGCAAGCGCGCGACGCAGCCTGATCACGTCTTCGACAAGTTTTGATTACGGCTAGCGGATCCGGCGGATGTTCTGCCCAATGCGATACCCCGTTTGTTAGTCGGCCTTGGCGGCAAACCCGGCACGATCGGAGCCAGAAGTTCGTGATCGGCCAACGCGAGGCCACGGGAGGGCTTTCGATAACCGTCCAACCTGGGCTGTGGGGCCCTATGATTTGCTGGATCGGGTGATCCGGACCACGAAATCGGTGGAGGGTCGGATGACAGCAGCAACGACGTGCCTGACCTGTGGTGCCGAACCGCGGGAGGGTGCCCGGTTTTGTGATGCCTGCGGTGCGCCGATCAGACCGGCCACTGTGCCGGCTGAGTACAAGCAGGTGACGGTGTTGTTCGCCGATGTGGTTCATTCGATGGATATCGCGGCGGCCGTTGGTGCGGAGCGGTTGCGCGAGATCATGACCGAGCTGGTCAACCGCTCGGCGGCGGTGGTCCAGCGTTACGGCGGGACGGTCGACAAGTTCACCGGAGACGGCATCATGGCGGTGTTCGGGGCGCCGCGGGCGTTAGAGGATCACGCCCTGCGCGCGTGTCTGGCGGCGTTGGGCATCCAAAAGGAGACCCAACGGCTGGCGGCCGAGGTGGACCACCGCGACGGTGTTGCGCTGCGGCTGCGGGTGGGGCTGAATTCGGGTCAGGTGATCGCCGGGGAGATCGGTTCCGGCCCAATTAATTACACCGCTGTCGGTGAGCAGGTCGGGATGGCCCAGCGGATGGAATCCGTCGCGCCACCGGGCGGGGTGATGGTTAGCGAGTCCACTGCCAGGCTGGTGGAGAACACCGCGGTGCTCGCTGAACCAGAGTTGGTGCACATCAAGGGCACCGATGTTCCGATTCCCGCGCGCCAGCTCGTTAAGACCGTGGCAGGTCCTGTGCCTACCGGCCGGCACGAGTGGCCCCTGGTCGGGCGGCGATGGGAGATAAACAGTCTCGAGGGGATTCTCGATGGAGCGATTGGCGGCACGGGCTGCGTGGTGAGCGTGGTGGGGCCGCCTGGGATTGGGAAGAGCCGTCTGGTGCGCGAATCGGCGGCGGTGGCCAGCAGTCGCGGCGGAGAAGTGTTCACCACCTACTGCGAATCCCATACAAGTGACATCCCGTTCCACGCGGTGGCGGGGCTGTTGCGCGCCGGCCTGGGAGTCAACGACCTCGACGACCAGGCGGCCCGGGCGGGGGTCCGCGCCCGAATTGCCCACGCCGACCCCGAAGATCTGCTGCTGCTGGATGACCTGCTGGGCATCGCCGATCCCGACATCGACCTGCCCGACATCGATCCGGATGCCCGGCGGCGGCGACTGGCGGCGCTGGTCAACGCCGCCTTGCTGGCGCGTCAGGCGCCGGCCATGTACGTGATCGAAGACGCGCACTGGATCGACGCGGTCAGCGAGTCAATGTTCGCGGAATTCCTCTCGGTGATAACCCGGACCCACTCGATGGTGATGATCACTAATCGACCCGAGTACCGCGGTGTGCTGACCCAAACGCCGGGTTCCCAGACTATTTCCCTTGCCCCGCTGAGTGAGTCGCATGCATCGGCACTGACCGACGAGATGATTGGTTCGCACCCATCAGTGAAAACACTGGCTACCCGCGTCACCGAGCGGGCGGCGGGCAATCCGTTTTTTGCCGAGGAAATCGTGCACGACCTCGTCGAGCGGCGCGTCCTGCACGGGGATCGGGGCGCCTACGAGTGCCGCAGTGATGTCACCGACTTCAGCGTGCCGGCCACCATTCAGGCGACGATCGCCGCCCGCATCGACCGCCTTGACGCCCGCGCCAAACACACGCTGAACGCTGCCGCCGTGATCGGTTCGCGGTTTGACGAGGAGACGGTGACCAGCCTGGTCGACGATGCGGCTCTAACGGACTTGGCCGATGCGGAGCTCATCGATCAGACCGTATTCACCCCGCACGCCGAGTACGCGTTCCGGCACCCGCTGATCCGCACGGTGGCCTACGAGTCGCAGCTGAGGTCGGTGCGCGCGGAGTTGCACCGACGTTTTGCCCGCTCGATCCAAGAACGTGACCCGGGTTCGGTCGACGAGAACGCCGCTCTGATCGCTACGCACCTGGAAGCCGCGGGCGATCTGCGCGAAGCCTTCAGCTGGCATATGCGCGCCGGGTCGTGGTCAACCTACCGCGACATCGGGGCGGCACGGGTGAGCTGGCAGCGAGCACGCGAGGTCGCGGATCGGCTGCCTGCGGCCGACCCGGACCGGATGTCGATGCAGATCGCACCACTGACCCTGCTGTGCGGAAGCGCCTGGCATATCGGCGGCAGCGTCGCCGACGCCGGCTTCGAGGAGCTGCGCAAGCTGACCACAGCCGTCCACGACCGGCTGTCACTGGCCATCGGGATGGCCGGGCTGGTGGCGTTGTTGTCTTTTCATGCCCGCTATCACGAGTCGTCGCAGCTCGCCTCCGAGTGCGTGGACCTGATCGAGTCGATTGGCGATCCCAACATGACGGTGGCGCTGTTCTACGGGCCCAGCTATGCCAAGTTCCAGGCCGGCGAGCTGGTCGAGTATCTGAGGTTGATACAGCGCGTCATCGACCTCGCCGCCGACGATCCCACCAAGGGCAACCTGATCATTGGATCGCCGTTGGCGCTGGCGATTGCGGGCAGGGGCGCGGTCAAATGTTACTTGGGCATTCCGGGATGGCTCGACGATTTCGACAGTGCCACAGCCATGGCTCGTCCGTTCGATGCGACGACCAGGGTCATAGCGGCCTGGTTCAAGTACGGCAGCATCTCGAATGGGACGTTGTTGCCCGATTCGGTCGCACTACAGGAAACCGCGGAGGTGCTGCAGGTCGCTGAGCAAACCGCGGACGATTTCACCTTGGCCCTTGCTCGCCTTACCCGGGGCCTCGTCCTGGTCCATCGTGACAGCGTGGACCGTGGGGCCGGCTTCAAACTGTTGGCCAAAGCCCGAGAAATTGCCGTGCGAGAGCGCTTTACCCTGACAGCGCTACCGATCATTGACACCCAGACCGCAAAAGAGAAAGCCCGAACCGGCGATCTCGATGGCGCCATCAACCTTTCGCGCGCGGTCGTCGACGATGAGTTCAACACGGGCGAAATGATCTGGCGCGGGCCGGCCGCATCGGTTCTAGCGGAAGCTCTGTTGCGGCGCGACGCCGTCGGCGATCGCCAAGAGGCGCAGGAAGTGATCGACCGGCTGGCTGCTGTGCAAACCGACCCTGGGTTCTTGCTGTACGAGATCCCGCTGCTGCGGCTGCGCGCGCTGCTGGCGCGGGTGCACGGCGACGAGGTCACCTACCGGGAGCTGCTGGATCGCTACCGCGCGAGGGCGGCGTCCTGCGGCTTCGAGGGACACTTGGCGGCGGCAAACGCCATGACCTGAGGCGACGCAGGGTTGAGACACGCAGCCATCAGATATCCCAGTTCACCCCGAGCAGACGTCGTTCGGGACGACATCACCGCGCAGCCGTCACAGCTATTTCGCCGCGGCATCTATTCCCGGTGCGGCATGAACGGCCTGTGTCTGGGTGACCTGCGCGACCATCTTGCCGCGGTCATCAGTGAGATTGGACTGCACGACGATCGTGCTGCGGCCGACGTGCAGCGGCATGCAGGTTGCGGTCACCGCCCCGCCGCGCACCGCGCGGAAGAAGTTGGTCTTCGACTCGATCGTGGAGGTGCTCGCACCGGGCGGCAGGTTCACCACAGCGCACAGCGCGCCGATCGTGTCGGCGAACGCCATCAACGCCCCGCCGTGCATGATTCCACCGGTCGTGCACCGCTCCTCGGCCCAGGTCATCATCGCCCGCACGCGGTCCGGCGTGACCTCGTCGACGGTGATCCCCAGTGCTGCGGCGAAGGGCATGCTCGCGACAAGGGCCGCCAGGTCCGGGGTGCTCACGCCGTTAGCTTGACCCACCCGGGGTGCCCGAGTCCATACAGGCCGCGGACGAGGAGCCGAGTGGTCAACTGAGCGGCGGGGTGGTTGTCAGGCTTGGCGCAGATGAGCGGACAGTAGCCAGGCCCGCACCGACTTGCGGCCGTTGCTCTCGTCGCGGATGTCGGCGCCGGCGAAACCCTCAAAGCCCTCGAGGAAGTTCTCGGGCACGTTGGCGTGGATGCGTGCCGGTCGGATCTCGTCGACCACCCAGTACATGGAGACCACGTCGGCCAGCTCGTCCTCGGTGACGGGGTTGGCCGGTCCGCCGGCCGGCATGCTGTCGCGGTCGAAGACGAGCACGAAGTAGGAGGCGCCCGGCGCGGCGGCGCGCACGATTGACTGCTGGTAACCGTCGCGCAGCTCGATGGGCATCGAGTGGAACAGGGTGCTGTCGACGATGGTGCCGAAGCGGCCATCGTAGCCTGTGAAGGCACTAATGTCTGCGACGTCGAAAGTGGCGTTGGCCAGGCCCCGCTTGGTAGCTTCCTCGCGCGCCAACGTAATGGCAGTGGGCGACTGGTCCAGGCCTACCGTGGTGAAGCCGCGCTCGGCCAGGTACAGCGACACCGCCGCCTCACCGCAGCCAGCGTCGAGCACGTCGCCGTGGAACCTTCCGGCGTCGATCAGGGCCGCGATCTCGGGCTGCGGTTCGCCGATGCTCCATGGCGGCCGGTTGCCCTCGCCCATCTCGAAGGCCTCGCCGCGGTATGCGGATTCGAACATCTGTTGAGTCGGCTGAGTCATGCAATCCGGTATATCAACTTAGCTGATATGTGTCAATGTCGTTGATATCTGTGGCGGTGCGATTGACGCCCGCTCCGACACCAGGCGGATCACTTCCGAGGTGGCCGCGCGCCGTGCGGCTCAGGTCTTAGATGTCGCTCGCCACCACGCCGCGACGTAGAGCAGCATCGAGACCACCAAAGCCACCAGTACCCACAAAACGATCGTGAGATCGATCCAGCTTCCGAACGCCGGCGAGCCCGGAAGTGCGTTTCTTAGCGGTATCACCGCAAACAACATCGCTGCGTACCAGGTTGTCAGCGGCGACTGAAACCTCCGTGGGTCGCGCCACGTCTGAATCGCGACAAACAAGCCAAGTGCCGCGATCGCGACGAAGATCAAAAGCATGACGATCGCGAATACCATCGTGCTCGCTGATCGCTGCAAGTCGACTTCATAGGGTGCCGACGCACTAACGTTATTCACCCGAGCCACGTGGACTTTCCAGCCGGTCAGATCGACAAATGTCACGTTGGCGCGTTCCGGCGTTTGCGCGGCACCCGTGAACAGTGTGACCGTGATCGGCCCGGTGTAGTAGCTATCGAGCGGCCAGCGTTCGACGCGGTGCGCCAGGGTCAGCGGAACGGGGAAAACACCGGGCAACATACCCTTGGACCACGTGCGCTTGATCGGCGTGGTCGTGGATGTGACTGCCACAGTGAGGTCTTGGTTGAGACCGTCGGTCGTCGAATCCAACATCGCAGGTCCGGGCTTTACGATAAGGTCGCCGACGAGCTCGCTGTAGTCTTTTTGAATAGTTACCAAATTCAGCGAGACAGTCGTGCCGTCGCTGGTGGGCGTCCCATGAGTGGGAATACGTTGGGACGGAGCGCCATCGACGTACAGAACGACCGTCGTGATCATTACGCAGGCAACGACCCCCACCAGCGCGACGACGCGGAGTTTCATGTGCGGCCACCACCGGGGACCGCGAACCTTTGACTGCGGGCGCTTTGCCGCTTCCTCGTTGCCATGACCTTGTCGAGCCTTCCTGACCGGTTCGCCGTGAACTGGTCCACGGCGGACGAGAGTCCTTCATTGGTGGGTACAGCTGGCAGCGTAGCGGGCTCTGATTCCGCAGGCCGCCGCCCCGCGGTGGGACGGGGCGGACTTCGGCCCGGCGCCATTATTTGTCGAACCTGGAGAATACTGGCAATTGAACTGTGGGATACCTGTGAATTATTGGCGGGATTACCTATGGATTATAGGTGACTGCTACCCACGAATAGCCGTCAAGAAAACGTTAGATTTCCGATAACAGTGTTAAGAACACATAACGATGTTAAGAACACATGATCGGATGTGTCGCTGGTCACGACTCTGTTGCGTCGCGTTCCGCCATTCGCTACAAAAGATGCAGCGCAATCACCGACCCGACCGGTGATCAGGACGAAACCCAAATTGCTTAGTGCGTGCTCGATGGCGAGCCCGCCCGCATACGTTTCCGGAAATTGGATCTCGGATAGGGGCACTACGATTAAAAAAGGCGTACAGCTAGCCACGGGGGGTTGCCCGGAGCGTCGTGCAAGCGATTTTCCGCCAATAGCCCTATTTCGCTCGTGAACTCAATCGGCTGCTAGGGAGAATCGATGCCACTCGGTAGTGTGCTGCAAGCTCTAATCATGCTGGCCGTAGTATTGGTCGGCTCAGTGCTTGTCGGAAACCTGTTTCGGCGGATTAAGCAGCCCGCGGTCGTCGGCGTAATCGCCTTCGGCCTTCTTCTTGGCACAATTCTGGCCGTCCTGCCTCATTCCATGAAGTCCGTGTTACTTTCGGCGACCTCGAAATCCCTCATTGACGACGTGGGCCAAGCTGGCCTCTTGTTACTGTTGTTCCTGGTCGGAATTGAACTGCGTAGCTATAGCAAACAACAAGGCGAGCGGTCACCACTGTGGCAACTGCTGCCCTGCGTGTTGATTCCGGTCGTCGTCTGCGCAGCTGCAGCTTTCCCCTTTGCACACCAACTGGTTGGCCCAGACCACAACCCGCTGCATGTGTGGTTGTTCATCGGTGTGGCGCTGAGCGTCACCGCCGTTCCGGTTCTCGTGCTGATTATCAAAGATCTTGGGGTCCCGGCGCCCATCCCTGGGGTCGCGCTGCGAATTGCCGTCGCGACTGATGCGGCCGCATGGGCACTGGTGACGGTGTTGATCCTGTTGACCACAGACTTGAGCGCGGTCTCGGTGCCTGCCCTGTGCGCGGGAGCCGTGTTGCTATTCACCGTGATGTTCGTGCTGCCTCGGCTCCTCCGGCGGTGGTCCCAGGTCGCCCAGCTGAGTGCTGCTCCGTTTGTGGTGGCGGTGTTCGCTTACGTGCTGGTCGGTGCGGCAGCAACGCAGGTGTTCGGCCTCCACCCCGCCCTCGGTGCCGTGCTTGCCGGTCTGTTCTTCCCGGCGGGGCTGGCCAACGAGGCATCGCAGCGGGCCTTGGCCACGGTTGCTGACATGCTCATTCCTGCGTTCTTCGTTTCGAGCGCGCTGTCTGTGCCGCTGCAGGTTCTGGGGGATCTGTGTCGATGGAGCGGCCTGGCGTGCCTGCTGACCCTGACCATCGCCGCTTCCGGTTCAAAGTTCGCGGTCGGTCTGGTGGCCGGCAAGATGCAACGCTGGCCACTTGCCGCCTCAGCTAAACTCGGCGTCTTGCTGAACTGCCGCGGCGTCACCGAACTCGCCATCGCGTCGATAGGTCTCCAAGCCCACCTGATCGGTCCCTATGCGTTTGCGATGTTGTGTGCGCTTGCCATCCTGACCACGGCGGTGACGGCTCCGCTGTACACCGCGATCAACAACCGCGCGCGCGTTGGTGCGTCACGCGAGGATGTCCAGCAAGAGGCGCAAGAGGCGCAAGAGGTGCTAGAGGCGCAAGAGGCGGGTGTGGCCTGACCCCGAATGGTTGAATCCTCCAGGGCTTATGCAAGCGACCGGGACCCGGCCACCCCGGTCGCTTGTCCGATCGCGATCAGTTAAGCGGCGGCAGTGGATTTTGCGTTGTTGCCCCCGGAGGTCAACTCCGGCCGGATGTATATCGGTCCGGGGTCGGAGTCGATGGTGGCCGCAGCCGAAGCTTGGGAAGGGTTAGCCTCCGAGCTGTATACGACCGCCAATTCGTACCAGTCAGTGATAGCGGGACTGACCGCCGGGCCGTGGATCGGCCCCTCCTCGGCGTCGATGACGGCTGCGGCCGCCTCCTTTGTCAGCTGGCTGAAGAGTGCGGCCACACAGGCCGAAGAAGCCGCGACCCAGGCCGAAGCCGCGGCCGCGGCCTACGAGGAGGCGTTCGCGTCGACAGTGCCGCCCCCGCTGGTCGCCGCCAACCGCACCCGGCTCACGAGGCTGGTCGCGACCAACCTGTTCGGGCAGAACACCTCCGCGATCGCGACCACGGAGGCCCGGTACGCCGAGATGTGGGCACAAGACACTGCGGCAATGTACCGATACGCGGGTTCGTCGGCATCCGCGACGGCACTGACACCCTTCAACTCACCTCGACAGAACACCAACCCCGGCGGGTCGGCCGCGCAAGCGGCCGCGGTTGGCCAGGTGACCGGCACATCCGCCGGCCAGGTGCAGAACTCCGTTGCATCGGTGCAGCAAACGTTGTCCGCGGTACCCACCGCGCTGCAGAGCCTGGCAGCGGCCGCCCAGTCGAGTTTTGCCTCGAGCACGCTCGAAACGTTGAGCGACCTGGTTTCGATCTTGTTAGACCTGCCGTCCGACGTCGCCGAGCTTACCGTCGACGTACCGCTGAGCGTCCTCGGCATAGTGTCCATCCCTTTGGACATCGGCGGTTACGGCACCGGTGTCCACACCGACGACATCGTCAGTCACTGGAACGGCGAACAGCCGTGGCCAGACACCGGGCCAGCACCCGTCAAAGAGTTCCCGGCGCCTCTCACCAACCTGCGCCCGGGCACGGTGCCGTCGCCCACAGTCTCGGCCGGCCTGGGCGAGGCGAACGCGGTCGGGAATTTGTCCGTGCCGTCGACCTGGACCATCGCCACGCCGGCGGTACGCCCGATCTCGTACACGTTGCCCGCGTTGCCTGCCGCCGCCGGCACCGTCGAAGCGGGTTCCACGCTCGGGTCGAGTACCACGTTCGGCCAGATGGCTCTGGCGGGTATGGCGGGGCGGGCCATCGCCGGCACCCTGGGCACCGGTGCCGGCAAGGACGGCGGCAAAGCAGCGAGGGGCGGACGCGTGCAGGCCGCCGGCGGCGACGCCAAGACGGCGGGAGATGCGGCGGCGGACGATTCAGGCGAAGCGCCGCAGAGCAACCCCCGGGCGGTTATCACCGGAGTCGCGGCCGAGCTTCGCGAGTTCACCAAGCTCCGCGACGAGGGAATTCTGACCGACGAAGAGTACACCGAGCAGAAGAACCGCCTGCTCGGTCGCTAAACCACCCGCCGCCGTGTGGGGGCCGATGGTTGCCTGGAAGATGAATGCGCAGCAAATGGATTTCGGGACTTATCCGCCGGAGATCAACTCCGGCCGGATGTACGCGGGCCCTGGCTGCGGACCATTGCTGGCCGCTGCGCAGGCCTGGGCCGCGTTGGCCGACGAACTGTACACAGCGGCCAGTGCTTACCAATCGGTGGTGTCGGGGCTGACTGCAGGGTTGTGGACGGGTCCGGCGTCGGCGTCCATGACGGCCGCCGCCGCGTCCTATGTGGAATGGCTGAGCAGCACCGCGGCGCAGGCCGGGGAAACCGCCATCCAGGCGATCACCGCGGTCGCCGCCTATGAGACGGCGTTTGCCATGACGGTGCCGCCCCCGGTGATCGCAGCCAACCGCAGCCTGCTGGCGGCGCTGGTGGCGACGAACTTCTTCGGGCAAAACACTCCGGCGATCGCGGCCACTGAGGCGCAGTACGCCGAGATGTGGGCGCAGGATGCCGTGGCGATGTACAACTACGCCGGTTCGTCGGCGGCCGCGACTGCGCTCACACCATTGACCTCCCCTCTGCCGAACACCAGCCTGGGCGCATCGGCCGGTCAGGCCGCCGTGGTCAGCCAAGCGCTCAGCACGCCCGCCGGCAACGCCCAGGACATCGTGTCCAGCGTCGCACAGTCGTTCTCCGCGATACCCACCGCGCTGCAAAGCCTGGCAACGGCCGCCCAGTCGACCTCTTCCTCGAGCTTCCTCGACAATTTGAGCAGCCTCATCTCAGTTGTCCTCTCAACGCCGTCCGACCTCACCGGCCTGGGTGGAAGCGTCCCCCTGGCAGTCCTGGCGGGGCCGGTGGATCTCCCGTTCGGTATCGGCGGTTACGTCACTGGTGTCCACACCGATGGCATCGTCAGTGGCTGGAATGGGGAGGAAACCTGGCCGGGCACCGGGCCAGCGCCGGTCAAAGAATTCCCGGCGACTCTGACTAACCTGCCCCCCGGCACGGTGCCAACATCGTCGGCCGGTCTGGGCACGTCCGACACGGTCGGTGCACTGTCTGTGCCGTCGGCGTGGACCGTCGCCGCACCGGAAGTCCGCCCCCTCGCACTGGCATTGCCGGTCACCGGCATCGACCCCACCGTGACCGCGTCGTTGGAAGCCGGCTCGAGCACCACCGCCAGCGACTTGGGGCTCGCCGGTATGACTGGCCGCGCGATGGCCGGTCCGTCGAGCAGCGGCGGCAGCTCCGGCGGCATGGTGACCGGCGCACGCGTGCCCGCGCGCACCGGAAGCCCGGCGGCCGTGGGTGACGGCGACGCCTCACACCGCATGCCCCGGATCGTGGTCACCGGAGTCGCGGCCAAGATCCGTGAGATTACCAAGCTCCGCGACGACGGACAGCTGACCGAGGAGGACTACACCGCGCTGAAGAACCG
>Ga0209530_1001154_pt1 | contig 13047 bp, 9 predicted proteins | sample BlaSpr_A8_Ref_O1_FD_187987 | JGI IMG/M metagenome (GOLD analysis project Ga0209530, IMG submission 187987) | Forest soil microbial communities from Thunder Bay, Ontario, Canada - Black Spruce, Ontario site 2_A8_Ref_O1 (SPAdes) (version 2) | ecosystem: Environmental > Terrestrial > Soil > Boreal...
TCCTTGGCGGTGACCGTCACGCTGTTCGCAGCGGCCGTGGTGGGTGTGCCGGTGATCAGTCCGGTGGTGGAGCTGATCGACAGGCCGGCCGGGAGCCCGGTGGCACTGTAGGTGAGGGTCTGGCCGGATGCGGAGTCGGTCGCCTTGATCTGCAGGCTGGCCGCGGTGCCGACGGTGCCGGTCTGGCTGCCCGGGTTGGTGACCGTGACAGTGTTACCGGTTGTCGAGTTGATGGTCCAGGTGAAGGAGGCCGATCCGGTGGCTCCGGTGGTGTCCTTGGCGGTGACCGTCACACTGTAGGAGCCGGAGGTGGTGGGTGTGCCGGAGATCAGTCCGGTGGAGGAGCTGATCGACAGGCCGGCGGGCAGGCCGGTGGCACTGTAGGTGAGGGTCTGGCCCGAGGCGGAGTCGCTCGCGCTGATCTGCAGGCTGGCTGCCGTGCCGACGGTGCCGGTCTGGCTGCCCGGGTTGGTGACCGTGACGGTGTTACTGGTCGTGGAGTTGCTCTCGAACGCGGTCAGGCCGTCTGGGGTGCCCCAGCCAGTCGGGCCGTCGTAGCCGGTCTTCGCGGTGCACAGGAGGGAGCTGCCGCAGGAGCCGTTGCTGCCGCTGGTCACGTCGTACAGGCTACTGGTGTGGGTGTAGATGGAGTCGGCCGCGTTTTCGCCGCCGTTGCCGTTGTTGCCTGCCAGCGCGAACACGGAGGCGATGATCGGCGAGGACTCGCTGGTGCCGCCGACCTCTTCCCAGCCGCCGTTGCCGTTGGTTGTGTCGTAGACCGCTGCGCCGGTGTTCGGGTCGGCGTCGGCCGCCGTGTCATTGTCGACCTTGAACCCGCACACGGCCGTGATCACCGAGAGGGCGGACTGCCAGGACGGCTGCGGCTCGTTGGACGAGCAGCCAGACCCGGTGCCCTCGGTGGAGCTGGTCTCCCAGACGCTCTCGGTGTAGCCGCGCGAGTTGGACGCGGTGTCCAGCGTGGTGCCGCCAACGCCTACCACGTGCGGTGAGGTGGCCGGGTAGATCACGCCGCCGCTGTAAGCGGAGTCACCGGCGGACGCTGTGTAGACCACGCCCGATACGCCGAAGTACTCCGTGTCGTAGGTGAGGTCGGTAGAGGACTCGCTGCCACCCCAGCTGTTGGAGATGTACTTGGCGCCCAGCGTGGTGGCGGCCGTCTCCTCGGCCACGTAGAGGCCGGTACCGGAGTCGTTGGTGGCCTCGACCAGGTCGATCTTGCACAGCGGGCAGATCGCCGAGACCATGTCGACGTCGAGGGACTCCTCCAGAGTCCAGTCGTCGTCAGTCGGTGCCGTGGCCGGGAGTGGCGAGGTCTCGCCCTCCTGGTTGTACTGGGTGAACTGGCCAGATGTCAGGGCCGGCAGGCCCGCAGCGGACCGGTACTCGGCCAGGTCGCTGGCCGCGGTCGGGTCGTTGTAAGCGTCGATGACCGCGACCGTCGTACCCGAGCCATCGGCGGCGGACGCCGCGGTCAGGCCGTACGCGGCCTGGAAAGTCGACGGACCGTAGCCCTCGCCGGAGGGGATCGCGCCTGGCCGTACGGTCTGGGCGGTCGGGTGGGCGGTGGTGTTCTTGATCACCAGGCAGTCGAGCTTGCCGGGCTTGAAGCTGTTGCCGCATGCGTAGTGCCAGTTGGATGGGATCTGTGTGGGTGCGGCGGCGGAGGTGGTGGCCGCACCGGCAACCGCCGGGGTAGCAGCGATCACCCCGCCGACGATGAGCGCGATCGGGGTGATGATCGCTAGCGAGCGGCGCCTTATTCGCCAGCCGCCTTCGTGGTTAGCACGCAAGACTTTTCCTCTCATTAAAGTGAGTACTGCATTGCTGCTCGTGACTGATTCCGCCCATGACTGAACCACCCTCTGGCCGCACGAATGAGTGAAGAATGCCGACCTGTGGCTGGTCAAGCGCCCTGAACGGACGGGTCGCAGGCCTAACTGGCGGACCCGGACGACGGGCCTCCCTTCAGGTGCCGAGCGGCTTTCAGGCACGGCGGCGCGGTAACGCCATCCGCACCGTGACCCGCGGCAGGACACGGTGTGCCGCCTTACCGAAGCGGCGGGCTGCGTAAACCCTCGCCACGGAGCCCTGCCGGCTAGCAGGCCACGTAGCTGGCGGTTCACGCACTTAGCCCCCAGAAGGAGTGGTGCCGAACGCCCTTACCATACAGAGTGTAGGCAACTGTGTGCAAGACCTGTTTTTTGGTGGAAATATGTTGGTTACCTGCCCGCCTGACGCTAGCGCCGCGCTGCTGGGGCCTGCGGAGCACTGGCGGCGTTCCAGTAGCCGACAAGGCCGCGGTACATCGGCGAGCCGACGAGCAGCGTGTCGTGCTCGCCTGACTGCGCCTGGGTGCCGTCGAGGAAAAGGACCCGCTGCGCGCGCAGCGCGGAGCTGATCCGGTGCGCGATCACTATCAGCGTGCCGCCCCGTTCCGCGAACGCGGCCTCGGCGCGGGACTCCGCAGCGGGGTCGAGATAGCAGGTGGCCTCGTCCAGGATGACGATCGGCGCGGGGGACAGGTAGGCGCGGGCGAGTGCGATCAGCTGCCGCCCGCCCGCGGACAGCCGGGCGGGGTTGAGGACCGCCTCGCAGCCACCCAGCCGGGTGACTAGCGGGCCTAGGCCAACCGCCGCTACCGCGGCGTCGACTGAGGCGTCAAGGGCCGCGCTGGCCCGGAGGTAGCAGATGTTGGCGGCAAGCGTGTCCGCGAAGACATACGCCTCCTGCGGTATCAGGACCCGGACACAGTGCGGGTACTGCGTCACCGGCACCCCGTCGAGGAGCACCGCCCCGGCCGTCGGTTCCAGCATCCCGGCCAGCAGCCCGGCAAGGCTGGACTTGCCGATGCCGCTGGGCCCCACGATCGCCAGATGCTCGCCCGGCGCGATGTCGATGCTCAGGTCATCGATGACCGGCTCCGCACTGGCGCTGTACCCGAATCTCACACCACGGAGCTCAAGCAGCCCGGCCTCGATCTCCGCCCCGCCCTCAAAGCCGCCCTCAAAGCCGCTCTCAACGCCGACCTCAACGCCGACCTCAACATCGTCGGCAGCACCGCTCCCAGCCTCGATGACGCGCTCCAGCGTCACGGTGAGCCGGACCATGCCCGCGCCCAGGCCCTGCGAGAGCGTGTACAGCACGCTGCGCAGGCTCCCGCCGATGTACGCGATGGCGCCGATGAGGTGGGCCGTGCTGACACCAGCCACTCTTCGAACTCTGGTATCCGCAGGTCAGCGGCCTCGGTCAGCGCATAGAGCACTCCGGCCGCGCCGTGCGCGATGCCGAGCCCGCCGCCGGGGACCGCGAACTGCTCGATGTCCCCAGGGAACAGCCGGTCCGTCCGCCCCGGCGTGGCACTGGCCGCGACCGAGCGGGCAAGCACCGGAATATCAGAACGGCCTGTGGTTCCCCAGTCGAGTCCCTGCTTCGCCCCGGAGACCGGCGCCGTGCCGACGATCTCCCTTACCGCCTCATCGAGGAACGCAGCGGGAGCTCCGAACAGCTCCGCGATGACGGCGGCGATGTGCGCCGCCTTGCTCCGGTCGAGCGTCCGGTCGCGCGGCGCCACGAACTCTGGATTTCCGACGGTCACCCGTCGTCCCTCGCTCAGGTAGCTGGCGGCCTCGAAATCGATGAGCACCACGCTGTCGTCTGGCCGGACCATGATGTTGAACATGTGCAGGTCATTGAAGATCACCGGGTCGGGATCCGCGGTCAGCAGCGGGTACCGGGCCGAGTAGCAGGAGTTGCGCGCCTCCCTCGATGTACTCCTCGACGAGGAAGTGATGGCCGCCGGCTCGAAGTAGCCGCGCACCTCCGGCGCGATACCCAGCCCGGACAGGGCGCGCAGCACGTCGTGTTCCCGGCGGAGCCTGGCCACCGCGTCCGAGCCGTCGGCGGCCAGGCCCGCGTACGGCCGGGCCTCCTTCAGGATGACCCGCTCGCCGGTCTGCCTGTCCGTGCCTGCATATACTCCGCCGCCGTTGGAGAAGTGCAGCACGTCCACGATCTCGTAAGGCAGCTCGTCGATGGTGGCGGCATTGCGCGCGGCCATGGACGACGCGAGGAAGGAAGGCAGCTGTACCCAGGCGGGCATGCTGAAGACGGGCGCCCGCACGTCGGGTACCAGGTTCCCCGCGAGGTCCTCGATTGCCGGCACCAGCTCGCCACGCGCATCGAGGCAGTGCTGCTCGGTGAAGCCGCCGTAGCGCACGTAGAGCGGGCCGGCGCCGTATCGCAGGTCACTGAGGATGTAGGGGCCGGGCTCGCCGTCGAGCAGCTGGCCGAGGTCGGCGAGAATGCGCTCGCAGGCGGCCTCATCCGCCGGGTAAATGGTGACGATCTTGCCCGCTTGAGCCGCGCGGCGCGTACTTTCCATTTCGCACGAGGACGGCAAGCCCCTGGACAGGAACTTAAAGGAAATATCACGTGATGTGCAGCATTCCCAGGCCCATGTTATGACGCTCTCGGAATTGTCAAGACAGGCCGACACGTGAATTTTCCAGCCCTGCTTCGGGAGCTGCGCTCCAGGGGCGATGCTGATTATCCAGTCACTGGCCCGCTCGCGACGCCAGCCGTCCGGAAGCGGCCGGTCCGAGATCGCAAAAGCCTTTTCAGGCCCGTTGCCGGGTGAGTCATAAAACAAGGGACTGACCAGGCAGTACTGCTCATATCTCTTATCCGCCGACACTCCGAGACACTTGCCTAAATTTGCGCGACAACGAAAGTACGTCAACGCTTCGGCGGGCAGCATAGTGACACCTGTCATCGTTTTCCTGAAAGCGATCCCGTGCCGTATTTATCCGGACTATTAACCCCAAAACGGCGCCAAGCCCCGACCCGCAATGCCCCCTCCGGGCCTGCGGCCAGCTCCTTGGCCCGCATGCCGTGGCGGCGGGCACCGATGCGTTCCGCCCGTGACTAATGTGACGGAAAATCCATGCTCCGCGGATAAAAAAGAGTCATTCCAGACTCTTTTATTTCCGCCAAACACCAATCTTCCGTCTAATCCGGGCAGGAGCCGCGCCGCCCCGGGCAGGAGCCAGCGGAGCTAGAGCCAGCCGAGCTCGCTGGCTATGCGGATGGCATCGACCCTGTTGCGGGCACCGGTCTTGGTGATCGCGCGGGACAGGTAGTTGCGGACGGTGCCGGCGGTAAGGCACAGGCTCGTCGCGATCTCCGCGGTGGTGGATCCCTGCGCGGCCTGCCGCAGTGCTTCTGCCTCGCCCGTCGTGAGGGGGCAGGCCATGCTGCCAAGGACTCCAGAGGACATGCCCGGGTCGTTTATCCTCCGCCCGGCGGCGAGTTGCCGTATCGCCTGGGTAATGAATTCCGCGGAGCAGTCATGCACAAGGAATCCGTGGACATGTGCCGCTATGGCGCGCCGCAGAAGATGCAGCCGGTGACCGGAGCTCAAGATCGCGCAGCGGCATTCCGGCAGCGCCGAATGCAATGCCCGCACGATAGTGATGCCGTCATGGCCGGGAAATGCGGCGGCGATCACCGCCACATCGGGGCGCAGTGCGCGAGCCGCCGGAATGATCTCCTCAGCGCGCCGCACCGTGGCGATCAGCTCAATATCTTTCTCTCTGCTCAGCACGGCCACCAGGCCCTCGCGCGCCAGAGTTGTCGGCTCCGCGACTAATGTCCGAATCACCCTGCGTTCCCCCTCATGTGCCATCGCGCGCGCCGCTACTGAATGCATCACCATACATTCAAAGAGTTACGCCCGTCCCGGACCCGCACCCATTCGCCCCCGCAGCGTCATCTTCGGCGGAATATCCGTGCCCGGCGGAAGAAAAAGAGTCAGAAATGACCCCTTTTATTCCGCCGAGCACCGAATTTCCGTCCAAATCTGCCGACGGCGCCGCCGGGGGGAGCCGCTCCGCGCCCTGCGGCGGCTTGGCGGGAGCGGCGGCTTCGCTGCAGCGGCGGTTTGGCGGGCGGGGACTTTGGCGGATGGCACAGAATCGCACGGTGAAAGTGCCTGGAATCCGTAGATGCCAGGCCGAAACGCAACCGGTGAGCCGTTACCAGCCCTGCTGGTAGCCCTGCGGCTGGTAGCCCTGCTGGTATCCCGGCGGGTAGTACTGACCGTACTGCTGGTCGTACAGCCCGGCGGCCTGCTGCTGGGCCATGTTCCTGGCCTGCCCGCGGTCCAGGTGACCGTAGCGGCCCTCGTCGAAGTGCTTGTCCACCTCCGCGGCGGCGAAGCCGGCGATCATTTCCTTGCCGAGCGAGTGATGCTCGACGATGCCTTCGCGCTCGCGGTGGTGCTCGTACATCCGCATTGCCTCGAAGCCAGCGGCGCCGGCCAGCAGTTCGTGTGTTACATCCCCGTGCTGCATCCCGCCGTCGTACACCTGACCGTACGCCTGACGAGCGCCCAGCATGTCAAAGAGTCCCATGGGCGGAAGGCTATCGCGCTATGGCCCGGTTATCCGCATATTCCCGGTGAACTGTTCCCTGGGCCGGCGCGGGGTCCTGGGCGGTCATCCAGGTGCCGGCATCGCGCACCCGCTCGGTCAGCGTGTAGACGCCGAGAGCGGCGCGCTCGGCAGAGGGCAGCCAGTCGATGGCTAGCCGCCGGGCGAGGTAATCCACGACCGAGCGGACCCGGGGGATTTCCGGATCATCGGTGTGCCCGCTCGGCGTGAAGTGCAGGTCGAGCCCCGGCCGGAGCAGGTCGGCCAGCGGCACCCGGTGCGCCAGGCCGACCGACAGCGCGGTGCCGAACATCTCCATCAGCCCAGCGCCGGCGGTGCCATGCTTGGCGTGCCGGATGAACACCTCGCCGAGGGTGCCGTCCGCGCCCTCGTTGGCGGTCACCCAGAATGCCTCGCCGCCGATGGTCACGGCGGTGGTGTGCCCGCTGCGCCGCCTGGGCAGCTGCCGCTGGACCGGAACCTCCATCTAATGTTCCTCCTGAAAACAAATACGAAATATGCTACTCAGCAGCCTCGTAGTGATCGTACCCGACCTGGCGGCCATGCGCAGGGAACTCGCCGGCGAAGGCCGGCGGCGGATCAGCGCGTTGTCCGGCGAGGGACAACGGTCTCCTCGAGGCCGGCTATCGAGACGTCGGCCGGCAGCCCGGCAGCGTCGGATTCGGACATGCCGAGGGTGGTGTACGCGGTCTGGCAGGCGAGTGCGAGCGCACCGAACGTCCCCGACAGGTCCCCAAGCTCGGCCAGCCGGAGGTCAGGCGCTATCGGGACAAGGCTGGCGAGCTTGCCCCTGGTCACCTCGAGACGCCTGATGACCGCGGGGGACAGGCCGCCGCCCAGGATGATCGCGTCTGGATCGTACGCCACGGTGGCCGCGGTGAGCACCAGCACCAGCGCGCGGTCGAACCGCTCAAGAACCGGATCGAGCAGGGCCGCCACCGCGGGCGTGAACACGTCGGCGGCGTCATTGACCGGTGCGCGCAGCGCCCGGGCCTGGCGCAGCAGGCCGGCGCCGGACAGCAGGTCCTCGACCGTCTCGCCTGAGGGCCCGATCGGCAGGAAGCCGAACTCGCCGGCCTGCCCGCGCTGCCCGCGAAGCAATGCGCCGTCCAGCACGATGCCCGCGCCGAGCCCGGCGCCGATCGTGAACATCACGGCCCGGTCCAGCCCGCGGGCCGCGCCGAACCGCAGCTCGCCGAGCAGTGCCAGGTCGGAGTCGTTGTAGAGCAGCACCGGGGCAGGAATGGCCCGGGTGAGCCGCCGGGTGAATACCTCGCCCTCGATCTGCGGCACGTTCGGTGCGCCAGTGATCGACGTGCCATCCGGCGTCACCATGCCCGGCAGGCCCACCACGACCGACTTCAGCGGCAGTGACTGGCCGGCGGCCAGCGCGGTCACCCGGTCGGCCAGCCAGCTGGCGAGTGCGCCCGCGCCAATGCCGACCGGAGTCTGCTGATAGCTGATGGTGACCGGCTGCCCGAGCATGTCGGCCAGCAGAAACCGGCAGTTGCTGGCGCCGAGGTCGATGCCGCAGACCACACCGAGATCCGGCCGGGCCTCCAGCGAGATGGCGTTGCGGCCGGGGCCTTGCGTGGCGACCTGGCGGCCCTCGGTAATGAGTCCCTCGGCGAGCAGGCCCTCGGCCACCCGGGAGACGGTCGCCGGGCTCAGCTGGGTCTCCTCGGCCAGCCTTGTCCGAGTGGTCTGCCTGGCGGTGACGATGGCGGCGAAGACCGCCGATCTATTCGCTTGCCTGGCGTCAGTGACTTCCATGTCGGATCGCCTCATGCTGAAATGATTTCAGGGTGAGGGAAACTTAAGGCGCCCAGCTATGCCCTGTCAATACCCCTTATCCCGCCGTGGCGCGTCCTGCGTTGCCGGGTTGTGGCCGGGGACCGCTACCCTGTCAGCATTCGCCACGCCTACTGGTGGCATTCGCGCCGCCTACTGGCGTCGCGGACCTGGGCCCATTGGCGCGACCCGCCGGGCCAATACCGAAAGGAAAGCCGTGACCGACTCGTCCGAGCTGCGGGAGCGCACGCTCGTCATACTGAAGCCGGATGCCGTTGTGCGCGGGCTGGCGGGCCGTATCCTCCAGCGGTTCGAGGATGCATCGCTGAAGATCGTCGGGATGAAGATGCGCGTGCTGGACGCGGACTTTACTCGCAAGCACTACTTTGACCTTGAGGAACGGACGAACGCCACGGTCTACAACGCCACCGCTGCCTTCATGCAGCGCGGCCCGGTCATCGCCTTCGTCCTTGAGGGTGAGGACGCGGTCGCGACCGTCAGGAAGATCGTCGGCACCACCTACCCCAGCGAGGCCCAGCCCGGCTCGATCCGCGGCGACTTCGCGCATCAGTCCAAGGCGGCGGCGGCCAGGACCGGCAAGGCGGTCGCCAACCTGGTGCACGCCTCCGGCAACCCCGACGAGGCCAAGTACGAGGTAGCCCTCTGGTTCACCGATTCGGAACTCCACGACTACCCAAGCTTCGCCGACCGCCTCAACTGGTAAGACCTCATCCCATAACGACACGCTGAGCCGTATCCACGCAGCGATGCCGCTGCACGGCTCAGCGTGTCGTTATGCAAACAGCCCTTTAATGTCCTCGGCGGACAGGGCGCTGCCGAACGTGGCCCCGTCATCCAGGACGCTCGCGGACAGCTCGGCCTTGCGAGCCTTGAGCGCCATCACCTTCTCCTCGATCGTGCCTGCCGCGATCAGCCGGTACACCATGACGTTGCGGGTCTGGCCGATGCGGTGGGTGCGGTCGATGGCCTGGGTCTCGGTGGCCGGGTTCCACCAGGGGTCGAGCAGGAAGCAGTAGTCCGCCTCGGTCAGGTTCAGCCCGAAACCGCCCGCCTTCAGGCTGATCAGGAACACGGGCGCCGTGCCATTCTTGAAGCCGGCGATCGCGCCGGTGCGGTCCCGGGTGCTGCCGTCGAGGTAGCAGTACGGGATCCCGGCCGCCGCGAGCCGTAGCCGCACGTGCATGAGGAAGCCCGTGAACTGGCTGAACACGAGCGCCCGGTGCCCGCCGCCCTGCACGTCGCGGATGTGCTCGATCAGCGCGTCGATCTTCGCGCACGGGATGTCGCCGTGCACGGTGTCGATGAGGGCCGGGTGCAGGCTGAGCTGGCGGAGCAGGGTGAGCGAGCGCAGGATGGTGAACCGGTTGGCGTTCAGGTCGCCGATGAGGCCAAGCACCTTCTGCCGTTCCCGCTGCAGGTGGGTCTGGTAGATCTTGCGGTGCCTGGGATGCAGCTCTATTTCCAGCACCTGCTCCTGCTTGGCCGGAAGGTCGCTGGCCACCTGTTCCTTGGTCCTGCGCAGCAGCAGCGGGCGGATCCGCCGCTTCAGCTGGGCGAGGAGCTCGGCGGACGCGCGCTTCTCGATCGGGTGCGCGTAATACCCCTTGAACCGCTCCGGGTTCGGGAACAGGCCGGGTGCCGCGATGGACAGCAGCGACCACAGCTCCATCAGGTTGTTCTCCACGGGGGTGCCGGTGATCGCGACCTTGAACGGGGCCGGGAGCTTGCGCGCGCACTGGTAGGTCTGTGACTGGTGGTTCTTGACGGACTGTGCCTCGTCCAGGAACAGGCCGGACCATTCCCGGTCCGCGTAGTCCTCGAAGTCGAGCCGCAGCAGCGTGTACGACACGACCACGGCGTCCGCGTCGCCGCTCAGGGCCGCGAGCCGGTCCTCGCGTGAGGTAACAGTGGCCACGCGGAGGTCAGGCGTGAACTTCGCGGCCTCGGCCGCCCAGTTCGGCACGACGCTGGTCGGCGCGACGATGAGGAACCGAGCCGGACCGCTGCGCCGCGCGTGGCTGATCAGCGCCAGGGTCTGCAGTGTCTTGCCCAGGCCCATGTCGTCGGCGAGGATGCCGCCGAGCCGGTGCTCCCACAGGAACGCCAGCCACCGGAAGCCATCCAGCTGATACGGCCTGAGCTGGGCATTCAGCGTTTCCGGCGGGTTTACCGCAGGCACCGCAGAAATATCGAGCAGCCCCTTGACCTGCTGCTGCCACGCCGAGGCCTGCCTGCTCACCACGCCCAGGGCGGCCAGCTCGTCCCACAGGCCGGCCTGGAACCGGCTGATCGTCAGCGGGCCGTTGTGATCGGTCAGGGACCGGGCCTCGTCGATCAGCCGGGCCAGCGCCGTAAGCTCCGGTTTCTCCAGGCTGAAATACGCGCCGTCGGCCAGCAGCAGGTGTGAGTCGCCCCGGGCGAGCGCGGTGAACACGTCGGTGAACGGTACCTGCCGTTCCTCGACCGTGATCGTGACACCCAGGTCGAACCAGTCCGTGTCGCCGTCCCGTGCGTCGGTGGACACCGCGATGAGCGGAGTCGCCTCGCGGTAGTCGGCTGGCGCCCCGGTGACCTCGACGGAGACCTTCGGCTGACTGTCAAGGATGGGTAGCAGCTCGGTGGCGAACCGCATCGTCTCGAAGCCGGCCAGGCGGCCGTCCCTGGTCCCGAGGCCGGGTGGCAGGCTGGCCAGGATGGCCTGCTCTGCTTCCGGGTTGCGGTACTCGGCCGAGGCCGGCGCGGACAGCGGTGCACGCACCGCGGAGTCGCCGACCTGGTACAGCCACTCCCAGCCGATCTCGACGTCGTGCTCGTCGCCGAAGGCGGCCCGCAGCACCAGGGTCGGCTCGGAGATCTGCGGCGGGGTGAAGGAGCCGTCGGAGGAGACCAGCGTGGCGGCGTGCCGCAGCCGCGGGCAGTACCGGTCGCGGAACGCCGCCCGGTCCGCGGCGGGCACCGTCAGCCGCGCTCGGCTGAGTGCCTGCTGCTGCAGGTGCTCAGGCACTGGCTGCTGGAGCCTGGCCAGCCGCCAGTCACCGCAGAGCACGCCATGCGTCCCGATGAAGGTGACCACCTCCCGTGCCGTGCCATCGACGCGGACCACCGGGGTGACGTTGAGCACACCGCCCTCACCGGCGGTGATGTCAAAGCAGAACTCCGCCTCGCCGTGCGCGGGCACCGGACGCCTGCTGCCCGCCTGCACCAGCTGCACCCCGGCGGCGGCGGCCTCGTCCAGCAGCGGCCACAGCCGCGCGGAGCCGAACGCGGACAGCTCGATCAGCCGCTCGTCGCTGTAGCCGGTGTAGTAATAGGCCTTGGTGCGGTGCAGCGCGTACAGCTCGAGCAGCAGCCTTACGTGGTCAGGCCGGTAGTGATGCTCGTAGCCAGCGAGCTTGTTCCAGCTCAGCGAGCCGTAGACCCAGTTCCCGTTCCTGCCGGGGTGCAGCAGGCGCGCCATCAGCCGGGTCGCGCGGCCCTGGATGGACTCCGCCGACAGCTCGATCGCCAGTGGCGGCCCGGTGACGGGCGCGGACGCCGGGGACAGCAGCGAGTCCAGCGACTGCTCCCACGACTGCGAGGCCTGTTTCGCGGCGGGCTTCTCATCCGGCGTGGCCGCACCGTCGCGAGCCGCCGACATCAGCAGCGCGGCGGCGTGCTCGCAGCCGTACCTGGCGGTGCAGCTGCACTGCGCCGAGCTGACCTGCATGGCGCCGTCGAAGTAGACCGCGGGCGTGTAGTACTCGCCGTGGCTGCCGCGCACCACGCCGCACAGCGCGTTCTGCGCGGGGACCCACACTTGCTGGACCACCGCGTCCTGCCGGACGTACGCCCGTGCCCGGTCATAGCATTCGGTGCCGACGATGTCCTGGAGGGAGTCCTCGTCCACGCCCCTTAGCTCCACGCGCATGGTGGCACACTAGCGGTCGGCACTGACATTTTCCGGCCGCCGGGCCGGGCCAGCGGGACCTATCGGGGCATTACGGGATCCTTTCCTCCGGCGTGTTTCTTGGCAAGTGCCGGGCGTCGCCGCTGTCCATCTGGCATTCTGGGGCGCCAGTGGTACCTGTGGGAAGGACTGCCTTGTCGCGACACCGGACGGGAGCACGCAGCTCCCGGCGGAAACGGAGCCTGATCCACCGTAGTGGCGTCGTCTTCCCCGTGGCGGTCATCGCCGCGGTGATGGTGCTCGCCGTCGCGGTGACGGCCTTCGTGCTGTCGCCCGGGTCCAGTTCGGCCGGGGCCGCGGCCTTCGAGTTGATCCACGGCTCGACCACCCTGAAGTACCTCGAGGCTGAACGCCAGCAGGTGATCGCGATGACCGACGCCGTCGGCACGCTGACCGTGGAGACCCAGCCCAAGGAAGCCTCGCCCGCCCAGATGGCCCTTTCCGACCCGACGTCGGGCACGACGACCGGCGGCACCACGTACGTGCCGGCCGCGCCCGCCAACCCCGATAGCGCCCAGCTGATCGCCAAGAACATGATGGGCAGTTTCGGCTTCCCGCCGTCGGAGTACTACAGCTGCCTGTACGACCTGTGGATGCGGGAGAGCAGCTGGAGCTACGACGCGGAGAACCCCAGTGGCGCCTACGGCATCCCGCAGGCGCTTCCCGGCTACAAGATGGCCACCGCGGGCGCCGACTGGCAGACCGATCCCGCCACGCAGATCCGCTGGGGCCTGCAGTACATCGCCGCGAAGTACGGCAACCCCTGCAGCGCCTGGGACTACGAAGAAGAATTCGGCTACTACTAGCCCCCGCCCCCGC